>JAANMX010000830.1_pt1 | contig 38717 bp, 32 predicted proteins | sample 7279681 | NCBI WGS metagenome assembly JAANMX01 (sample SAMN14094542, study PRJNA606508) | bioreactor metagenome | isolation source: A lab-scale SPAN reactor treating ammonium-rich wastewater day 351 | place: Ireland: Galway | collected 2018-01-01 | reverse complement strand
TTTGGTGCGTCGCACTGTCCAGATGAGGTTGCGGACTAGAGTCATTTCGTGGACAGTGCGACGCACCGGATGGAACTTATTTCTTGACGAGTCCTTAGGGGAAGATGTTCTTCAGACGAAATTGAACGCGCCCTATGAAAGGTGAGGCGTGAAACGTGAGAGCATTCGGACCTTCTCACGTTTCATTCCTCACCTTTCCTCAACGAAAACAGAAAGACTATACATCCAATGCCCCAACCCAACATTCTTCTCTTCCTCACCGACGATCACGGCCAGTGGGCCGCGGGCTGCTATGGCAACCCGGCCCTGCCCACGCCCAATCTGGACCGGCTGGCCGCCGAAGGGGTGCGCTTTGCCAACGCCTTCACCCCCAGCCCGGTCTGTTCACCGGCCCGGGCCTGTCTGCTCACCGGGCGCACGCCCTCCCAGGTGGGCATCCACGACTGGCTGCAAGAGGCCGAGCCGGTCATCGGTGATTTCGACTGGCTGGCCGGGGAAGTGACTTTGCCCCAACTGCTCTCCGCCGCCGGCTACCACTGCGGACTGTCGGGCAAGTGGCATCTGGGCCGCTCCCACGCCACGCCGCCGGGCTTCGACTGGGCCTTTGGCCTGCCCCGCTGGCAGGGCGCACACAACGGGCGCTACACCTATCATCTGAACGGCGAAGCGCTGGAGTTGGAGGGCAACAAAAGCCGCTTCATCACCGACCACGCGCTGGAATTTCTGGACAGCGCGCCCGCGGACAAACCCTTCTTCCTCAATGTGGGCTACATCGCCACCCACTCCCCCTACGACGCAGCCAGCCACGACCCGGCCCTGACCGCGCGTTTTGCCCACAACGACTTTGCCGAGATTCCGCCCTATCACCCCCACCCGTGGAACCGCAATGAAGGGCTGGCCGGCGGCTTCAAACCCACCGCCGAGCAGATTCGCACCCGCTACATCGGCTACTACGCGGCGGTGGCGGAGATCGACCGGGAAATAGGCCGCCTGCTGGCAAAGCTGGAAGAGAGCGGCCAGTTGGAGAATACTATTGTCATCTATACATCGGATCACGGCTGTTCGTTGGGGCATCACGGCTATTGGGGCAAAGGCAACAGCACCCGTCCCCTGAATATGTACGAGACTTCCCTGCGTGTGCCATTGCTGGCCCGGGGGCCGGGAATTGCACCGGGGAATCTGGCGCAACAGTGTGTGGACCACTACGACAGCTTCCAGGCCATCTGCGCCTGGGCCGGCGCAGAACTAGCGGATCGAGCCTATCCGGGCCGCAGCTATGCCCCGCTGGCCGCGGGGGGAAGCGCGGACTGGGACGATACCCGCTACGGCGAATATGGCGACCTGCGTATGGTGCGCACACCCACCTATAAGTACGTAGCGCGCCATCCCCACGGCCCGCACGACCTTTTCAGCCTGGCCGAGGACGTGGGCGAAACCCTCAACCGGGCGGGCTGGGATGAGTATCGTTCGGTGCAGACAGAATTGAATCGGCGTCTGGAGGGATGGTACAGCCGTTATGAGGAGAGCGCCAACAGCGGGCTGACAGTGAAGTTCCAGCGGGTTCACAACCGCAACGAAGCCTGGAGGGACGGGCGGCGGGAGCGGGCAGGGTTGCAGGTGTATGACGTGTGGTGACAGTGTCCGGGGCTTTTGAGTAACTGCCCTGCCCTGAAAATAGCCATTCGTACGTCGGACTGACAGTCCGACCTACCCTGAAAATAGCCATTCGTACGTCGGACTGTCAGTCCGACCAGCGACGTTGCAGGCCCGTCGGACTAACAGTCCGACGTACAAAAGAAACAGGGGGGTCAGCCTTGCGAGGAGTAGGCTGCCCCCCTGCCGCGGAGGAAAACAGGAGAGAAAGGAGGGAATTAGAGAAGGGCACCGCTGAGGAAGTCGATGCGACCTCGGAAAGGTATGGTTTGGTGTAAAGCAATACCCGGCATTTCGACACTGCTTGTCACTTGGATGTTGTGGCGGCGCAGGATGGACTGCACATCCAGCAGAGAGATTCCTTTCACCACCATCAGAATACGTCGCACGCCGTGGGCGTGACCAAAAGCGCCATAGGTGATCAACTCGCCGCCCAGAATGGAGATGTTTTCGATCAGTTCGAAGGGCAATCCTTTATCTTCCGGCAGTTCCAATGTCAAGCGTACACTGCTCTCCTGACCGTCCAGCATTTCCACAAAGACCCGGAAAATGTCGGTCTCAGTGATCATTCCCACCACCCGATCCTGGGCATCCACCACTGGTAGGCCGCCGATTTTGTTGGCGATCATCAGGCTGGCGGCGTGCTCGACGGGCGTGTTGGGTGTGGTGATGATAATGGCTCGCGTCATCACCTGTTGTACAGTCAGGCGGGAGAGCAGATAGTTGTGTTCCCAGACGGACATAGAACTGGCCGGGGAAGGGGCCGCGTGGAGCAGATCCCGTTCCGAAACAATCCCGGCCAGCCGTCCATTCTTGTCCACAACAGGCAAGCGGCGGAAGTTATGCGTCTGCATTGTCTGTAGAGCCGCCTGGAAGGGTGTGTCTGACGTAATTGTTACCGCCGGCGAACTCATACAATCCCGGACGAACATACCGGCCTCTCCTTTGCCCATTGGGTTTTTATCAGGCAGATTTCTATGGCAGTGGGAGCGCCACAGCCTGGCTTGGATCAGCCTTCTGCTTTTCGGATTGGGGGTCCTGCGCCCGAATCAGTAAAACCGGGCATTCGGCCAGCCGCACAACTTTCTCGGCTACGCTTCCAAAAACCCATCGGCTCAGACCAGAACGACCGTGGGTACTCATTACAATCAGGTCGATGTCATTATCAGCCACCACATCAGAAATTGCACTGGCCGCGTGACCAGTAGTTACGACAATCTGTGCAGGAATCTGCTCACTGGTTAACCTCTCGGCTATTTGCAGCAGATATTCCCTGGCCGCGATTTCCTGCTCTTCTGTGGATATCATCGCCGGCAGGGAGTGCATTCCCGCATACTCTTCGCCCCAATATTCAGGAAATTCCACCGACTGCAAGAGCCAGATTTCGCTTCGGTTGCTCTTGGCCAACTCGGCAGCCTCGGTCAGTGCTCGCTCGGCCAGTTGAGAACCATCCAGGGGCACCAGAATCCGGCGGATGCTGCCGACGGGCATCTGGTTCTCTTGGGGTCGGACCAGAAAGACGGGCTGGCGTGCCGAGCGCACTACCCGGTCGGCCACACTGCCCAATACCCACTTTTCGATCCCGGAACGGCCGTGGGTCGTCATTGCGATCAGGTCCGCATCCTGGACATCTGCCACATCACAGATAGTGGAGGCCACGTCCCCCTCTGTCATCAGAGGGGTTACTGTGTAGCCTTCCGCCTGCATCTCTTCCGTAATCCGCAGCAGATAGCTCTCGGCCTGCTGCCGCCAATGACTAATGTCTATCGTGTGCATGGCGTCTGGCACCAATGCCGTGTAATACTGGCTGGGCTGCGAGACGTGAACCAGCAGTATCTCGGAGTTGCCAGGTTTTGCTATTTCCCGCAGAAAGGCCAGCACGCGTTCGGCAAAAGGCGAGCCATCCAGGGGAACGAGAACTTTGCGTTTCATAGGGTGCCTCCTTTGATCAACAGGAGAGAAGTATAACGGGAACGATTTTGGGCCGATGCTGTCTCCATTTTGTAACAGGAAGTAAAAACATTGACGTTCCCTTTGACCGGTTCTCCTACTGGTCATCTGACCGGTTTTGTTCCTTGCCCAGACTTGGCAAGCCCATCTGCAAGCCTGTACAATGAATCTGTGCCCAATTGTTTTTCAATGGATTTTGGTTCGGCAGAAAAGGAGTTCGGTTTGCGCATCGAGCGGAGTGATACTGTTCTGGCTTTACTGGAGTCAGCACCCATCGCGGTTGTCGTCGTGGATATGCACGGTGCAATCACCCTTATTAATGCCAAAACTGAGGAGCTATTTGGTTATACGCGCAACGAGCTGATTGGAGAGCCTCTGGAACGGTTGTTGCCCCAGCGTTTCTCTGACGTGCATCATTTCCATCGGGATCACTATTTCATAAAACCCCATCCCCGGGCTATGGGCATCGGGATGGATTTGTCCGCCCTGCGTCAGGACGGCACTGAGTTTCCGGTAGAGGTGGGGCTGAGTTATGTAGAGGTGGACGGGCAGCGGCTGGCGATGAGCTTCATCACCGATATTACCGTCCGGGTAGAGGCGGCCGAATCTTTGCGCAGCCATGCCCAGGAACTGGAAAGCCGGGTGGCCTCCCGCACCCAGGAGATCGAACGGCGCAGACGAGTGGCCGAAGGTCTGCACGACGTATTGACCGTTCTTAACACCGCCCGCCCGTTGGAGGAGATTCTGGACCTGATTGTGGAACAGGCCAGCCAATTGCTGGCGACGGATGCCATCGCCATCTTTCGCCAGGACGAGGATGACCCAATTCCCCGTATCCAGGCCGCACGCTACCTGGACACCGGGGGGATTGCTACGATTCTGCCTGGGCGAGAGGAGTTGCAAGCTTTTGGCTCTTTGGTGGAGGATGCAGGGATCGACCGAACGGACGATGACGCCGGGATGACCCAGGCCGGGCGTTATCGCTCGGTGCTGGCTGTGCCCCTGAATGTAAAGGGGGAGATCTACGGCAGCATCTGTCTCTATTACCGGGCGGCCCGCACCTTCACACGGGAGGAAAAGGAGCTCGCCATCGCCTTTGCCGATCAGGCCGCTCTGGCCATTGAGAATGCCCGCCTGCGCGAACAGGTGAGCCGCAGCGCGGTGGCCGCCGAGCGCACCCGCCTGGCCCGAGACCTGCACGATGCGGTGACCCAGACGCTTTTTTCCACCAGTCTGATTGCAGAAGTGTTGCCGAAAATTTGGGAGCGCAACCCGCAAGAGGGCATAAAGCGGGCTGGGGAGCTGCGGGAATTGACCCGGGGTGCGCTGGCCGAAATGCGCGCGTTGCTCCTGGAGCTACGCCCAACCGCGCTGATAGAAGCAGTGTTGGGCGATCTCTTGCACCAACTGGCCGACGCTGTAACCGGGCGGGCACGGATTCCTGTTTCAGTGACACTGGAAGGGGAAGGCAAACTGCCCTCCGACGCGCAGATTGCATTTTATCGCATCGCACAGGAGTCGCTGAATAACATTGCCAAGCATTCAGGGGCCAGCCAGGCCCTGGTTAAACTGTATCAGGATACCGAGCGTGTGGTGTTGGAAGTAGAGGACAACGGGCGCGGCTTTGACCCCGCCAACATCCCATCCACCCATCTGGGGTTGACTATCATGCAGGAGCGGGCAGCCACTATCGGCGCACATTTGGAGATTGACACAGTGAAAGGCGAACACACCCGCATCAGGGCCATCTGGAATCGAACGGCTGAACCACAAAGGCACGCAGACCCAAAGAGGACCTAATGTACTTGACAAGGTGACCGGGTGACCGGGTGACAAAATGTCGGTTTATGTACTGATCAAGAAGATCGTGGAATCTGTAGGTGCGGTTTGTAACCGCACTTCTCCGGGTGAAGTGCGGTTACAAACCGCACCTGCGTTTTATCATCTCGTTGATCAGCACACAAAATGTCGGTTTATGCCCGCGTCGAGTGTACACCCGGCGGAAATACTTAGCGGACGAGATTCCGGGAATCGGCCAGGCGATGACGGGGAAGCCGAGAGGTGTTGTGGCCGATTCCCGGAATCAAATCTGACTTATTTTTTGACGCTTACTTGGCCAAGACCCTTTCGGGGTGTCCCACTTCCCGGGCATCCACCACATGATCGCCCAGCCGTTCCAATGTGTCTACCAACTGACCTTTGGTGAGTCCCTGTACTTTGACCAGCAGACGGCGGTGGGAAGGTGTGGCGCTGTCATAAACCCCTACGCCCATAATGTTGCCGCCCAATTCAGCGATGGTTGTCGCCAATTCGCCCAAAACCCCCATACGCTCCGGCACATCCAGCGTCAAACGCACCCCGCTCTTGTGCATGGCCATCATCTCGACCAGGGCCTTGAATATATCCGTTTCGGTAATCACGCCCAGAACGTAATTGTTCTCGTCCACAACAGGCATCCCACCGATCTTGCGGGTCGCCATCACTTCGGCGGCGTCTTCAATCGGGGTGTCCAGGGTAGTTGTGATCACATGTTTGGTCATAATCTCCCGCACCTGTAGCTGGGAGAGCAAATAATTCAGCTCCCAGACGGAAAGGGAGCTGGCAGGGGAGGGGGTGGCATAGAGCAGGTCCCGCTCCGAGACAATCCCGACCAGTTCACCGCTGCGGTTCACCACCGGCAAACGGCGAAATCTCTTCTCGCGCATCAACTTCAGCGCATCCTGGAAGGGAATATCCGGTGTGATAGTGACAGCCGGTGACTTCATTCTATCTTTGACAAGCATACGGTTTCACTCCTTTTATGCTCCCTATCCCAGCCAGGGACGAGAGATTTTCGCTCCATTGCGATTGCCGGTATCCTTCCGGCAACTTTAGTATAGGACGAGGAGCGCAAAGCGGGACTGGTCCGACGGGGGGTTTGGCCGTTCGACCAGAGAATGGGGTCTCCACTGGTCAGATGGCGGGGTGGAAGACAGCCAGAGACTACTTTGTAGTTTGGTCTGGGCAGAGAAGGTAGTAGAATAGGATGTAACTGCTCACTCCCTCCCAACCTCCCCCACAGTGGGGGAGGCGTCGATCCACTTCCCTCCCTGGAATGGGGAGGGGTAGGGTGGGGTGGCTGAACAGGTACAATAGGATGTAACTGCTCACCCCCTCCCAACCTCCCCCACTGTGGGGGAGGCGTCGCTCCACTTCCCTCCCTGGAGTGGGGAGGGGTAGGGTGGGGTGGCTGAACAGGTACAGCAGACTATATGAGAGAGAGGCAGTTGCAATGGATCAGGGCGCACCAATTCGGGTTATGCTAGTGGATGATCACGCAGTTGTCCGCAGTGGTCTGAAAGCCTTTCTGATGGCTTTTGACGACTTAACGCTGGTTGGCGAGGCGGGCAGCGGCTTCGAGGCCCTGGCCTTGCTGGACAAAGCGCGCCCCGATGTGATTTTGATGGACCTGATGATGCCAGAGATGGATGGCGCCGCGACGACAAAGGCCATCCGGGAGCGCAACCCGGATGCTCAGGTTGTCGTATTGACCAGTTTCCCGGAAGAAGACCTGGTAACCAAAGCGTTGCAGGCCGGGGCCATCAGCTATCTGTTGAAAAATGTCTCGGCCAGTGAACTCTCCGAAGCCATTCGCAAGGCCAACGCAGGGCGCTCTACCCTGGCCCCGGAAGCCGCCCAAGCGCTCATCCATACCACAACCCAGCCCCCCAAACTGGGCCACGACCTGACAGCCCGGGAGCGGGAGGTGCTGGAATTGATGACCAAAGGCCAAAACAATGTGGAAATCGCAGACGAGCTGATCGTAAGTCGCTCGACTGTCAAATTTCATGTCAGTAACATCCTTTCCAAGCTGCAATCCACCAGCCGAACCGAGGCCGTGGCACTGGCTCTCAAGCACAATCTGCTCAAGCGCTCAGGTTAAGTCCAGCAAACGACGCAAAATTTCCAGTTTACATATCTCCAAAATGTGCTATAATCGGTAGCATTACTACGCGAATTCTTGCCATTTTTGACCAGGCAGGGAAATATTCGTCTTCAATTATTCTTACGATGAGGTGCTTTTATGTCTTTTTCTGCGTCTCCTCACCAGCTGGTTGTCCCCCTGGACGCGTCGGAGCGTTCCGCTTCACAGACTTTTTTGCGCTCGGCTCTGCGTCTGTTCCTGGCCTTCTCTCTGGCGCTGCTTTCCCTTGCGGCGCTCCCGGCACGGGCAGAAGAAGGCGTCCACGTCGTACATCAGGGCGATTCTCTGGCGGCCATCGCCCGGGCCTACAGCGTTTCGGTCAATGATCTGGCCCAAAACAACGGGATTGCGAATCCCAACATTATTTACGTCGGCCAGCGGCTGGTGATTCCTGGCAGCGCGGCCGCCACCGAGCGGATCGCGGCGGACCCCAGCGCCCTGCCCGCCGGCAGCGGCTATTACACTGTGCAGCGGGGCGATATGCTGGCCCAGATCGCCAAAGAGTACGGAATGGGCGTCAACGACCTGCTCCGTCTCAATGGGCTGACCAACGCCAATCTGATTTGGGTGGGCCAACAATTGCGGGTCAGCGCCCGGGTGGATGCCATTCAGCCGGAAAAGCAGGACAAGCCCTCGGTTGCCGACACTATCTACATTGTGGAGGCCGGGGACTCGCTGGAACAGATCGCCCTGGACCACAACGTCAGCATCACTGACCTGATGGTTGCCAACGGTTTGCCCAACCGGGGCTTTGTCTGGGCCGGGCAAAAATTGCGGGTGAACGCTCCGCCCACTGTCGAAACCCTTTTGGCGGCTGCCCCGGCCCGGGGTGTGCGCTGGATCGAAGTCAACCTTTCCAACCAGACCCTGACTGCCTGGCAGGGGGATATGGCTGTACTTCACACGTCAGTCAGCACAGGCACCTATCGTACGCCCACAGTCACAGGCCGCTACAGTATCAACACAAAACTCTCCAGCCAGCGTATGACCGGCCCCGGCTACGATCTGCCCGGCGTGCCCTGGGTGATGTATTTCTACGGAGGCTACGCTATTCACGGCACCTATTGGCACAACAACTTTGGAACGCCAATGAGCCACGGCTGCGTCAATATGCGCACGGGCGAGGCCGAGATGCTCTTTGCCTGGGCCGATTACGGCACCGAAGTGTACGTGCATTACTAGACCGATCCTCCCACCCCTATCCATTTCAGGGCCTGCCCACGCGGCAGGCTCTTTTGTTTCTCTCCACAAAACCTGACAACCAACTAATGTAACTGTTCAGCCACCCCACCCCACCCCTCCCCATTCCAGGGAGGGAACTGAATCGACTCCTCCCCCACCGTGGGGAGGTTGGAAGGGGGTGAGCAATTACCAACTAATCGACAAGAGAGAGGAAACCAGAGATGCGTTTGCAAGGAAAAGTTGCCCTGATTACCGGAGCGGGCAGTGGCATTGGCCGGGAATCGGCCCTGCTCTTTGCCCAGGAGGGCGCGGCCGTGACTGTAGTGGACGTGAATGTGGCGGGCGGCGAAGATACTGTGGCCCAGGTGCAGGCCCAGGGCGGGCGGGCCATTTTTGTGCGGGCCGATGTCTCGCAAGATGGGGATTGTCGGGCAATGGTGGCGGCCACCGAAGAGAATTTCGGCGGGCTGCACATTCTCTTTAACAATGCGGGCATTATGCACGCAGCCGACGACGACGCGGTCAACACCGAAGAGTCCATCTGGGACTTGACGATGAACATCAACCTGAAAGGGGTATTCCTGGGCTGCAAATATGGCGTGCCGGCCCTGCGGCGCAGCGGCGGCGGCTCGATTATTAATGTGGCTTCGTTTGTGGCCCTGTTGGGCGCGGCCACGCCCCAACTGGCCTATACGGCTAGCAAAGGGGGGGTGCTCTCAATGACCCGGGAACTGGCGATTATCCACGCACGGGAGAAGATCCGGGCCAACGCCATCTGCCCTGGCCCCCTGCGCACCGAACTGCTGATGAAAGTATTGAACACAGAGGAGAAGCGCCAGCGCCGTCTGGTCCATATCCCTGTGGGCCGGTTTGGCGAAGCCGTGGAGATCGCCAGAGCCGCCCTTTTCCTGGCGTCGGACGAATCTTCCTTTGTCACGGGCAGCACATTTACCGTAGATGGGGGGATTACGGCAGCGTATGTGACACCGGAATAGGCTGGGAATGCGGGGAGAGTCTGGCGTTGCCGATGGCAACCGATGCGCTGTTGGCGATAGTACGAATCACAATCAGATCGCTTTCGTCGAAGGGGCGTGTTGTTCCCGAACCCAGAAGCAGCAGGACACCGCAGGCTGCTTCTGGCGAAACAAAAACAGGCACCAGCACGCCGTGACCGCTCTCCCGATAATAGAGCGATTCCGGGCTTTGTTCCGTCGCCTGGGGGTCCACAAAGAGGGGTTGATCCGCTTCGCTCACCCAGGAAAGCAGTAGCGCCAGCTCTGCTGAACACACAAAAGAATCCTCTTTTTTGGGGGTCAGTTGCTGCTGGTCCGTATAGTGACAAAAAGCGGCATATTTATGGCCCACTTCCTGGTCTGCCTGCAAAAAAAGGTGGACTGCCACCGGGCCGAACATATCCGTCGCTTCGTCGCAAAGAACGCGCAGCATCCGCTCCACACTGGTAACACCGGTCATTGTGCGGGTCAGGAGTTGCAGGCTGACCAGATGGCGCACCCAGCGGGCGGACTGTTCGTGGGTTTTGGTTTCCAGCAGGGCCCGGGCCAAATAGTTGACCAGTGCGTAGAGAAACTGTTGCTGGTTCGTGTTCTGAAAGGTGGCAGGTCGGCTGCTGTGCAGGATCACAGCGCCGATGGCCCTGCCCCGCCCGCGCAGGGGTACAACCAGCAGACTTCCCTGGCGTGCCAGCCAGGGGAACTCATCCGGCTGGGGTTTGCCCTCGGCTGCGATGTCGTCGATAATCAACTGATCCAGACCGTAGGCAGAAGGCTGATGCACCAGTGCGTGGGCCAGGGTGCCCCACAAAGGCAGGGGACATTCCTGGCCCACATAGGCAAAGGGATCGTCAATTCCCCGCAGCCCCACATAATAGAAGGGGCCAAGCTCATCTTCCCCCAGTACAACCGCGGCCCCGTCGATCTCCGGCAACTGCCAGAGCGCGCCCAGCCCGATGTGAATGGCTTCGTTAAAGCCCATTTCGCCGCTTAGCTGCCGGGCAAAGCTGCACAAGAAATCCATTTGTCTGTGATTGAGGGCAAGCTCGGCGCGCAGGGCAGCGCTCTCGGCCAGAAGGGCGCGCAGTCGATTTCTTTGCTCCTTTCGTTCCTGGATGTAGCGTACGCCCAGGAGCAGAGCAAGCAGACAAACAGCTATAAAAGCGAAAATCTCCAGTTTCAACGTCTGTTTATCTCCTGTAGAACCAACATAAGGCGGGAAGACAATGAGCCACTCTCACAAAACACCGTGCATTTTGCTGGTGGACGACGAACCGGCTACGCTGCAACTGATCCGCAAAATTTTACAGGCCGACGGATACCAGATTGTCCAGGCCGTGGATGGGCTGGACGCCCTGGAGCGCATCGCCCAATATGTGCCTGATCTGATTCTGCTCGATGTGGTCATGCCCCGGATGGATGGGATGGCTGTGCTGCGCAAGCTGCGCGAACAGGACAAAGTAACCGGTGTGATTATGGCCAGCGCCCTTACCTCAGAAAATCTGGTGGTCCAGGCTATGCTGGATGGTGCAGATGACTTTGTGAGCAAGCCCTTTACCCTGAAAAATATGCGGGTACGTATCCGCCAGACCCTGGAAAAGAGCCGTCTGCGCCGGGAAAATGTACACCTTCAGCGGGAACTCCAGGTGGCCCACGACAAAATCCGCACGATTCTGGGCCGCTATATGGCGGCTCCGGTTGTGGAGCGACTTCTCGCCAGCCCGACGCTCCCCAGTTTAGGCGGTGAACGCCAGATTGCAACAGTCCTTTTTATGGATTTTTGCGATTTCACCCCCCTTTCCCACGAACTGGAGCCGGATCGGGTGTTGGATATTCTCAACGATCACCTGGCTTTGGCGACGGCTGCTATTCAGGCCGAGGAGGGGACGATTGACAAATATGTGGGCGACGGGATAATGGCCCTTTTTAATGCCCCGGTTGCCCAATCGGATCATCCCCTGCGGGCTGTGCGGGCTGCCCTGGCCCTGCGGGATAGTGTGGCTGCCTGGGCCGCCCATCACCAGCCTTCTCTCAATGTCCGGGTAGGTATTCATACGGGGGAAACGGTTGTGGGCAATATCGGCACACCAGAATTGATGAACTACACAGCGATTGGCGACGCTGTGAATCTGGCAAAACGTTTGCAGGAAGAGGGGGACGATAATGCGATTATCGCAAGCGAGAGCACAGTTCAGTTGCTCCCACCCGATTGGGTAGATATTGCCCCCCAGGGCAGCCGGACCGTCAAGGGGCGGCAGAGACCGGTGGCGATCTATCAACTGAACAGGTTGCGCTGAGAAGCTCTGCCGTCAGCCTCTCTCCAGCGATAGCTGCTCACCCCCACCCAACCTCCCCTACTGTGGGGGAGGAGTCGATCCGGTTTCCTCCCTGGAACGGGGAGGGGTAGGGTGGGGCGACTGAACAGTGACCTCCAGCGGCGAACGCAGGGCCGCGGCCACTCGCTCCAGAGAGCGGCGGCTGGTGACCAGTGCCCGGTGATGGGCGATGCGCACCCTTTCCTGTCGCCCGACAGGGAGCGCAGAGCTGCGGGCCGGCACAATTGTCAGGTCCAGGGGTGTCCAGATGGAAGTGAAGTTAATCGAAGCCAGCCGGTGGGCATCCGTCGCCAGGTCATCCAAAAAGGGGCTGCCAGGACGCATCTGACGTACACCGGGCCGATTGCTGGCATAGGCTGTCCACGTTCCCCGATGGGGTGTGCCCAGGGTGACAAAACGCTGGGTGCGCGCCAGGCCATTCATTCGTTGCAGATAGTAGCGTAACACACACCCCCCCATACTGAAACCAACAAAGTCCAGTGCTTCGCCTGTGGCAAAAGCGCTCTCGGCAAAACGCGCCACCTGACCAGCTAACGCTTCCAGGGGCACCCGGCCATCGCTGGGGGTCAGAGTGATGGGAAAGACCCGAAAGCGTTGTCCCGCCAGATAATCGACAAAGCGGGCAAAGACCGAGGCATCGTCCCGATAGCCTGGCACCAGCAAGACTGGATTGTCCGGGGAAAAAGATTCTTTCTGATTCATCGTTCCTCGATTGTAATTCTTTAGTTTGATCTCGACAAGCTGACCGGTCCAGTATTTACCCGTTTTGTTCGGAAAACAGTAAGATTTGATACCCTCTTTACCCGGAACAGAACCGTCCTTCTGACCAGCGCCGCGCCTGTCGAAGAGGAGTATACTGGAGATGTCGTCATCCACGGGCGTCTCAATGGAGAGATGCACAATCCCGGCGACACTCCCTCAAAGGCGAGGGAGAGGTGCAAGGCTCCTCGGTTTGGCTCGTTTTCTGGGCCGGAGGTCGCTTGCAGAAAGAAGAACCGAATGACTAAGAATACCGTTGTCATCCCCCTGGACGGCTCCGATTATAGCATCCGCATCCTGGCAACTGTCCAAAAATTTCTGCCCCCGGAACAGAACCGGTTGATTTTGCTGCGGGTGTGCAAAGATAGCCGCGGATTTGTTTCCGCGCCCCGAACACCCTCGGCCGTCGAAACAAATATCGGGATGTATGCCAGCCACGCGGACGCTGTGCGGGCCTTGCATCCCATCTATGCCACCCAAATTCAGGAGAGCCAGCGGGCCGAAGTGATGACAGAATTGCAGGATACCCTGCGCGGGCTACAGACGCTGGGCTATGAGGTGACTTTGGAAGTCACCTATGGCGAAGCTGCGGAGGAGATTGTCAACTTTGTGACCCTGACCGATGTGGACCTGGTGGCGATGACCACCCACGGGCGCACAGGGCTGAGCAAAGTGCTGTCGGGCAATGTGGCCGAGCATCTCATCCGCCACGCTGGGGTACCGGTGCTGTTGCTGCGTCCTTTCAAACAGTGAACAGCGCGGCTTTGCGCCCAATATAGGATAGATTCAGAAGTTCGGCTTTTCTGAAAAAGCCGAACTTTTGAACTCGGGCTGGGGTAACTGCTCACCCCCACCCAACCTCCCCCACTGTGGGGGAGGAGTCGATGCAGTTCCCTCCCTGGAATGGGGAGGGGTAGGGTGGGGTGGCTGAACAGATACGGGCTGGGTGGGTATGCCCCCCAGCATATGCGGGAAATAGTAGATTTTCGTCAATTCTATCTCTACCCCTTGCGCCTCATCCGGCCGGAGGGTGAGCGCGGTTTCGGGGCTGGTCCACGTCCCCTGGGCGGTGATGCCGTAGCTTCCCGAATAGACCCGCTGAAAGATCACCTGCCCCGCTCCATCACTCACGCCTGTACGCAATAGACCGGTCTGTTTATCCGTCAGCGTGACAGTAATCCCAGCCAGGGGGCCCAAGAAACTGGTGACAGTTGTGGTGATCGTCCCTGGATACAGCGCCATTCCCACGGCCGCGGCCACATTCAGCCGCCCGTGACCGTAGGTATTGTTGGGCGAAACCGGCACTGGCCCCTCGCCACAGCCGTTGTGGGGCACGGGCGTTGCGCTCTTCATCAGAATCTGCTCGGTCTCGTCCAACTGGCCGATGAGTTGGGGAACAGCCGACCAGAGCAGGGCGGCCGCGCCGGCCACGTGGGGAGAGGCCATACTCGTGCCGCTGCTGTTGCCATAGCCGCCGCCGGGAATCGTTGACTGCACACTGTCGCCCGCCGCGGCAATCTGGGGTTTCATACGCCCGCTGCCATCCGCTGTCACCGGCCCCCGGCTGCTGAATCCGGTGATCCCCCCCCCGCTGTTGTGCGCGCCCACACTGAATACTTCTGGATAGGCCGTGATGGGGTGTTTGACCGAGCTGCACCCCGGCCCGTCGTTGCCGCCGGAAACAACGATCAGCTGGCCTGCGTCCCGCACGGTCTGCACCACCTGGCGCAGGGAGTCGTAATCACAGCCTTCCGAGGGCGGACAATACCAGGAATTGTTGATGATGTGGGGCGCTTTGGAGGGATCGCCGTCGGTTTGGGGGTCGCCATTTTGGGGGAAGGGGGCCAGAAAGAACTCGAAGCAGCCCATATAGCTGCCCGGCGTGCCATCGCCCCGGTTCATATTACGGCAGCCAATCCACTGGGCCTCTGGGGCCATCCCCACAATCAGACCGTTGCGAGGGTCTTTCCCCAGCATTGTGCCCACCGTATGGGTTCCGTGGCCGTAATCGTCGCAGGGGACTTGCGGGTCCGGGTCACAGTTTTGACGGTTGGCCGTGCCCCAATAGTCATACCAGTTGTAGGGATGGGTAACGGTTTGGGTAGTGGTAATCCAGCCCCGGTAGCTGTCGCGCAGGGCCGGGTGGGTCCAGTCCACGCCCGTATCCTGGCTGGCAATCACAATTCCCTGGCCCCTATAGCCTAGTGACCAAACAGTGGGCGCGTTGGCGTAGCGAATGCCATAGGGCGGGTCTGGCGGGGGATTGGCCGTGCGTTGGGCGGGGCTGTCGATGAGGGAAAGGGTCACTGCCGGGTTGGCCGCCAGCCGGTTGACTGCGGAATGTGTACGCAGGGCAGCCGCCAGGGCCGCATCCCCTTGCACTTCCAGGGCATTGACAATATAGAAAGAGCGATAGACAATGCCCTGGGCATCCAGCCAGGCGCGCAGGGATGACTGGCTGGTCCGGGCGAAGTCGGTCAGATAGCCATAGATGGCCGCCCCTTTGGCCTCCCGGGCCCCGTTGCGCAGCCCAGCGCGGGCCAGAAACGTGGCTGAGTCCGGCTGATCCTCCAGAATCACCAGAAAGGAGACCGGCCCATCGGTTGTCGCTAACTGTTGAGCCAGGGCCGGCGCAATGGCGGCCAGGACGGCTGGCTCGTCGTCAGCATCCGGCACTTGCTCCTGGGCAGAGAGGGAAAGCGCTCCCAGCCACAAGGCCAGCAGCAGAGGCAGCGCCAGGAAAGTCACACGTCGCAAGAGTGAGAAGATCATAAATCGCTCAATTCTTTGAAAAAGGATTCTTGTAATCAGGGATGGAATGCACTGCAAAGAATAGTCAACCCAACCGGCAAAGATCAGGAATCAACAGTACAGGACAAACACGGCTATCAGACACGGTTATCAGAGTAGCGCGGTTGTAGCCCGCTGTCTATTATCAATCTTACGCACTTTGCGCCCCAAATCCCCATTCTTGCCGTTCGATGCTATAATAGGGGCGCATTCTCGTTCCACTCAATCAGCCAACCATTTAGTAAGCGCCAAGAAATAGCGTCAAGAAATAGCGTCAAGAAATAACACAGGGGTTTCGCAGACCAGATTCCGGGAATCATACCCGCGACTTATTTCTTGACGGGCACAATATTGTAGGTCGGACTGTCAGTCCGACCTACGGATGGCTATTTACAGATCAAGCAACACGACTGACTGACACGGATAGGGATGAAAATCGGAACGCAGATTTTATCCCTTCGACAGGCTCAGGACAGCGCCGTGTGAATCCGTTCTTTCCGTCTCCATCCGTGTTCTATTTACCGAACAGGAGTTCCTAATGGCACAACTCGCAACAGGCGTGGCCGCGCCGGACTTTGAAGCCCTGACTGACAGCGGCACAACCGTCAAACTCTCCGATTATCGGGGCAAGAAGATCGTCCTCTACTTCTACCCGAAAGATGACACCCCTGGCTGAACCATCCAGGCTCGCGGGTTCCGCGAGAACTATGCAGAGATCACCAGCAAGAACGCGGTGGTGTTGGGCGTCAGCCCGGACGGGCTGGAAAGCCACCAAAAATTTCGGGAGAAATACGACCTGCCCTTCACCCTGCTGGTGGATGCGGATCACAGCATTTCCGAGATGTACGGCACCTGGACGGAAAAGACGAATTTTGGCAGAACCTATATGGGGATCGTCCGCAGCCACTTTGTCATCGACGAAGCCGGGATACTGGTAGCCGCGGCCTATAATGTGAAGGCGGATACCAGCCCAGAAAATGCGTTGGCCAGCTTGGGGTAGACGGGCGGAAAAGGGGAAAGTGATGTGAAGATGCGCGCAAAAGGGGATTCCAATCATAACCGTTACCCCCTGGCCGATCACCCGGAAGGGCTGACCGCAGCCAGTGGCCGCGCCCTGGCCGGGATCGATCTGGACGCGGCCATCTCCGGCCAGCTTTCCGGCGCGGATTTGCAGATCAGCGGGGAGACGCTGACAGCCCAGGCGCGGATTGCCCGCAGCAGCGGCTATCCCCAACTGGCCGAGAATCTGGAGCGGGCCGCCGAGTTGAGCGCTGTTCCCAACGAGGAACTGCTGAAAATGTATGGGATGCTGCGCCCGGAACGCTCCAGCCACGCAGAATTGAGCGAACTGGCGGACCGGCTGGAAGGGGAATTCAACGCACCGGTCACCGCCGCCTTTGTCCGGGAAGCGGCCGCGGTCTATCAGGCCCGCAAGCTGTTGCGGCGGGGGTAGGGATTGGGGACTGGGAATCAGGGACTGGGGATAGGGTACGCACACCCAATCCCCGGTTTTTGCGCCCGCATCTCTACAGCCGCTTGCGCAGGCTGTGGTAGAGAAAGACGACCAGAAAGACACCGGTTGCCACCAGCACCATTGCCGGGCCGGAAGCGATGTTGAAGTAGAAGCTCAGGTATAGCCCCGTCAGGTTGGAGAAGCTGCCGATCAGCCCGGAGACCAGCATCATCGACGGCAGCCGTTTGGTGAGGAGCGAGGCCGCGCTGGCTGGCGTCACCAGCATTGCCAGCATCAGCGCCACCCCGACGGTCTGTAACGAGACAACAATCGTCACCGCAATCAGAATTAATTGCAGATAGCGCAGCAGACCCCGGGGCAGACGCAGAACCACGGCCAGGGTGGGGTCGAAGGCCAGGACGAGGAATTCCTTATACAGCGCGGCGATCACGCCCAACACCAGCAGCCCCAGCCCAAAGATCAGCCAGACTTCCTCGCTCGAAACACCCAGCACATTGCCAAAGAGGATATGGGCCAGGTCGGTTGCATAGCTGCCTGTGGTACTGAGCAGGGCCACCCCCAGGGCAAAACTTCCGGCGAAGACAATGCCGATAGCCGTATCTTCCCGAATCTCTTCCCGCTCGCTCAGGACGCCGATGCCCAGCGCGGCCAGCACACCAAAGAGCAGCGCGCCCACAGCCAAAGGCCACCCCGCCAGAAAAGCCAGCACCACCCCCGGCAAAATGGCGTGGGAAAGGGCGTCCCCAAAGAAAGCCATCCCCTGCAGGATGACATACGTCCCCAGCACCGAGCAGACCACCCCCACCATCAGGCTGGCCTGCAAAGCGCGCAGCATAAAAGGATAGGAGAGGGGAGAGAGGAACCAATCGAAAAGGGCCATACACAGCACAACCAATCGTTGAGAGACGGACGTAGTGCATAAGGTGGCGGAGCCACGGTTTGCGTGCGAAAACGTGAAGACGTGAAACGTGAGAGTAGGTGACGACACCTCACGTTTCACGTTTCAGCTAATTGGCCGACCGACTGACGCACAAGTGTTAGTCTCAATCACCGCATACTTACGCAATACAAAATGCGCAATACGCCTTACCCCGTCAACTCCACCCCTGCGCCCATCTCCTCGTCGCTGCAACACTCATCGGCCAGGGCGATGGTGGCCTCTGTGGTCGGGAGGATGTGCAGATGGCTGCCATAGGCCCGGCTGAGCATCTGGCTGGTCAGCAGTTGGGCGGGTGGGCCATCTCCGATCAGGCGACGGTTGAGAAGGAGAATCCGATGATAGAACTGGGCGGCCTGGCCCAGATCGTGGGTGGCGACGAGTACGCCGATGCCCCGACTGCCCAGCCCGTCCAGAATGGAGAGCACGGCCTGCTGGCTGGGCGTATCCAGGCCCGTGAGGGGCTCATCCAGCAGCAGGACTTCGGCTTCCTGGGCCAGGGCACGGGCCAGGAAGACCCGCTGTTGCTGGCCGCCGGAGAGTTCACCGATCTGTCGCCGGGCCAGGTGATCGGCCTGGGCTTCGGCCAGAGCCTGCTCCACCATCAGCCGGTCTTGGCGTCCGGGCCGGCGCAGCAGACCGATGCGCGCCGTGCGCCCCATCATCACCACATCCCAGACAGTGACGGGAAAGCGCCAGTCGATGCTGTTGCGCTGGGGCACATAGCCAATGCAGGTATGCTCGGCTGGCCCGCTGCCGTAGATATGCACCTGGCCCGCGGAGGGTTGGATGGTTCCTACAATGACATTGAAGAGTGTGCTCTTGCCCGCGCCATTGGGCCCGACAACAGCCACCCGCTCTCCCCGGCGTAATTGGAAGGAGATATCTTCCAGGGCTGGCCGGTCGGAATAGGCCACGCTTACCCCCTCCAATTCGATGGTGGGCGCATTGTGGCGGTGTTCGGGTGGGCGGCGTGAAAATAAGGACATTGTTGGCTGTAACAGACCAGGCAAGAATAAGGAACTGAGAATCATTCTCAACTTCGATTGCAGTCTATATTGGGATGCCTCTCTTGTCAATTTACCCTCCTCTCTCAGGCGGGCAAAACTTCGATAGCTTTCGGTATACAGAACCGATCAAAATGACTATAGACTATCCGATATTCTGTCGTATACTGATTGGAACACAGTAAACTTTCGGCAGCAACCAGTATTCCCCGCAATTGGCAGTTCGCTGGGATTGGAAACAGAGAGTCCAACGTTACTGAATGATACCGTCGCTGACCAGGCCGGATAGACCCTCCTCATTACAGCGGGATGATCTTCTGCAATCTGTAGCCAATGCGTGCAATGCTTTGACCCAACAGGTGGAGTTGGAGTCGGGCATTCAGGCAGCGTTGGCTGCTCTCATCGCGCCCGCTGCCGTTGACCGGGTCTATATCTTTGAGAACCACGAAGACCCCCAAACCGGGCTGCTCTGTGTCTCCCAGCGCTACGAACGGTCTGCCGCTTCTGTAGAGCCGCAGCTCAACAACCCCGATTTGCAATCCATCCCCTATGCCATTGTTGGTCCGCGCTGGTTCGAGTTGCTCTCGAACCAGCAGGTTGTCACCGGTTTGGTGCGGGACTTTCCCCAGAGCGAGCGAGACATCCTGGAACCCCAGTCGATTCAATCCCTGCTGGTAGCCCCCATCTGGGCCGGAGACCATTTTTGGGGCTTTATCGGTTTCGACAATTGCCACGCAGAAGAAGTATGGAGTCCGGGAGAGCAGGCCATCCTGCAACTGGTGGCGGCCAACATCGGCTCGGCGATTGCACGCCACACTGCGGACGAGGAAAATCGACGTCAGCGTCAAAACTTCGAGCGTATCCTCAATGCCATACCGATTAGCATCTATGAAAAAGATGCCCAGGGGCGCTATGCCTTTGTCAATCAGGAGATGACCCGCTTTCTGGCGCTCCCGACCGAAGATTTCCTGGGCAAAACCGCCTGGGACATCTTCCCCCCAGAGCAGGCCATCCGCTTTGAAGAAGATGATCAGCGGTTGCGTTCTGGAGGTGCCGAGAGCCTGCTGGTGGAGTTGCCCATGCATTACAAAGAGCGGGACTATTGGATTTGGACAGGCAAAACCCTACTCGAACCGGACAATCGCGATGAAAGCCACCTGTCCGGTTTTTCCATCGACATCACCCAGCGCAAGGAAGCCGAGGAGGCGGTCAAGCGCCAGCAAGCGCTATTCCACAGTGTGATTGACACTGATCCCAATCTGATCTTTGTCAAGGACGCAGATAGTAACTATTTGCTGATCAATCGGGCCTTTGCCGAGATGCTGGAAACAAACGTAGAGGATGTGATGGAGCGGGGAATCGCGGCGGTATTTCCCAGCCCGGAAGAGGCTGCCGCCCGTCGGAAAATTGACCTGGCCGTGCTGGAAAGCGGCAAGCCAATTACCAGCGAGCAATGCCGGATCCGTTCAGATGGTTCTGAGCGCTGGTATTTGACCACGAAGACCCCCCTGCCAATGGCCGATGGCACGGTCAGTATTCTGGGAATCGGTATCGACATCACAGAACAGAGGAAGGCGCAAAATCTGTTGCGCCAGGCCAAAGAAAACGCCGAGGCGGCTACCAAAACAAAATCCGATTTTCTGGCAATGATGAGCCACGAGATTCGAACACCGATGAATGGCGTAATCGGGATGACCAGCCTGTTGCAGGAGACAGAGCTGACAGCCGAACAACGGGATTTTGTCGAGACCATCCGTTCCAGCGGCGAGGCGCTTCTGACGATTATCAATGACATTCTCGACTTTTCCAAGATGGACGGCGGGCATATCGCGCTGGAAAAGAAGCCATTTTCTCTGCGCGAGATGATCGAGGATATCTACGAATTGTTAGCGGCCAGGCCAGGGCTGCCACCCCTGGACCTTTGCTATCGAATCGCGCCTGACATTTGCGAAATCGTTGTCGGCGACCGGCAGCGGCTGCGTCAGGTGTTGACCAATCTCATCGGCAATGCGCTGAAATTCACCCAAACAGGTGGCGTGATGACGAGCGTTCGGCTGGTAGATGGGAAAACAGGAGACAGTGCCCCCCGGCTACACTTTGCCGTGCAGGACACGGGCATAGGCATTCAGGCGCAGAAGTTCCCGGACCTCTTCGAGCCATTTATTCAGGTCGGATCCTCGGGCACTCCGCTGGTAGAAGGCACAGGGCTGGGGCTGGCGATTTCCAAGCGGCTGGTTGAGCGGATGGGTGGCGAAATAGGGGTAGAGAGCGAAGTGGGCGTTGGCTCCCGATTTCATTTTACCGTTCAGATGGAAACAGACGAAGCGGCCCAAAGCGTCGATAGGGAAGCCCAAAGAACCCTATTGGCTGGTAAGACCGTAGCCTTCCGGACAGGTCATCCTTTGCTGGGAGGTGCCCTGGCCCATTGGATCGAGGATGCTGGGGGCCAGCCGATGGAACTTGGACCGGATCAGCCGCAGATGTTGCATACCTTTCGGGAGCGCGGGGCCGATCTGCTTTTGGTCGATTCCGCCATTGAAAGAGATGAATGGACAGCCATCTTCCTGGCTGGTCCGACGGCAAAATACACGCCTACCCTCCTTCTGGCGGCTGCCGGTCGGCGCATCAATGGCGAGGACTATCAGGGTATACTTTCTAAACCGCTCAAATGGCATCATTTCCTGCGCGGGGCTGCCCTGGCCCTGGGGCGTTTGGACCAGTTTCCGTCCCGGGCCACCCGCCGCCCTGTGACACCCGGCAGTACGGTCAACCTGGCCCATCAGATTCCTCTGCGTATACTGCTGGTGGAGGACAACGCGGTCAATCAGAAGTTGGCCTTGACGATTCTGGGCAAGATGGGCTACGCTGCCGACCTGGCCAGCAACGGGCTGGAAGCGGTAGAGGCTGCATTACACACCCAGTACGATCTGATTTTGATGGACGTGTTGATGCCCGAATTGGACGGATTGGACGCGACCCGGCGTATACGCAGCAAGGCACAGAAGCATACACCTGTCATTGTTGCGATGACAGCCAATGTGATGGCAACGGACCAGCGGGTCTGTTGTGATGTAGGGATGGATGATTATATCGCCAAACCAGTCACCGCAGCCCGTCTGCGCGCCAAAATTGTCGAGCTTTTTGCGAATAGCAAAGCATAAAGTTCCCAGCACACTGCCCTGAAAATAGCCATTCGTAGGTCGGGCTGTTAGTCCGACCAGCGACGGTGCAGGCCAGTCGGACTAACAGTCCGACCTACATTTTTATCCCCCGTGGCGCTACCCCTCGCATGAGGAACTGCTCTGAAATAGGTCCCCGGCACTTGCTTTCCAGGCGAGTCTGTGCAGGGCAATTCAGGCAGCGAAGTTCGTGAAGTGCCGGGGACTTTTCATCCACTTTCGTCAGGAGCGGCGACGCTGCCCTGGCGATTACGACGTACTCTGGGGCGGGGTGGTGGACGAGCCGCAGGTGGTGGAGATCGGCGGCGGACGGATGGAGATTCTCAGCCGGGTGCTGGCCGATGGGGTCTACCGCTGGGCCATCGAAGCGCTGGAGGACAACGGCAACCGCCAGGAGGTTAGCGGTCAGATTGTTCTGGAAGGAGGGGAGACGGAAATCCCTGAACTGCACAATTTTGCTGTGGTGCCCCAGGTCTTTCGCCCCAATCAGGACGGACTGCGCGACGATTGGGTGAGCATCAGCTATTACCTGACCAAAGATGTAGAGGCGGTGCAAGTCTATCTGGTAGACCCGGCCAAAGAAGGCAGCAAATTTCACATTGCCGAAGGGCCGAATGTGGTGGACCCGGAGAAGCAGGGCTATCACGAATACCGCTACGAAGGGGGCGTGGACTTGAACGCAGAGCCACCGCCCGACGGGACCTATCAGATTGTGGGCGAAGCCAGAGATAAAGCGGGCAACCGGGTGCGGGTGATCAGCGAATTAACGATTGAGGAGGGGGGCAAGCCCAGGGCCGATGTGGCCCAGGGGGAGATCGACTGGCAGGGGGAGATGAACCGGGTTGCCAGCGTGCCCCTGGGCGAGAAGCTCTGTTTTAACGCTGTGGTGGTCAACGAAGGCACTGTGCCTATCCGCACTACCGGTCCCTGGCCGGGGCAGGAGTATCGCTTCAGCGAAAATTACAATACACTGGCAGGACGGGGGCACAGAGAGTGGTTTCAACAGGCGGGCGTCTGGCGCTTTGGCATCAACTTTGACACCACCGGCGTAGATTTTCCCTACCGTTTCGCCATCGGCAGCCAGGATGAATTAGAAAAGCGGGTGATCGACGGGGTGGAGCAGTGGTATCTGCTGCCGGGCAAGGCCGGGCGGGTCAGCGGCTGTATTGTGCTGGACGAACGCCCGCCCGTAGGCACCAACTTCTGGTGGGGCGGGCTGATCCACGAGTTTGTGGGGGTGGGGAACAATTACATCGACCGGATTTCGGTGGATGTGGGGATGCCGTAGGGGGTTGCATTGGGCATAGACTGGCCTGCTAGGATTTTCCGAGGAGCCCGTGGCTGACCAGTTCATCCGTCACCTGTGAAAAACGATCTGTGGACGGCGTAGTCCTGGCCCAGGCGATTAGCTCTGCCAATCCATCTTCCCAACAGACTTCTGGTGTAAACCCTAACAGTCGGCGCGCTTTACCAGTGTCTGCAAAGCAGTGGCGGACATCGCCTTTGCGGTATTGCCCCATCACTTTCGGCTGGAGAGATGGCCGGTCTAGCAAGACAGCCAGAGATTGGGCGCATTCGTGGATGGTGCGGGCGTAACCGCTGCCAATGTTCAAAACTGTGGATGTAAGGGCTGGCGATTCCAAAGCCATCATAACGGCCCGGGCTACGTCGTGTACGGAGATAAAATCTCTGGTCTGCTGGCCGTCTTCATAGATCACAGGGGGCTGCCCGGCCAATAGTCGGCTTAGAAAGATGGCGAGAACGCCGGTGTAGGGATTTCTCAAGGATTGTCTGGGGCCATAGACATTAAACAGGCGCAGGCAGACGACAGGAAACCCGTATACATCGCCCAGACTCAGCGCCATCTCTTCCTGATAGCGTTTGCTCAGTGCGTAGATGTTGCGGGCGGTCAGGGCGGCGTCTTCTGGCGTTGGCGCGGGTTCCAGCGCTTCTCCCGTGTCGGGAGAGACTGGCTCCCAGCCGTGTTTGCGAATCTCCTCGGCTGTACGAATCTCCACGCGCATCTGTTTGCCATCGGAAAGACGGCGATAGACCCCTTCGCCATAACAAGTCATAGAAGTGGGAATGATCAGTTTGTGCAGAGGTTGGCTACGTTTTGTGATCAACTCCAGCAAAAGGGCTGTCCCTCCCGCGTTCACATCCATATAGTGATGGGGCTGATACATAGACTGTCCCACACCCACTGCGGCAGCGCAATGGACAATGCTGTCTGCGGCATCGACTAGAGGAGACAGATCGGTTCGACTGCGAGTATCGCCAATTGCCAGATGCGCCTGGGGTGGCAGATAGGCAGGAGCGCCGTCCGTATGGACCTGTGGATCGAGGCTATCATAAAGCGTGACGGAATGGCCCTGTGCGATCAGTCTCTGTGCAACAAAGGAACCGATAAAACCAGCACCGCCCGTAATCAAAATTTTCATTGTGATGCCTACGCCTCGATGAGCTTCTCAGTTTTTGCCTGCACCATCTCATCAATGATGCGTTCGAGGGAATAATTCGGCTGCCAGTCCGGGAAATGGGAGCGGAATTTGGTCATGTCTGATATGTAGCAGATATGATCTCCCACACGATTCTCTTCCGCATATTGCCATTTGATCGAGCGCCCTGACCGTTTTTCGATCAGATCGATATATTCCAAAATCGATGCGCTGTTGGCTCGCCCACCGCCCAGATTGTACACTTCGCCGGGACGGGGCGCGTTGGCAAAGACATCGAGCGCTCGGATCACGTCCTGGCTGTGGATTTGATCTCGCACCTGTTTCCCTTTGTAGCCAAAGATCGTGTAGGTTTTGCCTGTCATTGCCACATGAACCAGATATGACAAAAACCCGTGTAGCTGAACCCCTGAATGCGCGGCACCCGTCAGGCAACCGCCCCGAAAAACCCCCACTTTTAGTCCAAAATAGCGGCCATATTCCTGGGCCATCACGTCAGCAGCCAACTTAGATGCCCCGAACAGGGAATGCAGCGATTGGTCAATGCGTCAGTGTTCGTTGATTCCCGCGTAATCTTTGGGATTGGCGTAGTCGTAGCGGGTTTCCAGTTCGACGAGGGACCGTTCGTTGGGCGCATCGCCATAGACTTTGTTGGTGCTAAGCAGGAGAAATGGGGCATCCGGGGCGTAGAGTCGGGTTGCCTCCAGCAGGTTCATTGTGCCCATCGCATTGACTTCAAAGTCGAGAACCGGAATTTCTTTGGCTTTGTCGTGGGAGGGCTGGGCCGCGCAATGAACGACCAGATCGATAGCATTGCGCTGGAACAGTTTGTACATCGCTTCCCGGTTGCGAATGTCCAGATCGTAATGGGTGAATCTGCGGGTGTTCTTCTGCAGTCGATTGAGATTCCAGGTGGTATCGCCCATCTGCCCAAAAAAGATTTTGCGAAAATTATTGTCGATGCCAAGAACCGTATATCCCTGGCGATCATAATAACGGACAGCCTCGGAGCCGATCAGTCCACTACTGCCTGTCACCAAAACATTCATATCAACAATTCCACTGTGTGACCGACGGCAAAAAGCCGTTCTGAAAGAAACGATCCAATGAAACCTGCGCCGCCGTAACCAATAGATGCACGAGTCTTTTTCCTTACAGAAAAACGGGTTGTCTGAATGGGCTTATTTAGAGTTTTCGATGTTAGCAGGAGAGGCGCTAGCGCCTATTCACCTGATTCCTATTGCGATACAGCCCCGGATCGACACTTTCAATCATTCGTTTTTCGTGTAGACCACCGCCCAGGAAGGTGTTCACCTGCTTGACTGTCGTGGCCGGATTGATGAGCGTCGCGTTATAGTCCACATCCAAGACCTGAAAGTTCGGTTGTTGGTTCAGCCATGCCTTCATCTGCACTTCGTGCGTCTTCAGAAGTTCGGCCATCTGAGCATCGTCTGTGGAATCGGTAGTCTGGCCTCGATGTTGGAGCATCTTACGTTGCGAGTTCAACACCTCCTGCATTTGCCGATTCATGTATACGATGTAGTAGGTGTATTGGGATGGCAAGTGTTTGAGCAAGGTAGATATGATTTTGACAGCCTTGCCCACTGCTTGGGGAAGCCAAGCCACGTCGCCCTGTTCGAGTTGCTTGACTCTTTCGAACTCATAATAGCCCCTGGGGTTATCGTCGTCAGGCAGACGGATAGCATCTGTCAGAGGTAGAAGGCCACCCATTTCCAGCATAGTCATCATCATGGAAGTGCCTGAGCGTGGGAGACCAGAGACGACTACGACAACATTTGATGGACCAACTATCTTCCCTTTGGACTGGAAAAAGTGGGATAATACGCGTTGCATGAAACTATTCTCCAACGTCTCTATCAAGCAATGATTCGCCACCCGTAAATTCTCACGTCCCTCACCGGAGAGGGTGTAAGGCTCTGATTTTGTGTGGCGAATCATTGATGATACTAATGCCTCTAGGAAAGAAAGAACTGTCAGATGCTAGTCGCACCATCTGACAGTTCTTTCTTTTATAGATTCTGGGTGTTGTTAGCCGTCAGGCTTACTTCGGAACACCATTATAGACACTGGCACGATTGTTGTAAACAATGTTGCCTACTGCAACCAGTTTACTACCTGCTGGTGCCTCCACATAAATGCCACCGATGAAGTTCGGTACGCCGTCGCTTGTCGGGAAAGAATTGAATACACTGGCATCCAAATCACCACCGTTGCGTGTGTTAAGACCAATCGCTTCACCCTTGGCCAGACCGTTACCACCTGTGGCGGGGTTCAAAGCAGAGCCTGTAAAGGTTTTGATGCTATTGCCATTCTGGTCGATATACTCGATCTTCAGATCACTTTCGGCAATCGTGTTATCACCCACGTTTTGCAGGTTGATGGCAGACCACTGAGCCCAGCCATTGGCGTCGTGGCGGCGGTACTGAGCCGGCAGAAAGAGAACATTCTTGCCTTCATTTGGGGCTGCCAGAGCGTAGATACCCGCATACCCTTTATCGCCCCAGTTCGTGATATTTGTGCCCACCAAATCCTGATCGGATTCAATCAAAACCGAACCAGCCCAGTCCGGTCGACCATCGGCATTGCTACTGAGCGCATTGAAATCAGTTTTTGGATAGTCACCACCATTCTGGGTATTCAGACCTTTGGCGGAAAGCGGCGGAATCGTGATGTTCTTGACCAAAGACGGAGTACTAGCGCCACGAGCCGTATAGGTCAACTTTACATTGGCTGTAGCAGTGGCGCTGGTATTTTGCAAATTCAAAGCTGTGAAGAGGTTCCACTGATTGGCAGGCAGGTCTTTAGAACTACCTGTAGCATTACTGATAAAACGAAAATGGGAAGGAGCGTAGAGCACTTTGCCCTTGCTGCTGTCCGATAGAGCCTTATAACCAGCCGCTCGATTGGGCCAGGTAATCGCAGCTGCGCCAGCCAGCAGCTTGCCATTTGTGGACTCGACAGTAACGGAACCATCCCTAAAGTCACTGGGCAAGTCGGCTGGAACGTCGCTCGAATTGCCCAGGTAGAAAGTGCGTTGACCGTAGGCCTTGATCGTTACATTGTCCAATACGCCCGCTGCGGTGCCGTCACGTTTCTTGAATGTCAGTTTGACAATTGCATCCTGAGGACTGGTGTTTTGCACTGACAGACGAGCGACTATGCCATCGAAGCGCCAAACAGAGGGGAAATAGAGTACGCTGGATGCCTCAGACGTAGCATTGTAAGCGGCTTGCGTCTGCCTATTGGGATCACCCGTGTCACCGGGAACATTCTTGTATTGAATGCTGACAATCGCTGCTAATGGCTCACTCGAAGATAGAATCGCTGAACCCTGAAAACCATCACCAAGTGGTTCGTCCGCGGTTTTGATCTCTTTTACTGCTTTAGGCGCAATCTGTATCTTGTCGTTGGTATGGACAGGATTGCCGGAGGAACTGTAATAGACCGCCGTGACAAGCGCAGTTTTACCAGCAGTGGTTGTCATATTTTGAACAACTGCGTTACTTACTGGATTGCCAGGCTGGGGGTACGAATCTTGCGCAGAGGCTGCTCCCAAGCTGCCTAGCGCAATTGTTAACACAAGAAAAACCGACACTAATGCTCTTCTCATAATCTCTCCTCTTTTCTCCAAACTATAGGCTGAACAGTCATCATATACAAAACCAAAAAACCTCCGGCACACAGATTTTTAATACGGAATCCGTACACTAAAGATATTTCTGGAATCGCATTACATACGTGACTAACAATAGCCGCGAAACATTGTTATTTCAATACCGAATAGGTGGTATTTTCGCTACTACCCCGTTCGGGGTAGTAGCCTGTATAGACAACCCTTCCCCAATCGGGTCAATGACTCAACACGGTGGCGATGACCATATAAGTTTCTTGTCTTCTGAAATTGAGAGATCGTTCAGAAAAACAGTCAATTGTGCGTGAAGCGCTTTTGCGTCGCTACAGTGACTCCAAATAAGATCATTCTGCTGGTGCGGATCGGATTCCAGATCATACAATTCTGAGGTCGTGTGTTCACCACCGTAGAGCAACACCCACTTGCCATCTGTAACCGTTATTTTGGGCTTGAGTGAGGACGCGAGATTCAGCGTGCGCGCTGAAACGGCAATTTCCCGTGTGCTCTGACGGGTATCTGATATGGTTGGGCGCAATGACATACCATTCACCGTGGGCGACTGTGGTATTCCAGCGAAATCCAGTATGGTTGGCAAGATGTCAACAGTCTGCGCTAACGCCGGGATTCGTTTGCCTGGGACACCAGGTACTCGAATCATTAATGGCACATGAATCAATTCTTCGTAGAGGGGATATGCCTCATAATATCCGTTCCGGTCCCACGATTTGCCCACTGCATTATGCTCACCAAAGAGGTAGCCATGGTCGGAGCAAAATACAACGATTGTATTATTTGACAACTGCATTGTATCGAGGGTTTCGAAGAGCACGCCGAGCCAGTGATCCACCATTGTGATCTCTGCCGCATAAAGGGCTTGTGCGTGATTCAGTTCAGCCTGACTTAGGTAGGTTGGCGGCGCATAGGCGGGCGAAACGACGCGTTCACCTGTGTAGCCCGAGCTGTACAGATCGATATATTTGGTCGGTGGGTTCCATGGTTCGTGCGGATCGAAGCAGTCAATGTGCAGATAGAAGTCAGACTGTTTAGCGTATCTTTTAAGCCATTCAATAGCAGCCTGTATGGTTCGGGCTGTACAGTATTGATCTTCGCTCGAAACCTCTGCCTGGTTGCGCAAATACTGGCGTACTTCTTCCGAGTCCCGTAGTTTCTCCTCACTGCACGGCATAATAGGGTGAAGCGGTAAAGCGCGATAGCGATCCCCCTCTTGCCCGCGAATCCATTCCCAGGACTGAAAGCCTCGATCAAATGAGAATCCATGGTCCTTTATATGCCAATTGTCGAAGATAAGTCCGGTCAAATAGTTATTATCCGCAAGTATTGTAGCCAGCACAGTTTCGCCGTCCGGGAGATCGGACCAACCCATTCGGTGGAACATGTAGCGGCCCGTAAAGAGTTCAGCCCGATTGATAACCGTCGGGAATCCCCCCACATACATCTTATCAAACACTTGGGATTTTGCAGCGAAGGCGTCAATGTTAGGTGTCTGTATCCATGAATTCCCATAAAAACCGATATGATCATAGCGTAGATTATCTGCGACAATTGTGATTATATTTGAGCGATCCGAAGAATCAGTTTTCTGTACCTGTGGCAGATAGACTGGCCACGGGGGGGGAGTTGGAACCTGAGGCGCAAATTCGCTATTCATAAGCGATGCAACACTCATGGCACCGGCACGTTTCAGAAAGCTGCGCCGAGAAATTTTCGACATGGATGTATCCTTTCATAAAGCTAAAACGACGGTCTAACGGCGATGAAGTTCACGCTGGAATACTGAATCCATATACTGCTCGAAACCCGCCATTATTCGGTTCCAATCATAATTTTCACGAACAAACCTCCGTCCGCATTGGGCAATCTGTGACCAATAATGCACATCTTCTAGCAAGCAGATGACTCTATCCGCAAATTCTTCGGGGGTATCTGCCACGATTACGTGCTCACCATTTTTCGCATGGATTCCCGAAATCCCAAATGATGTAGAAACAGTAGGCCGTCCAGATGCCATGCCATTGAGTGTTTTTGTGATGATACCACCGCCAATGCGCAGAGGCACGATATTCACTGCTGCATTGGCGTAGTAGGGAGTCAGGTCTTCGACAGCACCGATCACCTGTACACCATCTACAAGTGCGAGAAGCTCTACCTCGGGAACCGGATTGCCGCCTACAATATCAAAAATAGCGTCAGATATTTGCTGACGTATGATTGGGAATATCTCCTGCGCAAAATAGGTGACCGCATCGATATTCTTGGGATTGTTCATAGCTCCTACGAACAAAAGCCGATTATCTGCCGGTCGGCGGAGTGGTAGCGTAAGTAGGTTCTCTGTCAGCCCTTCAAACCAAGGGGACAATACGCCAATAGGCTGCCCAGGTAACAATTCCTGCAAGAATACCCTATCTTTTAAGGATCGCGTGACTATGCCATCATAACGTCGAGCGTAGGCCAGTTCGTAATGAAGAGTGCGCAGCCATTCCCCAATCGCCTGTAGGCGTTGTAGTGGCCGCCGCTCCTGCAAAAAGCTGTGGTAAGCAACAGTTGAGTAGATATCTACCTCGTCCAGAATTCGTCTGACACCCTTAACTAGCAGGCCGTATTGAGCCATGTTGCCGTCCACCAATATCAGATCATATTGGCTGCGTTCGATCATCTCCTTCAAGCGTCGTCGATAGATTAGGGAAAATACGCGCCCGTACACTTTGGGATAGACCAACCGCCACCAAGCTCGCCAAAGACGGCTTGTGAAACGCGTAGCGGCATACGGGACAGCCACTACCTCCACGCAGAATTTTTGCATGGCCCGAACATCCGCTTCTTGATGAGGAGAAACAAATGCAATCAATGAAATATCGTGGCGGGTGCTAAGTTCTGCAATATAGTGATAGGTGTCCTGTCCTCCGCTGTCACGAATTTCTGGATGCGGAAGAAAGCGACAAACAAATAAGATATGCATATGTGAGCTACTTTACGAAAGGGCTTTGCGATATGAGAAGTCTGCAAAGGTGATAAGCCTTGTACAAAGTGCTGAACCCCAGAAAATTGCCAAGGCTGCGGCAAGGGTGCCATATTCATTCCACTGTTTGCCGATATAATAACCGGCTATGCTGACCAAAGCGCAAAGAAATGGCTTGCCTGCGGTCTCCCAAATGGATATTTCTGCTACACGGAAGCGAACATAATGCAAGTTCTGCAAAAAACCGGCGGACTCTGTACTTACAGCGGCAATACCCGCTCCGACCAACCCCATCGTAGGGATCAGGATGAGATTCAGGCATATCCCTATCACGCTGTTCACCGCTGCAATGCGCAACGTGGCTTTCTCATTGTTGCTTGCAAGAATGACACGATAGAGCAGACGACTCAGAAAGGCCGGAACAATTGCCACAGAGAGTATTTGGGAGATGAGAACCGAATCGATGTACTTTACCGTGAACAAGAGTAAGATAACTGGTTTCACGAACGTGATAGTGATCAGCATAACCGGAATGGCAATGACCCATATCAGCCGAAGAAGGCGGGAGATCATCGTCGGAACCTCCTGTGGTGCCGACAGATGTATTCTGGCAAGACTGGGAAAGAGCGACTCCATCAGTGCTGGCGCGGTCAGTAGTATTATTGCAGTGATGGAAGCACCCGTGGAGTTGATACCTAAATTTTCCATACTACTGAGCGCAGACAGCATAATCCTGTCGACTTGCTTGAATGTTATACCCAAAACGCCGATTAGTGCAATCGGTATCGACTGAACCGCAAGTTTTCGAATCATCCGGGGATCGAAACTCCACTGGACGTTCGGGGCAAGAAAACACAAAACGCGCCAGTAAATTAGGCAGAGAGATCCGTAATAGATGCCGAGAAGCAAGAACACATTATCTAGCAAGACATGATGGGAGAGTAGATATATGGAGCCGCCGACGCGCAGCAACATCAAAGGAATCCGTATGGGAATAAGCCATTCCATACGTTCGAGCGATTTAATCGCGGTCTCAAAAATCAAAGAGATTGCATACAGAGGAAGAACAAATACTGCAGTCGTGCGCAACAGATGGTTGAGGGCAGGAGAATAGGAAAAGAAGTGGGTCGTAAACAGAAGCAATCCGGCTGTGGCCGCTGACGTGATAAGTGTAAATGACCCCGCATTGACGATATAACTGCCGATGGCGTTCTGGTTGCGCGACATTTCCCGTAGCAGAAGTTGATCGAAGCCCCAAATGGCTAGGGGGAGAGCAACGAAAAGCCAAGAAAGTGCTGTGCTATACTCCCCCATCGCTTCTGCGCCAAGGGCACGTGCAATATACCAAGTGAGAGTAAAACCAACGCCTCGTTCCAGAATTGTAACTGTGACCAAGGCCAATGAATTTTTGATAACTCTCCGAGCCGTTGGCATCAAAGGTATCCAAGATCGCGCAAACGCTGTTGGACCAAATCTGCTTCTTTTTCGGAATAAATTTGACTATTTTCGTTTTGCGTATTGAACTCTTCGGCAGACTTCTGTGTACTAATGGGAGGGGTGAAGATGTCCAGCACTTGTCCGTCCATCTGGCTGGGTACTATACATCCCATTGCGCCCAATATGGTCGGCGCGATATCGATAATTTTGGCACCTTCTATCATTGCACCGACGCGTACTCCCGGCCCCCAGGCGCACAGAATCCCATTGGGAGCGTGATTGCCCGAATAGGGTGCAGATGAATCGAAGATCGGGGTGAGGGAGCTACGCAAGCTTCCATCCAAAATATAATTGTGGGTGAAGTCTGGCTGCTCCCTGTGAGGTTCAATCACAATATCAGGCGCTAATTCCACATATGGTCCGTCATAGATTTCTTCTCTGAAAATGGCGGAGGAGACAACCCGCTGACCGGTAAATTGGTCAACAAGTGATTCCAATTCCTGACGTAGCTGATGGCGAAGTGCTTCATACTCGGAACCTGGCGATACGATGCCCTGCGGTTCGCGCCCCCGCAAGTTGATACGTAGTCCACCGTCCATTCCAAAAAAGACTTTTGTATGGTTCCAGTCAATTGCATTGACGAATGCTGTCGATCTCAGATCGCTCAGTTTGGGTACACTGTTTCCCATTTTGCGTCTGATTGCCCTGAGAAACGGTACCCGATGCAAGAGATTTAACAGATTCGTCGCTTTGGTCCAGATTTCGCTTGTATAGGTGAGCGCCAGGAGTCCCTTTGAATGTAGCCAGTGATTGACAAAAAATTTACGGGAACACCCGTTGAAGCCATGGTCCGAAATAAGAAGAACCAGTGTGTCGGCGGGCAGATCTTGCAAAATCAGAGAAAGTGCAGAATCGAGATCCTGGTAATGGGCCAGAAGTTCGGTTGAGAAATGGGTGGATCGATCGTGTTGGGGGTGAGTCGTATCTGTATCTGCCCAGAGAAAATGCTGAAGACGATCTGGTCCGACAAAAACCACATTAAAAAAATCCCAAGGTTTATTCCTTAATAAATAGAGAGCCATGCTGGTCTGTTGCGTCGTGAAACTGCGTACATTTTCGACCAGATGCGCCTTATCATCTTGTGGACCGGTTACGTCAGTAGTATAGCCGCCAAATTCCTCGATCAACTCTTTTTTCAGTGCAGATGGGAAAGTAAAGTCACTCTCAGCACTTGGTGTAAGCATTCCACCCACAAGATACCCATTGACTGGTGACGGAGGATAGGTATAAGGAATATTGAGCAGACCGGTCTTGTATCGGTCCCGGCCTAACACATCCCAAAAGCGAATGGCGCGAACGGAGGAAGCGTTGGTCAGCGGTGTCTCGTAACTATTGGCCTGCACACGGTTTGCAAAACCGAAGATGCCGTGCTTACCTGGATTCACACCTGTGCTGAAAGATGCCCAAGCGACAGAGCTTTCCGGTCGGATAGTCGAACGCAGATTGCCATGAGCCCCTTCCGCTACAAGCCGAGCCAATGTAGGCAATTTGCCAGCCGCAATCCATGGTCCGAGTAAACGCCAGTCAGCGCCATCCCAACCGATTACGACTATTTTCTGAAAGCGCGCTTGATTTCCTGGACTTATCATGGGATTTCCCAGGTCCTCATCCTAACCAGTAGTGGAATACGGTATGCACAAACTCTAGTAGACCGATTACATTTCATCTGATCACAAATACCCCAACCCGCGCAACCTTTGCTCAATCAACGCCTGCTCTTCTGTAGATAGAACAGGCGTCGGCTGGCTGGTTTCCGCCGGGGATGAACGGAATCGAACAGGCTGTTTATGTAGGCGTTCCAAACTATATAATTCTGTCATCACTACGCCATCGAAGGAATCGGGAATCTCCACTCCCAGTTCGTACAGAATTGTGGGCGTCACATCGAGCAAGCGCATATTAGGGACTTCACCGCGCCGTTCGATGCCTGACCCCGACATGACAAACATACCATTCTGCCGGTGTTCGCCTGAGCGCATGGGATGTGGATGATCCTCGATAAGCAACTGCCCTGCTATTGATTGTGCTCCCACATATTCTGGATCGAGAACCAAAATTACGTCAGGGAACTCGTTGAGATGGTTTCCATGATAGATTTCTTCTCTCCGGCATGCGAGCTGCACAACAGATTTGCCAGTCATCGGATTGCGAATGTTCAGGGCATGTTGAATAATCTGGTCTCGAATTCTCTCATAATCATTACCATGCCCGACAATGCCTTCGCGATAAAGGCCCACTTGATTGACTGCAATCCCACATATCTGGAAATATATGGGCACAAAAAATGCTTGTGTATTCTGCCAATCAATGATCCCGGGGCTTGACGTTTGTGCTGTATTGGTGGCGGAGTCCTGCATGCCCTGAGGAATAAGGCGGCGCAGCAAGGACTTCAACCACGGCTTTCTTCCTACCCATACGCGCATATATTCCATATCCAACAATCCCTGGGCAGAGCGCCGAGTCAACAAACCCAACTGCTCCAGCCAGATATTCAGATACAGTCGCCATTGTTGCGCTGGACCAAAGCCATGATCCGACATCAACAGAACCGAGGTTTCGTGACCGGCTTCTCGGACCAGATCGCCGATGGCTCCATCCAATTCGGTAAGATACGCATTCACGGCGTCCATCACCACAGGGTCAAGTTTGTTGCTTCTTCCCAGATGATTTGGATATCCGACAATCTGAGCGACATAAGGCCAAAAAAAATGGAACAAGCGATCCGTCCCCGTGAAGACAACCATAGCGAAGTCCCATGGAGCCTCGTCACGCCAAAGTTGCAGCACGGCTCGCGTACGAATGGACGTCATCTGGCGAATCTCGGCGATCATCTCCTGTTCCGGTGGGAAATTCCGCATACGAAAATCCCCCCCATCGCGTAGAAAATCGACATCAATAATATAGTCGTCTCCAAGTCGACTTTTCAATTCCGGTGGATAGACAAAATTTGCTTGTTTGGAAGGCGTCAACATTCCAGCGATCATATGACCATTGACTGCACGCGGCGGATAGGTCATGGGCACGTTAATCACGCTGACTCGTTTGCCGGCAGCGCTCAAGATTTGCCAAAGAGTCGTGCCCAGACGCTCGGCATTTACAAAGCCAGTTCCTGTCACGTCGTAGTTATATATGTCGCGCGTTTGGAAGGAGAGAATGCCGTGTTGCCCTGGATTCTGGCCTGTGATGAATGTACTCCAGGCCGTAGGTGTGAATGGCGGGATTGTCGAGGACAGACTTCCCCAACAACCCTGCTCTGTGAGTTTCGACAGATTGGGCATCTGGCCCATTTGGATCAATGGTCGGAAGACATCAAATGTTCCACCATCAAGTCCAATAACTAATAGCCGCCTTTCCTCAGAACTGCTCATGCTCCACCTTTTTGCCCTAAGGCCGTCCACACCATACAGGCCATTTATTCAACGCGTCCGAATTCTTGATAATCTGTATCTCTCCCGAATTCACCCCCACCAACAGGATTTCCCAGCCTGCGGCAATCTGGCGTGCATAGAGAACCTGGTCGTTGCCCAGCCAGCTTGGCATTACCTCATCTACACCATCTGTCGTAAGGCGACGCAGTTGGGTCCCATCATATCGCATGAGCATAATATCGTAGTTGTCCAGATCGTTTGATTCAAAGACAATATGCTGCCCATCTGGCGACATATGGGGGCTTTTTTCGACGGTTGTATTGTCGGTCAATTTTATTGGTTCAGAAAGAATCATCCCACTGCCCACCCTCTGTGCACCAGCAATAAACACATCCCAATCTCCATCTTCAAGGCCGATGAAAAGTAACTCGTCACCTGACGGTGACCAAGCAGGCAGCGCCGTATCCCAACCAAATGCAGAACAGCCAAGGTCCTCTCCGTCTGCCGATACAAAACATACCCGGAGATCGTCATTCCGATTAGTTTGGTAGGCAATAACGTCTCCTTTGGGCGACCAGGCAGGGGACCAATCTTTCACTCCTGGTGCAGTTACCTGTTCGGTCATGAGTCGGTGCTGATCGCTTCCGTCTCCATTCATCATAAACAGTTCGAAACTGTCAGAGTTATTGCGCTCGGATGCAAAAACAATTTGTTGGCAATCTGGAGACCAAGACGGTTCAAAAGATCGTCCTTCATTCACCAGTTGCCGTTCCACGCCAGTTTTCAAATCAAGGTTATGTACACTTAACACACCAGATTCGTCAGAATGAAACGCCAGCATACCATCAAAATTAGTGGGAAGCGCCAAAGGACTTACAAGAGCACTCTGCACTGGCGTAGATAGCGGGGAAAGGGGCTGTGTATTGACAGCGGCGGATGCTGGCTTGATGATCGGAACGACAGCAGGTGTAGAGTTAACTACTTCGCTAGAGATTTCTGAAGATTTTTCGCTACATGCCGTCAAGACCAGGTTGAAGCCAACTAAGCACAGGATTAAATTCACAGCTAATTTAGTTCTCGTCCCGTTCATATGAACCCCCTTGAGCAACGAATAAAAGAATCGCAGTGGCACAAAAGTTGCTTATGAACCCGAGTTAAGCACACTTTTTGCGCTATAGAGAAAGAATCCATAAAGCGTCCAGTATTATGCTATATGGTGAGTCAAGAACAACCACCACTCCCGATGTGGCAGGTAACGCTTACATTGAAGGCGAGTAACCTATACAAATCCACATTGGATCTATACAAACCATCCATCACGCAGACCCCGCCAATAAGCGACCAACGAGTCCCATCTTCCTTGCCGGGAAAGGCGCCAACTCCAGAGGATTGCACTTCCTATACGAAAAAAAATAATGAATGGTGCCCGCCACAAGGTCATATTCTTGCGGAAGTATAAGCCGCTGCTTCTGCCCATATGATAGCGTTCATGTGGACTTTCGCGTCCCCCGCTGCTTGCGCTCACTTTGTGCCACATGCGCGCATTGGGCACAAGGCGGATTTGCATGCCTTTTCTTCCCACACGCAGACAATAATCTAAATCTTCATAATACATAAAAAAGCGTTCGTCAAAAAAACCTACTATCTCAACAGTCTCTCGCGGTAACAACATTGCACATCCACTCAAAAACTCCCGTATAACCGGCTGCTTGGGTATCTTCCGCTTCCATTCGCGGTTAAGGGTCATCTCCAAAAGGATAGGGTGAATCTCATTGCCTATAGACCAGACAATCTCAGGGTGGTCGTAATAGAAAACAACAGGTCCGACGAAACCAACGTCGGGCTGCAATTGGGCCACCAATTGGGTGATCATCTCCGGCGCAACGATTGTGTCGTTGTTGAGCAAGAGCAAATGCGTAGCCCCTTTATCCAAAGCGTGACGTATTCCAGCATTCATTCCCCTGGCAAAGCCAACATTCTGTATCAACTCAATAATTTCCACATCGGGATACATAAAGCGGATTCTGGATGACGAACCATCGCTAGAATTCTGATCGACCACCAGTAAATGCAACGGAGAGTAACTGGACGCATAAAGCGACGCCAGACATTCCACCGTGTCATCGCAGCGATTCCAATTGAGCAGAATCACATACACAACAAAATTGGTTTTCTGAGGTGTCAATTCTCTCACCCATCGTGTACTGCAAAACTTCATAAGAGCCTGTAATATTCAAACAGGCTCTCCTTTTGCTATGCGAAAGTTCCTTTTTAAGATAAAATGGCGTAAGAGCCAATCAACCCAAACCCAAGGAGAAGAGAATGGAAGAGCAAACAGGCAGTTACCCCAGCGATTTGACCGAAGAACAATGGGAAGTTTTAGAACCCCTTATCGGTGTGAAAACGGGAGCAGGACGCCCACTAAAGCACGACTTACGTCATATCGTGAATGCCATCTTGTATGTGGTACGCACGGGCATTCAATGGCGTGCCTTACCCCATGATTTTCCGACGTGGAGCACAATC
>JAANMX010000829.1_pt1 | contig 38722 bp, 33 predicted proteins | sample 7279681 | NCBI WGS metagenome assembly JAANMX01 (sample SAMN14094542, study PRJNA606508) | bioreactor metagenome | isolation source: A lab-scale SPAN reactor treating ammonium-rich wastewater day 351 | place: Ireland: Galway | collected 2018-01-01 | reverse complement strand
TAACACAACAAAAAGAACACTACTTTGCACCGCTCACCCATAGCCCTAAAGGGCGCAGACGCGCTTCAAATACGATGTGTGTTGTCACCCCTTCATAGGCAGCGGGTGAGCGTGAGCGATGCGAATCATTCAAAAAAATGACAACATACTTTGTATTTTAATCCTAAAATCACCTACCTTTAAAGTCTCAAATGAAAACTAAAATTAGTAAACTGACTCCGGCATCCCGCAGTACTGCGGGACTGCCGGGAGTAAAACGTAAACAACCCAGCAGGAGCTAATGCGACCTGCCGGGTATAAAATACCACCATCATGAAAAACATTCTCCACGACAAAACTCCTTCCATCCAATTTAATTCTCCATTCTCAATTATCCATTCATCATGAAAAACATTCTCCTCATCACTCTCCTTTTTCTCACATCTCCCTTTTGGAGAGTAAGCAATGTACTTGCACAAAATCTTGTACCCAATCCGAGCTTTGAGGATACGGTGGCTTGCCCTTTTGGCGCTGGTCAATTGAATTTGGCCTCGGGATGGAGTTCATACAGAAACTCCCCTGACTATTTTAATTCTTGTTCCAATAGCAACATGTCCGTTCCTATGAATATTGCAGGCTATCAATTTGCACATTCCGGTAATGCTTACTGTGGTGTAGCAACGTGGTGGATATATCCAAATATCAGGGAATATGTCGGAATACAATTGTTATCTCCAACAATTATCGGGCAAAAATATTATGTCTCTTTTTTTGTAAGTTTTTCTTGCGGTGGTACAGTATCAATTGCAACAAACAAAATGGGTTGTACCTTATCGACTTTACCTTATTCTGTTGGAAATCCTTTTCCAATTAATAATCAATCTTTATTTCACTCGGATTCTATCTTAACCGATACAGTTAATTGGATTAAACTTTCAACCTCTTTTATAGCAGATTCGGCATATCAATATTTAATAATTGGAAATTTTTATGATGATAACAATACAGATACTCTTATTGTAAATAATATTGGTAATGTTGGCTATTATTACATTGACGATGTATGCCTAACTACAGACTCAATCTATAACGATACATGGACAGGAATTGAAAATCTCCATGAAAGTAATATTTCCATAATTCCTAATCCTGCTAATACATTTATAAAAATTAACGGGATGGAAGGTGAACTTGAAATTAAAATTTACGATTTAGTAGGAAGGATAGTCCGACATACCAAAATCAATAATAATCTCCTAAATACTGAATCAATTTCAAATGGAATATATTTAATCAAAATTGATTCAAAAGATAAAACAATAATTAAAAAAATACTAATACAACATTAAATCGAAAAAAATGGCAAAAACAAAACACTTAGTAGTTATAATCGGGATGATTATGCTGACACCCTTCATCCCGCAGTACTGCGGGACTGCTGTGTGTAAAAAAGAGCAACCACTTTGCACCGCTCTCCCATAGCCCTAAAGGGCGCAGACGCGCTTCAAATACGATGTGTGTTGTCACCCCTTCAGGGGCAGGGGTGCGCAAAGGCAAAAAAATATTAACTCAATATTTTGATATAAACTTTTAGATACGAAAATCAATAATCGGCCTTATAAAAACATCCGCCTGGAAAATACAAAGCGATTCGTAGCGGGAGCATGTGTAAGCAATCCCGAGCAACGTTTCGTAGCATTACGAAACGATGCGACATTCGATTGCGCAGCAGAATCGGTTTGAATTTTTAGGATGTTTTTATACAGCCTTGACTTTTTGGTCCCGCTGAACTGCGGGATTGTGTTAAGACAAAAGAACATAAAAAAGAATTAATAGAAACAACCCTGTAAAAACTGACCTCTTGCCCTAAGTCAATAATATTATTCCAAATCCCGTAGAGATTACATATTAATACCATACACAACAAAACCATTTCACCAACTTCATAGGAGTCGAATATCAAAAAGCAAAGCGCGCAGTCACCCCTTCAGGGGCAGGGGGTGAGCGCGAGCGATAACACTATATGGCCACGCTTGTGCGAAAAATTTTTTACATATTAAACCTAAGAAGTAAACTTCTTAATAGACAACTTGCAAAGTCTATCTGCCTTTTGTCCACACGCGGCCACCTTCGGTGCAGTTGGCACAAATATCTATACTGCTGCGCGAAGTAAGAACAGCCTGCCTGAAACGATTATATGTTTTGCCATGCCATAACTTGCGGAAACTATCGTGCTGCAAATCGCCTAACTTATGCCTTGCATCTTTGTCGAAACAACAGGGCACCATACTTCCGTCCCATGTTATAACGGATGAATGCCACATTTTCCAGCAATGATTTTCCAATGGATTTTTTATGCTGTAAGTGCCGTCTTTGTTCTTCTTATAACGTGAGTACCTGGAATTGTCAGGCATCAGCGGATTACCGTTTTTATAATCATAAAGCTGAGCTGTCTTAAACGCCACTTCGTTCACTCCAATCTTGGCTGCAAGTTTTTTTACATCCTCCACCTGATGTTCATTGGGTTTCACTACCAGAAACTGAAAAATGAGATGCGGTGTTTTTGACTGAAGTTGTTTTTTCCATTTCACCATTGTTTCAGCTCCCTGCAATACTTTTTCAAGTGAGCCACCTTTGCGATATTGCGAGTACACATCCTGCGTAGTGCCGTCAATAGAAATAATCAGTCTGTCGAGTCCTGCTTCTACAGTTTTGCGGGCATTGTCGTCACTCAGGTAATGAGCATTGGTAGATGTTGCCGTATAAATTTTATGCTCATGTGCATAACGAATCATGTCAAAGAGATTGGTGTTCAGATAAGGCTCGCCCTGAAAATAAAGTATCAGATACAATAAATCAGGAGCAAGTTCATCAATCAGTCGTTTATAAAATTCGGGTTGCAGCATTCCTGTTGGGCGGCTGAAAGCTCTCAGCCCGCTCGGACACTCAGGGCAGCGCAGGTTACAGGAGGTAGTAGGCTCAACCGAAATACTTACTGGCATACCATTATGCTGTGCCTTACCTGTCAGTCGCGACAGATAATAGCTGCTGATCACTTTCGAAAAATTGGCTGCCTTACGCACTGTGAGTTTACTCATCAGGTTTGAAAGGTCGCTGATATTACGGTTCACCTAAAAATATTTTTTGCAAAGGTAACAAGTAGTTGAAGGTGATTGTTTATACGGTTGTTTTTAAGCAGGAAGAATTTTATATGCTGTTGATTTGTTTATCTCTCGCAATAATCACTTAATAATTCTGTATAGCAAATATTCCGGTTAATTTTTAGGTATCAGGCAGATACGGATATCAGTGAACATTAGTACTTTTACAGCCGAAAGTAATTTTTATGCTTTCAGAAACCACAATTGATATTTTTACGTACAACCTGACTTCTGAATTTAATTGATGAAAGGAATTGTTTTAGCCGGAGGCAGCGGCACACGATTACATCCGCTTACACTGGCAATGAGTAAGCAATTGATGCCCGTTTATGATAAACCGATGATATATTATCCGTTATCGGTGTTGATGATGGCAGGCATCAGCGAAATACTAATCATCAGCACACCTCATGATTTGCCGCACTTCAAACGTTTGCTGGGCACGGGCGAGCAGTTAGGCTGCCGTTTTCATTACGAAGAGCAACAGGTGCCTAACGGACTGGCACAGGCATTTGTAATTGGCGAAAAATTTATCGGCAATGATTCTGTTGCCCTGGTACTGGGCGATAATATTTTTTATGGACAAGGGCTGGGTCGGATTCTTGCAGGAAACAACAACATGCAGGGCGGACTGGTATTTGCTTATCACGTTTCGGATCCTGAGCGTTATGGTGTAGTAGAGTTTGATGCAGATTTTAATGCATTGTCTATTGAAGAAAAACCGCAGAAACCCAAATCCAACTATGCTGTTCCGGGATTATATTTTTATGACAATGATGTGGTATCTATTGCCAAAAATTTAAAACCCAGCGCACGTGGCGAATACGAAATTACCGACATCAACAAACATTACCTCAAAGAAGGAAAACTGAAAGTGCAACTTTTGGAAAGAGGAACTGCATGGCTCGACACCGGTACATTCAACTCACTGTTGCAGGCAGGAAATTTTGTAAACGTAATTGAAGAACGTCAGGGATTAAAAGTAGGCTGCATTGAAGAAGTGGCTTACCGTATGGGTTTTATCAATAAAGAACAACTCCGCAAAGTTGCAGAGCCACTGATGAAAAGCGGATACGGACAATATCTGATTAAAATATTAGATCAACATTTATAAGTTATATGACAAACAGTAAAAGCAAAATATTAGTAACAGGAGGTGCAGGATTTGTGGGCAGTGCACTGGCAGAAAAATTAGCCGATAATGCCGACAATTTTGTAGTGGTAGTTGATAACCTGCTGACAGGATCGCTAAGCAAGGTTCCGCCTTCCAAACATAACAACGTTAAATTTATAAAAGCCGATGTAAACGATTTCAGAGATATTTCTGCAATTTTTTATGCTTATGCTTTCGACTATGTATTTCATTATGCAGCGGTAGTAGGTGTAAAACGTACACTCGATCATCCGTCATGGGTATTGAACGATCTTACAGGATTGAAAAACGTACTCGACCTTTCAAAAAATACAGGCGTGAAGCGCGTATATTTCAGCAGCAGCAGCGAGGTTTATGGCGAGCCTGTTGAATATCCGCAAAACGAAACTACTACTCCGCTCAACTCACGATTGCCTTATGCCATCGTAAAAAATCTGGGAGAAGCATACCTGCGTGCCTACAAGCAGGAATTTGGTCTTGACTTTACCATTTTCCGTTTCTTCAACACGTATGGACCAAAACAAAGCACCGACTTTGTGATGTCGAAATTTATTGATTCGGCACTGTTAGATCAGGATATTACCATTTATGGTGATGGCTCACAGACACGAACTTTTTGTTATGTAGATGATAATGTTGAAGCATGTCTCAATGCATTTTACACCCATCGTTTTGTGAATGACGTCATCAATATCGGTAACGATAAAGAAACATCCATTCTTGAGTTGGCTCAAATGGTTAAGAAAATTCTAAATTCAAAATCAAACATTGTGCATCTGCCTGCACTCAAAGAAGGTGATATGACGCGCAGATGCCCTGATATTTCAAAAATGAAAATTCTGCTCAACCGTGACCTCACTCCTCTCGAAAAAGGAATGAGCAAGGTTATTGAAGCATTTCGTAACCGAAGGAAGTAAAAAAATTAATTTCTTTGTAACAGCAATGCGCATTTGCATTGCTGTTTTTTTATTTCAATATGCACAGCATCCCGTTTCTTCAGCAGAAGTTGGAAAAAGAATTTTCATCACTGCATTTTGGCCATGAGCCGCGACAACTTTACGAGCCTATGGACTACATGCTTACACTTGCAGGCAAGCGGTTGCGCCCTCTATTTGTTTTGATAGGATGCGAATTGTTTGGTGGCGACTACTCCAAAGCTATGGATGCTGCCATCGGTATAGAGCTGTTTCACAACTTTACGCTGTTGCATGACGACATTATGGACAATGCAACCAAACGCAGAAATCAGCCTGCCGTGCATGTAAAGTGGAATACCAATGTAGCTATACTCTCAGGCGATGCGCTTTTTGTGAAAGCATGCGAACGAATGACCATGGTAGATGATACTTTGCTGCGCAAGGTGCTTTCACTGTTTTATAAAACATCAATAGAAGTGTGCGAAGGGCAGCAACTGGATATGGATTATGAGCAGCTGAATGAAATATCACCTGAAGAATACACGGCAATGATTACACTTAAAACTGCCGTGCTGCTGGCCTGCAGCCTCACCACAGGAAGTCTGATTGCAGGAGCCTCAGAAAAAGATGCTGAAAAAATTTATGAATTCGGAAAAAACATTGGCATTGCATTTCAGATTCAGGACGATTTGCTGGATGCCTATGGCGAACATTATAAAGTGGGCAAAAAACCCGGAGGCGATATCATTGAAGGCAAAAAAACATTTTTGTTTTCCGAAACCTGTTGCCTGCTGGAAGGAAAAGAGCATCTTGATTTTGTAAATCTATATAACAACAGAACGCTTCAACCCGAAGAAAAAACACTTCGCGTAAAACAAATTTTTGATAAAGCCGGAGTGGTAGAGGCAACACGCAAAGCCATTCACTCTTATTTTGAAAAAGGATTTGAGCATCTCAAATCATTAAACTTAAATCCATCGGCAGCCATGGAGTTAAAACTGTTTTGCGAAAAACTACTGAACCGCGACCACTGATGCAGTGGCGTTGAAACATTTAAAGACATTTGCTGTTGTTGATAGCTTTTGCTGTTGTGCTCTGATTATCAGCTACTATTTGCGATAATTCACAGAAAAAAACCTTGCTATTTCATTTTTTTTTACTTTTGCCCATTCGTTCCCAAAACACGAGGATTAAGGTGGATAAGATGTCGAAATATAACCTGCATTATGCCGGGTTAAAAGACGGGATACATGAATTTGAATATCTGTTAAAACAGGATTTTTTCGACATGTTTGAACACCCTTTGGTTCAGGGAGCAAATGTTCTTATTCATCTTACAGTTACCAAAAGTGCGGTAATGGTTGTGTTGGATATCAAGGTTTCAGGAACGGTACATGTGGAGTGTCACCGTTGTCTGGAAGAGTTTGAAATGCCGCTGGATATGCGCAAAACCATTATTGTAAAAACTACCGGTGATGACAATGAAGTGGATGGTGATAATATTATTCGTGCGGACAATGCTCATGATATTCATCTGGCACAGCACTTCTACGATGTAGTGTCATTGTCTATCCCGCTAAAAGTAACACATCCTGACAATGCATCAGGAGGAATGGGATGTAATGAAGAAACCTTGCGCACCATAGCAAAATATATGGTAAAAAATGAGAAACAAGACGATCCCCGGTGGGATTTACTGAAAAAAATAAATAACAATTAACGAATAAATAATAAGAAGTTATGCCAAATCCAAAGCACAAACATTCGAAATCAAGAAGAGATAAACGCAGAACTCACTACAAAGCCGAAGCGCCAACAGTAGCAGTGTGCCCAACAACAGGTGAAACACATTTATATCACCGTGCATACTGGCATGATGGCAAAATGTACTACAAAGGAAAAGTTGTTTTAGAAAAAGCTGTTTAACCCGGTATTTCCTTTATGATAAGGATAGGTGTTGATATAATGGGAGGTGATTATGCACCTCTCGAAACCACACTGGGAGCTATAGAAGCTTTCAAAGAACTGCCTGCCGACAACAGACTTGTGTTGATAGGCGACAGCGAAAAAATAAAAGCAATACTTCAGGCAAATGGTGTTGCTGAATCGTCATTTGACATTGTACATGCCTCTGAAAATGTAGAAATGGACGACTCTGCCACCAAGGTGTTTTCGCAGAAACCTCAGTCGGGTATGGCCATTGGTTTCGGTTTGCTGAAACAAAAAAAGATTGACGTTTTTGCAAGTGCAGGTCATTCAGGTGCCATGCTGGTAGGAAGCATGTTCAGTGTAAAACCTGTGAGTGGAATTTTACGTCCGGCAATTTCTACCATACTTCCCAAGGAAGATGGTACCTACGGTATTCTGCTTGATGTAGGCGCCAATGCCGATTGCAAACCTGAAGTGCTTCAGCAATTCGGAATACTTGGTTCGCTGTTGGCAGAGCATGTTTATCAAATCAGCAAACCGCGTGTTGCGCTGATGAATATTGGCGAAGAGGAAGAGAAAGGAAATATGCTTTCACAGCAGGCACATCAGTTGCTGAAAGTTACAAAAGAAATCAACTTCACAGGGAATGTAGAAGGACGCGATTTGTTTAATGCCAAAGCTGATGTAATTGTGTGTGACGGATTCACAGGCAATGTGATGCTGAAAGAAGCCGAATCATTTTACACACTGATTAAAAAACGTGGAATCAAGGACGAATACTTTGATCGTTTTGATTATGAAAACTACGGTGGAACACCGGTACTCGGAGTAAATGGAAATGTGATTATGGCACATGGAATATCCAAAGCCAAAGCCATAAAAAACATGATTCTACTCTCCAAACGTGTCACCGAAGCCAACCTTTCAGAAAAAATTGCAACCGCTTTTCACAGTAATGTAGTCAATCAAACATTATAACTTTTTTTGATGGAAAAACTAAGAGCTGCCATCACCGCTGTTCATGCCTGGGTGCCTGATTATGTGTTGACCAACCGGGAACTGGAAACCATGGTGGAGACCAATGATGAATGGATACAAACACGCACAGGAATAAAAGAACGCAGAATTCTGAAAGAACCCGGTGAGGGCACTTCAAAAATAGGAGTTGAATCTGTAAACGGTCTTCTTAAAAAAAGAGGAATCAGTGCTGAAGAAATTGATTTGCTGATTTGCGCTACCACAACTCCCGATCTTGTTTTTCCGGCTACGGCAAATATTATTTGCGATAAAGTAGGTGCTAAAAATGCTTTTGGCTACGACCTCAGTGCTGCCTGTTCAGGATTTTTGTTTGCACTGGTAACGGGATCAAAATTTATTGAAAGTGGTCAGTATAAAAAAGTGGTGGTAGTAGGTGCCGATAAAATGTCGGCTATTATTGATTACACCGACCGTGCTACCTGTATTATTTTTGGTGATGGTGGAGGAGCTGTATTACTCGAACCCAATACCGATGGATATGGTGTGTATGATTCCATATTGAAAAGTGATGGAAACGGAAGACATTACCTGCATCAGAAAGCCGGTGGAAGTGTGAAACCTCCTACACATGCTACAGTTGATGCACGCGAACATTTTGTTTATCAGGAAGGGCAAACTGTTTTTAAATTCGCTGTAAAAGGAATGGCTGATGTAAGTGCTGAAATCATGGAACGCAATCATCTGAAAGCTGAAGACATCGCATGGTTGGTACCTCATCAGGCCAACAAACGAATTATTGATGCTACTGCAAGTCGTATGGGAGTGGGCATGGAAAAAGTTATGCTGAACATTCAGAAATACGGCAACACAACCAATGGAACACTTCCACTTTGTTTATGGGAATGGGAAAAACAACTTCACAAAGGAGATAATCTCATTCTTTCAGCTTTTGGCGGAGGATTTACCTGGGGAAGTATTTATCTGAAGTGGGCGTATAACAGTTAATGTGCAAACTGTAAACAGCAAAACATATTACAAACTTTTTATTCCTGTTCGGTTCTGTCAAATTCTTCTTTGTTTTCTGACTGAGCTTTCAAATGCATTTCTAAGCTTTGGCCTTCTTCGTTTTGCTGCATCAGTGTCCAGTTATCAGTAGCAGAAGTTACAAGCCATACATTGCCTGATTTACGAAACACCTGCACATTCAGTCCGAACTTTGTACGAAAACCCTGTTCAAATGCATCAATAGACATATCGTCATTCCAGAAAAAAGTTTTCTTCTCATTCATTTTTGCAAGTACTTTGAATAAATCTGAACCTGCATACATATCTTTCTTATGACTTCCTTGCCCCTTGCGATGCGACTTTTTGAAAAACTCAACTTTAAGATATGGATATATATGATTGAATTTTTTTTGAAAAACTTCAATGCTATCTTCGGGATGAATGGTTAACTGATGTTTCATTTTCACTCTTTAATTGAAATACAAAAAAACAACAAGTGGCTGCTCCAATTTATGAACAGCATTAGTTTAAGGTATGATTATTATCATTTTATGGACAGCTATAGCAGGAGATACACCTATCCAAACTATTTAAAAGCAAAAACCGGCAGCTTTCGCTAACCGGCCTTGCATCCTAACATTAAATCAAATTACATTTTATAAATATGAAAAAAGTTTTTTCTGCGGTATAAAAGTAGGTTCATTACTTCGGAGCAGAAATGATTTACCGCAGCAGGCAACAGGATATTTATCAGTAATTGTTTTATTCATATTTATTAATCATCCATTAATTTTTTCTTAGACTTCCATCGTAAATACATCTTTAACATTTCTCAACCCTTCAATTCCACCCTTAAGTACCTGAACCTGACGAACTCCGTTTTTGCGAAGTATTGAAGAAGCAATCATGCTGAGGTATCCTGTTTTACATACCAGAATATAATTTTTGTCCTTGTCAAATTCATTTATGCGATTCTGAAAATCTTCCAATGGAATATTTAGATTGTTCTTCAGATGTACTTTAACAAACTCTCTTTTCTTTCTGCAGTCAACCACTATGTGCGAATTATCAGAAATAACAGATAAAAATTTATCGGAATCAATAATTTCAATTTGTTCTGTCGGGAAGTTTGAATTCATCCATGCAGTCATACCACCTTCCAGATAACCTCTTACATTTTCCAGACCTATACGTGCCAGTCGCGTAATAGACTCTTTATCCATTTCAGCATCAGCCACCACAATTACAGGATGATCCATATCTATCAGTTTTCCTACCCATGGAGCAAAAAATCCGTTTAATCCGATATTGATAGCACCACTGATATGTGCTCCGGCAAAATCTTCCGAATCGCGTGTATCTAATAATATTGCTCTGTTTATTTCCGAATTAAATTCTTCAGGGCTTAACGGATTGATATTTTTTTTCAGCACATCTTCCAATGGACGATAACCCATTATGTTTATGCTCATGTTTTTAAAAAAATATTCGGGAGGCATTGTCAGATCAGAGGAAACTGCTTTTCTGAAACTGTCAATATCAGTTGCCCGCATGGCATAATTTTTTTGTTTCTGCTCGCCTATGGTTGTGAATTTTTCATCGCTGATGTTTTTGCCACAGTCAGAGCCTGCTCCATGTCCGGGATAAACCACTAAATCGTCCGGAAGTGATTTTAATATACCCAATGAATCAAAAAGCATTTGTGTGAGTTCATAAATACTTTTGTTTCCACTCATCAAATCAGGACGACCTACATCACCGGCAAACAGCGTGTCGCCTGTGAAAATGGCTGTAGGTTTATGGTTTTCATCATACAGCACATAACAGGTTGATTCAATACTATGTCCGGGTGTATGCAATACCTTTAAATAAAAACTTCCAAAGGCAATTGCTTCATTATTTCTTGCCATATAAATTGGGTATGCAGTCCGTGCATTGGGCCCATAAACAATAGTGGCGCCTGAACGTTCTGCAATTTCCTGATGGCCTGAAACAAAATCAGCGTGAATATGTGTCTCCAACACATACTTTATTTTTGCATTACGCTCTTTTGCCAGATCAAGATACATATACGGTTCACGAATGGGATCAATGACGATAGCTTCACCTTCTGACTCCAGAAAGTAGCTGAACTGCGATAAGCCCGGTATATAAATCTGACGAAAAAACATTTTATCCAAAGAAGGCGACAAATCTTAGATTTTTAGCTTAACAGATAAATGACCTATGTCATACGACAGAAAAATATTACTCAAAAAATTGTTGCGGAAAAGATAATACTATTGCTGCCTGAAATCCGGATTTCCTGTGTTATGCAAATAGCAGATAAATTAAAATGTTATCATTGTGGTGACGACTGTGAAGATACGTCTGTTGCACTTGCAGAAAAATATTTTTGCTGTACCGGTTGTAAACTGGTTTACGAAATTCTGAATGAAAATAATCTTTGCACTTATTACGACCTGAACAAAACACCCGGGACAAAACAAGCAAGCGTAATTAATAAACGATTTAATTTTCTTGACGAAGAGGAGATTGCACGCAAACTGATTACCTTCAAAAACAAAAACGAAGTACATGTAACTTTTTACATTCCGGCCATGCATTGCAGCAGTTGCATCTGGTTGCTGGAACATTTTCAGAAAATTGATTCAGGTGTACTTATTTCACGAATTGATTTTCTGAAAAAAGAACTGCATCTGGTGTTTGACAATACTAAAACATCCCTTCGTGAAATAGCTGAAAAACTTACACAAACCGGATATGAGCCATTGCTGAGTCTTGATTCTATAGAGAAAAAAGAAACCAAAAAAGCAAACAGAAGCCGTATTGTTCGTATTGGGGTAGCAGGATTTTGTGCAGGAAATATTATGATGTTGAGTTTCCCTGAATATTTTTCATCAGGAAAAAACATAGACCCCGGATTGCAATATTTTTTCAGTTATGTGAATCTGCTGCTTGCATTACCGGTATTTTTTTACAGTGCCAATGAGTTTTTTATCAAGTCGTGGAAAGCACTTCGTCATAAAACCACTTCTATTGATATTCCTATTGCCATCGGACTGATTGCTATTTTTCTTCGCAGTACGTATGAAATAATTACCCATACAGGCGCAGGTTATTTCGACAGCGGAAGCGGATTGGTATTTTTTATGCTGATAGGCCGTTGGTTTCAGGATTTTACTTTCGACAGCATGTCTTTTGACCGTGATTATAAATCTTACTTCCCCATTGCAGTTACTACTCTGAAAAATGGTGAGGAAAAAGAAATATCTGTGAACGACCTTAAAGTAAACGACAGAATTCTTATCCGCAACAACGAAATTATTCCTGTTGATGCATTGTTACTGAAAGGCCGTGCATCCATAGACTATCATTTTGTGACGGGGGAATCTGTTCCTGTAACTCATGAGGCAGGCGAAAATATTTTTGCAGGAGGTCGTCAGACAGCTGGGATGATTGAACTGCAGGTAACCAAAGAAGTTTCGCAAAGTCATCTTACACAGTTGTGGAACCGTTCGTCATCAAAACCTGAGTTAAGCCGTTTCGAAAAATTAGTCAACAACATCAGTCGCTGGTTTATTGTAGTTGTATTGCTGATTGCTTTTGGTGCCGGAGCTTACTGGTGGAATACCGATACACAAAAAGCTATTAATGCATTTACTGCAGTGCTGGTAATTACATGCCCATGTGCATTGGCATTGTCGGCACCATTTACTTATGGCAACATTTTGCGCATGCTGGGTAAAAGAAAAATTTATATGCGCAATTATAAAGCTCTTGAAAAACTTGCCGACATTGACACTGTTGTGTTTGATAAAACAGGAACGCTGACTAAAAATAATGCTTCACAAATTGAATACGAAGGTGACCCACTGAGTGATGATGACAGACAACTTATCTATTCGCTCACAAGACAGTCATCCCATCCTCTCAGCAAATTGCTTTCACGACATTTAAAAACAGAACGTTCGTATAAGAGCACCGATTTTAACGAAGTTGTAGGTCAGGGTATTGAAGCTACCGTGAATGGTGTGCATGTGAAAGCCGGCACAGCATTGTTTGCCGGTGTTGAGGATAAAAATGATGACCGCACCTGTGTGTATTTTCATATCAACCAACAAACAAAAGGTCGTTTTATTTTCTTCAACAGCTACAGGGATGGTGTGGAGCAACTTGCACAGGGGCTAAAAAAACTTTCACTTAAAACAACTGTACTCACGGGTGACAATGAAAGTGAAAAGAAAAATCTGGAACATTTTTTCGGTAATTGTGAAATGAGGTTCAACCAAAAACCTGAAGATAAGTTTGCTTGTATTGAAAACCTGCGACTGCAGAATCACAAAGTATTGATGATTGGTGACGGGCTGAATGATGCCGGAGCATTACTTGCAGCAACTTCCGGAATTTCAATAACTGACAACACCAATAATTTTACTCCTGCAAGTGACACCATCATGGATGCATCACACATAGGTAAACTTCCACAGCTGATAAAATTATCAAGATCGGCAGTAACCATTATTATCATCAGTTTTATTATATCACTGTTGTATAATCTGGTTGGAATAAGTTATGCAGTTACCGGCTCACTGTCGCCACTGTTTGCAGCTATTCTGATGCCTATAAGTACGACTACTCTTGTTTTATTTACAACAGGTGTCAGTACTCTGAAAACAAAACTTGGCGGATTCTGAAATTTATTTCCAGGTAAAATGTATGTCGAGACCTTGCTTCTGCGTCTGCGAAATCCATACCATGCCGTTGCGATCTTCCACCAGCTTTTTTACTATAGCTAATCCCACTCCTGCTGATGCTTCTGAATGAGATGACGGCAAGGTTTGAAATACTTCAAAAATCATTTTTTGCTGCTGCGGTTTTATGCCCGGACCGTTATCGCTGATGCTGAACTCAATCTTATCATGATGTTGTGTTACTTTAACTGCTATTTCAGGATAGGTATTGGTATTATGCTGCAATGCATTTTGCAATAACTCAGTGAGTACAGTTGACAGTGCCTGCTTATCTGTTTCAATATTTCCTGCTTCGGCTTCAACATTAATCACCGCTTCAGTTTTATTATTTACTTTCTTAAACACTTCTTCAACCAGTGTTTTCAGATTCACGGTTTCAGCAGGAGAATTTTTACTTGTGGCTCTTGCAAATTTCAGTAATCCTTCGAGCAACAGTTTCATTTTGCCCACTCTGTTGCGCAACAGATTTATGTTTTCAAGACTTTCTTCTGAAGCAGTATTTTTCAAATCTTCTTCTAACCATTGCACCAGATTTTCAATTGCACGCAACGGAGCATTCAAATCGTGTGAGAGGATGTATAAGAACTTATCGAAATGTTCAGTAAGTCTTTTTATTTTACTCTCCTGTTCTTTAATCAGACTTTTATAACGGCAACCAGCTTCAAAAATGGATACCATTTTCTGAGTTTCTTCAATGTCGAGCGGCTTAGGAATAAAATCATACGACCCTGTTTCGAACTCTGCAAAACTCGGACGCTCACTTTTAGCTATTGCCGACACAAAAATGATTGGGATATGTTTTGTCTTGGGATTGGCTCTCAACAACTGTGCTACTTCAATACCATCCATATCCGGCATCTGAATATCGAGAAGGATTAAATCAATCGGCTCTTCCATAAGCAACTTCAGCGCTTCATTGCCCGAAAATGCTTTTATGAGAATACGATTTTCGTCTTCAAGAATACTTTCCAGCGTCAACAGATTTGCCGGAATATCGTCCACTAACAATACTTTCAGAGGTGACTTGCGTACTGCTGTCTGATCTTTTCTTACAGACTGCTCTACTGAGTTGGTTATCATCTTTATGAAATATTTGCATCGTTGTACGATAAAGAAATTAAAAGGTTGCTCCCGGGCCTTTTTTTGAAAAATTTGGTCGTACTTTTACCGCCATGCATTTGCTTACGCCATTACATTTTAACGACTATGAGCTGATAGACAGCGGACAGTTTGAGAAACTTGAACGTTTCGGTACTTATTTCACCATTAGGCCTGAACCTCAGGCAGTATGGAGCCGCAAGCTGACCTTGCAGGAATGGGAAAGAATGGCACATGTAAAGTTTGTTCCCAAAAACAGCTCATCAGGAAGCTGGAAAAAACTGAAAGATATGCCTGACCGCTGGAGAATAAAATACCAACTTTCGGAAGACCATGAAATTGTTTTACGCCTCGCACTCACATCGTTCAAACATGTAGGTGTTTTTCCGGAGCAGGCAGTCAACTGGAATTACATTTACCGTTCGGCACTTGATTTAAAAATTGATCAGCCACGGGTATTGAATCTGTTTGCCTACACCGGTGCTGCAACACTGGCTGCAAAAGCTGCAGGTGCCGATGTGATTCACCTCGACTCGATAAAACAAGTGGTAACCTGGGCAAAAGAAAACATGACCCTCAGCGGACTTGACCATGTGAGATGGCTTGTTGAAGATGCTATGACATTTGTGAAACGCGAAGTAAAACGTGGAAAAAAATATCACGGTATCATACTTGACCCGCCTGCTTACGGACATGGTCCCAATGGCGAAAACTGGAAACTGGAAGATGAGATAAATGAAATGTTGAAATTGGTTTCGCAACTGCTCGACAAAAAACATTTTCTGGTACTTAATACTTATTCTCTTGGGTTTTCATCACTGATTTTGGATAATTTAATGGATCAGTATTTTGATAAATCCATTGAACGCGAAACAGGAGAAATTTATCTGCAAAGCAAAACGCAACAAAAATTACCTCTTGGTGTTTTTGCCCGCCACCGCCAATCTTTCTAAAAATCCAACATCATTTTTTTGAATGTGAACGGAGGTTTTCAGACTACCGTTGTGGATTTTAAACTGCAATATTATCTATCAGCCTTACTTCATTGCACCAAACAGCAATGCATGCTCTCATCTGAGTACTCTCACTCCAATCTGAAAGCGAATCAAGTGTATCAGCATTTACAATATCCATATATTCAACTTTGAACGGATGAACTTCTTCTATCCTTTGGATGACAAGTGATTTTGCATCAGCAATGTCATGATTATTTTTTAATGAGTTCAACTGTATAAGACTGCTGTAAATGATTCCTGCATCATTTCGTTCACTCTCAGCAAGTCTTCTGTTGCGCGAGCTCATTGCCAAACCATTTGACTCGCGCAAAGTTGGGCATCCGATAATCTGAATATCAGGATGCAATTTTTTACTCATCATTCTGATAATGGCCAATTGCTGAAAATCTTTTTCCCCGAAATAAGCTTTCTGCGGTTTTATCCAGCTGAAAAATTTATTGACCACCGTAATCACTCCCTGAAAATGTCCGGGCCTGAATTTGCCTTCCATAATTTTGTCAAGATTTCCGAGGTCAAAACTCAGTGGTGCTTCGTTGGCAGTGTATATTTCATCTGCAGTAGGCAAGAACACAAAATCACAACCTGCTGTCTCAAGCATTGCCAAATCACTTTCAGTTGTTACGGGATATTTTTTTAAGTCATCAGCATTGTTAAACTGCATAGGATTCACAAAAATGCTGACTGCCATCACCTCATTTTCAGCCTTAGCTCTCTCTGCTAATGATATATGTCCCTCGTGCAAGGCGCCCATGGTAGGCACAAAACCTACAGACTTGTTCTGCTTCTTAATCAGCGAAATTGCTTCTTTCAGATGTTTTACTGTATGAATAACTTTCATAATCATTAAACCGGGAGCAATGATAACTAAAACTTACCATCTGATGATTTGTTTTATACCTGAAATTGAAGAAGGATGCCTATTTTCGCATCACTATTTTTTAGATTACAGTTTTGGATAAGAAGTTAAGCGAAATCAAACCCGGAAACATCTGCATCATACAACAATTTACAGACGAAGAAATAAAACTGAAGCTGATGGAGATGGGTTGTATTCCCGGAGAAAATGTGCGGGTTGAGCGGGTTGCTCCGCTTGGCGATCCTATTGCCATAACTGTAGCCGGCTATATACTGAGCATAAGAAAATCAGAGGCAGAAACTGTTTTGGTAAGTACATTATAAATTTTTCAGCGCAAAGGTGGCCGACATAAATCTTAAAGTTGCATTAATAGGAAATCCCAACAGCGGGAAGAGTACTTTATTTAATGCACTTACCGGACTCAATCAAAAAGTTGCGAACTTTCCAGGTGTTACGGTTGACAAACACATTGGACAGTTTACCATTCGCAATGCAGCCGATGGAAATACGTATAAGGTAAGAATTACTGATTTGCCCGGCACATACAGTTTGTATCCAAAAACCATTGACGAGCAAATTCCTTATCAGGTTTTGACAGATAAAAATGATGAATCGTACCCTGACAGAGTAATTGTTATTGCAGATGCAACCAACTTAAAACGCAGTTTGTTTTTATGTTCTCAGATTATTGATTTGAAAGTTCCGGTAGTGCTGGTGCTTAACATGATGGATCTGGCCATAAAAAAAGGATTGAAGATTGATATTCCCAAACTTGAAAAAGCACTTGGAATAAAAATTGTTCCTGCTGTGGTAAGGCAAAATTCAGGTATTGAAGAAATTAAAAAAGCATTGCTTGAAAACCGCCATCAGCCTGAGAATGACATCATGCCTTCGTGCGAACTGGCTCCTGACGTTATCAAAGAAATCAAAAAAGAGTTTTCAGTAAAAAGTGATTATGCCGCTTTTCTTCTTGCGGGAAATTTTGAAAAAGTTCCGCTTTCTTTTATTGACGAAAAACAAAAAGAGCGATTAAGAAACATTACTCAACAACATGGATTCAAAAATACCGTGATGCAGGCCGGTGAAACGCTTGAGCGTTACAAAACCATTTCGGTGTTGATGAAAAGTTGTGTATCACAACAGGTATCATTTCGTAAATCCCTGACCCGTAGTATTGATAATCTGGTAACACACCGCATTTGGGGGTTTGTGATATTTCTTGCTATACTGTTTATTATTTTTCAGTTTATATTCAACGTAGCACAGTTTCCGATGGATTTTATTGACGGAACTTTTGCTCAATTATCATCTAAGGTGAGTGAGTGGCTTCCTCAGGGAATGCTCAATGACTTGCTGGTGAATGGAGTACTTGCCGGACTCGGTGGAATCATCATTTTTATTCCGCAGATTGCATTGCTGTTTTTGTTCATCACCATACTGGAAGATACGGGATATATGTCGCGTGTAAGTTTTATTATGGACAGGCTGATGCGTCCCTTCGGGCTTAACGGACGTTCTGTAATTCCTCTTATAAGCGGTGTGGCATGTGCAGTGCCTGCCATCATGGCAACACGTACCATACAAAGCTGGAAAGAAAGAATGATTACCATTATGGTGACTCCATTGATGAGTTGTTCGGCACGGCTTCCTGTTTATACATTATTGATATCACTCATTGTTCCGCGATATTATATTCTTGGTTTCATCAACTCACAGGGGTTGATTATGATGTTTATGTATCTTATCGGTTTTGTTGCAGCCATAGCGTCAGCCTGGGTGATGAAAAAAATTCTGAAATCAAAAAGCCGCGATTTTTTTATTCTCGAACTTCCGGTTTATCGCCTGCCACGCTGGAAAAATATTCTGATTACCATTTATGATAAAGTAAAAATATTTTTATTCGATGCTGGTAAAATCATTATTGCCATTTCAATCATATTGTGGTTTTTGTCGTCACGCGGACCCGGTGATAAATACAACAACCTCGAAAAAGAATATACAGAACTCGCTGCACAACCTTCACCACCACAGGAGCAGTTGGCAAAACTTCAATCTGAAAAACTTGAAAACTCCTATGCGGGATGGATGGGCAGAGCACTTGAACCCGCTATTCAACCTTTGGGCTTCGACTGGAAAATCGGAATTGCATTGGTAACATCTTTTGCTGCGCGCGAAGTTTTTGTAGGAACCATGTCCACCATTTACAGTGTTGGTGGCGAATCAGAAAACCAACCTATTCTTGAAAAAATGAGAGCTGAAAAAACAGAGACAGGTGCTCCACGCTACACCCTTGCCGTAGGCTTGTCGCTGATGTTGTTTTACGCATTTGCCATGCAGTGTATGAGTACACTTGCCGTTGTGAAACGTGAAACCGGCTCGTGGAAATGGCCGGTCATTCAGTTTGTATATATGGGTGCGCTGGCATGGGTCGCAAGTTTTATTGCTTATCAACTTTTGAAATAAACAGTTGCCGTATCACTGATGTCGAGAGTTACTTTAACACAAATTGAAGAAGCCTTAAGAAAATATGTTCCTGAAAGAGCAATTCCTTATTGCATTGAATGGATTTCGGAAAATAAAATCAGTTTAAAAATAACGCGCAGTCGCAACAGCAAGTATGGCGACTATCGTCCTCCGCAGGATGGCCATGGTCATCGCATCTCCATCAATCACGACCTGAATCCCTATGCATTTCTAATAACATTTATCCATGAGGTGGCACATCTGAACCAATGGAAAATCCGCAAGCGAATTACTGTGCCTCATGGTAAAGAGTGGAAAAATGAATATAAAAAACTGATGATGCCCATACTACGTGAGCATATTTTTCCGCCTGACATTGTGAAAGCGCTGAACGACTATATGCAAAACCCTGCTGCCACCAGCTGCACCGATCATCACCTGTTGCGAACACTTCGCAACTACGACAAGCCCGAAGACCGGTGGCTCACGCTGGAAGAAATTGAAACCGGAGCCAGGTTTAAAATTCGTACAGGCCGTGTGTTTATCAAGCAACATCAGTTGCGAAAAAATTTCTGTTGTATTGAAGTTAAATCAAAAAGTATTTACTTCATCAATCCCGTCACCGAAGTGATGCCGCTTTGAAAATTCAACCCGCATTACACTTTCAGGTGAATGCTTATTGCACAAAAAATTGTTCAGGAATTGAAATCAGATATGCTTTATGTTGTGCTCTGGTGAGCGCAGTGTAAAGCCAACGCATATAATCTTTGTTATAATTATCTTCAGGAATAAATCCCGGGTCAACAAACACTGTTTCCCACTGGCCGCCCTGTGCTTTATGGCAAGTGATTGCATAAGCATACTTCACCTGAAGTGCATTCAGATAAGGGTCGCTTTTCATTTTACGCAAATTTATTTTGCCTTTTGGCGTACGATAATTTTCTCCTAACTTTTGAAAAAGTTTTCTGTATTCTTCCTGCGGAAGTGCAGGTGTTTCGGTGGTAAGTGCGTTGAGTAAAAGTTTTACTCTTAACCGCGTATTGCTTTCATCTTTTAATTCCACCAGTGCATCCATAAAATCAAAATCATAAACTGTTTCCTTAGAATAAGTTCTCACAACCTGCAGTTCATCACCATTGGCAATAAATGCATTCTTGTCATCAGACTCATGCCAGTAATAATTATTCTTCACCACCATCAACCTTTCATTTTTTTCTACCGGGTCTTCAAATGCATAAAAACGGTTGCGTATAAACTCATTGTATCTGTTAGCTTGTTTATTGCTTCTGCAAATAATTATTGAATTTCCATCTGAACGCAATGGAAAATATGATTCAAATATGTCAGCTATCTCTTGCTGAGTGACTCTTTCCATATCGTCAAAACCTGCAACCTTCAGTCGTGGACGATATTCTTCGCGCTCAATGAGCAAACGGGTACAGTGTGCATTTGCCAGAATACCGGAGTCTAATTGTTGCCTGACTACTTCCTTCAGTTCAAATGAGCTTACTTCCAACTGATGCATTCTTCTCAGATAATCTTCGTCAAGTGCAGGGCTCACTTCTATTCCTACAGGAGGCAACTGCGCAGTATCTCCAATAAAGAGAATAAAATTGTCAGGTTGAGAATAAACATGATCAATGCAATCGGCAAGCAGGCTGGCCCCTTTGAAAAGAGTTTTATCATCTTCATTCGAAATCATCGAAGCCTCATCAATAATAAATACCTGCCGGTGATGTTTGTTCTCCTTCACTTTTGAAATGACACCACCATCTTTATCACTTTTTATTTCGTAGAGATAACGATGAATGGTAGAAGCATCGCTGCCTGTGTATTGTGTTATCACTTTTGCAGCTCTTCCTGTTGGAGCAAGCAACTTCACATCATAATCAAGTTTGCGCAGTGTTTTAATCAACGACTTTATTAATGTGGTTTTACCGGTACCGGCATACCCCTTCAGCAAAAAACATTTATAACTAGTTGCAGCATCCATAAACGCTGCAAGGCTGTGCATTAATTGTTTCTGCGCGCCTGTAGGTTCAAATGGAAAATTTTTGTGTAATAATTTCTCTGTATGAGATGCCAATGAAAAATGATTTTTTCAAAAGTATAAGTTTTCCTTCTATCAGCTTGCTCAGTTGTTTATACATTTGCAAAAAAATATTATTTACTACAGCATGCTTACGATAGACATCCATACACACATTTTGCCTGAAAAACTACCTGACTGGAAAAGCAAATTTGGTTATGGAGGATTTATTCAACTCGATCATCATAAGCCATGCTGTGCACGAATGCTTCGCGATGACGGTACATTTTTCAGAGAGATAGAAAGCAACTGCTGGGATGCAACAACACGAATGCATGAGTGCGACCAACATGATGTTCAGGTGCAGGTGCTGAGTACAGTACCTGTTATGTTTTCGTATTGGGCTAAACCAAATGATGCATTGGCATTATCCGAATATCTGAACGACCATATTGCGGGAATAGTCAGACAATACCCAAAGCGTTTTGTAGGTTTGGCTACACTGCCTATGCAGGCTCCTGAATTGGCAATAAAAGAATTAGAGCGTTGCAAAAAAATCGGACTTGCCGGAATTGAAATCGGTACACACGTAAACGATTGGAACCTGAATGATGAACATCTGTTTCCTGTATTTCAGGCATGCGAACAACTGGATATGCCCATATTTGTTCACCCCTGGGACATGATGGGTCAACAAAAGATGCAACGTTACTGGCTGCCTTGGCTGGTTGGTATGCCTGCCGAATCATCTCTTGCAATATGTTCTATGATATTTGGAGGAGTATTTGAAAGATTACCAAAACTGCGTGTAGCCTTTGCTCATGGCGGGGGAAGTTTCCCTTCAACTTTCGGACGGATTAAACATGGTTTTGACTGCCGTCCTGATTTGGTGGCTATTGATAATCCTCATTCACCCTCTAAGTATATCGGCAATTTTTATTTCGACTCGCTGGTGCATGACGAAAACATGCTGCGCTATCTTATACAGTTTGCCGGTGCTAACCGTATTGCCCTTGGCAGTGATTATCCTTTTCCGTTAGGCGAAACAATCCCGGGAAAATTGGTAAAAGAAATGAATTTGGACCATAAAATTAAAGAGCAACTGCTGCATGGTTCGGCATTGGAATGGCTTGGGTTGAGTAAACAATTATTTCATTAAATCAAAAACTGAGTTTTCTGTTAAAAAAGGTTAAAGACTGATTTTTTTTTGTGCGGAAACTTTGAACACTAAAAAAGTTTCCTGAGTTTTGCGGCCGTTTTTTAACGAAATGGAAATTAAAGATAGAATACTTACAGAATCATTGGGAATGTTTTTCCGTCAGGGAATCCGAAGGGTAACCATGGATGACATTGCCAACCATCTTGCTGTTTCCAAGAAAACTATTTACTCCTGTTTTAAAGATAAAGACGAGATTGTGCAGAAAGCATGCGAAAGTTTTCTGAATGAAAATCGTTGTATGCTGAAGGAATATTCGCAGGAAAGCAAGGATGCCATTCATGAAATTATTATTTCCATGCAAAAACTGCATGAAACATTTTCAAATTTAAATCCGGTTTTGTTTGATGATATGCAACGCTATTATCCCAAAACATGGAAACTTTTTTTAAAGTTTAAAGAAGAAAGTATAGCTGCCACCATCGAAAAAAATCTTAAAAAGGGAATTGCAGAACAACTTTACCGCCCGGATATCAATCTCAAGATATTGGTTAGGCTACGTCTGGAAGAAGTTGCAATGGGAATGAATGCAGAGGTTTTTCCTCCCTCACAGTTTAAAATACATGAAGTACAGTTAGCACTGCTCGATCATTTCTTACATGGAATAGTTACTGTTAAAGGACACAGGCTTATTAATAAATATAAAAACATTACAGACGAAGATTAATCGCAAAACATTATGCTGAAAAAATTTAAATTACTACCTGTTTTTGTACTGATCACCTTTCAGATTTCGGCACAGCAAACAAATAAAAACCAATATGCTTTTTCGCTGCAGCAAGCGGTTGATTTTGCCATAAAAAATCAGGTAAGCGTTAAAAATGCTGAACTCGACAAGAAAATTGCAAAAGAAAAATCTGATGAATTACTCGGCATTGGTTTACCACAAATCAGTGGCAGTGCCGACATTACCAAATTTATTGATATTCCTACCACCTTTGTACCGGGTGAATTTTTTGGTGGAGATCCCGGCTCTTTTTACCCTGTACAGTTTGGTCAGAATTATTCTTCAACAGCAGGATTGACTGCATCACAACTATTATTTGATGGCTCTTATCTGGTTGGCTTAAAAGCTTCGCGCATGTATGTTGACCTGATGCACAAACAGGTAAATCAGACCAAAACAGATCTGGCGGCAACCGTGAGTAAAGCTTACTACAACGTATTAATTCTTCAGGAGCAAACGCAAATTCTGGATGCCAATGTCAAACGACTGAAAAAATTGCGTGATGATATGAAAGCCACTTATGATAATGGCTTTGCCGAAAAAATAGATTATGACCGGACTGTACTTGCCTACAATAACATCATAACAGAGAAAGAAAAATTAGACCGAATGGTTACTCTGTCTGTCAATCTGCTGAAATTTCAGATTGGAGCCAACGTACAGGATGAACTTACGCTTACCGACAAACTGGAAGATATCAAATCAACCACCATGATTAATCCGGCCGATACAATTGATGTAAACAACCGTATTGAAATGGATGTGTTGCAAACCACCAAACGATTGCTTCAGATAGATTTAAAATTAAAACGTGTTGCCTACTTGCCATCACTTGCTGCATTTGGTTCATACAGCGTAAATGCTTCACGCAATGACTTCGACATATTTGAAAACAAACCCTGGTATCGTACCTCATTAGTTGGATTGAAACTTACTGTACCTGTGTTTGATGGTTTTCAGAAAGCATCACGTGTAAAACAGGCTCGGTTTGCAGTTGATAAAATTGACAACACTATCCAATCCGTGTCGCAGGGATTGCAACTGGAAGTACAAACTGCACGCACATCACTTATAAATGCACTTGCTTCGCTGGATACACAAGGCGAAAACAGAAAACTTGCAGCAGATGTTGCACGCATCACCAAAAAGAAATTTGAAGAAGGTGTAGGCAGCAGCCTCGAAGTTATGGATGCAGAAACTGCATTGAAGGTTGCTGAAACAAATTATTATACAGCATTAATAGAAGCTTACATAGCAAAAGTTGACTATGCAAAAGCTACAGGAACATTGATAAAAAATTAAAACATCACTAACATAAACACAGATTATGAATAAGCTTATAGCCTCTGTCGGAATATTGATACTGCTGTCATCATGCGGAGGAGGAAACCTGGATCAGAAAAAAAGTAAGTTAGATAAGTTGAAAAAACAACAGGCAGAACTAACCGAACAAATCCGCAATTTGGAAGATGAGATTGCAGCAACAGATACTTCAAAGAGTGAGAAATATAAAAACGTTGCAGTAACAGAAATGCAACAACACACTTTTACACACTATCTGGAAGTGCAGGCCAATGTGGAAGGTGATGAAGATGTAATGTTGAATCCCATGTCGTCAGGAACAGTAACAGCCATTAATGTGAAGGCCGGTGACCATGTGAAAAAAGGACAGATACTTGCAACACTTGATGATAAAATAATGTTGCAGACAATAGGTGAGTTGCAAAGCGCTGTTGACCTTGCAACCACAGTTTATCAGCGACAAAAAAATCTTTGGGATCAACAGATAGGAAGTGAAATACAATATCTGCAAGCAAAAACTACCAAAGAAAGTGCTGAGAAACGTTTGGCAAACTATCGCGAACAGTGGGAACTTACACGCATCAAAGCTCCTTTTGACGGAACAGTGGATATTGTAAATATTAAAGCCGGTCAGGTTGTATCGCCTCAGGTGCCTGCTATTCGTATTGTAAATCTGAATATGCTGAAGATAAAAGGCGAACTTCCCGAAGCGTATATCACCCGCGTTCATAAAAATGACAATGCATTGGTACAGTTTCCTGATCTGAATAAAGAAATAAACACCAAGGTGTCTTATTCAGGCAATGCCATCAATAACATGAACCGTACTTTCAATGTGGAAGTAAGACTTAATAATAAGGAAAATATATTGAGGCCAAATATGCTTGCAGTATTAAAAATTGCTGATTACACCAATGAAAAAACTCTTTCGTTGCCGGTAAATGTAGTTCAGAAAGGACTTGATGGAGAATATGTGTTTGTTGCCGAAAACAAAAACGGCAAAATGACTGCAATGCGTAAGCAGGTGAAAACAGGTTTGACATACAACGGCACTGTTGAAATAACAGAAGGACTGAATCAGGGCGATAAAGTAATAACAACAGGATATCAGAGCCTAATTGAAGGTGATTTGATAAAATTATAATCCGGAAAATTTTATGAAGGACATTTTTAAAGAGTTTAAGCCCTCCTCATGGGCAATAGACAACCGTACTGCCATTTATGTAATAACCGTCATCATTACGTTGATGGGTATTATGTCGTACATCAGTATTCCTAAGGAAAGTTTTCCTGATATCTCACTGCCTAATATTTATGTGAGTGTGGTTTATCCGGGAACTTCACCCAAGGATATGGAGAACCTGGTTGTTCGACATATCGAAAAACAGTGTAAAGGAATTTCAGGTGTTAAGAAAATAACAAGCCGTGCATTGCAGGATTATTGCAGCATTGTTGTTGAATTTAACAGTGATGTAAAAATTGATGAGGCTAAACGAAAAGTCAAGGATGCTGTTGACAAAGCGCGAAGCGATTTGCCTCAGGATTTACCTAACGAACCTGATATTATTGAAGTAAATTTTTCGGACTTGCCTATTATGGCAGTAAATCTTTATGGTGACTATGATCTTGCCAAGCTGAAAAAATATGCAGATGACGCAAAAGATAAAATGGAAAGCCTTAAAGAGGTAAAAGAGGTAAAAATTATTGGTGCACTCGAGCGTGAAATACAAATCAATGTTGACATGCTGAAACTGCAGGCTGCAGGTTTAACCATGTCTGATATCGAAACTGCAGTTAAATATGAAAATATGACTGTTCCGGGAGGTGGTGTACGAATGAATGACGGAACGAGAAGATCGTTAAGTGTCACCGGAGAATTCACCAATGTAGATCAGTTAAAAAATCTCGTTGTAAAAACTATGACAGGAGCACCTGTTTATCTGAAAGATGTTGCAGAGGTTGTTGACTCATTCAAAGAACAGGAAAGCTATGCACGACTGAACCATAAGAATGTGATTACACTGAGTGTTGTGAAACGATCAGGAGAAAATCTGATTGACGCTTCTGATAAAATTGTAAATATTGTAAACGAACTTAAAGCCGAATGGCCAAAAGATCTGAATGTAGTACTCACAGGTGATCAGAGTGAAACTACACGTATTCAGTTGCACGACCTTATCAACACCATTGTAATTGGCTTTATTCTGGTATTACTTGTACTGATGTTCTTTATGGGAGTGAATAATGCTTTCTTCGTAGCATTGTCAGTACCACTTTCCATGTGTGTGGCATTTCTTGTCCTGCCAATCATAGGATTTACGATCAACTTTATTGTATTATTTTCATTTCTGCTTGCGCTGGGAATTGTAGTGGATGATGCCATTGTGGTGATAGAAAACACACATCGTATTTTCGACAACGGAAAAATGAATATCGTGAGAGCAGCCAAGATGGCTACAGGCGAAGTTTTCCTTCCTGTATTATCAGGTACACTCACTACCCTTGCACCATTTGTACCACTCGCATTCTGGAAAGGTATTATAGGTAAGTTTATGTTTTTCCTTCCCATAACACTCATCATCACACTGCTTGCATCACTGGTGGTAGCATATATCATCAATCCTGTTTTTGCAGTCAACTTTATGAAAAAACATGAGCAAAAACACGACCCTTACAAAGGATTGAAAATAACGGCTGTTATTTTTATAGCTATTGCTGTATTGTTTTATGTTTCAGGTGTACCCGGAATGGGAAATTTCACTCTGTTCCTGTTTTTGATTCATCTGTTGCACCGTTTCTGGCTGCATAAAGTTATTCATAGCTTTCAAACAAAAGTCTGGCCTGCAATACAGAAACTATATTCACAGCTTCTTGAAAAAGCACTTCATCGTACCGGCTGGATGATGGGAGGTACAATAGGATTACTTATTTTATCATTCATTGCTATTGGCATCCGCAATGGTGGTGTAAGTTTTTTCCCAAGCAGCGATCCTAATTTTATTTATGTCTTTACTTCACTTCCTGTGGGCACTGATCAGGCATATACCGATTCGGTAACAAAGGTTCTCGAAAGCAAAGTATATGCAGTAGTTGGTGAAAAGAATGATGTAGTAAAATCGGTTATCGCTAGTGTTGGCGAAAATGTAACCGACCCTTCTGATGAAGATCAGGGATATTATGCCAATAAAAGTAAGATAGAAGTTGCATTTGTTGAATTCAGTAAACGCCATGGTGTGTCCACAGTAAAATATCTGGATCAGATTCGTGAAGCAGTAAAAAATGTGGTTCCCGGTGCAGAGATAACCGTATCGCAGGAACAAAACGGACCTCCTGTAGGTAAGCCTATCAGTATTGAAATAACAGGAGATGATTTGCAGGCTATTGCAACAACTTCTGAAAATCTGAAACGCTATCTCGACTCACTGCGCATTGACGGTGTGGAAGAATTGAAATCGGATTTGCAGGACAGAAAACCACAAATAACTTTTGATATTGACCGCGAACACATGAACCGTCTGGGAATTTTTACCGGTACATTAGGAAATGAAATTAATATGGCTGTGCTGGGGCGTGAAGTTTCAAAGTACCGCGACCAGAATGACGAATATAAAATCATGCTTCGCTATAAACAAAATCAACGATATGATGTAAGTTTATTAAACAGCATCCGTGTAACATATCGTGATATGGGAATGGGTGGTGTTATCAGAAGTGTTCCTGTTGCGTCTTTCGCTTCCATAAAATATGACAATACGTATGGAGTTATCAAGCGTAAAAACCAGAAACGAATTGTAACTATTTCGTCCAATCTGCTCACCGATTATCAAAGTCGCGAAGCTGAAGTGGTAGGCAACGTAATGGCTGCAGTAAAACAATTTCCTAAAACCGATGGAGTAGATATTAAATTCGGAGGCTCGCAGGAAGAACAGGCTGAAACATCAGCTTTTCTTGGGAATGCTTTGCTGATTTCATTAGGGTTGATATTTATAATTCTGGTTATACAGTTTAATTCAATAGGTAAGCCGGTGATTATTCTTTCTGAAATTATTTTCAGTATCATTGGTGTGCTGCTCGGTTTTTCATTGTTCAAAATGAGTTTCTCCATTGTGATGACAGGAATTGGCATTGTTGCTCTTGCAGGTATTGTGGTGAGGAACGGTATTTTGCTTGTTGAGTTTGCTGAGATGTTGCGCGAGCAAGGTGTCGGGCCTTATGAAGCCATTGTAGAAGCAGGCCGCACACGTATGACACCTGTAATTCTTACTGCTACGGCAACATCCTTAGGATTGATTCCTCTTGCCATTGGTTTGAATATTGATTTCGTAACTCTCTTCACTGAATTCAATCCGCATATTTTCATCGGTGGCGACAGTACATCCTTCTGGGGACCGCTCTCCTGGACTATGATTTTTGGGTTGATGTTCGCAACATTCCTCACTTTGTTTTTGGTTCCGGTGATGTATCTCATGTCCGAAAATCTGAAAGCACGACTTTCCAAAAAATTAAAACGTACCAAGGAGCCGGAAAATGAGCTGATAGCCTGATGGCCTGTTGATTTTTCAGCAAAGTATTTTTGTAAGTTTGATGTCTGTTATACTTAGCGTAATTAAACTACGTTAAGTATAGCAGACATCTTTTTAACTTGAAATTTTATGGAAAATACTTCTCCCTCTCTGTTTGACAAACTCAGCAACTGGCTGAAAAATTCTGTGATGGTTAAATTACTCAGCATGGGAATACTTATTCTCCTTCTGATGATACCATCCAATATGGTAGAGAGTTTAATACGCGAAAGGCAAATGACCCATGAGGATGCAGTGAATGAAATTTCGGAGAAATGGGGTAATGCACAAACCATCAGCGGGCCTGTCATCAACGTACCATATACTACTGCATTTACCAACGAAGATGGCAAACGAATCTCTGAAGTTCGTTATGCACATTTCCTTCCGGATGAGTTAAAAATTACAGGTGATTTTGATCCGGAAATAAGACACAGAAGTATCTACGAAGCTGTTGTTTATAAATCTAATCTTAACATTGAAGGAAGTTTTTCATATCCTGATTTTTCGGAGTGGAATATTGCTGATGGCGATATTCTTTGGAAAGAGTCAACCATTACGCTTGGAATTTCCGACCTCAGAGGTGTGAAACAACGTTTGTCGGTAAATCTGAATGGTCAAAACATTGAATTCAATCCGGGCCTCGACAACCACGACATTCAGGAATCAGGTGTAAGCATTAGAATGCCGCTGACAGAATCACAGAATCAGGATTCTGCAAGAATGAGTTTCAACATGTCATTAAAATTAAATGGCAGCAAGGAAATGTATTTTCTGCCGCTTGGAAAAGAAACTCAGGTATTTTTAAAATCCACATGGAAAGATCCAAGCTTTGATGGTGCATTTTTGCCCGACAGCCATCATGTAAGCGATAAAGGTTTTGACGCACAATGGAAAGTGTTTCATCTCAACCGCAACTATGCGCAGAAATTTCGTGGTGTTCCTGCAGGAATCAGCGAATCAGCTTTTGGTGTTAAGTTCTTAATCCCTGTTGACAATTATCAAAAAACATATCGCAGTGCCAAATATGCCATTCTGCTTATTACTCTGTCGTTTACTTTATTCTTCTTTATCGAAGTGCTCAACCGCAAACGTATTCATCCGTTTCAGTACATACTGGTGGGTGTAGCCTTGTGTTTGTTTTATACTTTGCTTCTTTCACTAAGTGAGTATATGAGTTTTAACAAAGCTTACATACTGGCTGCTGCAGCCATCATCGCCATGATTGGACTTTATACCAAAACTATTTTCAAAAGCACACGGCTTACGCTGTTGTTTACACTTTCACTGATTATTCTATATACGTTTGTTTTCTCCATTATTCAACTGCAGGATTATGCATTGTTGCTTGGTAGCATCGGTTTGTTTGTTGTATTGGCAACAGTCATGTACCTGTCACGGAAAATCAACTGGTATGGAACCGACAAATAACCAAAGTGCACAGCTGGGCCGCGAAGGTGAAAACCTAGCCGTAGCTCACCTCAGGGAAAACGGTTATGAAATTGTGGAACGCAACTGGCGATTCGGTAAACTTGAAATTGACATCATTGCCCGCAAAGGAAACGTACTGAGCATTGTCGAAGTAAAAACACGAAGCGGTGACTATTTCGGTGAGCCTGAAGATGGCGTAACGAAAGCAAAAGAGCGCTTTCTGGCAACAGCTGCGGATCATTATATTATTTCCAGAAATCTGGATGTGGAAGTGCGTTACGATATTATTTCCATCGTCATTCACAACGGTCGCCATGAGCTGAAGATGATTGAAGATGCTTTTTATCCGTATATGTGATTAATTATTCAGCCTGTCGTTTTCACTGTTTATCTTTGGAAGCATAAAAATTTCATTCTGCACAAACATGACTTCCAATATTGCCATTGCACAAAAATGGTTCGAAGCATTTAACGAACATCATCTCGAAAACCTGTTGAGTTTATATGATAATAATGCTGAACATTACAGTCCGAAACTAAAAATAAGACATCCTGAAACACATGGGTTGGTAAAAGGAAAACCAGCATTGCGCCAATGGTGGAAAGATGCATTCGACCGTTTGCCGACTTTGCATTATCAGGTACAGACACTTACTGCCAACAACCAACGGGTATTTATGGAATACATTCGTCAGGTACAGGGCGAAGAAGATATGCTTGTGGCAGAAGTTCTGGAAATTGGAACTAATGGATTGATAAAGGCTTCGCGAGTGTATCACGGATAAAATGAAAATCATGTTTAAAAAGCAGACAGAGGGTTACTTTATTCATAAAACGCACTGTTTTTACCTCATAATTGCAACATTTAGCGGATTATTGGATTTTTTAATTTAAAAATATATTACTCTAGAGGTGAATTTTAAATCACCCATTATGATAAGAACAATAACTCTTGCTGCAATTTTAAGTTCAACCATCCTTAGCTTGCAGGCTCAAACTACACTTGTTTTGCAACCCGGTCCGTCTGACGGAAAAGACGCTGAAATTTTCAGTTGTGTTCCCTGCGGATATGCCAACCACAACTATGGCACCAAGCGCGACTTCAACGCTATTGCCTGGACTAAAAGCGGTAACACCTCTATCGTTCGCTCGCTGATTGAGTTCGACCTGAGTCAGATTCCACAAAGTGCCATCATTCACAGTGCTACACTTTCATTATACTTCAATCCAACGAGTGAAGAAGGAAGTCACGCACAGTTTTTAGGTTGCAACGACAGTTATCTGCAAAGAATTACTTCAAGCTGGACTGAATCAACCGTGACTTGGAATAATCAGCCGTCAACTACTGCACTCAACAGAGTATCGTTACCGGCTACAACATCTTCAAATCAGAGTTTTACAAATATCAACGTGAAAAAACTGATTCTCGATTCCAGAAGATTTCCTGCATCAAGTTTTGGTTTTATGCTGAGTCTGCAAAGTGAATGTGTGTATAAGAAGCTGATTTTTGCTTCGAGCGACAATCCTAATCCTGCTATCAGACCAAAACTTACCATCACTTACTCGCATATACAAACTGCTCGTCTGGCTAACGAAGCAGAAATAATGATTCCTGTTATTTATCCCAATCCTGTAGAAGAAAATGCTACTATTATTTTACCGCAGGATGCTGAAAATGGTTTGGTAAAACTGGATGTATATAATTTATTGGGTAAACTCTGTACACAAGCCGAAGCCTATGCTGATGATGATAAAATTATTGGATTTGATGCCTCTGCACTAACTTCAGGTATTTATTTTCTGAATATCAAAACTTCCAATATGACTTACACCCAACGTATGGTAGTGAAATAAATTCTTTGCAAAAAATACTTGGTAAAAAAACGGACTGCATGATGTAGTCCGTTTTTTATTTAAACAGATTTCTTACTTCCGGTTTTAAAATTTTTCCCATGGCATTTCTGGGCAGTTGTTTCACAAAAACAAAATGACGAGGCTGCTTATATCCTGCCATTTTATCTCTCAGCCATTCTGTAAGTTCACTTTGCAAAACATTTCCTACAATGGCAGCAGCTATGGTTTCGCCCCATACCACATCAGGCAAAGCAATCACAGCACATTCGCTGATGCGCTCATGCGAAAGAAGCACGTTTTCAATTTCAAGTGCTGAGATTTTATAACCTCCCGACTTGATGATATCACTTGACTTACGTCCTAAAATTTTGAAATAACCGTCACTGCTTTTCTCTGCCACATCACCGGTTTTAAACCATCCGTCAACAAATGCATTTGCAGTTTCTTCCGGTTTATTCCAGTACTGTTTAAAAACCGTTTTTCCTTTTACATATAACTCTCCCGGAGTGCCTGCATCTTTTATTTCATTGCCTGATTCGTCTGCTATTTTTACTTCAACAAACGGTAAAGGGAAACCAACAGTTCCTGCTCTACGTTCGCCATGCAGCGGATTGGATAAAGCCATACCGATTTCCGTCATACCATAACGCTCCAGCAAAGTATGTCCGCTTACTACTTTCCAGCGCGCCAAAGTTGGCATTGGCAGTGCTGCCGATCCGCTAACCATCAGTCGCATAGATTTCATTCCATGTTGCCACTGATGTCGCTCTTCGTTGTTAAGTTTTTCAAAATGTTGTATCAGTTTATGATAAATGGTTGGCACAGCCATAAACAAGGTAAGCTGACCGCTTGCCATACGTTCGGCAACACAGGCAGCATCAAACTGAGGTTGCATTTCCACAGTAGCACCGTTGTAAAGTGCACAGCAGGTAATATTCACTACGCCATGCACATGGTGCATAGGCAGCACATTCAGTATCCTGTCAGAGCTTTTCCATTCCCAAGCCTTGCTTAATGAACGTATTTGTGTGTCCAATTGCTCATGACTTATCACCACACCTTTGGGTTTTCCAGTTGTTCCGCTGGTATAAATCATCAGTGCGTTACTTTCCGGTTTTACACGAGGAATTCGTTTGTTATGATGCGACTCCTGTATCAGCTCTTCAAAATCTGCCTGCACAATGTTGTTCTTCAAATGTGTGGTCAGATGTTTCAGCGTTTTGTCGCAAATCAACAAAGTGGCTCCTGAATCTTCAATAAAATAATCAATTTCATGAGGTGTATGGGCAGTATGCACCGGAACAGCCATATTTCCGCTAAGCCAAATACCCCACTGCACTGCAACATACTGAAATCCGGAAGGGAAAAGATACAAAACCGGCTGTGCAGCAATTTTTCTACCCTCTAAGGCATGGGCAATTATTAAGGCCTGTTGCCTTAAATGGTTGTAGGTGTACGTCCCGCTATTGTCAATGATAGCTGTGGCATCACCAAATTCGCTGCTGTTTTGAACAATTGGAATCATTTATCTGTTACAAAGTAAACCTAGCAAGTCCGAAAAGAAAAATTTATCAATAGCAAATCGAAAATTTGTCTAATTGTGGTTACTTTGCGCTGCTTTTCAAAAGCAATTTTTAAAACTAAAATAAAAACATCTGATATATGAGTTACTCTAAAGCACAGGCAGTAAAAGAGATTTCAGTTAACGGGAAAAAATACAAATACAGTTCGCTGAAAGATTTGAAAGTGAATGTAGAACATTTGCCATTCAGCATACGCATCTTACTCGAAAATATTTTGCGCAACTATGATGGTTTCAGCATTACAGATGAGCATGTAGAAACTTTGCTTAACTGGACTCCTGCTGAAATAGATAAAGAAATTCCATTCATGCCTGCACGTATTCTGATGCAGGACTTTACGGGAGTACCCGCTGTGGTGGATATGGCTTCGCTGCGTGCAGAATATGTTCGCCATGGCAAAGATGGCCAGAAAATAAATCCTGCCATACCTGTTGACCTGGTTATTGACCACTCTGTGCAGGTGGATTATTACGGAACCGATTACTCATACGACAAAAATGTTGAACTGGAATTTCACCGCAACAAAGAACGTTATGAATTGCTGAAGTGGGCACAGAAAGGATTGAAAAATTTCACGGTAGTACCTCCCGGAATGGGCATCTGCCACCAGGTGAATCTTGAATACTTATCTAAAGGAGTTATTGCCAGAGACGGATGGTTGTTTCCTGACACACTGGTAGGAACGGACTCACACACGCCTATGGTAAACGGTATTGGAGTAATTGCATGGGGTGTGGGTGGTATTGAAGCTGAAGCTGCCATGTTAGGTCAACCGATTTTCTTTACATGCCCTCAGGTGGTAGGACTGAAACTTACAGGAAAAATCCCTAATCAGTGTACAGCCACCGACCTTGTTTTAGCAATAGCAAATCTGCTTCGCAAAACAGGAGTAGTAGGAAAATTTGTAGAAGTGTTTGGTGACGGACTTCAGAACTTAACTGTTACCGACCGCGCTACCATTGGTAATATGTCGCCTGAATTTGGTTGTACAGTAACTTATTTCCCGATTGATGACCGCACTCTGGAATATATGCGCTCTACCAACCGCTCAGAAGAGCAGATAAAAATAGTAGAAACATATTGCAAGGACAATCTCCTCTGGAGAACAGGAAACGAAAAAATAAATTATTCAACCGTTGTTGAACTGGATTTGTCAACACTGGAACCAACTGTATCGGGACCAAAACGTCCGCAGGATAAAATTTTTGTAAAAGACCTTGGAAACAAATTCTGCGAAGTTCTGAAAGGTGAATTCAACCGGGAATATCAGCCTCAGCAAGATCGGCTTGAATCAGCATGGCTGAAGGAAGGTGGTTCAGGTACTGAATTTACATTTGGCAAAGTTCCTCTTCATGGCGAAACAAAATCGGAAGTAGAAGTGGACAAGATGCATCACTCTGTAAGAATCAAACAGCCGCATAAAGAATTTGTGGTAAGTGACGGAAGCATTGTGATAGCAGCTATTACCAGTTGTACAAATACTTCAAACCCTGCTGTGATGGTAGGCGCAGGATTGCTTGCCCGTAATGCTGTTGAAAAAGGGCTGAGAACAAAAGTTTGGGTAAAAACTTCACTGGCTCCGGGTTCTAAAGTGGTTACAAAATATTTAGAGCGTTCAGGACTGAATGTTGATCTGGATGCTTTGCGTTTTCATACCGTTGGTTATGGTTGCACATCGTGTATCGGAAATTCAGGACCATTACCTCCTGCCATTGCAACAGCTGTTGACAAAGGCGAACTGGTGGTAGCTTCTGTGTTATCAGGAAACAGAAACTTTGAAGCACGTGTGCATCCGCAGGTAAAAATGAACTTCCTCATGTCGCCAATGCTGGTTGTGGCGTATGCACTTGCAGGAAGAGTAGATATAGATTTAATAAACGACCCCATTGACTTTGACCCCAATGGTGAACCTGTTTATCTGAAAGACATTTGGCCATCACGCGAAGACATTCAGAATACCATCAATGAATGTTTGAAGCAGGATGACTTTAAAGAAGTTTATGATGTTATTTTTGATGGTTCAACCGACTGGCAAACATTGGAAGTAAAACTCGATCAGAATTTTGAGTGGGATCAGAACTCAACCTACATACGTGAGGCACCTTTCTTCGAAAATCTGAAAGCCACACCGGATGCAATTACTGATATTACTAATGCAAGAGTATTGCTTTACTTAGGAGATTCGGTAACTACCGATCATATTTCACCTGCAGGTTCATTTAAAGAAACATCAGCAGCAGGAGCTTATCTCAGCAGCAAAGGCATAGCCAAAGAAGAATTCAACTCTTATGGTTCGCGCAGAGGAAATCATGAAGTGATGATGCGCGGAACGTTTGCCAATGTGCGTATCAAAAATAAAATTTCAGATAAAGAAGGAGGCTTCAGTCGCTATCTGCCAACAGGCGAAGTGAAAACTGTTTATGATGTAGCCATGCAATATCAGAAAGACAAAACTCCGCTTATTATTCTTGCAGGAAAAGAATATGGCTCCGGCTCATCACGCGACTGGGCTGCCAAAGGAACATTCCTGCTGGGCGTGAAAGCGGTAATTGCTGAAAGTTATGAGCGCATTCACAGAAGCAATCTGGTAGGGATGGGTGTTGCTCCTTTGGTATTTACCAATGGTCAAAATGCTGCATCACTCGGTCTTGACGGAACAGAGACTTATGCCATCACCGGTCTTGAAAAAGATTTGAAGCCACATAAAATTCTGGATGTAAAAGCGGTTCATTCATCAGGTAAAGAAACCAACTTCAAAGTGGAAGCACGGTTAGATTCAGCTATTGAAATTGAATACTACAGAAATCAGGGAATCCTTCAATATGTGCTGAGAGATTATCTGAAGAAAAATTAATTGAGTTTACAGCACAAAAAAGGCTGCCTCTTTTCGAGACAGCCTTTTTTTATTTGGATGATTCTTATTAAAACATCACTCCAAGATCAATTGCTATAAAGTTAGATGTAGCTTTCATCTCCTTCTCTTTTACCACATCCAAAAATCCGTTGTTGAAAGTTACCCCTGCCAACAAAGCTGTTTTGCCACCAAGTGAATACTGCATTCCCAAACCAACTACCAGCGCTAAGTTGAAAGGATAGATGTCTGACTTATTAAAGTCACCATCCGTTCTGATGTTGAAACCCGGTACAAATCCTACTTTACCGAAATAAGTGACATAACCAATTTCGTTAGTTTTTAATTTTAAAGTAACTGGAACTTCAATATACTGCAAAACGGTTTTTAATTTGTAGGTATCGTACGCTTTTACTTTACCTCCGCGATAGGTTACATCCACTCCCGTGCATAAGGCATAATTATCTGAAAAATTAAAATCTGCCATCAATCCATAGGCAAAACCAATTTTGCTGCCATCATTGTCTAAATTGCCACTGGCTTTAAACCATGCTATGGTTGGCGAAACTTTCAGTCCAAAATTGAATTTTGTGTCCTGAGCATTCAGGGTTTGGGCTACTGCCACAAAGGCTAATGCAATTAGTGATACTTTTGCTCTCATTATTTAGTGTTTTTAATATCGGCAAAACTAATAATAAAATTGAGATCTGAATATCGTAAAGTAAGCCTGCTTGCCATTCTTTTCATAGTAATTGCAGCATGTACACATCGGGACACTTTTTCTGAAAACGAAACCGTAAGCACCACACACATACGCTTTGACTCATTGTTGTATGCAGATGCTGACTCCATCACACCCGAACAAATAATAAAATATCGTTCGTCCTATCCTGAGTTTTTCGATTTGTATGTCAACCGTATTATTCACCTCCCGCCAACAGACTCTGCAAAGCTCGCTTCCAACCTCAATGCGTTTATTCACGACAAGGATGTGCAGGACATTCATAACCGAACTCAAAAAATATTTACCCCTGTAGTAACTCAAAAAATATTTTCAGGCATTGATGACTTTCTGAAACATTACAAACATTACTTCAACAAACAACCTGCTAAAGAAATTGTCACTTTTATTTCGGCTTTCAATTACAGTATTATCACTACCGACAGTTTGATTGGTGTTGGGTTGGATATGTATCTGGGCAGCGATTGCGAATTTTATCCCTCCATAGGAATTCCTGAATATGCCTATCGCAGATTTTCAAAAGAATATATAGTGAATGATGTAATCAAAGGATGGTATCAGAGCGAACATGATATTGACCATGTAAAAAAAGAGTTGCTGAGTCAGATGATTTATTATGGCAAGCAATTGTATTTTGCAGATATGATGGCCCCTGACATGCAGGACTCCGTTAAAATAGGTTATACTGCAAAACAATTGGAGTGGTGCAACAACAACAGCAAGCAGATGTGGGCATTTTATATTGAAAAGAAACTGCTCTATGCAACCGATGAAATGGAATATATGAAATATGTAGGCGATGGCAATACCACTCAGGGTTTCCCCGAAGGTGCTCCTGCCAAAACAGCTCAATGGCTGGGATGGCAAATTGTACGTTCGTATATGAAAAATAATAAAACTACTCTGCCGCAACTACTCGAAGAAAACGATGCACAAAAAATCCTTGAAAAATCAGGATTTAAACCCTGAATGGAATTTTTGTAAACGAGGGAAATACAATCATGTTTAATAGCTAATGCAAGGAGTGCGACGGGGTGCAGGTCTTCGTCGATGACTGGGCAGCCTTCCGCCCGGTGCAAACCGGACTGGCGATCGCGTGTACCCTGCGGCGACTCT
>JAANMX010000828.1_pt1 | contig 38733 bp, 35 predicted proteins | sample 7279681 | NCBI WGS metagenome assembly JAANMX01 (sample SAMN14094542, study PRJNA606508) | bioreactor metagenome | isolation source: A lab-scale SPAN reactor treating ammonium-rich wastewater day 351 | place: Ireland: Galway | collected 2018-01-01 | reverse complement strand
CCTCGACAGACCTTGGCCTTACGTGGTCCTCACAAAGGACCATTACCTCCCAAGATGCCGATCGGGCTTCTTTGGTTTCCGACATAATTCCCGCCAGCAGCTTCTACGGTCGCTCTTATGCCGCGTGGGTTCGACTTTCCAGTCCCTATCCTGTCTACTACTCGTACACGGATGACGGCGGGGCCAACTGGTCAGCACCGGCGCAGGTCAATTCACCGTCGCCACGAAGTCAAGGTGCAGAGCTTTCAATCGGCCCAAACGGAAGAACTAGTCTTTGCTGGGCGAGGGTGGTAAATATCTCCCCTTATATCGAGGATTTTGTCGGTTTTGCCACGTCTACGGACGGCGGAGCGAATTGGTCAATCAGCGAAAATGCCTTCGATGTAAACGGCATTCAAGGCACGTTTCCGCAAAAGGGAAATATCCGAGTCAACGGCTTGCCCAAGATCGATACCGATAACACGGGCGGCCCGCGTCATGGGTGGATATACATTGTGACAACACAACGGAATTTGTTGCCTGCCGGATCCGATCCGGATATCATCCTAAACCGATCATCGAATAACGGACACACATGGTCGGGCGGCATACGCGTTAACCAGGACCCGCTGAATAACGGAAAGACGCAGTTCTTTCCTGCGATTCATATCGATGATGGTGGCGGCATCAATGTGATCTACTACGACGATAGAGACACCACACCCGATTCAACGGGTGTATACCTCTCAAGGTCGACTGATGGGGGCGATACTTGGAGCGACCATCCGATTGGAACTCAACGCTTCAAACCATCCTTCGTAGCACTGAACCTTGCAGACAACATCGGGATGACGTCTGTCGGTACAACGTTGTGGCCGATTTGGATGGATAATTCGTCCGGCATTTATCAGATGTGGGCATGCCCGATTGATCTTGTTGCACTCAACGTTGATGAATCGGCCCTGCCGTCGGCCTTTGAACTGTTGCAGAATTTTCCAAACCCTTTCAATCCGACAACGCAAATCAGTTTCAGGTTGGCTGAAGGGGGTGACGTTACGCTCAGGATTTATGACGTTCTCGGTAGAGAGGTTTCGACTCTTGTCGATGAACGCTTGCAGGCCGGAAATCACTCGAGGGCATTCGACGCATACGGACTGGGAGGCGGCGTATATTTCTACCGGCTGCAAAGCGGGCAACATTCTCAAACGATGAAGATGCTACTGCTCAAGTAAGAACCGGCAAATCGTGAATGTTGAACTCATACATATTTCTTTGTAGATTTTACAGGCAATTCTGCGGATGCATATTTCACTTCCATGAAGCGCTTCTTCGTCTTCGTCTTTCTCTCCCTCTATCTCTACAACATTGTAGGATACCTTGCCGTATTCACTGTGCTTCAGTATCGGGTTCGCAGCGAAGTCAAGAAGATGCTCAAGGCAACTGTACCGGAAGGTGAACTCCTCACCCTGACTTTCCATACCGAATCACTCGAACGAGGCGGCTACGCATTACAGTGGATTGAGCCGCATGAGTTCCGGTACAACGGCAGCATGTATGATATCCTTCGCACACACACCTCCGGAGATTCCACCTACTTTGAGTGCATCAACGACGTACAGGAAGAAATGCTGTTTGCCCATCTTGACCTTCACGTTCAACGGCACATGGGCGATTCCGGCCAGCCAGGCAAGTACGACTCATTCAAAGATGTGTTCAAGGATTCGCTTGCGCTGTTTCAGCTTCCAACCGGCATATTGTACTGCGAGGGGACAGTCTCCGAACAAGCAACCATCCGTTATATTCCTCCCGACTCGACGGCATTGTTTCATCCACCCCGACCCTTTCTGACGTAATTCTCACCGCTGCCGTCACTTACGGTAACCCGGCGTCCTCAATACGGGCATCGGATGCTTTGTCACGCCGTTTCGGATTGAATGCGCGAATGTCCACATCTGCGCTTCCGAATAGCGTGTGGCTGTGCTATTACACAAATACCTACAAGTATAAGGAATAATGTATGGAATACTTCAGATTGGTTATGCATGGGGTGTTGGTATTCCTCATGCTGCTGACCGTATCTCCCGGCATTACATTTGCCCAAAGGGAGAGGGCGTCGGATGAAGACACTCTTCGCACGTACCAGATCGATGAGATCATCAGCAGCGGTACGCGTACGCGAACGAAAGTGATTGACATCCCGTACTCGGTTCAACGTGTCAGCAATTATGAATACAAATACGATAAGAAAGTAAGCATCAGCGATGTGTTGGGCGGAACGCCGGGGTTGTTCATGCAATCGCGTTACGGCAACCACGACGTACGCATTTCGATTCGCGGTTTCGGAAGCAGGTCGAACACAGGCATCCGGGGTGTCCGGATATTGCAGGACGGCATTCCCGAATCCGAGCCTGACGGACAGACCCGCATTGAGTCCATTGACTTTCAAAATGTCGGGGCGATCGAAATCGTCAAAGGAAATGCCTCTTCGCTGTATACGAACGCACCGGGCGGCGTTATCAACTTCATCAGCGACCTGAACTTCACACGATCGCATGTAACACAGTTCAACGAATTCGGTTCGTTCGGCCTCAGCAGCAACGGTTTCAAAGCGGCGGTAAAGACCGATCAGTACCGGTTTCTGGCAACATATAACTATCACTCGGCCCGCGGGTACCGCGAGCACAGCCAGGACTATTGGCATATTTTCAATTCAGCCGTTGAAACGCAGCCGTCCGAACTCTCACGCCTGACGCTGGTCGGGTACTATGTTTCAGGCTTGATCAGACTTCCCGGATCGCTGACGCGTGCACGCTATGACCAGGATCCTTTCCAGCCGAACCCGCGGGATGTCGGCCGCGATGCGAAACGTGTCACGCAGAAGGGACGGTTGGGTGTTCGCTTCGAGACCGCTCTCGACGAGGATCGAAAGAATGAAGTGGAGGTTACAGGGTACGGCACGATGAAATACTTCCACCGTACTGCGGCCACGTACCGTGTCTTCAACCGCAACGGTATCGGAGCGAGCGCCCGCTGGACGAATCGTACGGAGTTGGGAGGGCACAAGAATGAATTCTCACTCGGCGGCGACGTGTTCTATCAGTCGGGGCCGATTGAAGAGTACAACAATATCAGCGGAAAGAAGGGGGATTTGCTTAGGGATTTGACCGACGAGACAATCAGTAACGCCGGCTTCTACGTGCAGAATTCCTTCGGTATTATCAATGACAGGATGAACCTTCTGCTGACAGGCCGGTATGACAATGTCGTCTTCATCAATAACAATCAACTGTTGGAAGTACGAAACTCCCGTCGAACGTTTGGCAAGTTCACCCCGAAGGCGGCTCTCAATTACAAGCTCACTCCGAGAATCGCCCTTTACACATCGTACGGACTTGGATTTGACACGCCGGCAGGCAATGAGCTCGGCAATTTTCCGCTTAGTACAAAACCCGAAGTTATGCTCAATCCGGATCTGGAACCACAACGATCCAAGAACTTCGAGTTGGGCATCAAAGGGAGTCATTCCGTTGATGATCTCGATTTTTTCAGAAGGATATTCTTTGAAGTGACGTTCTTCAACACGAAAATAGATGATGAGGTCGTTCCCTTCGAGCTCGAAGGCGACGTTTTCTTCCGCAACGCGGCGAGAACCAACCGCACGGGACTTGAAGTTGGGGCAGATGCCGAGTTACTGTACGGTTTACGAATGAAGGCTGCGTACACGTATTCCAACTTCACATACTCGGAATACGTTGCACGCAACATCGTGTTGAATCAGCAGGGAGATTTTGTTATTCAGGATAGCAGATTCTCCGGCAATGTCGTGCCGAGCGTTCCGAAACATAATATCTCATTGGCACTCTCCTACACACGCGTGCTGCATGATAACATCACGGGATTTCTTAAGACGCATCTCATGAGCATAAGCGGAATGTATGTTGATGATTTTAATTCGGATAAGACGTCGGGATATCAACTCCTGAATATCTCAGGCGGGGTGGATTTTGTGTTTGACAAGTTCAACCTCCTCATCTCCGGTGGCATTAACAATGTTGCCGACAAGAGATACGTCGCATTCATCAACATTAACTCAACACGAAAGGAATTCTACGAAGCGGGCGAACCGAAAACGTACTTCGGTGGGATTACGTTGGGATACTCGATGTAGAAACCAACATGCAGAAACATTGGCGCCGGGATTACCCCGGCGCCGATGCTGTAACTCTCTACAACCCCTATCTCAACAACATCATTTTGGAACTTTGTACGGCTGTTCCCGCCCGAATGCGAGAGATGTAGATGCCGCTCGGCAAGTCTCCGGCATTGAATGTTACGTGATGCCTGCCCGGCTCTCTTACCTGGTTCACGAGCGTACGAACCTCCTGGCCAAGCAGATTGAATACACGCAGCGTAACAAATGACTGTAGGGGAAGATCAAAAGAAATAGTTGTCGCCGGATTGAACGGGTTCGGGTAGTTCTGAAATAGTGTGAACGTGCCGGAAGCATGACTGTTTTTCTCCGACACGCTTGTGGCTTTCGGCTTGAATTTCAGAATCGTCCCCGAATCACCCACCGCATACCCCGTCAGTGAATCAGTAAAAACCAGGTCGTAAATCGCCCGCCTGCCGGGCGTGTCCATTTCGATCCACGTGTGCAGTGTGTCGGGAGTGTACATCATACGTGCGGCGAAACCAAGCGGAACCCATGCTTCTTTTTCCGTCCGGAAGGAAAGCGCAAGCGGCTCGCCGAAAATATTCAGGAACGTATAGTCCCAATCCTCCCCGGCATTGCGCGATCGTAACATGCTCGCCCCGTAATCCTGGTCGCCGGTAATGCCAACGATGTGCAATGAATCCACCATATGCACATCATGGACAGGCTCAGGGCTTGGCGGATCGGGAAACCCTTGAGTTCTCCAGTTCAACCCCCCATCTGTTGTTTTCCAGATTGTTCCGATGATGTCAATTCGCCCGCCCATCGCGAACCCCAACTCCGGCGTCAGAAACTTGATATTGATAAGGGACCAGGGAGAAGGCGGGTTCACATTAACGGGAATCCAGGTTTCGCCGCCATTTGTAGTGCGCACCATCCGGCCAAACTCGCCTCCCATCCACCCGTTGAGTGAATCTTTGAAGACAATCGAGTTGAAAAACTCGCCCCAATCGGGGTACTCTGTGTTTGTCCATACTGTTCCGCCGTCAGTGGTTTTCAGAATTTTAGTGCCAAACCACGTTGATGTGTCAACCCAATGGACAAAGCTCAACGCCCAGGCGAAGCGATCATTCAGTGCAAACACCCGCCGGATATCCGTATTGATTCCCGAATTTTGGGTCTCCCACGAATTCCCACCGTTCGTGGTTTTTAACATCGTACCATTGAAGCCGCACACCCAGCCCCGCAAACTGTCAAGAAAAGAGAGTCTGAAAAGGATCTCATTTGTCGGGCGGGGAAGCGGCCTCCATTGATCCTGGCTGTACGAAGGCTGACCCGCCGCGAAGCTACCGAGAATCAGCAACAATACTATGTACGCTCGCAACATCTTTGTAACCTCGAAACCTTTGATAATGACACAAGTAATCTACAAACGGTTGGTTCGATAGTCAACGACACGCACAAGAAAAGCAAAAGGCTTGAAGATCTGAGCTCAAGCCTTTTCCATCTCCGAATCCTGCGGAGTTATTTCAACAGCAACATCTTCCCCGTTTGTACAAACGATTCGGCGATCAAGCGGTAGTAGTACACGCCGCTGGCAAGTCCGACAGCGCTCCACGTCTCGCGATGTTCGCCTGCCTCGCGAATGTCGTTGACAACGGTTGCCACTTCTTTTCCCATAACATCAAACACTCTCAGTGATACGTTTGACGTTTTGGGCAAATCGAATCTGAATGTCGTACCCGGATTGAACGGATTGGGGTAGTTTTGATGCAACGCAAATTCCTTCGGTATCTGTGCTTCAGGAACACTTGTCACAAGGTACGCGCCATAGTCGAACATCCAGCAACCCCGGCCGTGTGTGGCGACGAGCAGCAACTGGTTTCCCTCCTTGTACTTCATGTCATACACAGTTGCCGTGGGGAGGCCGTTACTGAATACAACCCACGAGATGCCATCATCCGTTGACTTGTACACGCCGAGATCGGTGCCAACGAAAAGCGTGCGCGGAGCGTTGGCGCGCAGTACAATGGTACTGGTGGGAATGTTCGGCAGATTGCCTGTGACGCTGAACCACGACGTGCCGCCATTCGTCGTCTTGTAAACATGCATTGTAGAAGTGAAGCCGGTAAACGTCGCATAACAGATGTTGTCGTTTGCCGGATCGACGGCGAAGTCGCTTACCTTTGCAAACCCCGTCGTCGTCGTCCAGTTTGTGCCGTTATTCGTCGTAACGTGAATTCGTCCGTTGCTTGTGCCGATGTAGATTTTGTCGGGATTCGAATGGCTGATTCCAATTGCCGAGACGGATCCGCCAATCACGGCAGTTGTGGCAAGCTGGGTCCAGCCGCTGCTTGTTGTTGCTGTTTTGACCGAAGTCGCCTTCCACACATCTCCCTCACAATACACGATTGTATTGTTGTCGCCCGGTGCCATCTCATACGGATTGTAGAAGAGGCCGCCGGTCGAGCCGGTCGGGGCGATCTCGGTGAAGCTCACCCCGTAGTTCGACGAACGTTTCAACGAACCCTGAACGTACTGTCCGTACACATAATTGGGTGTTACAGGATCGACAATGGAATATCCTCCATCACCGGTTGTTCGTTGAATCCACACAAGCCCGCCGTTCGTCGATGTTTCAAGATTATTGTCCTGGGTTCCCCCGTACAATTTCAGGGGATCGGTCGGGTCGTAATCGGCGCTTTGATATTGCAGTGTTGACATTGTAGCATTGAGATCAGTCCAGGTAACCGCATTGTTCGTCGATTTGTACACGCCGCCATCCGAGCCGCAGTACAACACAGAACCGTTGTATTGCAGAAAGTGAATATCCGCATGTGACATGTTGCTCGACGATGTCGTTGACCATGATGTTCGCTGAGTGAGCGTCACGCCGCTGTTGGATGATGAGTAGATGTCGATTCCGCCGACAACAACAAAGTCAGGATTTGTCGGATGCACGCAGACAGAATTATCATACCAGCCCTGCGAACCGAGATAGTTCGGTGATGATGCTTGCAAGGTCCAGTTCTCACCGCCGTCGGTTGTTTTATACAATCCGCGCAAACCGCCGCTGGTGTTGGCAATACTTGCATAGAGAATCAGGTTGTTGCTCGGAGCCATGGCAAGCTGGGAACGCCTTCCATCGGTGGGAAGCCCGCCAGTTAACGTCGTCCATGAATCACCGCCATTCGTTGATTTCCTGATTGTATTCGTCCCGGAACCGCCGACCGATGTGTACAAAACTTGTGTGTCGGTCGGATCCATAATCAGGCAATTTGCATTGTTGCCTGTCGTGGTGGAGTTCCAGATTCCTCCGGCATTCGTTGATTTGAAAACCCCAAGCGACCCGGCAGCATAAACGATGTTCGAGTTTGTGGGATCAACCACCAACTGCGAAAATCGTTGACCGACCGCAGTGGTGGCAACCTTCGTCCACGAATCGCCTTCATTTGTCGTTTTGTAGATCCCGTCACCGTACCAACTATCGCCGGAAAAATTCAGCTCACCTGTGCCGTAGTACAGCACTGCCGGATTGTTGGGGTCGAGCGCCAAACCGCCCGAGGCAAGCGATGTAAGAAAATCTGTCAGCGGAACCCAGTTCGCGCCGCCATCCGTTGTTTTCCAGATTCCACCACCGGCTGCAGCGCAGTAGAACTTGTCGGGATCTGTCGGGTGAAACACCATGAAGTTTGTTCTTCCCGCGATGTAGTTGTTGTTCGTTCTCGCGTAGAACATCCCCACGGGATTGCGTGTTTCCCATGTTACCACCGCTGTCGGGTTGGCAAGAAAATCCTCATCACGCGGCATCGCGAGGTGCTGCCGCACGGCATTTGCGTACGCATCGAACGGTATTATTCTGCCCGGCCCGCCGGCACGATGCTCAATATAGTATTGCTCACGGGCAAGAATTTCTTCTCCTGTCTCATCCTCGCCTTCTTCACGATGATGCGGATTCCCCCACTGGGCATTTGTTGACTGTACAGAAAGAAGCAGAGAAAAGAAAGAAATGAACAACATGGAATTCGGCTTCAACATTGTCACTCCGTTGCTGATAGTGTTGGTTGGATTTGTTGTCTTTAAGAAGGTACTTCTTTTTCTTTTGCATCAAAACTGCCTGTTCTTGCGTTATCCATATTTAGTTGACATTCAAGACAATTTGAGTACGTCAAAAGACGTAAATCGTGCGATAATGTCGTCAGTTCTCAACTTTATGCTCAATGGTTGTTTCGGGTTCAGTGTCCGAGAAGTATTCCGCAATTTTTCCGGCGACCTTCTCACCGACAACTTCTGCAATCTGTTCAGGTGTTGCAAACTTCACCCCTTGAACCGAGCCAAAAATCTCCAATAACTCCTTCGCCCGCTTTTTGCCGATTCCCTCTATCAAGTCCAACTCGGTTTGCAATGTCCGCTTTGTTCGCCTTGAGCGGTGGAACGTGATGGCAAATCTGTGCGCTTCATCGCGGATTTGCTGCAACAACCGTAATCCCGTTGACGACTTCGGAAGCAATTCAGGCTCGCTCTTTCCGGGAATGAAAACCTCCTCGAGCCGCTTCGCAAGCCCGATGATCGGTTGTTGCTTCAGACCGATGTTCGTCAGCACTTCAACGGCGCTTGAGAGTTGTCCCTTTCCGCCATCAACCATGATGAGGTCGGGCAATTCAAGTCCTTCGTTCAACACGCGGGTATATCTCCGTTCAACAATTTCACGCATGCTGGCAAAGTCATCCGGCCCGACAACGGATTTGATTTTGAATTTTCGATACTCGCTTTTCCTGGGCTTGCCGTCAACAAACACAACCAGCGATGCAACCGGATCGCTTCCCTGAATGTTCGAATTGTCGAAACACTCGATGCGGCGTGGAAGTTTTTCGAGGCGCAAATCCCGCTGCAACGCTTTCACGGCATGCGGAACATAATCGGCACGCTTCATTTTCTGAATCTTCAATTCATCCAGCAGAAACTTTGCGTTGCTTTGCGAGAGCCGGACAAGCTTAGCTTCCTCGCCTTCCGTCGGATGAATGAGTGATACTGCCTCACGCCGTTTTTCAGAAAGCCATCGCTGCACAGCATTGTTGTCTTCAATTTCAGACGGAAGAAAGATCTCTTTGGGAACGTAGTCTGCTTCAAGGTAGTATTGCTGAAGCAACGTTTCCAGAATCTCAGCTTCCGGTTTCTCCTCCACATTCCCCATATAATAATGTTGCCTGCCTATCAGCTTTCCGTCACGAATCTTGAAAATTACGCCGCACGCATCGTCCCCTTCCGAGGCAAATGCAAAAATATCCCTGTCAATCTGATCGAGATCGACAGCTTTCTGCTTCCCGGAGTAAGCCTCAAGCCCCTTGATGCGATCACGCAACACTGCCGCCTCCTCAAACTTCATCTCCCCGGCAAGCCGATCCATTTCTTCACGCAACAACTGGATCAACGTCTCCGTCTTCCCCTGCAACACGGACGCAACTTGATCGATCATCGCATTATATTTCACCTGAGATACGAGTCCTTCACATGGCCCTTCGCACTTTTTGATATGATAATCGAGGCAGATTTTGATTTTCCTTTTTTTGATGACTTCATCATCGATGAAGTAGTTGCAACTGCGAATCATGAAGATATCGCGTACCGCCTTGAGCGCCGAACGGACGTTCTTTACGTCCGTGTACGGGCCGAAGTAACGCGAGCCATCGCGGCGTATCTGTCGGGTGACGAAGACTCGCGGATACGGTTCGTTGGTGATGACAATATAGGGATAGCTTTTGTCGTCTTTCAGATTGACGTTGTACCGGGGCTTGAGTTTCTTGATGATATTTGCTTCAAGAATCAGTGCCTCGACTTCTGAATCCGTCACGATGATTTCGAGGTCGGTTGCCTTCGCCAGCATCCGTTCGATCCGGGCTTCAACGTTACGCGACTTCTGAAAGTATTGCCGGACGCGGTTGCGCAGGTTTTTGGCTTTGCCAACGTACAGGACTTTTCCATCGGCATCTTTGTGCTGGTAAACACCGGGACCGGTAGGAAGATTCTCCAGCTTCTCTCGTACAGTGGCCGCTTCGGCAGTGATTCTTACATTGAGGGATTGGTGAGGCATAATTCCCAAAAAAGGAAAAGCCAATCCCGCTGGATTGGCATCGTTCGCAAGACAATTTGCTTCATTGCGGGAAAATCGAATCGACTTTGAGATGAATGTCGGGAAACAAGGGAGTATTCAGCTCATCATCCCGGCTGAAAGATTTGAACAAGAGAAATCCTTTGTCTGACCTCGCGTATACTTCAATTCGATGGTCGTTCGGCGAAACGAGCCAGTACTCCTTCACTCCAAACCGGGCATATTCCTTGAACTTGATTTTTCGATCCCTCTCTTCCGTGGAAGGGGAAAGAATCTCCACCACCATTGCGGGCACCTGATTCAGTTCTGAATCACTTTCCAACGGCAATTGATCATTGGTTAGGTACGAAAGATCAGGCTGAACAACGTTGTGCTGTGAAAGTACAACATCCACGGGATGTATCAGCATAAGCCCGCGATTGTTTCGCTCAACGTAGGCGTCAAGCGCTTTGCCTAAATTCTTGGCGATGAGTTGATGAGAAATCTTTGGCATCGCAGCAGCCATAACAGGTTCTCCGTCGAACAATTCGACTCTCTTGTTAGATTCCCCCAATGCAAGTAGATCTTCGTATGTTACCTTAAGTTCATCGGCAATCTTGTTCATACGCGCCTCAATCTTTCTGAGAAAATGATAAACAAACATGCGGCAACTTGCAACACAACCACAACCCGGCTCAACGCACGAGCAACATCTTTTTGGTTTCAGAAAAACTCCCGGATGTCATTCTGTAGTAGTACACGCCGCTCGCCAGATCAGACGCATCGAACTGAAGCGTGTATGCACCCGGATTCTTCACCTCATGCACAAGCATGGCTACTTCCCTGCCCAACACATCATATACTTTCAAAGAAACCAATGACACATGACCAATAACGAATGACAAGGTTGTGCCCGGATTGAACGGATTGGGATAGTTCTGAAACAACCGAAACTCGCCGGGCTTTCCTTTCTCCTCACCGACATTCGTCGGCGCGACAATTTGCTTCAGAATCCATCCGTCGGGATCGAGGACAACGCTGTCCGGCTGAACAGAAAGAGGAAGTAAGAATGTCTGCACGCGAAGACTATCCTGCACAATGTAGTCCGTGCGGTTCATTCCATGATACGCCCGGACACGTATCGGCATCTTGTATGTCGGCCACAACACATCCTGTTGCTGTTGAATGGTCAGAGAGATTGTGTCCGCCGCCCCTGTGAAGCGCGAGGCGTATTTCGGCCAGCCTTTGCCGAAGATCCATTGATTGAAGAACCAACTCATATCACTCCCAACAACTGAGTCGGCAACTGCTTTCAACTCCGAGGTAACGGCGCTTTTCCCTTGATACTTGTCTCGATATGCGCGCAGCATTCTGAAGAATGCCGAATCCCCGACAACTCCGCGAAGCGTATGCAACACCCAACCTCCTTTGGTATATACGACCTGATCGAACAGATTGAAACCTTGTCCAACCGGGTCGTAAATCGCCCCCTGCCACGAACCGAATTGGAACCCGCTGAGCGTGTCTCGCATATAGGCTTTCAGCGAATCGAAACCGTAGAGATGTTCACGCCACAACGCCTCGCTGTAGGTGGCAAAGCTTTCGTTCAGCCAAATGTCCGCCCACGTTCCACATGTCACATCGTTGCCCCACCACTGATGCGCAAGTTCGTGCGAGACGACGCGATGACTCGTAGCATAGTAGCGGTTCATTGTTGTGATCGTTTGATGTTCCATCCCTAAGTAACCGAACGGAACAATACACGTCATGCCGTATTTATCAAACGGATACTCACCGAACAATCCGGAATATGCTGACACCATCTGCCCGACAGTCGGAAGAAAGCTCGCAGTCCATGCCGAATCAACAAACGGCGGCGCATTCCACGTGTAGTACTGAAGAGGAATTGTGTCTCCCGTCGACTTAACATACGGAATCGTCGAGACGCTGAAGCGTGAAACCGTCATGCACATCAGATACGTCGTGATCGGCTGATCTTGCCGCCAGCGCCAAGTTATTGTGCCGTTGCCGTTATTCGCTGTGCCGATGAGCTTGCCGTTGGAGGCGGCAGCATAGCCGGTTGGAATGGTGATATTCAATTCCGCGGTAGCCTTCTCCCACGGCTCATCATAGCACGGAAACCAGAATCGTGCATCGGAGGGTTCGGAGAATGTGTATCCGAGATTCGACGGCAATCCGATGGTGTCACGGAAGAAGTAGAACCCCCGGCGCGAGCTTGGCCGAGGATAGCCGGGGATACGATGATAGTCAATGTCAATCTGAAGTGTTTCACCCGCAGTTCTCGTTCCGTTGAAGTGAATGGTAAATGACTCGGTTGCAGAATCTCTTGATGTTGATTTGAGAACCCCGTCAACACGAACTGTATCAAGTGATAACCCGACGGAATGCAAGACGAGAGAGTCTGCATTCTCTTTCAATCTCATCAACATTCTCACACTGCCCTCCAACGCATCGACAGTCATGGGAAGGTTGATATCGAGCCTATAGTGAAGCATATCGAACGGCTGCGGACCTTCGTACGCGTCAATCCCGCGTGCGGATGATAAGGTAAAGCGCTGCTCAGGAGCAATGAATCGGCCTTCTTTCTCAAATGCAAATTGCCCCAGCTGGGCAAATGCTGACATAGAATAGCAAACCGCCAAGACACAAAGGCACCAAGAAATGTATTTGCAGAAAACCCTTCGCAACTTCGTGTCTTCGCGGTTTTCTTGTGTGAAGCTATCCCACCGATTCACTCATCCTCCGATAAAAAGCCTTGCCATTTGCGATCAACAATCCGACAAGAACGCATGCCGCGCCGATAAACACGTTCGTCTCCAACTTCTCTCCCAACACTACTGCTCCAAGAATTACTGCCACAATAGGCGTAATGAAACTGATCAACGACAAATACACAGCCTCGACCCGCTTCAGCAGCCAAAAATACGCTACAAAAACCAGCACAGAACCAATAGTTGAAAGATAGATGATTGAACCGATTGCCGCTGTGTCCCACACAATACTTACATGCGATTCAACGGCAAAACTCAGCCCGATCAGCGCCGCGCCGCTCCAGAACATCCCGACAAGATTCACGGCAAACGGACTTAACGGCTGGCCAAACTTCTTCACCAGCACGAGACAATATGCCTGCATAAGTGAATTTGCCAGAATCAGTCCCATCGCTATTACGGACCGGGGCTCGGACACATGAATGTCGCCGGCAAAGATCACGACAATGCCGATGAAGCCGAGAACGATTCCCGTTACCTTGAATAAATTGAGACTCTCGCTTTTCAACATGATCTGGGAAAAGATGGCAACAAAGAACGGATACGCCGCAAACAGGATGCTCGCAAGTCCTGTTGCGATATGCTGTTGAGCCCAGTACACAAATGCAAACGGAAGAGTGTAGGCAAAAAGAATAAGAACCAAGTAGACTTTCTTTGCATCGGCCGTCATCGGTACTTCGATGCGTCTTGTTCTCACAATCACGAACAGGAGCACCGAGGCAATCGAGAAACGGAGTCCGGCGCCAAGAAACGGCGGAATGCTGGTAAGCCCGATCTTGATGGCAAGCCACGTCGATCCCCATACAAGACAAGCGGTGACGAAAGCCAGATAGATTTTTATGCGTTCGGAGTTCAGCGAATGATACGTGATTCGTGAATAGAGTTTGGGAATAAGTTACGAAGAATGTGCGAGCGAGGAAAGCTATTTGTTGATTGGGTCTGAGATTAAGGATATATTTTGCAACGCATTTTATCAGCATTGTATGGAGAATCAGATGAGTTCTCTCTTTGAAGCAGCGACAAAACGTTCTCTCAACTATCTTCAATCTATTCAAACCCGCAACGTCGGGCCTACGGCAGAGGCTGTTGCAAATCTGAGACTGTTCGATGAACCGCTGCCGGAGAATCCGACCGAGCCGGAAAAGGTTCTGCAACAACTCGACGAAATCGGTTCGCCTGCCACAATGGGCATTGCCGGACCCCGGTTTTTTGGATTTGTCATCGGCGGGTCGTTGCCTGTTTCTCTCGCTGCCAACTGGCTTGCGGGCGCGTGGGATCAGAACACGGGGCTCTTCAATATCACTCCCGCAACGGCCTATCTCGAACAGGTTGCTCTCCGCTGGCTCGTCGATATCTTGAAATTACCACCGGAAACGGGATGCGGTTTTGTTACTGGGGCCACTGTAGCAAACTTCACGTGCCTCGCTGCGGCACGTCATTTTGTTCTCAAGCAAGCTGGATGGAATGTTGAAGCAGACGGACTTTTCGGCGCTCCGCCCATCACTGTCGCAATCGGCGCCGAGGCACATCCTACTCTTATCAAATCGTTGGGCCTGCTTGGACTCGGACGGAATAGAGTCGTGAAGATTCCCGTGGATGATCAGGGCCGAATGATTGCCGAGGCGTTGCCTGAATTTTCCGGCCCGACAATCATTTGCGCGCAAGTCGGAAACGTCAATACCGGAGCGTGTGACCCGGTGGATCTGATCTGCAAACGGGCTAAGAAGTCGGGGGCGTGGGTTCACGTCGACGGAGCGTTCGGCTTGTGGGCATCAACTGCTCCTGCACGGGCACATCTTGTTTCAGGAATAGAGAAAGCAGATTCATGGGCAACCGATGCCCACAAATGGCTGAACGTCCCATACGATTGTGGCATTGCATTCGTTCGGAACAAGGAGGCTCTCAGGGCGGCAATGGCAATCACCGCCGAGTACTTGCCAACAGAAACAGAGCATAGAAATCCCTCCGACTACACACCCGAACTGTCGCGTCGGGCACGCGGCGTTGAGGTTTGGGCAGTGCTGCGTTCGCTGGGCCGTTCCGGCGTTGCAGAAATGATCGAACGAACCTGCCGTCATGCACGGAGATTTGCCGATGGATTCTCACAAGCGGGCTTCGAAATTCTGAACGATGTCGTTCTGAATCAAGTATTAGTGTCGTTCGGCGATCCTTCGAAAACCAATCGGATTATTGAGCAGATTCAGCGTGATGGAACCTGCTGGTGTGGAGGAACCGTCTGGCAAGGCAAGACCGCCATGCGCATTAGCGTATCGTCGTGGGCAACAACCGACGAGGATGTTGAAATGAGTCTTACCGCCATGTTGAGAATTGCTACAGAGCACACGTAGGAGGAAGCAACTCCCCAAAGCCCGCATTCCTGCATGAAATTGTTGTACAATCATAAGTAACTCATCTGTTGTTTTTTTGTCGAAATTCTGCTTGCAATACTCATCCGCCTGATTTATTTTGTTGGAGGGAGCCTGCCGGGGACCGAGGGGATCGAATCTTTCATCTACGCTTTCAAAGTTCTTTCTAAATCACGCGTCGCATGCAGCCTGCGAGTCAATTTCACGACAACAGTTGCTGGAGAGCAGATGTTTCGAACTGTACGATTGTTTGTTGCAAGTGTAATCTTCTCGTTGCTGCTTGGCGAGCTGATGGTCCGTGTGTTCATTCCCGTTCGCAACGTCGGGCCAACCTTCAGTGAATACGACCCGGAGTACGGGAAGCGATTGAAGGCGAATCTGTCGTGTGTTCGCATCGCGCCGGAGTTCCGCATGCAATTCACCACAAATTCTCTCGGCTTTCGCGGACCTGAGCCGTCATCTTTTCCCGAACGCGGCATCTTGTTCTTGGGAGATTCATTCACGGAAGGCTACGGCGTCAATGACGGCGAAGAATTTCCCGACCTGGTTCGCAGCACGTTGGCCAAGCAGAATACCGCCCGACCAATTCCCGTTGTTAATGCCGGCATCGGCAACTTGGGCAACGGCAGATGGGTGAAGTTCCTGAGAAACGAGGGCAAGCGATACAACCCGCGGCTTGTCGTGCTTCAGCTTTCTGATAACGATTTCTACGACAATTTAGCCGAAGGACTGTTCCACCTTGCTGATAACGATTCGCTTGTGGAGAACTCTCCCCGTTCACCCGGCTCGCTCCGTCATGTTCAAAAAATAATTGATGCAGTCCCCGGACTCGCGTATTCGTACCTGATTTGCCTCGTCAGGGATGTTATGTCGTTCACCGCCGCAGCACCGCAAGCGATGCCAAGCGAGGAGGAAGTACAGCGCAATAACCAACTTACCTACCGCTTGATTCACGAAATTGTCGCTATCTGCGAGCGTAACGGTTGGCCGATTGTTCTCCTGAGCGCAGACCTGAATGAACACCAACTCAACGAGTTGGAAGTGGTGGTGGCCGAATACAAAACACCCATCATCCGCATTCCCTCACGGGAGACTCACCCCGAATTAAATTTTGAGATAGATGGACATTGGAATGCCAAAGGCCACGAATACGTTGCCTATCAGGTTCTGGAACACCTGAAAGGCTACGACTTTGCCTCACATGAGTAAGCAGGACATCCCTGTAACGCAAGCCATCCGCTTTCTTCGAAACAAGAACATTCCCTTCATCCCTCACTTCTACACGTACCAAGAACATGGTGGAACGACACTCTCCTCGAAATCGCTCGGCGTTCCTGAACACAATGTTATCAAGACGATTGTTCTCGAAACACATGAGAAGAATCCGCTGATTGTGCTGATGCACGGCGATTGTGAAATCTCCACGAAATCTCTCGCCCGCATTCTCGATGTCAAGAGTGTTTCTCCCTGCAATCCGCAGACCGCTCAGCGACACACAGGGTACATGGTGGGAGGAACGAGCCCGTTCGGGACTCTCAAGCCGTTGCCGGTGTATGCAGAGAAAACAATCTTCGATCTCGACAACATTTTCATCAACGGAGGAAAGCGGGGATTCCTCGTTGAAATATCTCCTACCGATCTCCTTGCCTGCCTCGAGGTTCATAGAATTTCGGTCGCGGTGAAAGAAACCTGAGACAGTTTGTTTTTTGCCTCATCTCCCTTACCTTGATACCCAAGAACGACTCTCCAAGTGAAAATGCTTGACACCTTCTGGGTAACGCTTCTTCTCTTTCTTGCCGGTGCAGCAGCCGGACTTGTTGATTCCATCGCAGGCGGCGGCGGACTGATTACGCTTCCCGTTTTGTTGGGCATCGGACTTCCTCCCCAAGTTGCGCTCGGTACGAACAAGTTCCAATCAAGCTTCGGCAGCTTCACAGCAACAGCCTATCATGTTCGCAAGAGGAACATTGATTTGCGTACGGCGCGCAGCGGCATCATCAGCACGCTTGTTGGTGCCGCGCTTGGCGCGTGGGCTGTTCAGCAAATTGATGCGGCTATCCTCGGCAAAGTCATCCCGTTTATGCTGGCGGGGATTTTGATCTATACATTCTTCACTCCGAAATTGGGAGAAATCGATCAGCGACCGAGGATGTCAAACAATCCCGCATTTATTCTCACCGGAGTCTGCTTCGGATTCTACGACGGATTCTTCGGGCCCGGCGTCGGTTCGTTTTGGGCAATCTCGTTCGTGGTCCTGCTCGGGTTCAATCTCGCAAAAGCGACGGGCTACACAAAGTTGATGAACTTCACCAGTAATATTGTCTCGCTTGTTGTGTTTGCCATCGGCGGACATGTATGGTTCACGTCCGGACTTGCAATGGCGGCAGGGCAGATTCTCGGCGCACGACTCGGTTCGGGATTAGTAATTAAACGAGGCGCATCTTTCGTACGCCCGATTTTCTTAACGGTCGTGATTGTAATGATCCTGAAACTCTTCTACGATAATTTCGTTGCCGGATAGTCCATATGAAACAGAACCTTGACTACACGCAACTTCTCTCTGTTGCGATGGATGAAGCCCGGCTCGGTTTGCAAGAGGGAGGAATCCCTATCGGCGCCGCGCTGTTCGACGGCGACGGTACTCTGCTCGGCAAGGGGCACAACCGTCGCATACAGGAAAACGACCCGTCCGTTCATGGCGAGACGGATGCGTTCCGCAAAGCAGGCAGGCAGCGAACGTATCGGGATAAGATTATGGTGACGACTCTTGCTCCGTGCTGGTATTGTTCCGGTTTAATCCGCCAATTCAACATCGGGAAAGTCATCGTCGGAGAGTCGGTGAATTTTTCGGGCGGGATTGAGTGGTTGCGCGAGAACGGCGTGGAAGTGATTGACATCAGTTCTCAAGAATGTATCGACATGCTTTCGGCATACATCAAACAACACCCGGCAATTTGGAATGAAGATATTGGAGAGGAGTGAAACCTCATCGTTGGCTTTCCTTGTGAAACTTTGAGCCTTGGTGACTTGGTGGCAAGATCTTTCTAACAGGAGGAAAAATGGAAATCAGAAAAGAGATCATCCGTAACGGCGTCAGCTTCGGCACGGCGCTTTCGATTTGCATCTCGTGGTCGTTGCACAAATCCGTGCTGTGGGCGATTGTGCACGGATTTTTCTCGTGGCTGTATGTGGTGTATTATCTGATTTTTGAGCGGTAGCGAACGGTTCACTGAGATTTGTAGCCAAGGCGACCGAGCGCGGCGGCGTTCTCACGCCACTCCTTTTGCACTTTCACATGCAGTTCGAGAAACACGGGGTGTTGCAAGAACTCTTCAATGCTCTTCCGCGCCTTCGCCCCAATCTCCTTCAGCATCGCCCCCTTCTTGCCGATGAGGATTCCTTTCTGTGAATCGCGCTCGACGTAAATTTCCGCGCTGATGAATGTCTTCCCTGCTTCCCGTTCCTTGAACTCAATAATCTCCACCGCCGTCGAGTAGGGAATCTCCTCCTTCGTACAGAGAAATATCTTCTCCCGGATAATCTCGCTCACAAAAAACCGCTCGCTATGTTCACTCACAATATCGAGAGGATAGAACGGCGGGTGTTTCGGCAGCAAATGAGCCGCTGTTGCAAGCAACTCGTTTGTTCCCTCCGCCTTCAGGGCCGAGATCGGAAAAATCTCCTTGAAAGAAAAAGCCTTTGAATAGAAATCAATCACGGGCAGAACTTCACGCTTATCCACCGCATCGACTTTGTTAATAAGAAGGAAGACCGGCTTGTTCAGTCCCTCGAGCTTTCCAAACGCTTCCGCGTGTACAAGGTCGTCGTCAATGCCGGGCTTCGTCGCATCGATCATAAAGAATAACACGTCCGCATCCTGAATGGCCGAGGTGGCGAACTCCATCATCACTTCTTGAAGGAGGTACTTCGGCTTGATGATGCCCGGCGTATCGAGAAAGATCATTTGATACGCTTCGGTTGAGAGGATGCCCAGAATCTTGTGCCGCGTCGTCTGCGCCTTCGGCGTCACAATCGAGATTCTTTGCTGCAACAACGCATTCAGTAGCGTGGACTTGCCGACGTTCGGCTCGCCGATGATGGCAACGTAGCCACAGCGGAAATCTGCGGAGATGTTTTGCTCTTCATTCATGCGATTTCTGAAAACAAAAACCCCGTTGACTCAACGGGGCACCTGACCATGACTAATGACTGCTGACCTTATAATGCATCCTCTCCCGATTCTCCTGTTCGTACACGAATCACATCATCCACGGGATAGACGAAGATTTTCCCGTCGCCTACTTGCCCGGTTCGTGCGGCATTCATGATGGTGTCAACCACTTTGTCCGCCATTCCGTCAGCAACAATCACCTCGATTTTGATCTTTGGGAGAAAATCGATTTGATACTCAGAGCCGCGGTAGAGTTCGGTATGGCCTTTCTGTCGCCCATACCCTTTTACTTCGGTCAGCGTCATACCCTTGACGCCTATTTCGGCAAGCGCCTCGCGTACGTCGTCAATCCTAAACGGCCGGATGATGGCTTCGACTTTTTTCATCTGACATGAGCCTTATCGAATTGTCTCATTTGCCATGGCATTGCTTGTATTTTTTCCCGCTTCCGCACGGACACGGATCGTTGCGCCCGATCTTTTCTCCGACGTGAATCGGCTGGGGCTTGCCGGCCTTTGCTTCAGCCGGAGCCTGCGCTGCTCCGCCGGGAACCGGCTCGCGATTTCCCTGGAAGCCCATGCCGGTAGCCGCTTCATGACTTGTCCGCATCTGTTGCGGGCGTCGGGGTCCGCGCAACGGCAACTGCTGCTGTTCCACCGGAAACAGCTTGAAGGCCGTTGTAACGATTTCCGTGTTCACCTGATCGAGGAACTCCATGAACATGCGGAACGCCTCCGTCTTGTACTCCACGATCGGATCTTTCTGACCGTAGGCGCGCAGATGGATTCCCTCTTTCAGGTCATCCATTTCGCGCAGATGATCTTTCCATTTTTCGTCGATGACACGGAGAACAACCATCTTCTCGATTTGTGTCATCATTTCGACGCCGAGCTTCTCTTCCTTGCGCTTGTAGAACTCACGTGCAGCGTTGATGATCTCGTTCTTTACACCCTCTTTGCCGATATCCCGGAATCGTTGCGGCAGTATCTGGAAGTCAACAAGAAGTTGCGAGCGCAGATCGTTGACCAGACCTTCGATATCTCCTTCTTCGTAGTACGTATCAACAAGCTTTTGTGCCTGGTCATCAAGGAGATCGAGAATATCTTCTTTGATGCGATCACTCACCAGCGCCCTGCGACGGCGTGTATACACGACCTCGCGCTGTTGATTCATGACGTTGTCATATTCCAGCAATCGTTTGCGGATGCCGAAGTTGTTTTCCTCGACCTTCTTCTGCGCACGCTCAACGGATTTTGTGATGAGAGGATGGGTGATGACTTCGCCCTCCTCCAAACCCATCCGCTGCATAATGCTTGCGATGCGCTCACTTCCGAAGAGACGCATAAGATCATCTTCAAGAGAGAGGAAGAACAACGACGAGCCGGGATCGCCTTGCCTGCCTGCACGACCACGCAACTGCCTGTCAATGCGGCGCGCTTCGTGCCGCTCGGTGCCGATGATGTGCAACCCGCCCGCTTCGCGGACACCGGGCCCGAGTTTGATGTCCGTTCCGCGGCCTGCCATGTTCGTGGCAATCGTGATTGCGCCGGGGTTACCGGCATGCGACACAATTTCCGCTTCGCGCTGATGCTGTTTCGCGTTCAGCACGTTGTGCGGCACACCTTTGCGCTTCAACATGCGGCTGATGGTTTCGGATACTTCGACGCTGGTGGTTCCCACAAGAACGGGACGCTGCTTTGAACGCATCTCCTCAATATTCTCAAGAACGGCGTTGTATTTTTCGCGCTTCGTCTTGTAAACAAGATCGTTCATGTCCACGCGGATCATCGGCTTGTTTGTCGGAACAACGACAACGTCGAGTTTATAAATATCGAAAAACTCTCCCGCCTCCGTTTCTGCTGTACCCGTCATGCCCGCTAATTTCTTGTAGAGGCGGAAATAATTCTGTAGCGTGATTGTTGCAAGAGTCTGCATATCACGCTCAACCTTGACACCCTCTTTTGCTTCGATCGCCTGATGCAAACCATCCGAATAGCGGCGGCCGGGCAGAAGGCGTCCGGTAAACTCGTCAACAATTTGCACTTTCCCGTCGTCGGTAACGACATACTCGTCATCTCTTGCATAGAGGGAGTACGCCCGCAACAATTGCGTGACCGTGTGAATCCTGTCGCTGCGTTCAGCATACAAGCGATTCAGTTCATCCTTCTTCTGCTGACGTTGTTCCGGTGTCAACGAGTCGTCGTTTTCCAGAATGCTGAACTCCGTCCCCAAGTCGGGCAGCACAAAAAAGTCCTTGTCGGTCACCATCGGCGCGAGAAGCTCACGCCCCTTATCCGTCAAGTTGATCTGATGGTTCTTTTCATCGATTGCGTAATACAACTCGTCGTCAATTTCGTGCATGCGAGCCGATTGATCGCGCAAGTATTCCACCTCGGTGGTTTGAACGAGTCTCTTATGCGCGGGTTCTGACAGAACCTTCATCAAGCGCGGATGTTTCGGCAAGCCCCGGTTGGCCCGCAGCAACAATACGCCGGCTTCATCCTCTTTTCCCGCTTCGAGAAGTTTCTCGGCTTCAGCAACGATCTTTGATACGAAGGTGTGTTGTGCATTGACAAGCCGCTCGACTCGTGGTTTCATCTCGTCAAACTTATGATCTTCCTGCGAGGTCGGTCCGCTGATGATGAGAGGGGTTCTTGCCTCATCAATCAATACCGAGTCAACTTCGTCGACGATGGCGTAGTAGTATTCACGATGAACGAGATCGACTTTGTCCACCACCATGTTGTCGCGGAGATAGTCGAAACCGAATTCGTTGTTGGTTCCGTAAGTAATATCACAAGCATATTCCTTCCGCCGCTGGAAGGAATCCATCGTGTTCTGGATGCACCCGACGGTGAGTCCGAGAAACTCGTACACCTTCCCCATCCAGACGCTGTCGCGCTTGGCAAGGTAATCGTTCACTGTCACGATATGCACGCCGCGGCCCGGCAGGGCGTTAAGATATACGGGCATTGTTGCAACGAGGGTTTTTCCTTCACCTGTTGCCATTTCGGCTATTTTGCCCTGATGCAAAACCGCTCCGCCGATCAACTGCACGTCAAACGGGATCATGTCCCACACAACCGTGTTGCCCATGATGTCGAACTTCTGACCCACAAGCCTGCGGCAGGCATCCTTCACCGCCGCGAACGCTTCCGGAAGCATTTCATCCAGCGTGTCCGAGGTTATCTCGTCGCGTTCTTTTTCCAGTTCATCGAGCTTTGTGGCAACTGCTTCGCGCTCGGCACCTTCAAGTCCGGCGAGTTGCTGCTTGGTTGTTTCGATTTCTGCTTCGATATCTTTGATGGCTTCATGAATGCGGGCGCGGAATTCATCCGTCTTCGCCCGCAACTGGTTGTCAGAGAGCTTTTGATATTCTTCGTAGAAGGCGTTTATCTGCCCGACAAGCGGCTCAAGCGCCTTCACGTCCCGTTCGTGCTTACTCCCGAAAAGCTTCTTCAGAACACCAAGCATCACACACCACAGTTGTTAATGTTGAAAAATTCGACTAAATATAGACAGATTTTCAATGTCAAACAAGACGATTACGGGCTCGCCGAACATACTACACCTATGACCTCAACTCGATTAGTTGTGAGAGAATACAAAGCGTTCACAGGCGCTGCACTCTGCATATTTTTGATAGCGGGATGCTCGACCAAAACCCTGCAACGCGTTCCTCCACCTTCACCCCCGACGGGAGAAGACACAACAGCGATGCAGCTGATGCCCGAGTTCGCCATTGCCGAACCGGTGTTTGTCAAACCGAGCGCATTGACGACACTCAGCGGATCGGCGTATCAACACGTCAAGGCGAGAATTGACTCGTTGATACCGGATTCACTGTTTCCGCCCGCTCACATCGGGCTGAAGATCACATCGTTGCGAACAGGCGAAACGTTGTACGAACTTAACGCCAACTCGTTGTTCAATCCGGCATCAAATCAGAAGCTCTTCACATCTGCTGCGGCGCTGGCAATTCTTGATGATGACTTCTCCTTGCCGACTGTCGTCAGCGTTGATACTTCTTCCAATACCATTTTCATCAAAGGATTCGGCGATGCACTTTTTTCGATGAGAGATTTGGATTCACTCGCCCTGCTTACAGCATCCTCCCTCCCTCCAAAAAGAACGTGGAAAGTAGCGGGCGATGCATCATATTTCGACAGCGTGTATTGGGGGTACGGCTGGAATTGGGATGATGAGCCGGAACCGTATCAGGCCTTCATCAGTCCACTAATACTCAACGGGAATTCAATAAAACTGATTGCATCACCGGGAAATAGGCCCGGCGCCCCGCTTGCTGTACGGACGGAGCCTCCGACAGATTTTGTGGTGATCGAGAATAAAGGAATAACTGCAAGGGATTCATTGTCAATACCGTTGAAGCTGACACGAGTCTTGCGGGAGCGGCGGAATATCCTCACCGTTGAAGGTGAGATGTTGCCCGGCACACGGGAACAGACCGCGGAATTGAGCGTTCTGGAACCTGAGCGCTACACAACTCACGTGTTTGCCGGGCGATTGAGAAATCTCGGTATTGCTGTCTCTGAAATTGTCATCGACACCGTGACTGTGGAGGCTTCCGAAGTTGCCCGAATCTCCCGCCCTCTTGACACACTCATCGCTTACACTAACAAGGAAAGCGACAATCTTTCTGCGGAAGTATTGCTGAAGGTGTTAGGAGCGGAGTCGAAGGGATTGCCCGGCTCTGCTGCAAAGGGGGCGTCTGTTGTGAAGGAATTTCTTGCCGATCTCGACATCGACACCAACTTAATACGAATCGCCGATGGTTCGGGATTGTCGAGAATGAATCTTGCCTCGCCGGCTACAGTGGTACGATTGCTTGAGAAGATGTACGACTCGCCTCACTTCGAGCGTTTCAGCAACTCACTTTCGATTGCCGGAATTGACGGCACAACACGCGCACGCATGAGACGGACGTCCGCTCAAGGAAACATGCGTTCAAAGACCGGCACACTGACGGCAGTTACTGCACTTTCCGGCTACATGCTTACCGCCGACGGCGAGCCGCTGGCTTTTTCAATGATGATGATGAACTATCCTGCCGAATCCCAGACATACAGACGCGTGCAGGATCAAATTGGGGTCTTTCTAAGCCGGTTGAGACGGTCGGCTTTCTGAGAACAAGAAAGCCCGGCTCCTCACGAAACCGGGCTTGTTACTCTCGGAAAATCGCCGGATTCTACTCAAATCCCCGAATCCGGATATCACCGCCGGAAGTCCGTGCATGAATCGGGTTGCCGCCGCCGTTTACCGTTCCGCGAATCCGGCTGTCACTCATCTTGCCGGACATTGTAATCGGAAAGTCGCATGTCACATCACCGCCACTCGTCGAAGCATCAATCGTGGCGCTGACGTTTTTCGGCATCATGATATCAATGTTGCCGCCGGATGTTTCGGCAAACACTCCCTGATTCGATTCTTTCACTCTCACAGTGATGTTGCCACCTGACGTCTCTGGCCCGGACCTTCCCCTCGATCGTCGTGAGGATTACGTTGCCGCCGCTTGTATGCACGTTCACATCGCCTTTCACGTCGGAGATTTTGATGTCTCCACCCGACGTTTCCATCCGCAGCATGCCCTCAACCTTCTCTGCACGGATATTCCCACCCGAAGTCTCCAAATCAACCGAGCCGGCAATTTCGGCGAGCGAAATATCTCCGCCCGACGTACCGCCATTCAACTTGCCCTTGACGCTGTTGACGGTGATATTGCCGCCGGAGGTTTCCATTCTGAGATTGTATTCCCCCGGCACCTTGATGGTGTAGCGGACTTCAAGATCATTATTCCCCCAATTGAACCACCGGCCCGAACGGGGGGTTCTCCCGCGTACTTCAACGCCATCGGATGTTTGCGATGCCGTTATCTCAAATTCATCGACATCACGTTGCCGCCCGCGCAATGTTGCGTACACCGATACTTCCTTTGCATCCGTTCCGGCAATATCTACCGAACCGATGTCCGTCTTGATGATGAATGTGCCGCCCGGCGTTGCTGCAAACTTCTTGTCAAATGTCTTCTCCGCCGCGCAGGCATAGATGAAACTGACTGCATAGATGATGAGCATTGCCAATATGATTCGGACTGTTCTATTCATTGATCTCTCCTGAAAAGTCTGGATTGATTGGATGACGTCACTTTGTTAGACGGCACTTTTGGGGAAAAGGTTGCACCAGCGGACGCACATCTCGCACCAATTTGCATGATGAACACGAACCTTCTGATCCATTCGTGTTGATAGTGTAGATTCGCGGGCTGTTATTCTATTTCTCCGCTCTTTGCTTTTCCCCTGCTATTTCGGTACCATTTGAGAGAAATTGACCTTCTTTCTTGTACAGCAGGGATGAACCCCTCTTTGAAACGTAATCGGCTCTTGCTCATTGTTGTCGGCTTTCTTGCCGGCTGTAGTGCGGATTCTCCAAAACCGGAGTCGCCTCAACCACCACCTACCGCGGAAAAATCAGTGATTTCCATCCCACAGTTCAGCGGAACTCGCGCATTCGAGTATCTTGTGAAGCAGACTCAATTTGGCCCGCGCAATCCGAACTCGCCCGGACATGCGGCGTGTGTGATTTGGCTGGAACATACACTGCGGCAGTTTGCCGACGAAGTTGAACTCCAGAAATTCAAAGCCCAGGGGTACAACGAGACGCTTGCTCTCACAAACATTATTGCGCGCTTCAATTCGCAGGCAACGAGCCGCATTCTGCTCGCCGCGCATTGGGATACGCGTCCCCGTGCAGAACATGATGAAGATAAAAGCAGAAGAAACGAGCCGATCATCGGCGCCAACGACGGCGCAAGCGGAGTGGCGGTTTTGTTGGAAATCGCCTCACTGCTGAAGAGTCAGCCGCCTGCCATCGGGGTTGATATTGTTCTGTTCGATGGAGAAGACTACGGCTACGAAGGTGATCTTTCAAAGTACTTTCTCGGCTCACGCTATTTCGCCAACACAAAGCCGGCAGACTACAATCCGAGGTTCGGGATTTTGCTGGATATGGTAGGCGACACGTATCTTGAGATTCCGAAGGAACTGAATTCGATGAAGTACGCCCCCGACATTTTGAATCTTGTCTGGTCGAAGGCGAAAGAACTCGGGTACACGCAATTCGTGGACGAGCCGGGCGAGGAAATCAACGACGATCATCTCCAACTCAACATGGTCGGAATCAAAACCATCAACATCATCGACTTCAACTATCCCGACCCGTCACACCGCTTCTGGCACACACATCAGGATGTGCCGGAACATTGCAGCCCCGAAAGTCTTGAAGTTGTCGGAACTGTCGTCACACACGTTGTGTACACTCAGCAACCCTGACTCCCCTATGTCCGCCGCGTACACCGAACTTGAACTCGTTGCAGACGAGCAACTCCGCGAACAACTTGTCGGCATTCTCACGCAACTCGGCTTTGAAGGATTTTGGGAAGAAGGAAACGTCCTTCGATGTTACATGAACAAAGAACGGTGGAGTGACGGCCTGTTCGCTGAAGTTGAACGTGTCGTCAAGACTGTGCATCGGTCGGGCAATTCGGTTATTCCGACAATTTCCGTCAGGGAACTAGAAGCTAAGAACTGGAACGAGGAATGGGAAAAGACTATTCGGCCCATTCACGTCACGGATCGCATCGTTATCACACCGACGTGGCACAAGTACGAAGCACAGCTCGGCGAGCTTGTTCTCGTGATCGATCCGAAAATGTCCTTCGGCACGGGCTATCATGAAACAACGCGGCTCGTTCTGAAATTGATGGAACGGTACGTGAGGCAAGGAATCAGCTTACTGGATGTGGGAACGGGAACAGGTGTCCTGGCGATTGCAGGAATCAAACTCGGCGCATCGTCGGCCGTGGGTGTTGACAACGACGAATGGTCGTACAGCAACGCGCTTGAGAACCTTCAGCTCAATTGTGTTGAGAATCCGGTACGGATTATTCTCGGAGAACTCTCGTCCGTTCCCTCCGGCACGTTCGACTTGATTGTTGCCAACATCCAGCGGAACGTGATCGAGCCGTTGCTTCCGGAGATGACATTAAGATTGAAACCGGGAGGAACAATCATCCTTTCGGGCTTGCTGAATATTGATGAAGAACCCATGAAGAAAGCGATTGCGGATTACGGACTACAGATTGCGGAAACGCTTTCTGAGAACGAATGGATTGCGTTTGTCCTGCAAGCCGCAATCCCCAATCAGTAATCTGTACTCAGATGCGCATCGCCTCAATCGACATCGGCACCAACACCGTTCTCCTTCTTGTCGCGAATGTCGATAAGAATGGAGACATTCAGCGGCTTGCCTATGAACAGCGCATTCCTCGACTCGGCAAAGGCGTTGACGGCTCCAGAAATTTGCAAACCGACGCAATGCAACGCGTGATTGGCGTTTTGCAGGAATACAAATCCATCATTTCAACCTTCAACGTCGAAAAAACGGTCGTGTGCGGAACAAGCGCAGTTCGTGACGCGACCAACAGGCAAGCGTTTGCAGAACTCGTACACTCCCACACAGGATTCGAGCTTGAAGTGCTCAGCGGCGAGGATGAAGCGTACTGGACATATCGCGGAGCAATCAGCGGCATACCCGGAATCACGAAAGCAACGGTGGTTGATATTGGCGGTGGCAGCACAGAGATTACCATCGGTAACGATAAGACAATCATCGATTCCATCAGTCTCGACGTCGGCTCCGTTCGGGTCACCGAACGCTTCCTGAAGCACGATCCGCCGACGCATCCCGAACTGGAGGCATCTATTACGCTGGTTGAAGACGAGCTTGCCAAAGCAGGCCGGTTCGATTTCAAGGGCTCGACATTGGTGGGAGTAGCAGGAACAGCAACATCCCTTGCGATTCTTGCTCAAGGACTCAAGGAGTTTTCAATTGATGCCATAAGAAACTACAGACTCGATCTTGACACAGTGTATCTTCTGTTCAGAGCCTTGCGGGCAATGCCTTCGGGTGAAATTCTCGCACAATCGTCGTTCATGAAAGGCCGGCACGATGTGATTGTTGCGGGAGTGCTGATTCTCCGCGAGATTATGGCGCATTTCAAATTCAAAGAGATGATTGTGAGTGAACGGGGAGTACGGTATGGATTGGTATTGCGAGAATGGGAGAAGAATTCGAAATCCTAATGTCGAAACTCTAAACAAGCTCGAATGTCTGAAAAACCAAGTCCCAAACGATATGATCTCGAGGAACGAACCGAGGCGTTTGCAAAAAGGGTTGGAGGGTTTGTTGAAAGATTACAGAAGACAATGTCGAATCTTGAATATGGCAAGCAACTCATTCGCTCATCCGGTTCGGTTGGCGCAAATTACATTGAGGCAAACGAAGCATTAGGGAAAAAGGACTTTCTTATGAGAATTAAGATTTGCCGAAAGGGAGCAAAAGAAAGCGGCTATTGGCTTCGACTGACACAGTGCAACGAAGCCACAGAAGCAGAACGAGCGGCATTAATTCAAGAATCAACCGAATTGATGAAGATCTTTTGGCGCAATCTTGACCAAATCGCAGTAGAACCGGTTTTGTTGTTCAGGTTTTCTCATTTTGAATTTGTTTAGTATTTCGATATTTGATATTAGGATTTCAATCTAAGGAACACCATGAAACAATTTCGCGAACGTTTGGGCAAAGAAGTCATCCTCTTTGACGGGGGCGTCGGCACATACTTGTACGAAAAAGGAATCTTCATCAACACGTGCTTTGATGAACTGAATCTCATCAATCCCGACATCGTCAGCGAGGTGCATCGCGACTACGTGAACGCCGGCGCGGACGTGATCGAGACGAACACCTACGGCGCTAACCGCTTCAAACTTGCTGCACACGGACTCGAAACAAAAGTCCACGAAGTGAACCTCAAAGGCGCACAGATTGCAAAGAAGGTTGCCGGGGATTCCGTTCTCGTCGCGGGATCAGTCGGACCGTTGGGCGTGCAAATCGAGCCTCTTGGAAAACTCTCGTACGACGAAGCAAAGGATGTTTTCAAGGAACAGATCAAAGGCTTGCTCGACGGCGGCGTTGATTTGATTATTCTCGAAACATTCTCACTTGTCTCGGAGCTTGTCCAGGCAATCCGTGCAGTTAAGGAACTCAACCCCGACATTCCCATCATTGCCCAGGTCACCATCAACGACGACGGCAATTTGTTGAGCGGAGCGTCAATTCGGAGTTTCGTCGCCGGCGTTGCAGACTACAAGCTTGACGCCATCGGCATGAATTGTTCCGTCGGCCCGAAGACGATGCTCGATGCGCTTGAGCAGCTCAAGCCGCTTACTCGCTTGCCGATTTCCGTTCAGCCGAATGCGGGACTTCCGCAAAATGTCGGCGGAAGAAACATCTATATGACATCTCCCGAATACATTGCCGAATATTCGAAGCGATTTATTCAAACGGGCGCTGCGATTGTCGGCGGGTGTTGCGGAACAAATCCCGAACACATCAAAGCCATTCGCCGTGCCGTCAAGGCGCTTCAGCCCGTCAAGCGTGTCGAGATGCGTGTCGCCGATTTGAAAGTCACGGCGCCCGAGGCGGTGAAAGTCTACGAAATGAGCGAGAAATCCCGCCTCTCCAACAAATTGCTTCGCAAAGAATTTGTGACGCTGGTAGAACTCGTTTCACCCAAAGGTGTTCTGCCTGTGAAAGAAGTCGAGAAGGCGCGCAAGCTGTTTCACTTTGGCATTGACGCCATCAACATTCCTGACGGGCCCCGTGCAAGTGCCCGCATGTCGGCACTCGCTCTTGCAGTTACCATTCTTCAAAAAGTCGGCATTGAGCCTGTGTTGCATTTTGCCTGCCGCGACAGGAACGTGATCGGCATGCAGTCGGATTTGTTAGGCGCGTGGGCGCTCGGCGTCCGCAATCTCATCGCCATCACCGGCGACCCGCCGAAGTTGGGCAACTACCCCGACGCAACCGCTGTGTTCGATGTTGACGCAATCGGACTTGTCAACATCATCAATCGTCTCAATCACGGTCTCGATCTTGCCGGCAACCCGATCGGCGACCCGACGGGGTTCTGCACCGGCGTCGGATTCAACCCCGGCGCCATCAATCTTGATGAAGAAATCAGAAGATTGGATTGGAAGATTGAAGCCGGAGCCGAGTACATTGTAACGCAGCCCGTGTTCGACATTCGCATTCTCGAAAAAGCAATGAAGCGGATTGAATACGTGAAACTGCCTCTGTTGTGCGGCATTTGGCCGCTTGTCTCATACCGCAACGCCGAGTTCATGAACAACGAAGTCCCGGGCGCCAGCGTGCCGCCGGATATTATGGACCGCATGCGCAAGACAACGACGAAAGAAGAAGGTTTCGCCGAAGGCGTGAAGATTGCCCGCGAGACGTTTGAGCGTGTGAAGAATGAAGTCGCCGGCGTGCAACTTTCGGCGCCGATGGGCAGGATTGAGGGGATATTCTCGATCCTGAAAAAGTAAGTACACACATGAAGCCGATTAGACTCAGCAGACACGCAGCGGGTTACATCGAAAAGAGAGGCTTCACACTCTCGGAGGTCGAAGATGCCATCCGCACAACTCCGTGGGAACCTTCAGAACTGGGAAGATTGGAATGCAAAAAGAACTTTGCGTACAATAACGTGTGGAACGGTAAAGAATACGACACTAAGCAAGTAAGGCCCATTTTTGTTGAAGATGTGGGCGAAATTGTCGTAGTGACAGTTTATACCTACTATTTCTAACGGAGGATAAAAGTGAAGATAAGCTATGACGCAGAAGTTGATGCTCTCTCAATCACTTTTCGTGAGACAACAGTTACGCCTCACCACGTGGCGGAGGGAATCGCCTTCGACTACGACAGCGATGGAAAGCTCGCCGGTATCGAAATTCTTGATGCAATGAAGCGGTTCGGTAACAAGGAGACGCTGCGCAGGGTTGTACTTGAGGGAGTTGGGTTTGCTGGAGAAGAAAAGCAGTAGGCAACAGGGATACTCAGCATTTTGGCCAAATGAAAGATTAACCGTGAAGGCATGAGGAGTTTTCCGGGCTGTCACACAACCGCGAACTTTCCGAGAACCGTGGCAGCAACACTGTCCCCAACAGTACAAAAAGCGGCGTAGAACCCGTGATGAACCGCGCGAAAGGAACATCAGCCATGGAAGGTATCAATGTATGCATGTGACAAGATATGACCTCACATCGGGCTGAAGAGATTTTTCGAAAACTTCATCGCGAGTACCGACATCGATGGGTCATCTATGAGCAGACTGTTGCTTAGTACATTACCAAGGACATAATCTGGTTGGATATCGGATGCGGCAAGAACGAGAATATTGCGGATTTCGGACATTTGGCCAAGAAGGCCATCGGTATCGATGTACTCGACCATCCTGAGCGAGTTGAAGCACCATTTCTCCTCGCAGACATGCGCAGCATTCCGCTTCCTTCGGAGTATGCCGACCTTATCACATTGCGCTTTGTGGTGGAACACCTTCAGAAAATACCAGCAGATTTCTCGGAAGTGTTGCGGTTATTGAAACCGGGCGGAAATTTAATCATCTTGACAACCAACAGCTGGAGTCCCCTGATATTCCTCCCACGACTGGTTTCATTCCGAGTAAAACGTTGGGTCATTCAACACACATTTGGCGTGCAGAGTGACGACATTTTTGAGACGTACCATCGTTTCAACTCCTTTGGGATTATGAAACGTGGAGTCCCGCCACTAAGGCTGTCAAGGCTTGATTTCATTGAACAGGTCCCCTTTGACAAAGCGCTCCTTACCATCGTATTTGGACTTTGGTATTCGATGGTACGGTTCTCACCGCTCAAATACCTCAGAAGTAATCTTCTCGCGGTTTTTTCCATGAATTCACGGATTGACCACAGAATTCAAGAATAATACAGGATGGCTATTCCTCAATTCTGTACAGAGTACTTGTAAGACATTCCCGCTATCTATAGTACCCCCGCAGGGTCCAAGAAACCGTGACAGCAACAGTGTCGTCACGATGCCATCAGCGGACCGGATTCCGCAACGGCAAAGGAAAAAAAGTCACATCAAAAACATATGAAACACCATGATACCACAGACACTCGGCCCCATGTTTGCTGTGCTTGCTGCCGCATTGGTGCGGGCGGACAAACGCATTGTCCGGGAGCTTATGGATGCCGGCGCTACAAGCGCCGACCATGCGATCGCCCTTGATACGGCACGGCTTCGCCGCATACGCATTCCGCGTCTCACCAACGCCGGCGCATTGATACGTCTCGAAGACGGCCGTTACTATCTTGATGAAGCGGGTTGGCAGAAGTATCGCGTCGCCCGTAGAACGCGCATCGTGGTGGCTGCGATAACGGCAGTTTTCGTCGCAATGTGGTGGGCAGGCAGGTAGGTTGTTTCAGGCCCGCCCGGCCATGCGGCTTATAACATGCCGGAGTTTTGCCACAACGTACTCAACATCTTCCGTCGTGTTGCTTTTTCCAAATGCAAACCGCAGCGTCGCCCGTGCCGTCTTTCCGTCCCGTCCCATCGCCAGCAGAACATGCGAGGGCTGCATGCTTCCCGATGTACATGCCGACCCGCTCGTAACGGCGATTCCCTCCAAATCCATATTCATCACTAACATCTCCCCTTCAAGTTGAATCTTGCTGCTGTCGAATGAAATGTTGAGGATATTCGGAAGCCGTTCGGTCGGGTGGCCGTTGATGATTGCTGACGGGAACTGGTTGCTGATTGCGGATTGGAGATTGTCGCGAATCGTTGCAAGCCGTTTCATTTCAACTTCCATTTCGGAAACCGCAAGCTCAACGGCTTTCGCAAAACCAACCGCAAGAGGCACGTTCTCGGTTCCCGGACGCTTGCCTCGTTCTTGTCCGCCGCCGTGAAGCATCGGTTCAAGTTCAGTTCCCTTCTTCACATACAACGCCCCGATACCTTTCGGCCCGTACAATTTGTGGGCGGAAAGGGTCACTAAATCTACTCCCAACTCTGCAACATTCAGCGGAATCTTGCCCGGCGTCTGAACGGCGTCGGTGTGGAGGGGCAGGCCTTTCTCATGTACCGCTTCCGCTATTTCTTTGATTGGCGAGATGGAGCCGACTTCATTGTTCGCGTGCATGATCGTAACGAGGCAAGTCTTGCCGGTGATTGCCTGCTTCACCTGATCAGGAGAGACGATACCGTTCGCATCAACCGGCAGAACTGTTACATCAAATCCCTCCTCCCTCAACATCTCACACGGTTCCAGAACGGCAGGATGTTCAGCAGCCGATGTGATGATATGATTCTTCCCTTTCTTCAAACTCGCTTTTGCTATCCCTCGAATCGCAAAGTTGTCGGACTCGGTTCCGCCGCTTGTGAAGAACACTTCGCCGCTTTGCGCACCAATCGCTTTTGCGATCGTCTCCCGCGCCTTTTCTAACGCCGACTTTGCTTCTCTTCCAAACGAATGAACAGACGACGCGTTGCCGAACGCCTCCGAAAAGTAGGGACGCATTGCCTCGAAGACTCGTTCATCGAGCGGGGTAGTTGCGGTATGATCGAGATAGACGCGTTTCATCCTTGTTGCTGGCGGATTTGATTATACGGTGAATGCAACTTCACGGGCTCTGTTGTTTTCGAGCGGAGCCGGAGGTTCAGCATCTCGACAAACACGGAGAATGCCATTGCAAAGTACACGTACCCTTTTGAGATGTGCTGGTCAAATCCTTCAGCAATCAGCGTCACGCCAATCAGCAACAGAAAACTCAGCGCAAGCATTTTCACCGTCGGATGACGTTCGACAAAATTGCTGATAGCGCCCGCCGACAGCATCATCACAACAACGGCAATCACGACGGCCGCTATCATGATCTCGATATGTCGTGCCATACCGACTGCTGTGATCACCGAGTCAAGCGAGAAGACGATATCGAGGAGGAGAATCTGAATGATGATGCTCGAAAACTTCGCTTTCACCTTTCCGGTAGCTTTTCCCTCCGAGCCTTCAAGCTTGTCGTGAATCTCATGCGTGCTTTTCCCAATCAGAAACAATCCGCCCAGAAGGAGAATCAAATCCCTGCCGGAGATCTCGTTTCCGAGCACGGAAAACATCGGAGCCGTCAAGCTCATTACCCACGTGAGTGAAAGGAGAAGAAGAACACGCGTAATCGTCGCCAACGCCAGCCCGACCGTACGGGCTTTCGCCTGCTGCTCAACGGGAAGCTTGCCCGAGAGAATCGAAATGAAAATGATGTTGTCAATCCCCAACACAATTTCCAGAACAGTAAGCGTCACCAACGCGACCCACGCTTCAGGGCTTGTCAGTATTTCCATATAGAAGGAAAACCCTCCGTGTTGTTACTCGATATTGCCGGATTGCGCCAACTCCCGTATAAAATCTGTGATGCTGCCGTAGAACTTTGCCGAATCGGCAGTATGCGCAGTGTTGTGCCCTCCCGCGGTTTCGACGAAGAACTTCGGTTCCCGCGCCGCGTCAAACAATCGCCGCCCGAACTCAATTGGAATGATCTCATCATTGACTGCATGAAGAAATAGTGAAGGCTCGGCCACAGCGTGCATACGACTTTCAGAATCGAATCTGCTCTTCATCATCCGGTTAATGGGAAGAAAGGGATACCGCTCACGCCCGACGTCGACTGCCGAGGTGAAAGCCCCTTCGACAATAAGCCCTGCCGCGTCAACTTCTGAAGCAAGATGAATTGCAACTGCGGCACCAAGCGAATATCCGAAGATAATGATCCGGCGTGGCGAGATGTGCCGCTGATGGACGAGATACTCGAACGCGGCCCGCCCGTCAAGATAGAGTCCCTGCTCACTCGGCGAACCCTCGCTCAATCCGTATCCGCGATAATCGATTGCAAGTACGTTGAGTCCGAGATTTCGAAGCGCTTGATACTGCGCCACATATCCTCGGGACGAGATGTTGCCGCCGTTGCCGTGAAAATACAGCAGCCAGAACTGTGACGTATCCGGCATCAGTGACGGAACAATCCAGCCGACGAGTTTGACGCCGTCGCTTGTGTGAAATTCGACCGTTTCAATATTCATATCGAATTCATCCGCGCTGCGCAATCCTTGGCGGGGAAAGTAGAGAAATGAATCTTCTTTGACATAATACCATCCTATAATTCCGAAGTAGAGAACGATGATCGGAATTGTGAGATAGATGAGAGTACGTTTCCAGCGCGCCATTGTTGTTTTTCGTGGGATGTACTATTGATGTGAACTCTGCAACGATGCAAGCAGTTCCCTGATTTTCTGAAGGCGGGGCCGGTCAATTGCTACGCGTACCGGAAGGGTTGCGGCAAATTCCAGAACCCGGCGGGCTTCATCTTTCCTATCCCAATCAAGATAAAGAACGCCCAACTCGTAGTGATGTCGCATCACGTCCGGCGCAAGCGAAATGGCTTTCTTCAATGCAACTTCTCCTTCTTCAAATCCTCCCTCGGGAAGTGTGCCGAGAAACATCGATGCAAGCTGACGCTCAAACCAGCTCACATTGCCGAGAGCCCTGTAGAACGAACCGCGAATGGAATATGCCGCATCATCATCCGGATTGAGAGCAAGTGCTTTGTCGATTTCGGAATGTAACTCGTTCGTTAACCGGATTTGCTCTTTCATTCCGGCATTCAGCGCAAGGTAGCCGAGCGTGGCGGCAAGCCAAGTATGTCCCTCCGGCTTATCGGGAGCAAGGGTGATGCAGCGGCGCGCAAATGTTTCGGCTTCCCGGAAGTGCTTCTCGCCTTCGCCGTTTTCCTTCACTTCTCCCTCACACACATAGACTCGCGCAAGCCGCCAGAGAAGTTCCGAATCATCCGGATACGATTGCAGTTCGGCTTCGTACGCGGCAATAGCCGTAGGATAATCGATCCGGAAAAAGGCTGCGTCGCCAATGGAGACGTTGGCGGGCGGCGGGAAGAGGAGACCTGTTAGGATAAATGCGTAGAGAAAGAAGTTCAAATGAGTTCTTTGAATTGTTCGATAGTGAGTCCAGCATCCTTGACGATACCAGCCATCGTGTACGCATTGACGGGGTTGTTACGAGGGATAGTGAGAAACCGCGTACCGTTAGACATTATGATGTGCTTCCCCTGACGTACGATGCGGAATCCCGACTTTTCCAACGCCTTCACTGCTTGAAGGTGATTGATACCGGGAAGTTTGGGCATAACTCAGACTGTTACCTCAACAACACGAACTTCCTGATCTTCGAGCGAATCAGAAACCGCTGCAAGGTATTCTGCTATCGCCACTTTGATGTTCTCCAACGCCTCATGCTCCGTTTCGCCCTGCGACCAGCAACCCGGAAGTGCCGGACACGAAACGCTATAACCCTCCTCCGATCTTCGGAGCGCAATTCTATACTGCATAGTCATGTCAACCTCCTATCTCAAAAAAAATACACAATCCCGCGACGAAGTACAATCAATAGAGAGTCTGGCTCCAACTTACTTCCTCCGTTCGGTCGGTTTGCCTTCAATCACAATCACAAACTCACCCTTCATCTCTTTTGCTGAGAACCTCTTGTGCAACTCAACGGCATTACCGTAGAACATCTGCTCGTCGGGCATGGTGAGATTGAATGCAACACACATGCGCCGTGTGTTGGCAAACGTGTCGGCAAGATCTCTGAGCAGAGATACCAGCCTGTACGGCGTATCCATCAGAACGATTGTGCGTCGTTCTTGCATAAGCTGCTTCAACTCGGCGCGGCGCCGCTCTTTTTTGGGAGACAACCAACCGTAGAACACGAACTGATCGATCAAAAACCCGGACACAGTCAGCGCCGGCATGAGTGATGAAGCGCCGGGAATCGGTACAATTTTTACTTTCTGATCGATTGCTTTGCGGACAAGCAACTGCCCCGGATCGGAAAACACCGGCGTGCCACAGTCGGAAATGAGGGCTACGTTCTTGCCCGATGCGAGATGCTGAAGGATGTTATGCGATGCGGCAGCTTCGTTGTGTTCGTTGAGCTGTTCAACCGGTTTCTGAATCTGAAGGTGGCGAAGCAGGCGTTCTCCTTCTCGGCGTTCCTCACAGACAATCACATCGGCCGATTTCAATACGTTCAATGCACGAAACGTGATGTCGTCTACGTTGCCGATGGGTGTGGCAACAAGGTACAGTATCCCGCTCATCTATGCTACCTCATCCACCTTCACAGGCTCTTCAGCATGCCGGGCTGCCAGCCATTCGTTCAGTGCCGCCATGATCAGCGCCGTCGCCGGCACCGCAATCAACAATCCCACAAATCCAAGAAAGTAGCCGAACACCAACAGGCAGAGAATCAACAGCACGGGATGCAGCCCGACTTGCGTGCCGATGATTTTCGGAGCAAGAACTGTCGCTTCGAGAAGTTTCTGCGAGAGATAGAGAATAACGACGCCGAGGATCTTAGCCAGAACGGCTCCACCACTGAACGCAGCAACAAGCGACGAAACGACAAGACTCGTGATGAGTCCGACGTACGGAATGAAATTCAGCAAGCCGGTCATTATTCCAAGAACCAGCGCGTACTTCACGCCTAAGAACCAGAGTACAACTCCCGAAAGGCTACCCTGAAGGATCGCCACAATAATGGCCCCGCGAAGATATTTCCCGATAATGCGGTCTATTTTCTGCAGCGTATTGACAACCCCGTCCCGTTTGCTTGCAGGAATGAGAGCCAGCGCATTCTCAGAAAGCGCCGGCAGATCTTTCAGCAAATAGAACATAATGAACGGGATGATGACTGCGTTGATGATGTGAAACACCAGCGACGAAAATCCGCTCACGAATCCGAAAATCCCCTCAAGCAAAGTCCGCAACAGGTCCGAGATGCGGGGGGAAATTTCCCTGCTGATAATCTCTTGTGCATCCTCAACCGAGACGCCGAACCGCGCAAAGACGGAAAGAAACTCGCCCGACTTCAGCCTCTCGGAGAACTCGGAGGCGATATGCGAGGCGACCGCAAGGATGTCCTCAAACTGCCGGATGGCAGGCGGGACAAAGAAGAGGATGGCGGCAGCTACAAGTCCAAACAACATTAGAACAGAGACGAGCGATGATGCCCAGCGCGGAATTGACCGTCGCTGCAGTTTCACCACTATCGGATTGATCATGTATGCGGCAAGAAAGGCGATGATAAACGGAACGAGAATGCCGATGATAGAGTAGAAGAACCAGAGAAGGAATACGAGGACGGAAAGCCACAG
>JAANMX010000825.1_pt1 | contig 38860 bp, 29 predicted proteins | sample 7279681 | NCBI WGS metagenome assembly JAANMX01 (sample SAMN14094542, study PRJNA606508) | bioreactor metagenome | isolation source: A lab-scale SPAN reactor treating ammonium-rich wastewater day 351 | place: Ireland: Galway | collected 2018-01-01 | reverse complement strand
CTCGGTTAGGAACAAGAACAACTACTTCCCGCAAAGTGAGACGCTCGGTCCGGATGAGATGCGCATTATCTTCATGGGTAGCAACCCCTGGCCGCCACGCATGACCCAGGCCAGTACCTGCATTATGGTGGAGCTGGGCGGGGCCAAGCGGCTGTTTTTCGATTTCGGGCCTGGCTGCCTGCGCAATATCGTTGCCAACCAGGTGCCGGTGCCGGAAATCAATGATATCTTCATCACCCATCTGCACATCGACCATTTCGGCGAACTGCCCTACCTGTACCAATTCGCCCCGTTTAACGGGCGCTGGAAACCGCTGTGCGTGATTGGCCCGTCAGGCCGAACGCCGGCGCTGGGCACCAAGGCCGTATGTGAAGCTATCAAGAAGATGGGCGCCTGGACTTCAGCGTGGTCTGTGGGGCCAATGGCTGACGGTTATGAGATCGATGTCTCCGAGTTCGACTTCAGGGATGATGGTGGCATCTGTTACGACAAGGACGGTGTGAAGGTGACTCATTGGCGGCGCTCTCACGGCGTGGACGGCGCCTCAGCATACCGGCTGGACTGGAACGGCCTTTCCTTCGTCTGGACTGGCGACGGCAAGCCCGACCAGCTTACCGCCAAGTACGCCAAAGGCGTAGACGTGTTTGTCACCGAGATGGCCATCGATATGGTAAACCTGTGGGCATTGAAACAAGGTGTAGCACCTTTCATGGGGGCATTTACGGTTGACAATCTGCACACGCCGCACTACGGTGTCGGCTACCTGGCAAACCTGGTGCAGCCGCGGCTTGCCATGGCCTGCCATGTCTCCTACGATCGCGAATTAATCGGCGAGATGATGGCTGGTATACGGACGCACTACAAAGGCATGTTTGCCTTTGGTATCGATCACACTGTTGTTAATGTCACTAAGGAGCGTGTCTGGATCCGCGAGGCAGCGTTACCGGAGACAACTAATACCGTCCGCCCGAGCCTGGAGTGGGTCATCCAGCACAACTTCGGTGGTAAGATACCGGGTGAGATAGCAATCAAAAATCCGTTTATTGCCAATCAGGAGCAAGGGATCCGCGATCAGGAAATTGATCCTGCGCTCTTCACCCCCAAGGACCAGATACGGGAATGGGCACGGTTGCCCGCCGAGATGAAGATCAACCTGGCCGAAATGCTCGGCATCACGTCGGCGAAGAAGTAACTGGTCAAGATGGTTTACGTTCCATCGGTCCCGTAAGAATCCGACGGAACGTTTTCGTGGAAATGTAGCCGAAGTTTTCAGACTTAGGCTAAAGGAGACAACGAGAGATCATGAACATCTTTAACAACACTGGAATTTCTCTTACAATCCTCACAGGCTTCCTCGGGGCAGGGAAGACTACGATGCTCAACCGTATCCTCAACGGCAATCATGGCCTAAAGGTGGCGGTGCTGGTTAATGATTTCGGTTCGATCAATATCGATGCCGAACTTATTGTGGGCATTGAAAGCAATGTCATCAGCCTCGCTAATGGTTGCATCTGCTGCACTATCCGCGATGACCTCATCGCGACGGTGATGGAGACGATCAATCGGCCAGAACGGCCTGAATACATCCTGTTGGAAGCCAGCGGCGTAGCCGAGCCTTCCGGTATTGCCATGACCTTCAACAATCCCAGTTTTCGCGACCGTATCCGTCTGGATAGCATCCTGTGTGTAGTGGATGCGGAGCAGGTATTTACCTCACCGGAGTTTATGGATCTGAAGCTCTTCCAGATGGCTTGTGCCGACATGATTATTCTGAATAAGGTGGATCTGGTGGGCTCCGACCAGGTCGCCAGGATCAAGGAATGGCTGGACAGCCGCTTTCACTGCTACAGACTTATCGAGGCCGTCCAGGCTGATGTGCCGCTCCCTGTTTTGCTTTCAGTCGGCCGCTATGATCCAACCCAGGCAGACCCGAACTGGTACAACTTAAAGCATCACGACTGCAGAGACTCTCACTGCAATCAAAAGCATCACCACCATGATCATTCGAATGTGTTCGGCACCTGGAGCTATGAGACTGATCGGCCGCTCTCGCTGGATGTGCTGAGTGAGATTGTGTCAAAGCTGCCGGTGAATATCTATCGGGCTAAGGGCGTTATGTACACCCTGGATGCACCGGAACGGCGGGTGATTTTACAAGTTGTTGGCAGGCGCGTGGACATCTCACTGGCAGATGAGTGGGGTAAGCGGACGCCACGGACACAAATTGTGGCCATTGGAGCAGCCGGTGCCATTGATGAGGAATCGTTGCGGGCTAAGTTCGAGCAGTGTATCGGCAATTCAGTGGCCGGCCACTGAATTGCCGATGGAAATACACACAGATAGGTCAACAAGAGCGAACGGAGATGAGAAGTCAGTCGCCTCTGTTCCCTCCTGTTAAAACAACAGAAATGATTAGCATTGGATTCTGGAATAGCAAAATTGATTTAGACTATATAACGGAGAGCCTGCTTGTAAATGGCGAAGCTAAGACCCTGAAAATAGGATGTTAATTTTATAGAAAGGAGGAATATAACATGAGAGCAAGAACAGCAGCCGAGCTTATTGTCAGTCTTGCCCTGCTTTGTTTGAGTCTAGTCGGTAACCTCGCTGGACAGGAGGTCCTACCACGACCGGAGCCACCCTTTCATGGGCAGATTGGACTGAGCATCAAAGACTCTAAGCCCTACTTTCCAAAGCCGATTCAGGCGCCCAAAGGGGCGCCCAATATTGTCCTGGTGCTCCTGGATGATGTTGGTTTCGGAGCAGCCAGTACGTTCGGTGGGCCATGCGAAACACCTACGCTGGAACGGCTGGCAAAGAGCGGGCTACGCTACACGCAGTTCCACACAACGGCGCTGTGCTCGCCTACCCGTGCGGCGCTGCTTACCGGGTGCAACCATCACTCGGTACACACCGGCACTATTATGGAGATGGCCACGGGCTTTCCCGGTTATGACAGCCTGATGGGTAAGGATACCGCGACCGTTGCCGAAATCCTTAAGCAGAAAGGCTGGAATACTGCCTGGTTCGGCAAAAATCACAACGTGCCGGATTGGCAAAGCAGCCAGGCCGGGCCGTTCGACCTCTGGCCGACCGGGTTGGGTTTCGAGCATTTCTATGGGTTCATCGGCGGCGAGACAAGCCAGTGGCGGCCGGCAGTGTTTGATGGCACACGGCCCATCGAGCCGTACTTAGGCAACTCTGACTACAACTTCGATTACGACATGGCCGATCAGGCGATACTTTGGGTACGCAACCAGCAAACCATTGCACCCGGACGGCCGTTCTTACTCTATTACGCGCCGGGGGCAACACATTCACCTCATCATCCGAAAAAGGAGTGGATAGCGAAGTACAAAGGCCAGTTCGATCAGGGCTGGGATAAGATGCGCGAGGAAACGCTGGCGCGGCAGAAAGAGCTTGGTCTGGTACCGGCCAACACCCGGTTGACCAAACGCCACACAGGGATACCGGCGTGGGACTCCCTCAAGCCGGAGCAGAAGCAACTCTATGCCTACATGATGGAGATCTATGCCGGCTTTCTTGAACAGACGGACTACAACATTGGCCGCGTGCTGGATGCGATAGAGAAACTTGGACAACTCGACAACACGCTGGTGATTTACCTCGTCGGCGACAACGGCGCAAGTGCCGAGGGAGGTCCCGGCGGCCTTCTCAATGAACTTACCAGCTTGAACGGCCTTTTCGAAGATGAAAAGCAGACCCTCCAACGAAAGGACGATCTGGGTACGTGGAAGACACACAACCATTACCCGTACGGCTGGGCACACGCGATGGACACACCATTCCAGTGGACGAAGCAGATTGCCTCGCATTACGGCGGTACACGCAATGCGATGGTCATCTCCTGGCCTGCCCGTATCAAGGACCGGGGAGGAATTCGTTCCCAGTGGCATCACACGATTGATATCGTCCCGACAATCCTCGACGTGTGCGGCATGCAAGCACCCTCCGTCGTCAACGGCGTCACACAAAAGCCGATCGAGGGAGTAAGCATGGCTTATTCGTTCGACAATGCGAAGTCGCCGCCGGCCCGCCATACGCAGTACTTTGAGATGTTCGGTAACCGGGCTATCTATCACGATGGTTGGTTGGCATGCACGACGCCGAAGTCAGCGCCATGGGAGGACGTCACCATTGTCCCCGAGGCGGCTAAGCAGGACGTGATCATCGGCTCTAAGTGGGAACTGTATCACGTTACCGAGGACTTCAGCCAAGCCGCCAACGTGGCTGACCAGAATCCCGACAAGCTCCGCGAACTGCAGTTGCTGTTCTACGCCGAGGCGGCCAGGTATAACGTGTTGCCGATAGACGACAGTAAGATCGAGCGGTTTAACGTATCCGTTCGGCCCAGCCTCACACGCAGCCGGTCTGAGTTCACTTATTATCAGGGTCAGAAGCGCATCCCGGAAGGTGCTGCACCTGACATAAAGAATAAGTCGTTTCGCATCACTGCCGAGGTGATGCTTGCGAAGGGTGACGAGCAAGGAGTCGTGTTGACACAGGGCGGACTGTTTGGCGGCTACGCGCTGCTGTTTCAGGCCGGCAAGCCGGTCTTCCACTACAACCTGGCGAACATGGCGCACTTCAACATCGCCGCCAAGGATGCACTTGCCCCCGGCCAGCACACAATCGTATTCGATTTCCAATATGACGGTGGTGGTTATGGCAAAGGCGGCACCGGCACGCTCAACGTGGACGGCAAGCAAATTGCCCAGGGACGGATAGCCGGCACTGTTCCCATGCGCATCACGTTCGATGAAACCCTCGATGTCGGTGAAGACACCGGCACAGGTGTGAGCGAGGATTACGACATGCCGTTCAAGTTCACCGGCAAGATCGGTAAAGTTATCGTTACCCTCGGTGAAACCAAGATGAGTGCTGTTGACCAAAAGGCAATGCAGGAGATGGCAGGGGGCAAGCCTGCCCGTTCTACTGAACCGAAGGATGCGGAGCCTGCTACACAACAGGCTAATGCTACCGTACTGAAGGAGCTCAACTTCGCTGACCGGAAAGACTTCGAAGATGCCCAGCGCGGCCTGATTGCCGGGCCGGCAAGCGCAGTCATTAGGGATAGTGATGGCAAAGAGGTGTGGAATCTTCAAGCCTATGATTTCCTGAAGCAAAAGGATGCCCCTGCCACTGTCAATCCGAGCCTGTGGCGCCAGGACCGGCTCAACATGAATGCAGGCCTGTTCAAGGTCGTGGACCGTATCTATCAGGTGTGCGGCTTAGACTTATCGAATATGACCATCGTCGAGGGTGATAAGGGCGTGATCCTCATTGACCCTCTCATCTCGGCAGAGACCGCTCGTGCTGCGCTCGATCTTTACTACCAGCATCGTGAAAAACGGCCGATAGTAGCGGTGATCTATACGCACAGCCATGTCGACCACTTTGGCGGGGTGAAGGGTGTGGTGGATGATGCCGATGTGAAGGCCGGCAATATCCGGATCTTCGCGCCGGAACGATTTCTGGAAGCAGCGACCAGTGAAAACCTCACGGCCGGTACTGTCATGGGCCGGCGTTCAGACTACTGGTACGGCATTGTTCTACCAAGAGGTGAGCGAGGCCAGGTGGATGCCGGCATCGGAAAGGCATCCTCTATAGGCAGGACCACACTGATTGCACCCACGGATATCATCACCAAGACAGGTGAGAAGCGGATCATTGACGGCGTGGAGATGATCTTCCACATGGCGCCCGATACAGAGGTACCTGCCGAGATGATGATCTTCTTCCCGCAGTTCAAGGTGTTCAACTCTACCGAGCTGGCGTGCCATACGCTGCACAATGTGCTAACGCTTCGCGGTGCTCAGGTGCGCGATGCCTACAAATGGGCACTCTACCTCAACGAGGCGATCGCTATGTATGGGGATCAGATTGAGATACTGATTGCTCAGCACAACTGGCCGCGCTGGGGGCACGACCGGGCAATAAAGTTCCTCAAGGACCAGCGTGATATGTACAAGTACATCCACGATCAGGCCCTAAGGCTGGCAAACAAGGGTTACACCATGTCCGAGATTGGTCCAATGCTCAAGCTGCCATCCAGTCTCTCCCGGAAGTGGTATGCCCGAGATTACTATGGAACGGTTAATCACAATGCGAAGGCCGTTTATCAGAAGTACCTGGGATGGTATGATATGAACCCGGCAAATCTCAACCCGCTGCCACCTAAAGAATTGGCTAAAAACTACATACGGTATATGGGGGGTGCCAAAGCTGTCATTGCAAAGGCACGCGCGGATTTCAAGAAAGGCGAATATCGATGGGTGGCCCAGGCGATAAACCACGTCGTCTTCGCCGATCCCAATAACAAGGAGGCGCGAAATCTCCAGGCAGATGTGTTGGAGCAACTCGGCTATCAGGCTGAAGCGTTCACCTGGCGCAACAACTATCTTACAGCGGCCTATGAACTGCGCAACGGGGTCCACACCGTTAGCAGAGGAGCCGGAAGTCTCGACGTGATTACGGCGATGACGATCCCGATGTTTTTCGATTTTATGGGGGTGCAGCTCAACGGTCCCAAGGCGGACGGCAAGGTGATTATTCTCAACTGGAATTTCACCGACGTGGGTGAGAAATACGTCTTAAACCTGGAGAACTCTGCCCTTACGTATATGCCGAATCGGCAGGACCCCAAGCTGACGCTACAATTACACTTACCCGGACAGTGTTTGATGCAATCACTATGGAAAAAACAACATTCGAAAAGGAGATTACATCCGGAAATATAAAAATCCAGGGTAACAGGGATAAGCTTGGCGAGTTAATGGGGCTGTTGGATACCTTCAAGGGTGGATTTAACATCGTTACTCCGTAACGTTCAGTGACAAGGGTGCCATACGGAACTTTCAACAATTGCCACTGCTTCATCAACGGGTGAAGTGAGGCATGAAAACTCAAACGATGAAAGGAGGCGAAACAATGAAACGAAAGGAGATTGAAATGGGTACAACCAGTCATCAGCAACAGTGGTTCCGGAGATTCTCTGGCCTGTTGTTTACAGTATTAGTTATGTTGGTGGCCACGGTGTCGTGTCAGTCCCCGCGCAGCACGGTACTGCCCATACCTGAGCCACCGTTTAAGGGAAAGATGGGGCGTACCTACAAAGAATCGCAGCCCGATAAGATTCCGATCACCAGGGCGCCAGCCGGTGCTCCGAATGTCCTGGTTATTCTGATCGATGATTGCGGGTTCGGTCAGTGGAGTACCTTTGGTGGTCAGATTTCAACACCTAACCTCGACCGCCTGGCAGAAAACGGGTTGCGCTATACACGGTTCCACACCACGGCACTGTGCTCTCCAACCCGTGCGGCACTGCTGTCCGGACGCAACCACCATTCGGTTGGTACGGGAGTGGTCACCGAAATTGGAACTGCGTATCCCGGCTATACCGGTCAAATTCCTAAAAATGCGGCGATGATCTCGGAAATCCTGCGGCAAAACGGATACAGCACAGCCTTCTTCGGCAAGAACCATAATGTTCCGGATTGGGAGACCAGTATTTCGGGTCCGTACGACCGTTGGCCTGGCCTGCAAGGCTTCGATCATTTTTATGGCTTTATCGGCGGGGAAGCGAATCAGTGGGCTCCTGCCCTGTACCGTGACAACCAGCCGGTTGAGATGAAGGTTCCGAAAGGAAAAGAAGGGCACTACACCCTTAACGACTCGCTGGCAGACGAAGCCATCAAGTACATCTTTCAGCAGAAATCGGTTACTCCCGACCGACCATTTTTTATCTACTTCGCACCCGGAGCCACCCATGCCCCGCATCACGTGCCGAAGGAGTGGCTGGACAAGTTCAAAGGACAATTCGATCAGGGCTGGGACAAGTACCGCGAAGAAACCTATCAGCGGCAGCTTAAGTTGGGTGTGATCCCGCCCGGCACGAAGCTGACACCGCGGCCCAAGGAGATACCGGCCTACAACTCGTTGACGCCAGACCAGAAACGTGTTGCCGCACGCTTGATGGAAGCATTCGCAGCGTATACTGCCCAGACCGATTATGAAGTGGGGCGCATCCTCGATGCCGTGGAGCAGACTGGTCAACTGCATAACACACTCATCTTCTGGATTATTGGGGATAACGGCGCTTCGATGGAAGGAACACTTTACGGTGCCTTCAATGAAATGGCGGCCCTTGGCGGAATACAGGAAGACCCGTCTTATCTGCTGAAGCACCTGGATGAGATCGGCGGGCCGACTGCCTATAACCACTATCCGGTAGGTTGGGCCTGGGCCATGAACACACCGTTTCAATGGGGCAAGCAGGTTGCTTCGCACCTGGGAGGCACACGCAACCCGATGGTAATTGCCTGGCAGGGTCGTATTACGGATCAAGGCGGCATTCGCACTCAGTTCCACCACATCATTGACATTGTGCCCACGATCCTGGAAGCGGTGAAGATTGCCGAACCTACCGAAGTCAGCGGTGTGAAGCAGAAGCCAATCGAGGGTGTCAGCATGATGTACAGCTTCAACAGTGCGAGTGCCAAGGGTACGCGACACGTGCAGTATTTCGAGATGTTCGGCAATCGTGCATTGTACAAGGACGGTTGGGTTGCCGCTTGCCGGCATGGGCGCCTGCCATGGACGATGGGGTCTTACGACTTTGATAAAGATAACTGGGAGCTTTACGACCTGGCGCACGATTTCAGCGAAGATAATGACGTCGCTGCACAATATCCCGACAAGCTAAAGGATCTCCAGGATGCGTTCTGGGTCGAGGCTAAAAAATACCAGGTACTCCCGTTGGACGACCGTCTTACCGAGCGCGTTGATCCAACCTTACGCCCCAGCCTGATTGAGGGACGAACCAAGTTCACCTACTATCCGGGGTCTATACGCATCCCTGAAAGCTCTGCAGCCCAGATCAAAAACAGATCGCACACAATTACGGCATACGTGGATGTGCCGCAGGGAGGGGCGGATGGAGTTTTGGCAGCCGAGGGTGGGGTGGTGGGAGGTTATACACTCTACATTAAGGATGGGCGGCCCACCTATGAGTACAACTACGTCACGCAGGTCCGTTACAAGGTGACCGGCTCCGAAGTTATGGCGCCGGGACCGAATACCATTCGCATGGAATTCTCCTATGATGGCGGTGGTCTTGGCAGAGGTGGCACAGTGACGCTCTTTGTGAATGACAAGAAGGTTGGCGAGGGCCGGATTGAAAAGACCGGGTGGGGACGTTTTTCGGCAGACGAGACATTCGATATTGGTGAAGATACAGGATCACCCGTGAGCGCTGATTATGCCTCGCCGAATCGCTTCACCGGTACGCTGAAGAAGGTGGAAATTGATACCCAGCCGATGAACTTAAGCGCTGTTGACAAGCAGAAAATCCGAACCACGAAGCGGGAGGCAAGGCTAGCGATGGAATAAAAGCCTGGGTGAACCATCAGTACTCGCCCTTCACTTAGATACGCACTGTCAAGAACAAGAGAAATGGAGAATCCTTTCATGTTTTTCCCAATGGTTGGAGTTATAGTACTGTTATATAAAAACTTACCTTTTCATCAAATTTTTCACAACCCATTTGATTCCCCTTTGTTAAGGAGAATTTGTTTGTGGCTATGCCGCCCGGTGATTGTTTTCATACCTCTGCTTATGTGTATTGGTTGTCAGAAAACACAACAGAATACTCACTTTCAATCGGCAGTGAGCGCACATTACGTTGGCAGAGAGACATGCAAGCCGTGCCATGAGAATATCTATGCACAATATATTGGCTCCGATCATGACCTTGCAATGGATTATGCGACCGATGCGACCGTGCTCGGGGATTTCAATAATACTTCGTTCAATCATCATGATGTGACTTCGAGATTTTATGAAAGAGATGGTAAGTTTTTTGTCTTCACCGAAGGCTTTAGAGGTAAATTTCAGGAGTTTGCCATTAAATATACTTTTGGAGTGAGGCCTTTACAGCAGTATCTGATTGAGTTCTCTGATGGGCGCGTGCAGACTCTACCTCTGTGCTGGGATACGAGACCGAAAGAGCAAGGCGGCCAGCGCTGGTTTCACATCTACGGCAACGAGCGTATTCCACCAGATGATATCCTCTACTGGACACGAATTTCACAGAACTGGAACTATATGTGCGCTGAGTGCCATTCAACTAACCTGAAAAAGAACTACGATGCAGCTAAAGACCGATACAACACTACGTGGTCTGAGATTGATGTATCATGCGAGGTATGTCACGGTCCTGGTTCTCTGCACGTCGAGTGGGCGGAGGCAGAAGCAAGAGGCGAGGATACACAAGGCTATACTGACATGGGCCTGTCAATTCGTTTGAAGGATGACGAGGACGAAGAGGTAACCTGGTTATTCGATAAGAGTTTGGCTACTTATAAGCCGAGCACTTCGCGACGCAGACAAAAAGAGGTGGAGATGTGTGCCCGATGTCACAGCCGCCGGGCTATTATCAACGAGAATTATGTGCATGGAAAACCGTTGCTTGACACCCACTACCCGCAAGCGCTGGAAGATAATCTTTACTATCCGGATGGACAAATTCGTGATGAGGTTTATGAGTATGGCTCTTTCTTGCAAAGCAGGATGTATCAGGCCGGTATTGTTTGCACGGATTGTCATGATCCACACAGTACCCGTCGCCGGAAAGAGGGCAATGAATTATGCTACTCGTGTCATCAGTCCGAGAAATATGGTTCTCGTGAGCACCATTTTCATAAGATGGGTTTATCAGGTTCGCAGTGTGTCGAATGTCATATGCCGGCACGCACTTACATGGTCGTCGATATTCGCCGGGATCACAGCTTTCGTGTTCCGCGTCCTGACTTATCGAAGAAACTGGGTGTGCCGAATACCTGCAACGGTTGCCATTCGGATAGGTCAACGGAATGGGCATCAGAACATTTCGGGAAGTGGTACGGGACTCCAAAGCCGGAAAAGCACTACGGTGATATTTTTTGGGCTGCCAGCCGCTGTATTCCCGGTACCGATGTCGATCTCATTCGTTTGGCTGAAGGCAATCAACAATCGCCGATAGTACGTGCCACAGCGGTTTTCCTGTTGCGGAATTATCCTACCGAATTATCGTTAGAAACCCTTAGGAAAATGTTGCGAGATGCCAATCCGCTCATTCGTTCTGAAGCTGTTACCTCTTTGGACATCTTGCCGCCAGAGGGTCGGGTACAGTACCTGCTGCCGATGTTACAGGATCCGGTACGACTGGTGCGTACATTTGTTGCACGATCTTTAGCGCCGGTCCCGATAAATTTGCTGTCAGAGTCGGCATTAAAGCAACGCGAGACTGTCGTAAGAGAATATGAAGAAACACAGATGCTCAATGCTGATTATCCTGTGGCACACATAAATCTGGGGAATCTCTACCTCGACCGTGGCGAGTATGACCGTGCCGTAGCTTCATACAAGAAAGCCATCGAGATCGAGCCGGCCTTTATTCCCGGGTATATTAACCTTGCAGATGTTTATCGCGCTCAGAACCAGGATGAGAAAGGAAGAAATGTCTTAGAGCAAGCATTGTATCTCGCACCAAAGTCTGCGCCGATACATCACGCCATGGGCTTGTTGATGATTCGCACCGGTGAGCACAAGAAAGCCTTACACCATTTGCACAAGGCTGCAATACTTGCCCCGGAGAATACACGATACAGTTATGTTTATGGGATAGCACTGGATTCACAAAAGATGCCAGAACAGGCGATATCGGTTCTCAAGAGGACATTAAGCCATAACCCATATGATCCTGATTTGCTGGTTTCTCTAACTATGATTTATCGTGACAGAGGCGAGTTTGGACAGGCGTTAAAGTATGCTGCCAGATTAGCCAGGAACTATCCTGAGAATCAGAATTATCAACAATTGGAAAAGCATTTGATAATCTTAGCTGACCGGCAAGGAGAAAAACCTGATAGGCGAGACTAAGAGCCTATCCGAAAGTAAGGGTTGTCGTTCTGTATGAAGGTAGAGGTTTGAAACTTGTCTCTACAAAAGATGATATTGGGGTTTTCAGATAAGCTCTAAGATTTGCTCGGTAGGGGTGTATATCGATTGTACCAAAAACCTGGAAGGAGATAGCCGTCACGCCTGGCTTTAATATTGATTTAAGTGGGAAGTTTTCAGACGACTAGGTTATTATGGCACTAGAACAAATACCTGATAAAAAAGAACGCTTCAAACATTTTACTGAGCTGACGACAACAGTTATTATCGCCCTTGCGACACTGTCTTCAGCATGGTGTACCTATCAGGCTACAAAGTGGGGAGGGATTCAAATATTTCGATTGAATGAAGTGAGTGCTTTAGGACGTAGGAGTTCAGAAAAAACAGTACATGCCGGACAAATGCGTATGATAGATGGGATACTCTTTGTTGAGTATCTCAAAGCCAACAGCCGTAATCAAAAATTTCTTGCTGACTTCTTTTACCGGCGTTTCAGACCAGAAGCAAAACGGGCAACTGACGCATGGCTTGCCACCAGACCGGTCGAGAATCCTCAGGCCCCATCGCATCCTTTTATGATGGAGGAATACAGACTTGAGCCGGAACAAGAAGCAAAACAGTTGAATAAAGAATCGGTACAGAAGCATGAGGAAGCCAGACAAGCCAACCAAAATTCCGACAATTACATTATGCTTACGGTACTCTTTGCATCGGTTATGTTCTTTGGTGGTATCTCAACGCAGTTTGACACTCGCAGGTATAGAATTACGTTGATAGTTATTAGTGGAATACTCCTTTGTGCAGCCCTCGGAATGTTGTGTACGAACCCTATAGCATTTGAGTAAAGAATAGTGTCGGGTTAGCCATGTATGATGTTTTGGTTGTGATGTAAGCTGTGTAGAGACAGGTTTCAAACCTGTCTCTATGGTAAAGATTGATCACGATACTGGAGAATATTTGATTTACAAAACTTTGTCTCTGGCATATGCTATCCGGTTTCAATCGTTGATCACTATAGCTGCGGCTTGATTTGTTATTTTTCATTGCTATATTATTACACTACTATTTACAGATAGAAGGGAGGGGTTACGGGTATAAGAGTAGTACAGCTTTGTAATGCGATATTTACCGGTTTTCTCTGTACTGGCATAGCGCTGGCGGGATACGCTGCTGAAAATGTTACTACGGACGTCGGCACGCTCCATAAAGAAGCCGCCGAGAAGGCATTTCCCAGGCGGCCTTACTCACCTTACGCAGGCCGCAATTTCCCGACGCGGCCGTTTTTCGGCGATACACACCTGCATACCTCATTCTCGTTTGACGCAGGCGCATTCGGCTGCCTCCTTTCCCCGCGAAGGACGCATACCGCTTAGCCAAAGGCGATGATATCATGGCTTCCAGCGGTCAGCATGTAAAGCTGTCCCGGTCGCTTTACTGCTTTCATCGGCTACGAGTGGACATCTAACACCGGTGGGAACAACCTGCACCGCAATGTGATCTTCCGCGATAGCGGAGCAAAGGCAGGACTGGTTGAGCCTTTCATTACGATGAAACCATACGGCAGCGATAATCCCCGTGACCTGTGGAGATGGATGGCCGCTTACGAAAAGAAGACCGGCGGCGACGTGCTTGCCATTGCACACAACGGCAACCTGAGTAACGGACGCATGTTCCCGATTATTGAGTCATTTACCGGCAAGCCGATTGATTACGAGTATGCCAGGAACAGGGCACGCTGGGAGCGCCTCTACGAAGCTACACAGATCAAGGGTGACGGTGAGACGCATCCGTTTCTTTCTCCAAACGACGAGTTTGCCGACTTCGAGCGTTGGGATAAGGGAAACCTGGACCTTAGCGAACTTAAAAAGCCGGAGATGCTGGAGTTTGAGTATGCCCGTTCGGCGCTGAAAAACGGCCTTAAGATTGAGCAACAGCTCGGCATCAATCCCTATAAGTTTGGGATGATAGGTTCGACGGATGCACACACTGGACTCGCCGCGGTCGAAGAGGAGAATTTCTTTGGGAAAACGTCCAGTTCAGAACCAAGTTTGACTCGTGCTAATCATCCGTTTGTAAAGACGGAAAAGGCTACCATTATGGGTTGGGAACAGACCGCTTCCGGCTACGCCGCTGTATGGGCGACTGAAAACACCCGCGAATCGCTCTTTGACGCCATGGAGCGTCGTGAGACTTATGCCACCACCGGCCCTCGTATGATTGTGCGCTTCTTTGGCGGATGGGAATTTGATGCGAAGGATGCACAGACGCGCAATCCTGCCGTCATAGGTTACACGAAGGGTGTTCCGATGGGGGGAGACCTTAGCGCGGCGCCTTCCGGCAAGTCTCCAACATTTCTTGTCGCAGCACTTAAAGACCCCATCAGTGCTAATCTCGACCGCATCCAGATTATCAAGGGTTGGCTTGATGCGAAAGGGAAAGTACAGGAGAAAGTATACGACGTGGTGTGGAGCGATACCGGCAAGCGCAAAACGGATCCTGAAACAGGAAAGATTCCACCGGTGGGAAATACCGTTGATGTTCAAAATGCTATCTGGACAAATACAATTGGCGATCCGGAGCTGATCACCGTATGGAAGGATCCAGACTTCAATCCAAAACATCGGGCATTCTACTATGCACGCGTGATCGAAATTCCTACACCCCGATGGACGGCGTATGATGCTAAGAGATTTGGTATTGAACTATCAAAGGAAGTCCCCATGACCACTCAGGAAAGGGCATATACATCACCTATTTGGTATACGCCAGGGAAATAATGCCAATGAACAATAACCTGGAAGGAGCAGATGCCCTCGAAAGGGGGCGTCCGCTTTCACAAACACCACACGTGATGAGCGAGGTTAATAATTGTCGTGGTACTACTTCAAAACTACTGCTCATGATTTTCCGTTTGTTGCGTGAACCTTTGGTTCATTTCCTGATACTCGGTGCTGTACTTTTTTGTATCTCCATTATGGTTAACCAGGACGATAATAAGGAGAAAGAAGATGCCCCGGTTGTCATAACACACGGGCGCATCCGGCAACTGCGTGAAACGTTTACGGCGCAGAGGGGGCGCTCACCTACGGAGGAAGAACTGCATGAAATCGTCGAAGATTATATTCGGGAGGAAATCCTTTACCGTGAAGCCATGCATCTGGGGCTGGATCGTGACGATACTATCATACGGCGTCGGCTTGCCCAGAAGATGCAGTTTTTATACGAAGACCTGCTGACAGTAAAAGATCCAACAGACACTGAGTTGCAGCACTATTTCACAGCGCAGGCCGACTGCTATCGTCAGCCGGACCTCGTTAGCTTTGCTCATATCTATTTTAGCACAGACCGTTGTGGTGTTGTTGAGGCAGAGAAGACTGCACAGGCATTGCTGACCGATTTACGGAAAGAATTAATTTCTTTTGAGCCGCCTGATCTCGGTGACCCTTTTCTCCTGCAGCACGATTACTAGCAGTATTCCGAACAGGAAGTTGCAGAACTTTTTGGGAATGACTTTGCCAGAGCAGTGTTTTCTCTGAAGACCGGCGAGTGGGAAGGTCCTGTGCTATCCAGTTACGGCATCCATTTGGTCAGGGTTTTCGAACGACTGGAAGGCCGGATGCCATTGCTGTCAGAGGTACGCAGTGAGGCCGAGAACGATTGGCGGTATGCACGGCGTCAGGAGGCAAACGCCGCGGCATATCAACGCCTTCGTGAACGGTACGAGGTAGTATTTGAAAAGGAGGAATCTGTACCGTGAAGGACAAAAGGCTCTTTATTTTTATCCTTTGTGTTCAAATCTCTTTTTTGTCTTTTTGGAGTTTTTTGGTAACCTTCCGACTGGAAGCTCATGAGGTACGGCCTGCATACCTTCAACTGACCGAACGGCAGCCAGGCCGGTATGCTGTGCTTTGGAAGGTACCTGCGCGCGGAGATATGGTGCTGCACCTGGAGCCGGAGCTGCCGGTTCAATGCAAAATGGTCGGCGTGCCTCAGAGAGAATTTACAACTGGCGCCAGGGTTATGCGCTGGACTATAGACTGCAGCCCACAAGGACTTACGAATGGCACTATTTCTATTCATGGACTTTGCAAAACGATGACGGACGTCCTGGTACAAATAGAGCATCTGGACGGGTCATCTCAAACAGCGCTCCTACAGCCTGAGTCACCCTCGTTTGACCTGAACGCTGAGGCGCTTGCATCTATTCCTGTAGCGGGTTACTTAAAGCTCGGTGTGGAACATATCCTCTTTGGAATCGACCACTTACTCTTTATTCTTGGATTAATTCTTATCGTAGGCCGGCGGTGGGGGCTCCTTGTCAAGACTATTACTGCTTTTACTGCTGCTCACAGCATTACCCTTGCACTGGCAATGCTTAACGTAGTATACGGGTACCTCAGGCCCCGGTAGAAGCGGTTATTGCATTGAGCATTATGTTTGTCGCCGCAGAGGTGCTCCACATACGTCAAGGGAGGTACGGTCTGGCAATGCGTTCACCCTGGATTGTTGCTTTTATCTTTGGTCTGCTCCACGGGTTTGGATTTGCAGGCGCCCTGTCAGAGATTGGTCTGCCTCAGGATTCAGTTGCGCTAGCACTGCTTTTCTTCAACCTTGGAGTCGAAATCGGTCAGCTCTTATTCGTTATTACTATAAAATTGATAATAAAAGTATTGAAGCAAATCCCTGTGAATTGGCCAACATGGACTGAACCTGTACCATCGTATATGATCGGTGGGTTAGCAGCCTTCTGGACGATTCAGCGTGTTGTGTCTTTTCTGTAACGATAAAGAAAGGAAATATGATAAATTCGACTGTAAATATGTCAATGAAGCTTTGATTTATCCTTTGTGAACTACAACCTGCAATTTTTTGGGGAAGACTAAAATTTTTTATTCTCTATTTGGTTCTGATACTCCTGCTTCTTGAAACGTGGCCATTTCATTTAATAACTTTATACTTGCTTCTATCAGATTTATACCTAATGCAGCACCGGTCCCTTCGCCTAACCTTAGATTTAAATCCAGGAGAGGGATTTTGTCCAGTAATTTTAACATAAGCTTATGCCCCTTTTCTGCGGATATATGGGAAGCAATGAGATGCCCCTTTACCTTTGGTTCGATTGCATGGGCAATCAGAGCGCCGGCTGTTGAAATAAAACCATCCAGAACTATGGGAATACGGTGCCGCGCTGCGCCTAAACATAAACCAGCAATACCTCCAATCTCGTAACCACCTACCTTTGCTAATACATCTATTGGATCGTGGGGATCTGGTTGATTTATATCAATTGCTTTTTTTATTATGCGAATTTTTCTTTGTAAGGCTTCTTCGTCTAATCCTGTCCCACGTCCGGTAACTGTTTCTACGTCCAGTTTGCCTAAAACGGCGAGAATGGCGCTACTCGGTGTAGTATTAGCAATCCCCATATCTCCTGTACCGACAATATCCAGTCCATTTTTCAGCTCTTCTTCAACCAGCTCAATACCAACCTCAAGAGCTTGAATAGCTTCATCCCTGGACATAGCAGGACCTATTGTTATATTTTTCGTGCCTAAGCCTACCTTCTTTATCCTCAGATCTTGTTCCTGGCATTGGTTAGAGAACTGATTTTTATTCAGGTGTGTGGCAACTCCGCAATCAACCACAACCACCTTTGCGCCAACATGACGTGCAAGGACATTTATAGCTGCGCCTGCATCCATGAAGTTTTGAACCATTTGTCTTGTAACCTGCTGAGGAAAGGCACTCACACCTTCTTCCGCGACCCCGTGGTCTCCTGCCATCGTAAATATCGTTTTGTGTTTTATTGTGCAATTTACACTGCCTCTGATAGAGATATAAACTGTTGCTAATTCTTCCAACCTTCCTAAACTACCGATGGGAATGGCAAGTCTCTTAAATTTTGTTTTAATATCACCGCAGGGGTCTGTCACAACCTCTTGTATATGTTCCGTAGTATGTTTTAATAATTTCATATTATTAATAGGTATAAGTATTGCAATATGCTGCGAGTTTTACTATAGTATGTAAACTTTAAAAGGGAACAAAATTTTAATATATCTTAATCATATAATTCAAGCAAATTAAGTATGAAAGATTTTGTATACCAATTAGAAGAAGCCTTGTTAAAAAGAGGCATGAAAAAAGAGCAGTTAGATACTGCAAAAGAGCTTCAGAAGAAGGAATGTATTCAACTTGAGGAAGCGATTGTCAAACTTGGATATCTAACGTATCCGGAAATAATTCAGCACCTTGCTGTACTCTATGATATGCCGGTAATTGATCTGGATAAAATCAGCATTTTACCAGAAGTCATTGATTCATTGCCGGTACATCTTATCAAAAAGCATACGATTATACCCATATCAAAAAATAACGGCACTATTACCATTGCCGTAAGCAGTCCGCCTAGCCTTGGATTTATCGATAACCTGCGCTTTATGCTTAACGCAGACATCAAATGTGTATTTGCCACACCGGAGAATATAAAGAAGATTATTCATAAATATTACGAGCTTGAGCCTACGGAAACCGTTGACACCTTATTAAAAGAGCTTAAGACTCCAAAGTCCTCTCTCCGGGAAATAGCCGTTGAAGAGGGTGAAGATTCTTACGGTGAGGCAAAGGCTATAGAAGATGAAGGTCCAATTATACAACTCGTCTCATTGATCATCAACAAAGCGATTGTTTCCCGGACTAGTGATATTCACTTGGAACCCCTTTCCAATAGATTACGTATACGATATCGTGTTGATGGGGTATGCCAGGAAGCAGATGTGCTACCCAAACGGCTGCAGGACCCCATTATTTCCAGGATTAAGATACTTGCCAATATTGATATTGCTGAGAAGAGAAGGCCTCAGGATGGGCGTATCAGTCTAAAATATTCAGGCAAAGAATTTGATATCCGGGTTTCCTGCCTGCCCTCCATTTATGGAGAGAGTGTGGTTATGCGTCTTCTGGAAAAATCGGCTGCCCTGATGAACCTTCAAAATCTTGGCTTCTACGAAAACGACTATAAGCGTTTTTCCTCTGTAATTAAAAGACCAAATGGCATATTCCTGATTACCGGCCCTACAGGAAGTGGTAAAACAACTACTTTATATGCGACTATTAATGAGTTGAATAAGACAGATACAAAGATTATTACCGCAGAAGATCCTGTAGAGTATACCCTTCGCGGTGTTAATCAAAGTGAAATAAACGAGAAAATCGGGTTTGATTTTCCTACAATTTTGAGGTCTATGCTTCGTCAGGACCCGAATATTATCCTTGTGGGAGAGATCCGGGATGCTGAAACAGCGGATACTGCGGTTGCTGCTGCCTTAACAGGGCATCTTGTTTTGAGCACCCTTCATACGAATGATGCTCCTTCAGCTATCACGAGATTGATTGATATGGGGATAAAACCCTTTCTCATTGCTACTTCACTACAAGGGATAATGGCGCAGCGGCTTGTCAGGATGATCTGTACAGGTTGTAAAGAACCTGTTAAATATCACCCTGAAAAGTTATTAGAGATGGGGTATGATATAGAAACATTAAAAGATTTTTCCTTTTATAAGGGAAAAGGCTGTAAGAATTGTAATAATATTGGATATCGTGGCAGATTAGGTATTTATGAACTCTTAGATATGAATGAGACCCTGCGCGATATGACCTATCGCATGGCTGCTACTGACGAGATAAGAGAAGCTGCAAGAAATATGGGAATGACCACATTAAAGGAAGACGGATTAAGAAAAGCAAAAGATGGCAAAACGACCCTGGAAGAGGTCGTTATGGTTACAGGGATAGAAGACTAAAGGATTAAAGAACAAAAAATTTTGTAACACCGTTTTGCTTTGAAGCTTTTTATGCAGATGAAAGAAAAAACAAAAGTAAGTTTAAAGACTGAAGCAAAGAGGAAACTCTTTGGACAAATATTGAAAGATAAGGGCTTAATTACCGAAGACCAAATCCAGGAAGCTCTGATGATTCAGAGACAGAAAGGCGGCTTGCTTGGCGATATTTTAACAAGCCTTCATTACATTACGAGTGAACAGATTATGCAAGCCCTGAGCGGGTATTTGGGATTAGAGATTATAACCCTTGAAAATATGGATATATCGCCTGAAGTTATTACTATGGTGCCTGCAGCTATTGCACAATTATATCGCATTGTCCCCGTTAGCAATAAAAATGGTGTTCTTACCATTGTCCAGGCAGATGCCTTAAATTTTGAGGCCCTGGATGATTTAAGATTGCTCCTGAAACATTCTATAAAATTGATGCTTTGCCAAAAGGATGAAGTCGTCCGCGCCATAGAAAAATATTATCCGAAAAAGCATGAATCTGTTGAACAGCTATTATTGGAATTCAAAGAAGATACATCCTATAACGCATTTGTCAGGGGAGAGTATATCGATATTGAAGAGCTAAAAAAGATGGCTGCTACGACTCCGGTGAAAAAATGGGTTAATCTTATGTTTCTGAATGCTATTCTGGATAAGGCTAGCGATATACATATAGAACCATTCGAGGATGAATGCAAGATCCGGTTTCGCATTGATGGCGTGCTGTACGAAAAGATATCTCCGCCAAAACAGTTAGGAATACCTATTGCCTCACGAATAAAGCTTATATCCGGTATGGATATTTCAGAGCGGAGATTACCGCAGGATGGACGCATTCAATTAAACGTTGGGGGAACACCTATCGATTTACGTGTTTCCACACTTCCCACGAAATATGGAGAAAGCATTGTTATGCGCCTGTTGAATAAGTCTGTTATGTCTGTCAATTTAAATGTATTGGGGTTTCGCCCGGACGAGTTAAAATCGATACACCAATTATTGAATAAACCGAATGGAATAATCCTTGTTACCGGCCCGACAGGTTCCGGAAAAACAACAACTCTGTATGCGGCGCTCAGTTATTTAAATGATATTGGCACAAAAATTATTACTACTGAAGACCCTGTTGAATATGATATTGACGGACTTATTCAGGTACAGATAAACCCATCTATTGACGTAACCTTTGCGAATTGTTTGAGGGCTATTTTAAGGCAAGATCCTGATATTATCCTTGTCGGTGAAATACGGGATGAAGAAACCGCTAAAATTGCTATACAAGCCTCATTGACAGGGCATTTAGTTTTTAGTACACTGCACACCAATGATGCCCCTACTACGATAACACGCCTCATTGATATGGACATTAAGCCATATCTGATCGCTTCTACGGTAGAAGTAGTTATTAGCCAAAGATTGGTACGTAAAATATGCGTTTCATGTAAAGAAGAATATATGCCTTCCGAAGAATCTTTGATGGAATTAAACCTTACACGGGAAGATGTAAAAGAGAAGCAGTTTTTTCGGGGCAAAGGCTGCAGTAACTGTCGCAATATAGGATATAAGGGACGTATGGGAATATATGAGATTATGGTTATGAATGAAGAGATACGGCGATTAACAATCGAACAGGCACACACAAATGTAATCAGGTCGGTCGCAAAAAGAAATGGAATGAATACCTTAAGAGACAGTGGATTAACGGCAGTATACGATGGATTAACGACAATTGAGGAAGTTATGAGAGAAACAATGTTGGTATAACCGGATGATAAGGGAATTTTCATCTTTTTTCGTTCAGCAATAAATCAACACACCCCTGGCAACTTTCAAGAGGGGAAGGATACACCCCCAACCCCTTCCCAAAGAGGGGAGTATGAAAGTCCCCTCTTGGGAGGGGATTTAGGGGTGGGTAAGAGGGCATATGCATCAAGCTAAGAATAGTGTTCCATAAAAAGGGAGGTATCCCCTTGGGAAAAGAGCACGGTGTGTTCGTGTTTCCCTCTAATCCCCCCTAACCCCCCTTTAAAAAAGGGGGGAAAGAAGGATAAGTTTAGAAAAGGGGAGAAAGAAGGAAGGATTTTCTCTTGAGAGAAGTTTGCCTGATCAACAATATCAAACATTTCCCCCTTTTTTAAAGGGGGATTAGGGGGGATTATGGGTGGTTTGTTATTCTTCACCGTTTCCCTATTTTAGCTTGATGCATATGGGGTAAGAGGGTAGGTAAAAAGAAAATTTGTTGAGTTTTGTTTTGTAAAATTCAATCTACTGTAAAGGTAACACTTATGTCTATTTTTCAATACAGCGCTGTTGATAAAAAGGGACATACTATAAAAGATAAACTTGAGGCCTCTGGTTCAGATGATGCCGTTGCAAAGATACGCGCTCTCGGCTATTTTCCAACAAGCATCAAAGAGATTTCTTTTCGTCAAAAAGGAAAAGAACTGCCCGTTTCATCCGATAAAGCCTTAGAAAAACATACCAGAATATCCATCTCTTTTGGTAAGGTAAAATCGAAAGAACTTACGGTATTCACACGGCAACTTGCGACACTCCAGGATGCAGGACTTCCTATTATACGAGGGTTAAAAATACTCTCATCTCAAATGAAAAAAGGACTATTTAAAAAAACAATACTGAAGGTTATTGAGGACATTGAGGGTGGAAGTACGCTTTCCGGAGCTTTTGTAAAACATCCAAGGGTTTTTGATACGTTATACGTTAGCATTGTAAGGGCAGGTGAAGTGAGCGGTACTCTGGATATTATTTTACAGCGCTTAGCCGATTTTCGGGAAAAGATGGAGCGGCTTATCAGAAAAATAATTAGCGCTATGATTTATCCTATTGTCGTTATGGTTGTTGCAATAGGCATTCTTATAGGTCTTATGATTTTCATCGTTCCAAATTTTGCCAAAATATTTGAAGAGTTGGGTCTGGAGTTGCCAGTTCCTACTAAAATGCTTATTCTGTTCAGTACTATCTTAAAAACGCAGTGGATATGTATTCCTTCCGTACCGTTAGGAAGTTTCATTCTTTATAAATGCCTGGGGGAAATAAAAAAGATGAGGTTGCTGATAGATAAGACCAAATTTAAATTGCCAATCTTCGGTAATATTATCAATAAATCTACCATATCGAGATTTACCCGTACCCTTGCGACCCTGACGTCTAGTGGAGTACCAATCTTAGATGCCCTGAATAACGCCAAAGAATCTACCGGAAATGCAGCTATGGCTCAGGCAATCCAGCATATTCATGATAGTATCAGAGGAGGAGAGAGTATAACGAAGCCCCTGAGAGCCTCTAAAATATGTGATGAGATGGTAGTTAATATGGTGGAGGTCGGAGAGGAAACAGGAGGACTGGATGCTATGCTTAATAAGGTAGCAGATAATTATGATGATGAAGTAGACAGGGCAGTGGAGGCTATGGTTAGCTTGATAGAACCTATAATGATTGTATTTCTGGGGGGTTCAGTTGGTTTTATTGTAATCGCCATGTTTGTGCCGCTGATAAAATTAATGCAGGGTATTAGTGGTCAATAATCTGGTCTGCCAAACTACATTCAATGAGGCTGCCTTTGGCAGCAACGTATGAAAAAAAATAAAATTTCTGTAGGGCGAGGCTTTAGCCTTGCTAGGCAACTTAACAACCGGTTGGGGTCTTTCGGTGAAAACAAAGGCTTTACCCTGATAGAATTGATTATTGTTCTGTCTGTTATCGGTATTCTAACAGGTATAATACTTCCTGTTTTTCTGCATGGTGGACTTGATGAATCTGTCAGTACATTACGGAGCAGTGTATTTTCTGCAAAGACCCTTGCTATAACGAAACGAAAACCTTGCAGACTGATCTTGAATGCCGATTATTATACGAATCCTGATTTCTCACCCTGCACACTCGTTGTGGAAGACACAGAAGAGACGTTTAAAAAAAGGTATCGACTTCCGCGGTATATAAGATTTTGGCAATATAATGCTACAGATTTTACCAGTGGGACAAAAACTATTTACTTCGAGCCTCATGGTATTTCTCATAACGTGGCCGGTAATAACGTCCCACAAGATACTATTATTACATTAAAAGATGTAAAAACGGGACTAATAACTACCCGGACAATTATTGGTAACACTTGTCAGATGAAAAAATAACAATCGATTTTACATATGTTTCCACGATCAAAAAATAAAGAACAAAAGGAACAAGGGTTTACCCTCATTGAAATCCTCGTTGCCATTTTTGTGCTGGTGATTGGCATATTTGGTGTTATGGCGCTATTTCCGGTAGGTATACATAAAACCAGTAAAATTGCGAAGACAACCCTCGGTGCCGTTTCAGCCGAGGTTCCCCTTGCTTATGCATCGTATAAGTATCCGGAGAATTCAGGAAGTCCGGATTATCATATTCAGGATATTGTAAACCTTATATCAGGGACAGATATCCCTGCCTGTTATTTTTATCCAGGTACGGGTGTTATTGCAATACCAGGTAATTCCCTGTACGGATGGAATACAGCCATTGTCCCTGTTGATATGAGTACCCCTGGCAATGGGACTGCAACGTCGATAGCAGAAACCTATCTTTTCAGGCAACAAACTGCTGTGTATAAGAATTATACAACCAATAATGGCACAGCCACCTTTACGTATAACAGTGCGATAGTATCTAACGTCTCCAATATCAATACGATTTCAGTCAATCATTTTATCGGTAATATCCAAAATCGCATCTGGTATCGTGTAGTAGCTGTTAATGAATTGGCGGGTAGTATAACAATCGGATATCCCTATGAATATGAGACTACAAGCGCTGCTTATATTTCTACAAATACTATTGTAGGTCTCTATAATACCATGCTTACTTCACATTGATATCTTGCGCAATATCCTTATATAAATATAAGCAAACGTTAAATCGCTATGAAAAAAAGACATAATGGTTTTACCTTGCTGGAGTTGTTGATCGTTATAGCACTCACGGGTGTTCTGTGGGGTGTAGCTTATACCCTGTTGTATCAGTCTAAAAAGGTATTTTCTCTATCGGAAAATAAACTGGAAATGTATCAATATGCAAGGATCGCTATAAGCGACATTTCCCGAAACCTGAAGGGGGCGATACTGAAAGATACCGTGGATTATTTTAAATCTTTTACCCCATTGGAAGCAACCGGACTTACTCCCCCGCCTAAAGACAATAGCAGTATCCTTACCTTCCTGTCACTGACGCCGAACGGCTCCTCTACGCCAGTTACCCTTCTTACCTATTACGTAAATAACGTAGACGAATTGATGCTGGCACACTATAATGATGCCTCTTATATCTATGGAAGTGTGTCGGGCTTTGATCCTCATGATGCTACATTCTATAAACTGGCGGCAAATATAAATTATTTCAACCTCGCATACGGCATTGGAAATACCTGGGTAAATGCCTGGAATAGTACTGATGGAATTACAACTGGTCGCTTGCCTGATTCGGTTAAAGTAACATTACAAATATATGGTACAGGCACCGGCGGTATGATGGAAATAGGTACTTTTACTACGGAAATCATGATTCCCTGCCGTGTGACACACTAAATTATAGCATCCAATAGATGAAATCGGACAAAATGTAGTGCATGAGTCTTTGGTTGTATGCTGGTATAGGGAATGTTACGGAATCTCTCAACATGTCATTGCGAGGGTCTTCTCCGAAGCAATCTCTTCTGAAACTTGTAAAGGATTGCTTCGGACAGTACCCTCGCAATGGCTGGCGGGGTAGTCTTTCTTCTGTTGAGGATATGTTCGGTTTCATCATTGAAATACTATAGGTCATTGGCGACTTTTTTGTATCCTGTTATCTCTTATTACGATGTAGGGCAAGGCTTTAGCCTTGTCACCCGCTTAAACACGTACACGGGGAATAGCAACCCGAAAGGGTTGCCCTGCAGAATGAAATTTGAAATAAAGTAGACTCGTATGGACAATAAAGACGATAAAAAAAATGCAGGGTATGTCATCATTGTTGTGGCAGTTATTCTGGTAGCCATTTCTCTTATGGGGATGGTATTTTTGAACATTACGAGTATCGATTTTACAGCCACCGATAATTATGTCAACAATGTTCAGGCTGAAATGGCTGCCCATGCCGGACTTGAATATGCCATGTACGTGTTACGAATGGACAAGTATGGCACGGATACTATGGTTTATAACGGTAATAATTATTGTTACATTGGTACAACAACGCTGGGTTACGATGAAAATTATGATGCGTACACGGAAGAATGGTTGGGTACGGGAACGGGCAAGATATTTTGTAATACTACGGCTGCCAGCAATGATGTTGATAATAATGGAGATGGCGTCCTGGATTCTCAATGGATAGATGCCCCTTTTTCCTTAGATAAAAAGGTAAAGGCACAATACGCCATTCTCATCGAGGATACCGGAGAATCGCGGATTAATGTCAATGTGACGGGGAATATTGTAGGGGCAACGGGAGCATTTCTCTACGGTACAGGTGCAACTACCTATGATATAAGATTACAAGATATTCTTACTGACAGCATAGCAAAAGATATCATCGGAACGAGCACTGGCCGGTGTGGTACCGATGGTGTACCGGGTAATACAGGGACAATAGCAGCTCAGTTACAAGCTCGTAATCCCATGGGTGACGACCGCCCGTTTAACATGCTGGATGCTGTTGATGTATGTTTTGGGACGTATACATCGCCTGCGATTTATCAATCAAGATTACGCAATATTATTAACAATGAAACCCTTTTCCAAAATATAAGAAATAGCCTTACTATGTATTCTTTCGATAATATTATAACTCCAACTGGTACCCTTAGCGCTTTACAGATGGGAAGTAATTATTACCGTCTGAATATCAATACTGCATCCGTTGCCGACATTTCTACACAATTGAAGCATTGTGTGTTTGGTACAGATACCTTAACGGCAGATCAGATTGCAACCCATATTAAAGATTATAGAGATGCGGATGATAGTATCACAGTCTATAATGACAGATATGGCTTAGAGGCCCACCCGTTTATCAATGAACTTTATTATGCCACTGCTACAGCATACCATAGAGTTGAACTCGTAAATCCATTTAATCGCAGTATTGATATTGGAGGCTGGAATCTTATCGTTAACAGGGGAGGGACGGTTACCGTATACACGTTAGGCGCTGCAACAATAAGCGCAGCGCCTTCTGCATCAAATCCTGTATACTATGTTTTAGGTGATAATGCATCAGCCACCCTTACAACAAACCTTATGGTAAGTAGTCCTGGTCCTCTCAATATTTATGACTATGATAGCGATGGTATTCCGATAGAAGTTACTGTTACCCTGAAAGAGTCCACGCATAATGTTATCGTAGATCAGGCGTATCCAAGCGCCTATATTAATACCGTTAGTATCCTTGGTCTTATTGATGCTCTTATACAAAAGGTGCTGGCATGTGGAGTTCCGCCTGAAAGCGGCCTTTTAACGAAATTGTATAATGCAAGAGGCGATTTGGCGGAAACACCGCCTGATTGTGACGCTGCTGAACCTAATCTGAATTCCTTTATTCATATGGTTGATGGTTTGAAAGGGAGCAAAAGTCCAGCATGGAAGGAATGTATTAATATCAATGGCGATGAATTTATGAGCCGTGCACAATATATTATCGATACCTGTGCGAATCCACCTTCGGCAAGGGCGTCCATTGGTCAAAGAAAAATTCCGATCATAGAACGTTCCGATAACTGGTCAGGTTCACCTGCGAACAAAACAATAGGTACTAACAATATAAATTTTACCAATACTCGTCAACTGATAATTGCTAACAAGGACTTTATTTCGCCTGGCGAGTTAGGTTCTCTGCTAACGGTGGGTTATAATACTAATTACTCTTACACGATGGATGCATCGTACGCTACATCCACGAATTATGTTGATAATGCAAAGATAAATCTTTTCGGAGGTACCTATACTACTGTTCAGGAGTATTTTACCATAGCAGACCCAAGAGATGATACTATTGACGATGACGCCGATGGCGCTATTGGTACCGATACCGGTAACCAGACTGGTGATATTGATGGTCCTGAAATTCAGGTACCTGGCCGTATCAATATCAACACTGCGCTATCTGGTGTATTAGCAGCCTTACCGGGTACCAGCACAAATACTTCTATGGGCACGTGGAGTGCATTAATCCAGTCTGAAATGGGATATTCCCTGATAAACAACATCATAAATGCGCGTCCGTTTAGTACTGTTGGACAGATAACAAGTGTTACCGGGATGGATTATTTTTCGAACGATAATATGGATAATGACGATGATGGATTTGTTGATGACAAGGATGAAAAAGACCTTATATTTACCTCCATTTCAAATCTTCTTACCACCCACACCAATGTATTTACTGTGTACGTTACCGCTCGCATTGTTAATGCTGATGTATCTCAGACATTGGCTGAAAAAAAGTTAGTGGCAATTGTTGATCGGTCTGTTACCCCTGTTAAAATACGGTATTTCCGATGGATGACTGAATGGTGATACAACGATTGGAATTTCGGTAGTTACAAATTTTAAGTAAGTATGAATTTTGTTTACTTCTGGCTTGTCCGGATTGGGAGGTGTTTTTGTGATTATTTATTCTGGTAAAAAAATACAGGTTCGAAAGGATGAGATTATCTTAGACGATGGGAGAAAGGCAATGAGGGAAACCGTAGAGCATCCGGGTTCAGCCGCTATTATCCCTTTTATTTCGGAACATGAAATTCTTCTTATCCAGCAATACAGACATGCCATCAAAGAGACAATTTACGAGATTCCTGCCGGTACCCTTGATAAGGGTGAGACCTTTTATACGTGTGCGGAGCGTGAATTAGAAGAAGAGACAGGCTATAGAGCCGGTATACTAGAGCCGCTTATAATTCTCTATCCCTCTCCGGGCATTCTCGGTGAAACTATGCATCTCTTTAAAGCAACAAAGCTCACAAAAACTCAAACGAATTATCAGGTGGATGAATCAATTAAGGGTATTGTACAAGTTAAATTGAGTGAGGCATTCGATATGATAAGGAAAGGCATACTACGGGATGCGAAAACGGTATGTAGTATCTTGATGTGTAAATAGATTTCTCATGTAATTTATGATAATGCTAGTACAGCATCATGGTAATTTTTAGCACTACTACAGATTCAAGAGCGATGAGTATTTCCTTACCAGTGAGAAATTATTTGCTTTTCTAGATAGGGTCTATATGTACAAAGGCCTTATGAATACCCTCAATACTCTCAACTGCTCTTTGTACATTTTTCCCAATATCATGTGCTTGGGTCAGTGTTAGATGCTGATCTAAGGATATGTGAATTTCAACATGAATATAATGTCCTACATAATGTGCACGGACATCATGGATTTCAATAACACCGGAAACGGCTTCAGATTTTCTTTTTATTTCTTCCATAATATTCGGTTCAGGCTGCTTACCCATAAGGTAATCAATATTTTGCACACCAATCTTATATCCTGCGTAAATAATCCAAAAACTAATAAGGATTGCAGAGATATCATCCATTTGCGGATATCCAAAAAATCCGCAGATGACTCCCACCATAGCGGCAAGAGACACATATACATCATTCCTGCTATCAATAGAACTTGCCATGAGGGCAGGGCTATTGATATCATGACTTATCTTTTTGAAATATTGAGACATGACAAATTTCATACCTATTGATATAACGAGCACGACAATCGTATAAGAGCCGATTTTATGTTCATGTGCTTTTACCATATTAAACGTAGATGTATGTAACATCTCGAAGCCCAGGATACCGGCAAAGATCGCAACAATCAAACCCGCGATAGGCTCTGCCCGGTGATGACCAAACGGATGTCCTTCATCCGCCTGTTTCGAAGAAGTCTTTACAGCAAAGAAAATAATTACTGAAGAAATGACATCAGTAACCGAATTCACGGCATCAGAAATAACCGCCAAACTGTTCGACATGAGACCAGCTGTAATCTTAATAGCGAATAGAAAGGCGTTACAAGCGATCATAATAATAGTTGCATTACGGCCTTTATTGTTCATATCTGATGTATGGTAAAAATAAAATCTATAAAGGGATATAAAAAATACAAAGAAATCTTGTAATATTTACAAAATTTAACCATGAAATACCACTAAATAATTTTTATTGTTGTCTTAGTATATCTTTAAATTTATTTGATTTTATATATTAGAACTACTTCTCCGAAAGCCTGTTTGAAAATGGTATAACGCTTGCATTCTCTTTCTTGATCTTTAGGAAGTAGGGGTACGTTGCCACGTGTCCTAAGGGAACTGATATCTACGGTAAGTGAATGAGAGTTCCAAAAGACATAATTTCATATTGAGGAATTTCAAAGTCTAGAGTAAATGATATTCGGAGACATATTCGAAGGTTGGTTCAATCGTCCCCGATTGAACCGAAACAGTTATTTGGTTGTATCTTTCCACACGAGCTCACATGCTCGATTTCAGTTCAAACGTATGGTTCAATCGAGGACGATTGAACCAGCGAAATTGCTGCCGAAGGCAGCCTAACTTACTTAATGTATAGGAATTTCAAATTGCCAGTTCCTTCCCCTTGATGGGGGAGGTTAGGTGGGGGTGAACAAGCAAGCAGGTCACCCTCACCTTAGTTCCTCCCATCAAGGGAGGGAAAAATTTGTAGGTAAGTTGCCGAAGGCTTAACTTAAAAATAAATTGTGATTATTTGAGAAATTTTTAGAGAATTATCACAGATGAGAATATTTATTCGATTTGTAATACTTATAGTATGCATTATCATGACGATTGTTGGTGCGATCTTTCTGGAAATACTCCTTGATCTTACGGGTCTGGAATCCATAAAACACCTTATCGGGACGATTGGCTCCATCCTTATAATAATATCAATCGTTTACTCTTTAAGGAAAAGAAAGTTTATTTTTAAATCAGGCAAATTAAAACAGTGGCTCATTATCCATGAGTGGATGACTATTGCTGGAACAAGTCTTGTCTTTGTTCACGGTGGATTCCATGGACATGCTGTTGTTCCACTCTTAACAACAGGTGTTATGTTTGTAACGATGGTAAGCGGACTTGTCGGTAGATATCTCTATTTGTATGTATGCGAGGAACTCTCGTCGAGAAAAAAAGAGCCGGAAGAAAAAAGATTTCCCAAAGAGGAAATCGAGGATACTATCTCATTCCTTGTTATTACCCATAGAGCCATGAGGCACTGGCGTACAATCCATATCCCTATCGTCTTTGTTTTAGCCATGATGGTGACATTTCATGTTTTATCTGCCCTATATTATGATGGGTTTTGGCAATAATTTGATGACAAACGGGTATACCTGCGAATTTAATTTCTTAACAAAAAATCTTTATTAGGTTTTATCATATGAAAAAAACCATAACAGTTGTTTTGCTTACCACGATGGTGATAATCATTCTTATTTGGGCTGTAGGCTTAAGATTTCCAACTCATATATACTCCCCTGATGATCTCCATAAAGATCATCAGGGTATTCAAGACTGCCGACAATGTCATATCCCTTTTAAAGGTGCAGCCTCAGGTTTATGCATGACCAGTGATTGCCATACCATTGATAGATTATCGCAACTTTCAAATAAACTATTATCCGACCTACATATCTCCTATGCCAGGCAAGATTGTCTGCATTGCCATACCGAACATAAAGGAATTGCAGGAAAGATTACGAAGCCTTTTGATCACAAGACGATTGATGTGAGCATATTACATGAATGTTTTGCCTGTCATACTGTAGATTATCAAAAGGCCCATCCGGGTAAATATAACACGGATTGCAATATGTGTCACATTTCAACTACGGGATGGAAAATTATTTCGTTTAACCATAATACTATTTTAGGTAAAACGGCCTGTACAACGTGTCATTCCATGCCGAAGGATGAAAAACATAAAAAATTTCCAGAAACCTGTGAGACCTGCCATACAACAAAGAATTGGAGAGAGATCCTTTTTAACCATGATGCACTTGATTCGATGCAAGTCTGCATAGAATGCCATAAAAAACCTTCAGATAACCTCCATGCCACTATCTCTGAAGACTGTAGGGTATGCCACTCAACAAAAAAATGGAAACCTGCAAACTTCGACCACGATACATATTTTCCTCTTACAGGAGATCATTGTGTCTCATGTAATATCTGTCATCAAAGCGGTAATTATCAGCAATATACCTGTTTAAATTGCCACGAGCACAATACTTCTCACATACGCCATGAGCATGAAGAGCACGGTATATACGATTATGGGAACTGTTTAAGATGCCATAAAATGACGGTTGATGGGAAGAGTTATGGGAATCCTGCCGCTGAGGCTTATGATGATGAAGGGGATGAGGGAGAAGATGATTAAATGAGTGATGGAAATAAAAATTTCAGATCTCATCTCTCATTACCCATTAGCTGGCAGTTTTAATGTCTGAATATAGATAATTTATGTCTACTTTCCGCACCTATTTACAGGTCTTTATTTATTAATAAGTTACAAAACTGTAAATTTGGCAGCTAAAAAATTAAGTTGCGTAATATCAATAACTTATGACTTTTAAGTGCGGAATGTGGGTTTATGTATGATTCCGATAATTTCAATAATTGCCAGTTACAGATGAAAAACCCTAAATTTAATTAGGTAAAGTACTTATACTTTAGATGAAACATAACTTGTTATCTGGCGTTCCATTTGCTGTATCATAGGTTGACATTCTTAACTAAATTATCATGATAAAATAAAAGGAAGTGATTATGATCACTGAAAAAATATCTAAAGTATTTTATTCTTAATGTATCCTTGAATAGCTTTCATAATCATTATCATTTGCTATGTTATAGTATCCAAAGAATGAAACTAAACATAGTATCAACTGAAGAAAGACTACCCTGCCTGTCATTGCGAGGGTTTTTTCCGAAGCAATCCCAAAGGCAGAGATTGCAGAGCCTGTTCCGAGCGTATCAGCGAGGAATCTCCTGTCGCTGATATGCTATCTCTACAGTTTATAGCATAAGGATTATAATGCAGGTGAGGTGAAACTTGTGAAAAGTTTTGCAAGCTAATAGCAATCTGATATTTCATAGAGGAGAAGAATAATGAATTATCTCTTACAATTCAGAGTTAAATCTGTAGGATTTCTTACTCTCGTTGTCTCTTTTACCGGACTAATTTGGTTCACGGGTTGTACAATACACACGGAGATGGTAGCTACTCCTCATAAAGAAACAATTCCAGAGTCGGCTGCAGCAACAATGAAGATTGAGCGGGGAATTACGGACGAATCCTTAAGGTGTATAGTATGCCATGAAGAGCGAGGCGTAACTCACGGCTGGATTGCCGATTGGGAGGCCAGCGCACATGCCAGGAATGGTGTGGGATGTGAGGCATGTCATATTAACCCTGAGGGAGAACCGGTGGTAAAAGAAGCTGTTGAACTAGAGTATCTCCACACCGACGGAAGCAATTGTGAGGATAAGAGGGTACATCTCCGGGTCATTGCTGGCAACTGTGGGGAATGTCATACCAAACAGTACAAAGAATTCATAAAGAGCCGCCATTCCATTGGATGGGAGAGGATGTTAGCGTATGGTCACGATACGGGGCTTTCCAAAGATATCCGTTTAGCCAGGTGCGAACAGTGCCATAATATTCAATTTAAATGTGATTCGTGCCACACAAGACATACCTTCAGTGCCCTTGAGGCAAAAACTCCCGAGGTCTGCCGGACGTGTCATACGGGGCAGGACCACCCGCATTATGATATGTACATTTCTTCCAAACATGGGACCGTATATACTGCAACCCAAACCAATATATTAAAAGAATCTCAATCAATCAAGGCATTACGTGCGCCAGTGTGTATTACCTGTCATATGCCCGAGGGCAATCATGATATCAGTTTTGGGCTTGCCTATGCACCGGTAGGAGACGGCTTATCTTATAGTAACCGGGAAGGTATTCCTGTCGGCAAAAACAAGTTAACGAAAAGACGCAGTGATATGTTGTCTGTTTGCAATACCTGTCATTCACCGGGTTTTGCTGAGAAAACATTAACGAAGGCTGACGTCGTTCATGAGAAGGTAAATGCCGTTATGGATGAGGCAAAGAATACTATTCTTGAATTGGAAAAAGAAGGCCTTATCTATTTATCGAATATTAAGAATGCCAAGATGATTGATACCACATCTCCTGTTCATGCCCTTATTCTTGGGTCTCCGCAATTATATGGTGGATCAAGAATAGAGCGTTTATTTCTCGATATAATTTGTAACGCCGTTGTTGCCTCGAAAGGGGCATACCACGTGAATCCCAATTATACATACCTGTATGGACTTGCAGAGATGCAAAAAGGTATGAGTGATATGAAAGAAGAGGCAAAGAACCTACGGGAAGAAGCAGAATTCAAGAGAAAGATGGGCAGTAAATTGAGATAAATGCCGAAGAGGGGAGTCGAACCCCTACCGTGTTGCCACGACTAGACCCTGAATCTTTTTTTGATAGTTTTCTGTATCTCCGGCGTTTGCGCATACTTAGAATATAACTTCCATTAGTTATAGGGTTTACAAACTATTCTTAATGAAAATAACTGTGTATAACATACCATAAAAAGGTTAAAAATCTATTGTAATCTGCCACAAATTTGACACAATAAATTTTACTAACTGTAAATGATTGTTGGATTCGCTCCGCTTAATCCAACCTACGGGACTTATGATGAAAAATAAGCTTCATGAATCTATTGACAACTTTATATCAATATGATAGTGTTGTAATATGACTATTATTACCATACCAAAGATCCTTCAAGAGAAGCTTACTCCGGAAGGGGCTGAGGCACTCGCTCATGTACTTGAGAAAATCGAGGTACGAAGTGAATCCCACACCCTTCAAATGGCTGAAGAACGCCTTGAAAAGCGCCTCGCCGTAGAAACCTCCACGCTAAAAGAAGAAATTGCCAAGGTGGATAAACGTATTGAATCGGTTAAGGCTGAACTGATTAAGTGGATGTTTATCTTCTGGATCGGACAGATCGGGGCACTTTTCGCCATCCTCTTTGCCTTCTTTAAGAAGTAATTCATTTTCATGATTTGTTGGATTCGCTTAATCCAACTCACTATTACATAACTTTGTTACAATGCCTACATTCTAACGCATTACCCTCAATCCATTTTGAACAATGAGGACATCTTTTCATTGGAAATTCACCAGATGCATATCTCGCTTTAAGTTCATCTCGAGAACTCATATTTGAGTTCTCGTCATGAGTCGAAAACGAACAACGACATCCAGGGTGGGTATCTTTACCCGATATTGGAATTTTATTTATAGTATAAACACCTGACAATTCCTCGCAAAACGAACAAGTATCCAGAGCAGGAGAAAACTCAACTTTTGTGACATCATTCTCTTTCCAATCATCTCTTTTTTGTGTTTGTGATGCAATAGACATTAAAGTATGTTGGTAAAGGTATTTTTTTTCTCTTATCATTTTAGCATATAAAAGTTCCTTTATTTTGCTATAGATGATATTTCTTGTTTCCTTATCATCTGGTTTGATAACATTCAAAAGTGAGTCCTGTATAAATTTTTTGCTTTTACTCGTAACCTTTTTGATGTTAAATTGTTCAGCAAGTAGTAATAATTCGTTTTTATCTAATTGATGTAGTAATTCATTGATACTCAAGTCTTCGCATTCCATTTCAAAGGCAAAATAATCATAAGCTGCCTCCCATAGTGCTGGCCATTCACCGGCATCGTAAAACTTTTTATACCACTCATCGTACTTGTCCCATGTAAAATTGTCGGGGATGTAATTTTTGGCCTTACAGTTTTTAGGGTTTTCTCCTTTTGCTAAAGAGTGGGAAACCTCTTCTATGACTTTTTGAAAAATATCTGGTGTTAAATTGGTGCCTGCTGCTGTTATATGTTTTGCTTTATCAGCATGTTTCATTCTCGTTATGGTTATTAAATTTTCTCTATCATTGTCTTTTTCAGCTTTCCTGGGAGTAATAGGAATTATTTTAATAATATTTGTCTTTGGATCGTACTCTTCTTGTGGTGTTAATGGAAATTCATATCTACAATAACGACATCGTACAGCATTATCCTGATTGAGTACCCCACATTCAGGACATTGTATGCGAATCTGCTTTTTCTCCTGTGATTTAGGTTGTTTTTTTAACCAATCAAATATTCCCATTTGTGGTACCCCTTTTTTATCTAAATTTTCTCCTTTTTTACCCATAACTATTGAGGAATCTTCTGTGAATACGAGAGATGATGGGAAGACATAACCACAATCGCATTGCATTGCCTCGTCAGGACTAAGCAAGCCACAACAAGGACATTTAACCATGCTAACCTCCTTTCTAAAATTTTACCCCGATTGTCTTACAGTAATTTTTATATGTTTTCTTCTTTTTCAATAACTATTGATGGTGTTTCGATATTTTCAATTATTTCAGGTTTTTGAGTAGTTGTTGATTCTTCTATTAAAGTTGGCGTTTCTTTAGTATTCTGTTTTGATTTTGATATTTTTTTCTTTCTCTTGATTTTTACATCTCCTATTTCTTCCCATGCTTCTTTTGATAACATTTCTTTTATACTGTCTGTGACTTCTTCTTCATCAACATTTATTCCTGTGGCTACCCTTAAGTGCTTCCTAATAATTCTGAGGGTATCTTCTTGAAATATGGCCCGGATAATACTTTTTGGTGAAAGGGTTTTGATTCTGAGATAGTAATCTTCCAATTCACCTTTCAGAATGCTTTTTTTATGAAGCAATCCGATGAAATACGCAGTATCATAAATATCATTCTCAAGAATGTCTACTGACCAAACAAGGTCATTCTGTATGCCATCATTAAAGTTGAGATGATATGCCTGCCAATACCGTCCACTGGTAAGAATAATCCACTCAACACCAGCGTTTGCAGCATAATTGCTAGCCTGTTCGATATAGCTTTTCCTGAGTTCCATGCCAGCTTGTTTTATTTCTATAAAGAAGGCTACTTTATTATTGAGTTTAATTGCATAGTCCACATATTTATCTTTAACTGTATGCTCTTTCGAAATTTCTGAAAAGACATCATACCCAAGTGCATCTTCAAGGAACTTACCGATCCTCATGGACGTTTCCGCTTCATTTATCCCTTGTTCATGTGCCTCTTGAAAAATAGGTATATATTTTTTTAGTACCCTACTAATGTCGACCGGCATAATAACTCCTCCTTTTCTTAATCTTACCTTATCTAAACCTTCTCCTTTTTTCGACAACAACCCCAACAATTCTGAATTCGTCTTTCTTTACCTCCATTTCCTGGTATTTTTCGTTTAAAGGACGCAGGACGTATTTATCGCCGTACTTCTTTAATTGCTTAAAGGTGCATTCCTCTTGATGGTTTTTTACGATGACGAAGTCGCCGATCTCTGGCTGGATGTGTGGGTTTACGATGATGATGTCGCCATCGTAGAACAGATCCTCCATGGAGTCGCCTTTGACGCGCAGGGCAAAGATGCATTCGCCGGAGACGTCTGACTGGATCCAGGACTCGGCATCCTCGGGGCGAAAGGTTTCGCACGTCTCCGTCCAGCCACCTGCCTTTACCCAGGAGATTACGGGTATGGGACGGGATTTCTTGAGGAGCGCTGGTTCAATGCCCTCGTATTTCATACCTGTAGGATATAACTCATCTGTTGTCATACCCGCAGCATTGGCAAGCTTTTTAAGAATATCAGGGTTTGGCTTGCTTCCCCGCTTTAAATAAGTTCTTAAAGTGCCGTAATTAATACCAGCGGCCAAAGCAAACTTACTTACATTCCCTTTGTATTTTTCTTTTAATATTTTGTGAAGGTTATTTATAAATTCTTGATTTTTCATTAGTTATAATTTATTTTAGCAATTGCTCATATTTTATTTGATAGTATTGAGCAATTGTATTAATATCTCTATTGACATATGAGAAATCACAGTCTATCTTCGGGACACGTATATATAATTGCATTTCTTGGTGTCTTAGCCTTTCGGTAGCGCTCAAAGGCTTTTTTTATTTCTTGTTCTGATTCGGGTGTTTTAGGGTGTTCCCGGAGAACGGTTTTGTTGCAGGTATTACAACATATTGTATCTGTTTTTATTATGAGAGTTTCTTTACCACATTCAGGGCATTTACCTTGTATTTTTGACATAAGTATTCTCCATAATTTCTTATAAACAAAAGTGTTACGATGAAAAAAAAGAAACGGATTCTCATTTCAGAGGTGGCACGGCAGGTGTTTCTCCGGCGGAGGGTTACGCCTTTTAAGCGTTGGATGGAGAAGTATAAGAAGAATTCATTCATTGTTGCAAGGGCGACGGGTCTTTCGGCAAGCGGGGTGAGGAAGGCTTGCAGATATGAAGATATGACGAAGAGGACGTGTATGCTGATTGCGAATGCGTGCGGGATTCCTCCTGAAGTAATGATGTTCCCGGAACGGTATGAGAATGCGCATGCTGCAGAACGGGCTTTTAACGCTATACGGGAGTTCCTCAGCGACATTGAAATTCCTGGCTAGGGTTTTTTAGAGAATCTTGGTGATATGTGGCAAATCACTTTATAGCAAATCCAAGAAAAAATAACAAGATATATTATTTGGTGGACGGTGACTTATGATAAATCACATTCTGCCGTGCCGATTTCTACGCCTTTGATTACTGTGTTAAGGGCGCTCTTGTTTTTCCGTGATACGACGACGCTCGTGATGCTGTGCCCCACAAGGCCCAGGAGTGCGGCGATCCCGACGCCGATGGCGCCGTAGCCGGGCACGAATCCGGCGGTATCTTTAACAATATCGCCTGCCACATCCAAGGTTTTTTCAATTTTCGTGTGAGGTTTGCCGTCTTTGCCGAAGACGAGGCCAAATGCATCGCATCCGCAGACGGAGAGGAAAAGAAGGATAATGCCTATACTGTAGTACTGTGTGCCGTGTTTCATTCTATAATCTCCTTACGTAGAGACG
>JAANMX010000823.1_pt1 | contig 38891 bp, 41 predicted proteins | sample 7279681 | NCBI WGS metagenome assembly JAANMX01 (sample SAMN14094542, study PRJNA606508) | bioreactor metagenome | isolation source: A lab-scale SPAN reactor treating ammonium-rich wastewater day 351 | place: Ireland: Galway | collected 2018-01-01 | reverse complement strand
ATCGGCAGCAACCGTGCAACGTCAAAGGGGAAGTTGTACAAGAGGAAAGTGTCAGGCATGCGCCCGGTCTAAACTGTCAGGAATCCGCCCGGCCCAACAGATGTCCTGCCCGGCGGCAATGTGCAAGGAATCCAGTTTGGTATCGTCGCGGTGAAGAGTACGGCGTATGCCGGGCGCTGTCCCGGCGATCCGTCCAAAGTAGTTATCGTTATCAAGTCAACTTGGGTTGACGAGAACGGTGACCCGCAGAGTTTGGAAACCAGAAGCGAAGAGTGCTTTGACCCCGACACTGCATCAACGATGCTTCGACGCCTCAACGGCGGAAAGTAAGATTGGACCAGGAACCGGCGAATCAGAGGCGCAATGTCGTTAGGGTGGCCCTTTACACGGGGATGGCCCTGCTGTTCCTAGTGATACTCTACGTTGCTGATCGAGCGACTGGTGGAGACGTTGTTGGCCGTGTCCTGGGGCACAAGCAGCAGGATTCTTATGATGAATATTATGAAGGTGGATTCTCGATAGGAAAATGGCGAATCGCAGACCCCCAACCCAAAAAACAAACGCTTGGCTCAGCTTGGGAATATCTTGGCAATTCACTTGTTCCCACTTTGTATGCCCGAACTTGGTACGAAGATGGCTCGCTGGAGAGTGAGGCAACCGCATACGATGCACGAGGTTCCGAAGTTCCATTCCTTGATTCGACCACCATCGATCCAACCGCACCACCAGCGACGCCAACATTCCCCAGAGTAGTCATGAAGAAGTGGTATCCCAGTGGAAACATCCAACGGCAAACCGAAATCCTGAATGGCGTCCCACGAACAATAAGGGAATGGCATGAGTCGGGTGAAATGATGCTTGAGGGGCAGTACGACGCCCAAGGCAAGCGACACGGATCGTGGAGGTTCTATACTTCCCCCGGCGCTGCTCCGAGCATCGAGGAGTACACCCATGGGGAGTACGTCAGTAAGCACGATTAGAGCGGCAATCCTGACTCAAATCTTCGAATATGGAGATCAAGCGCACCGGTTGGTTCGCGTCTACTCTTCTCTGAGCGCGCTGCGAATCGATTCGACGACATCCGCGCTATCGTAGACGATCTTCCCGGTGTACGAATCCACGATTGCTATCCATCCGGGCTCAGCAATTCGCGGATATTCCTTTCGCGCTCAATGCTGAAGTCGAACTTGCGTACCTCCAAATTCGAGGCGTTGCCCGGGTTGGGGTACGGCTCAGCCCTTGCTTCAGAGCCGGTAGTCTCAAGGATTTGGGGAATGTTTCCAGCCTCAACGTCAATGACGAGGTACCCCGTGGTTGAGTCGCACAGCTACTTGCCATGAACGCCGATCTGGTCACGCGAGCTGTCCTTTACCTCAATCGTTCGCTCCGGCAGGACGCAAAATTCCACGCGCTCCAGCGGCGGCGGTGCCGTGTTGGACTGGTCAGCGGCGGGCGGCGTCGCACAGCAGCCTGCTCCGATGAGCAGTACAGGGAGTGCGGCGAGTTTCATTCGTACTTCCACGGTCCGAAAACGAGGACAGTCCCGACCTTTCGGGACAGTCCCCTTTCCCCGTTACTTGCGTTCAATGGTGGCCTTGCCTTCGCTGGTCGTCTTCAGGCTGTCGCCCTGCAGCCACTTCTTGGCTTCTTCGTCAGCCTTCAGTGTGGCGTTCCAGAACATCAGGCTGCTGGTCTTCACCCACTCCGCACTGGGGCTGGCGGGCTGCTGCTGGCCGCCGCGGCCCATGCGCGGCTGGGCGCCGCCGAATGTCCAGTTGCTGGCGCCCTCGATGTACACGTGGTACTTGCTCCCTTCCGGGGCAAGCTCGAAGGGCTGCTTCTTCCACTTGGCGTCCTGGCCTTCGCCGGTGGTGTCGTCGCTGCCGGTCATGGTCATCATCGGCAGCGCCAGGGTCTTGAAGCTCTCCTTGGTCAGGCCGCCCTGGTCCGCGCCGGCCGGGCTGAGCGCCAGGATCGACTTCACCCGCTTGTCCAGCAGGTTCTGCGACTTCAGCTCTTTGCTCTCGGTGCCGTCTTCGGCCTTCACGGTTTCCTCGACGTTCACGCTCGCGCCGCCGATCAGCTCGGCCGTGTAGGCGCCCGCGTTGTGGCCGGCGACGCCGATCTTTTCGAGGTCCAGCTTATCCTTCAGGCGCGGCTCGGCCTCAATCAGTGCCTTGGCGCTGTCGAGGATCAGCTTGAGGTCCGCCACGCGGTCGATGCCGACCTTGGCGTCCAGCGGCGCGGGCGCGAACCCGCGTCCACGGCCCTGGCCGCGACCCTGCCCACGGCCGGGCTGGGGCTGCGCCGGCTCGGCGGGATCTTCGATGAAGCTGTCGAGTGAATCACCCAGCATGTCGAAGTCGTCCTCACCGGGCTTGTTCGGCTCTTCCTTGGGCTTCTCGGGCTGCTCCGGCTGCTGGCCGCGACCGCCGCGGCCCCCGCGACCACCGAAGGCCGCCATTTCTTCCTTGGTCAGGAAGCCGTCGCTGTCGGAATCCAGCATCTCAAAGAAGGCCTGCATCTGCTCCGGCAGTTCTTCCTTGCTGAGCTTGCCGTCTTTGTCCTTGTCGTACTGCTCGAACATCTGGTCGGCGTTCATGCCGCCGCGGCGCTGGCGGGCGTCCGCGTGGTTGGGCACCAGCACCACGAAACCGTGGGCGGCCCAGTACTGCGGCATGGTGAGCGAGCGGTCATTGCTGCTGCCGGCGCTGTGGCTGAACAGGATCACCGGGTACTTGCCGGCTTCTTCGGGGAAGATCGCCGCGAGGCTTAGCTCTTTGTTGCGAGCCGCATCCTTGAGCTTGAGTGCGCTGACCGTGACGATCTTGAACTTGCCCTCAGGCGCCTTGTTGGGGTCAGCAGCCGGCTTGGCCTCGCCTTCGGCAGTCTTGGGGGCGGGCTCCGGCTTGGCATCCTGCGCCAGCGACATTGAGCCAATGATCAGCGTGGCAAAGGCCACCGCCGCTACACGCGTCCAGAACATTCGCGTCTCCTGTGTCAGTTAAAGGAGCGTCCGCACGGGCGCCCCGGGTTTGCACTAGAGACCCGCTCACCAGTGAATCGGTTCCGCACTCGGCGAATTTAAATGCGCCCTGCTCGCACAGCAAAAACCCCCGGCGGGGCCGGGGGTTTTTTTTGAGGCTTACTTGCCCTCTGCGGGTTTTTCTTCCGGTTTGCTCTCTTCCGCCGGTTTGGTTTCCTCGGGCAGCAGGCCCTCGAAAATCTTGATCAGCTCGTTGGCGTTGTCGCCGGCGCCGGTGCCCTTGAATTTCGCGGCGAACGCGCGGTACTCGGTGAGGCACTTCCTGCGGAATTCGGTGACCTTCTCGGCGTCGGTGTCGTCAACATCCTGAAACACCACGTCAAGCGACAGCATGAGTTTCAGCAGTTCGCGCCGGGCGGCGATCTCGGCCTGGACCTCCTTGCTGTCGGCCAGCTTCTTCAGGCGTTCCGGGGCTTCCTCGGCGTCGTCGAGGCCTTTGTACTTCGTGGCCAGCTCATCCCAGCAGCGCATTGCCACGCGGTAATTCTTCATCACCTCGGCGGTCTCGGCGCGCACGGTCAGGGTGCCGAGGCGATCGTCGATGCGCTCCATGATGTAATTGGCGTCCTCTTCGGCGGTCTCGTCTTCCGTGTTGTCGTAGACGGTTTCGGCCAGCTTGTAGGCTTCAGCGTATTTGCCCTCGCCGAACGCCCTGGCGGCGGCTTCCACTTCCTTGTGCACGGCCGCCTTGCCCAGGCCCGGGTACTTCACCTTGGCGAGTTCGGTCTCGATTGCCTTGTCGTACTCGCCGCGGCCTGAGAACACGATCTTGCCGTCAACGCCGACGACCCAGACGTGCGGCAGCACGGGCGCCTCGTAACCGGCCTCCCAGAAGCTGTCCATGGCCAGCGGGTACTTGATGCTGTTCTTGGTTACGATCTCTTCGATTTCCTCGAGCTGGTGCACCTGCGCATAGAGCGTCACGACGTGCACGCCGGGCTTGGCGGCCAGCTCGTTCATGTGCGGCAACTGCCGCATGCAGGGCCCTCAGTTCTTACCCCAGGCCTTGATCACCACCACGTCGCCCTGCAGCTCTTTGAAGCTTTCGAAGGCGGGCGGATTGATCCAGTTGCGCGGCGTAAAATCACGTACTTCGTCACCGACCGTCAAACCCTGCGCGAACGCCGGCGCAACGCAAGCAGCCAGCAGCGCGCCAAGCAGCATCTTCTTCAACATGCAAGTTCTCCTGTACGGGGCCGCACCGGCCCTTTGACCCAAGCCTTTTACGTTAGTTCGGGCGCGAATGGATGGGAATATTGGGGTTTGGCGGTGTCCGGGCGGCAGTAGGCAGTGGGCAGGCATGAGCCTGATACGGGCCTTGCAGCTACTCCCGCCTCATGCCGCACGCTTTGCACCCATGATTCGGAAAGCGTCGCTCTCTTCTTACGCGATCGTCCGCAGGGCACTAATCTCTTCTCATGGCCAAAGGTCGCGTGCTGCACATCCTTTCCCAGCGGCCGCTGCTTACCGGCAGCGGGGTTACGCTGGACGCCATCGTGCGCCATGCTGCGAGCGCGGGCTGGGAACAGCGCGTGGTGGTGGGCGTACCCCACGGGGAACGGCCGACGGTGGGGGAGCTGCCGGCGGAGCACATCCACCCGCTGCACTTCGGCAACGAGAAACTGACGTTTGCCGTGCCGGGCATGAGCGACGTGATGCCCTACGAAAGCAGCGTGTTCAGCAAGCTGTCGCCGCGGCAGATCGAGAGCTACCTGGGCGCCTGGCGCGAACACCTGGATGACGTGCTTGGCAAGTTTCAGCCAGATGTGATCCACGCCCACCACGCATGGCTGCTGGCTTCGATGCTGAAGGACCTGGCGCCTTCCGTGCCGGTGCTGGTCCACGGCCACGGCACAGATCTGCGCCAGCTTGAGCTCTGCAGGCACCTGGCCGAGGAGGTGCGATTGGGCGTGCGCCGCAATGAGCGTTTCGCCGTGCTGCACAGCGAACACGCGGAGGCCTACGGCACGCGGCTCGAGCTGGAGCAGCAGCGCCTGCACGTGATCGGCGCCGGCTATCGCGAAGAGATCTTCCACAGTGGGGGACGCAACCATCACAGCGGCCCGACCATCCTGTACGCGGGCAAGTACAGCCACGCCAAGGGCCTGCCCTGGCTGCTGGATGCCGTGGAGCGCCTCAGTGTGCTGCTGCCTGAGGTGAGACTGCACGTGGCAGGCACCGGCAGCGGCCAGGAGGCCGAGCTGCTGCGCGCCCGCATGGAGGGCATGGCGTGCGTGAAACTGCACGGCCAGCTTGACCAGAAACAACTGGCTGAACTGATGCGCAACACCAGCGTGTTTGTGCTGCCCAGCTTCTACGAGGGCCTACCGCTGGTGCTGGTGGAGGCTGTGGCCTGTGGCTGCCGGCTGGTGGCCACGGATACGCCGGGCGTAGTGCATGACCTCGCGCCGCAGCTGGGCGAGGCGATCGAGCTGGTGAAGCTGCCCAGGCTGGAAGGCCCCGACACGCCGGTGCAGGCCGACCTGCCAAGGTTCACCGACGAGCTGGAGGCCGCGCTGCACCGCGCCCTGCACAAGGGCCCCCTGCCCGACGACCTGGAGCTGAAGCCGTTCACCTGGAACGCCGTGTTCCAAAGAGTGGAAGACATCTGGCTGGAACTGAAGACCCGGTCGCTGCCGGCCGGTTTGGATTGACACCACGGAATAGATCGCACTCGTTTCCGCGTTGCGGCCTTGAAACCCGTTCGTACATATGAATCCATCCCTGACCAAGGAGAACACGTGGCCAAGGCCAGGCACGACGAACACCCCAGGAAAAGCAAGCGCGACAAAATCGTCGTGCGCCGCGCCACTTTCAACGACATGGACGCCCTGGTCGCCCTCAACAGGGCTGCTTACCCGACACTGGCCGAAGACGGCGTGGTCTGGAACCGCCGCAATCTCGAATCCCACCTGCGCACCTTCCCCGAAGGACAGGGCCTGGTAGAGGTCAACGGCCGCATTGTGGCCTCCTGCAGCAGCCTGGTGGTCAGCCTGGGGCGCAACCCGTACCGCGACCATACCTGGAGCGGCATCACCGACGGCGGCATGTTCTACAACCACGACCCCTACGGCGACACGCTGTACGGCGCGGACGTCAACGTGCACCCGGACTACCGCGGGCGCGGCCTGGCCCAGAAGCTCTATGATTTCCGGCGCGAGCTGTGCAAGCACCTGAACCTGCGGCGCATCGTGCTGGGCGGCCGTCTGTTCAGCTATCACGAGTACGCCGAGCGCATGAGCGCCGAGGAGTACGCCCGCAAGGTCGAGGCCGGCGAGTACAAAGACCCTGTGCTGAGCTTCCAGCTGAAGCAGGGCTTCACGCTGAAGAAGGTGATGCCGCAGTACCTGGCGGATCCGCTTTCGCGCAACTTCGCGACCTTCCTTGAGTGGCTGAACCCGGACTACGTGGCGCGCCTGCGTAAGCCGCGGGCGATACGGGTTTCCACGGTGCAGTACCAGATGCGCAAGGTGACCAGCTTTGAGGGTTTCGCGCAGCACATCAGGTACTTCGTGGACGTGGCCAAGGAGTACGACAGCGACTTCGTGCTGTTCCCCGAACTGCTGACCGCGCAGCTGATGAGCTATCTGAAGACCAAGACGCCGCTCGAGGCGATCCGCAAGCTCACCACCCTGACACCCAAGGTCGATGAGCTGTTCGACAGGCTCGCCCGCGAGTTCCAGATCTGCATCATTGGCGGCACCCACCCGATCAAGTCCGGCAAGTTCATCGAGAACGTGGCCACGTTGTACCTGCCAGACGGAACCAAGCATCGCCAGCCCAAGATTCACATCACGCCCAACGAGCGCCGCGCCTGGGGCATTGAGGGGGGCAGCACGCTGAAGGTGTTCGACACACCCAAGGCGCGGGTGGGCATCCTGGTCTGCTACGACAGCGAGTTCCCTGAGGCTTCGCGCTACCTGACTGACAACGGCGCCGAGGTGATCTTCGTGCCCTTCTGCACGGACGACCGCCAGGCCTACCTGCGCGTGCGCTATTGCTGCCAGGCGCGCGCCGTAGAGAACCAGGTGTACGTGGTCATGAGCGGCACGGTGGGGAACCTGCCGGACGTCGAAAACATGGACATCCAGTACGCCCAGAGCTGCGTGCTTTCGCCCAGCGATTTCGAGTTCGCGCGCGACGGCATCTTGGCTGAAGCCATGCCGAACATCGAAACTGTGATCACCACCGACCTCGACTTCGAGGCGCTGCAGGAGGCGATCAACTCCGGCTCGGTCAGGCAGCGGCGCGACCGGAGACCGGACCTGTTCCGCTTCACGGCCAGCCTGCCCGACGGCGAGTAGTCTCCGTCGCGAGGAAAGCCAGTCCGCCTCCGAATGTTGCAACGCCTGAAAGCCTGCCCCGGCTACGGATGCCGGGTTGGGGCAAGCGCGTTGTCACTTGCAACAGCGCGACTACCCACCTGCGGACACGAAAACCGGAAACCCATCGGTTGTGAGTTGGATGTCCCGAGCCATCGGCTCATTCTTTCACCAAGGAGGGCACATGATTCCCCTGAACAAACGCTTGATCGCCTGCGGCGTGCTCGGCTTAGCGGCCGTAGCGGCAGGCATCATCGCCTTTTCGTCCGTGGAAGGGCAGGACGGCGCGCGCGGCAAGACCAGTTACGCGCCCGTGCAGGAAGAGGATTTCAACGCGGTCGTGAAGCGCATGTCCGAGGCCAAGCCGGCCGTGATGAAGAAGCAGATGGACCTGCTGAACCAGCGCTACGACCTGTCCGACAAGCCCGGCCAGGCCAAAATGTCGCGCGGCAAGCCGGTGCAGGCGGGCGTGCGGGTGAAGCTGCCCAACGGCGTGACCTGGGAGCAGCTGGCGAACATGTCTCCCGAGGAGATCCAGCAGAAGGGGCTGTTCCCCAAGGGCTTCCTGCCGCTGCCGCACCCCAATCATATGGAAGGCGGCATGGTGTTCCCGCAGGTGCACATCGACGAGATCAAGAAGCAGGAAGGCCGCGACCTCACCCGCTTCGACCTGGACTTCGACCTGCCGCAGCACCTGATCGCTGAATTCCCGGCCGCCATCTACCTCACCACGCGTCCCGACCTGGGCGACGTCAGCCAGGGCAAGCTGGTGACGATCGACAACTACTACGAGCTGTTCAACGGCGTGCTCAACCCCAAGCAGCTGGAGGGCCTGCGCCTGCTGGTGACGCCCTTCCCGCAGCAGCAGTTCAACGCCACCCACGACCGCCGCAGCCTGAAGGCCAGCCTGGGCGTGACCTGCTTCGACTGCCACACCAACGGCCACACCAACGCGGCCACCCACCTGGTGGGGGACATCCGCCCGCAGCAGTACCGTCATCGCATCGACGTGCCGACCCTGCGCGGCGTGAACATCCAGCGCCTGTTCGGTTCCCAGCGGGCGATGAAGACCATTGAGGACTTCACCGAGTTCGAGCAGCGCGCCGCCTACTTCGACGGCGACCCGGTCATCGCGACCAAGAAGGGCGTCAACCCCGTGGAACGCGGCAGCCAGGCGCACTTCATGGCCGAGTTCCAGGCCCTGCTGGACTTTCCGCCCGCACCCAAGTTGCGCTGGGACGGCAAGCTGGACCCGGCCAGGGCCACGGAAAGCGAGTTGCGCGGCCAGGACGTGTTCTTCAACAGGGGCCAATGCGCGACATGCCACACCGCGCCCTACTACACCGACAACCTGATGCACAACCTGCAGGTCGAGCGCTTCTTCAAGGAACAGGACGTCAACGGGCGCTGGGCCAGCGCGGACGGGCCGATCAAGACCTTCCCGCTGCGCGGCATCAAGGACTCGCCGCCGTACCTGCACGACGGCCGCCTGCTGACACTGGAGGACACGGTCGAGTTCTTCAACCTGGTCCTCGAGCTGAAGCTGACCGACCAGGAGAAGAAGGACCTGGTGGCTTTCCTGCTCACGCTGTAACCGCAAATCCAGCACACGGCCCGGGGTTCGCCCCGGGCCGTGTGCTCTTCCCGGGCGGGCGCGAAACCTGGGTTTACATCTCAGGCAGGCCGGTGTCGCGCTTCTTGCGCGGTTCGACCGGCTGGCGACGGTGGGGGCTTGCGCCTGTGCGACGCGGCGTTTCAAAGTCGCGATAATCGGGTTCGGCCCGTTGGGGATCCGGTCGGGGCTCTGCTTCCGCTGCCGGCTGTTGAGTCGGTTGCCCGGTCGGGACCCATTGCAGGGGCGCGCCGTAGGTTGGCGGCGCGATCACTTCGACGGTCACGGGGTCGCGGTCCACCAGCAGCAGGTAGGTGGCAAAGCCGACCAGCGGTGCGGGCCAGAATGACAGGAAGAAACCGAACACGAACTGCGAGAACGGGCTGCGCATGGTCAGCTCCAGGCCGGTGTTCCCCGGGATGCAGAGACTACAAACGGCGCGGCAGCTTCAGGGTTCTGCCCGACCAGATTTCCTTCGGCGGAAAAGCGCGGCGCGCCAAACGGCGGATGGCGCGCCGGGGTGCGAGCAGGCAGGTGCTACTGCTTGAGCACGTACTCGTTGCTCTCGTTGACATATACGTTCAGGTCGGCGTGAGCGGCGAGCCGGTGGGCCGCGTAGTCGGCACTTACATCCAGCAGTGTCATGTTCACGCTCGGTACAGCCTTGAGTTCGATACCTCCTTCACTTGCGGAGGCATCCAGGCGGATCTTGATGATGCCGTTGAGAGAACCGAGCGCCTTCTCGAAGCTGACCCCGCGCCAGACCACGTCGAAGTGGTCGCGCTGCAGGCCGGCACGGACGTAGTCGTTGTGGATCTTCGGGTTGGGCTCGCTGATGTGAACGCCGTCGTCTGAGTCAACGTAGAAGCTGACGCCCGAGTCATAGCAGGCGTCGCAGAATTCCCAGCGGTCCACGTTGCCGCCCAGGCGCACTCCTCCGTTGTCCCCGGTCACGAAAAACGGGCCAAGCTTGTCGTTGGCGGTTACATTTCCGCTTCTGGGGTCGATGGTGACGCTTGCGCCGCCGATTTCACGGCGGATCACTGGCGGGTTGTAGCGCCGGTAGCTCGGCCCGCTGGTGCTGGTGCTTACGCCTTTGTCCGAGGCGCGAACACTCGTGCTGCTGCCGCTGTAGGGATCGCGCACGCCGGCGGCGGCTGACGCGGCGGAACCGGAAGTCGAAACGGTTGAGCGAACTGACGCACAGGCGGGAAGAATCAACAAGCAAGCCATCAGAGACAAGTAGCGCATCGCGGTTCCTCAGTTTCGATGTGAGCCGGCAGATGATAGCAGCAGTCATGCGCGGGCTGAACCTCCTGTCTGGCGCGGCAGCGACGCTGGAAAATTGTATGATCGAGATACGGGAGTTTGCGTATCAACGACATGCCAAGCGAACATTACAACCGGTCCAGCATTGACGCCGCGCTGCGGCGCGCGCGGTCACGCTGGCTGACCTCCGCCATGGTGAATGCGGGCGGGCGCTGGGCCGTGCTGCCCGCCGGCGTGGCGGCCTTGCTCGCGATAGGGCTGGCACTGGCCGGTGTGCACTCGCTGGCGTGGCTGCTGCCCCTGTGCCTGCTGGGTGTCAGCGGTTCGCTGCTTGCGCTTTGGCTCACGCGCCGGGCGTACGCAAGGCCTGCCGCAAGTGGCGCGCCGGACTGGACGCTGCTGCTGGACCGCGCCCTGGGACTGAACGACGCGCTGCCGACGTGGCTGGAGAGCCGGGGCGCATTCCGCGCCGCCATTGAACCGCGCATCGCGGCGGGCCTCGATCCGCAACGTGAGAAGCGGGCCGCGCCCGCCAGGCACTGGGGCGCCCTGGCCGTGGTGGTGCTGCTGGCGCTGCTGCCGCTGGCGTTCTGGCGCCCGGAGCCGGACGCGGTCATCCCCGAGAGCGTCTCGGATGTGCCGCAAGCCGCGACCGCAAACGAGCCGGAGACTGAAGCCGGCCCTGCGGCGGCTGGTGGGGGAGATGCCACTCCGGACGAGCCGGCCCCCGGCAGCAACGAAACAGGCGGCGGCCAGGGAGACGAGGGCGAGGTACAGCAGAAGCCCGATGGCGGCAAGTCAGAGGGCGGTGCCGGAGAGGCACCGGAAGATGTGAAGCCGCAGCCGTTGCAGAACGACACGCCGGCAAACCCGGGCGGCGCGGACGACCAGCAGAGCCCGCCCAGCGAGCCGCCGAAACCCGAAGACCCCGAGATCGACCCGAACCTCGAACACGTGCTGCCTGACGCCGGCGAGGGCGAAACACGAACCGAGAACCGCTCGCGCTGGGTGTACAACCCGCACGGCACGAAGCTTGACGAGTCAACACCCACGCCGCCCGATCCGAAACAGGCCGGAGAAAAGGCCGTGCCCCGCACCAAGCTGACCACCCGCGAGCGCAAGCTGCTTCAGGACCTTTACCGCAAGCTGTACGAGTAACCCTCGCGGCGCGGCCCTTCATTTATTATCACGTAGGCGTGGAACAGCGCGAGTTCATGGCCGTGATTTCCCGTGAGCGCCGAGGTGTCGGTGCCGCGCTGCTGCGTCTGCTGTTTCGCTGGGCCTCGTTATGGTTCTGGCTGGCCGTGCGCCTGCGCCTGCTGCTGTACCGTGTCGGCCTGCTGCGCAGCCTGGGCGTGAACGTGCCGGTGATCTGCGTGGGCAACCTCACCACCGGCGGCACGGGCAAGACGCCGGCCGTGGCATGGGTGGTGAAGGCCTTGCAGCAAATGGGGCAGAAGCCGTTCATCCTCAGCCGCGGCTACAAGTCAGACAGCAGCGGCAACGATGAAATGAAGGTTCTGGAAGAACTCTGCCCCGGCGTGCCGCACGTCCAGAACCCGGATCGCGTGGCGGGCGCCGAGAAGTCCGTGCATGACGGCGCGCAGCTGATCGTGCTGGATGACGGCTTTTCCCATCTGCGCCTGAAGCGCGACCTCGACATCCTGCTGTTCGACGCGCTGAACCCGTTCGGCTTCGGGCGCATGCTGCCGCGCGGTTTGTTGCGTGAGCCGCTGTCCAGCGTGCGGCGCGCGAAGTTCGCCATCTTCAGCCGCGCCGGCGTCGCCAGTGAAGACCGCCTGCGCGACCTTGAGGACACCATCCGCTGCAAGGGATTCATCGGCGGCATCGCGCACGCGGCCCATGCGCCGGTTCGGCTGGTACGGATCAAGAACGGTGAAGTTGCGCCGCTCGAGATGCTGCAGGGAGTAACGGTCGCGCCCTTCTGCGGCATCGGCAACCCGCGCGGCTTTGAACACACGCTGGAAAAGCTGGGCGCCAGACTGACCCAGTTGGGCGCGCTGCACCTCGACGACCACCAGGATTTCGGCGAGCGCGTGCTGAAACGCCAGGTGATTCCCTTCCTGCGCAACTCGCGCGAAGGCGACGCCACGGTCGCGGTCTGCACGCAGAAAGACGCCGTCAAGTTCCGCGGCACTGACATTGAGATGGACGCCGGCATGCCGATCTACGAGTTGCAGGTCGAGTTTCGCATCATCAAAAACGAAGAAGGCCTGCTGCAGGCACTGAAGGACGCCCTCGCCAACACAGCAACCGGGAACGATGGCTAAGAAGAAGAAACGTTCCGGCCTTGCGCTCACCTGGACGCCCACGCGTATACCGATCGAGCTCGCGATGCGCTGGACGGCGTTCTGGTTGACGGTGTTCGGCTGGCGTTGGGCTTACTTCTGGGGGCGCTGGATCGCGCGGCTGGGCTGGCTGCTGATGGGTAAGCTGCGCCGCTACGCCCTGCGCAACGTGGACCTGTGTCTTCCCGAACTGCCCGAGGCCGAGCGCACCCGCATCGCGCGCGAAAGCTTCAAGCACAACGTCTACTCGTTCATCGACTACCTGTTGGTGCCCAGGTACTTCAAGGCCGGCAAGCCCAGCCCGTACTTCACAGGCATGCCGGCCGATCACCCGTTTTTCGCCTGGTACAAGGCCGAGCAGCCCGGTTTCAACATGACTGCGCACATCGGCAACTTCGACATCTGCAGCTTCAACATCGGGCAGGACGCGGACCACCAGCCGCTGATGCTGATCACCAAGGCCGCCAAGCCCCCGCTGCTGGACCACTGGCTGACACGCGCGCGCCAGGCCATGGGCAGCGAGGTGGTGCACTCCGATGAAGGCGCGCGGGTGTACCTGCGCGCCATCAAGCAGAAGCGCAAGTGCGGCACGGTGGTGGACCAGAACGGCGGCGACTGGGCGCCGCTGGAGACCTTCTTCGGCGTGCCCTGCACCTGGCAGGCCGACTGGACCCGCCTGGTGCAGCGCGGCGGTGTGCGCCTGTGCTATCACTTCTGCGTGCGCGAGGGCGACCGCTTTCAATTCACCTACCACGAGCCCGAGTTCCATGATTACGGCGAAGACGCGGACCCGATGCAGATCATCCGCGACTACCGCGACTGGGTCGAGCGCGTGGTGCGGCAATATCCCGAGCAATACATGTGGGTGCACCGCCGCTTCAAGGCCCGTAAGGAGGGCTGGCCCGACCGCTACAAGAATCTGGACCGGCGCTTGACCCCCGAAACCCGCGCGGCGATGCTTAACATTCCCGGATTCACTCCCCGCGAGCCGGCCTGATGGCGTTCATTCATGACGTCTGGACTTTTCTCTCCCAGCTCAACTGGGTGCGGGTGATTTTCACCATCCTGTGTACCGTGCTGGCGGTGGTGCTTGGCATCTGGTTCCCCGCGCGCATGCTGGAACAGCACACCAACCAGCCGCTGGCCAAGCCGGTGTGGTACGTGGTGGGCACGCTCGCGCTGGTGATGATCTACGTCAGCATGTTCGGTTACGGGCGCTTCTGGTCGCTGTATTCGAACAGCAAGGAAACACAGGAAGCAGCGCCGCTGAACCCGCAAAAGTGAGGCTGCCTCAAATGCAACTTCGCTCACCATTGCCCCTGCTGTAACCATTGAGTCTAAAGCAGTTTACGGCGGATTTTTAGCCTTTGACCGGCTCGGCCCCCGCTGCTATGTTCCCGGCCCCGAAGCGGGTGGACGGGTTTGCCCATGCCTGACAATCAGCCCGGCAAGCGTCCCGAAGCACCCTCAGAGGATGAGTACAGAAAACTGGCCGAGGAAGCCCGCAAGCTGCGCGAGCACGACCCGCGGTCCCGTGAACGCGAACAGCGCCGCGGCATGAACGCCGCGGCAAATGCCTGGCTGAAGTACACGACGGTCGGTTTGCAGTTCGTGCTGGTGCTGCTGCTGCCGCTTGGTCTGGGTTACTGGGCGGACACGTACTTCGGCACGCTGCCGTGGTTTACGCTGGTGGGCTTCGCGCTGGGCGCGGCGGCCTCGATGGCAAGCATCATCCGCGAGGTACTGCGGATGGACGAGACGGAAAAGAAGGATAAAGAGAAGGACAAGAAGTCTTGAGCTTTCTGCCCTACATGGTTTTCGCGGGCCTGGTGGTGATCCTGGCGGTCGGCTGCGGCGCCATCGCCCTGATGGGTGTTGACGCGTCAATGCTGCGCGGCGCGGGGGCGGGGCTGACGGCGGGCTTGAGCCTGATGGCGTTCAGCTGGTTCACCACGCTGAAGGGCATCAAGGCCGGGGACAGGAAGAACGCCATCGGCCACGTGCTGGGCGGCTTCATGCTGCGGCTGGTGGTGCTGACGGCGGGGTTCTTCCTGCTGGCGCTGACCGGCTGGGGCAACGCCGCCGGTTTCGCGATTGCGTTTTTGATGGCGGTAATGACTTACCTTGCGCTCCAGATTGTGGTAGCAGCAAGGCAGATGCAGAAGTCCGAATTGACGGCGGCATGAGGCGGAGAATCACGTGTTTCTAGCTGCAGGCGACAACTTCAACCCGGTTGAGCACCTCTATGACCGTGCCAGCACCTGGGTCAGTCTCTGGAACGTCCACGGCAAAGAGTTCATCGAGTCCTGGAACACGAACATGCCGGGCTTCATGGCCCTCAGCCAGCACGTGATCATGATGTGGGTCGCCGCCGCGATCTGCATCCTCGGCTTCAGCTACGTCACGTTTGCGCGCAACAGCCGCGTGCCCAAAGGGCTGCGCAACTTCCTTGAGCCGATCGTTACCTTCGTGCGCGATGAAGTCGTGCGACCCAGCATCAGCAATCCGCACTTCAAGACTCACGGCCACGGCGAGCACGGCCACGAGCACCACGAGCACAAGGAAGGCGAACACCACGATCACCTTCCTCAGTACTGGCTGGCCGACAAGCTGGTGCCCTTCCTGTGCTGCCTGTTTTTCTTCATTGCCACCGTCAACCTGCTGGGACTGATCCCCGGCAGCACCACTGCCAGTTCGCAGATCACCTTCACGGCCTCGATGGCGCTGCTGGTGCTGCTGACCTACCTGATCGGCAGCGTGATCATCAGCGTGAAGGTGGAGGGCGGCGTCGGCGCGGGCCTGAAGGCCTGGTTGTTCAACCTGGTGCCGGTGCATTTCAGCACCAAGCCGATGGACCTGATCGTGTGGCTGCTGCTGCTGCTGATCGAGGTCGTGGGCCTGTTCATGAAGCCGGTGGCACTGGCCATTCGTCTGTTCGCGAACATGACGGCCGGTCACTGCCTGGTTCTGAGCCTGTTGTTCCTGAACCTGCTGATCCCTTCGGGCTCTGAGGTCTGGCGCATCGGCACGGGCATCCCGACGGTGCTGATGACGGTTGCCATCTACGGGCTTGAGATCTTCGTGGCGATCCTGCAGGCGTACATTTTCACGTATCTCTCGGCGATTTTCATCGGGCAGTACCTCGTACCGGAACATTGATCTGCGTGCCCGTGCGTCGTCACGCACGGGGGGATGCGCGCCGAGACGCGGCCCACTGGCAGAGAACGAGGGAAAGCCAAAAGAGACACAGGGGAAAGAACATGGACATCGGTGGATTTGGTTGGGCATTCGGTCTGGCGGCGATCGGCGCGGGTCTGGCGGCGATCGGCGCCGGCATGGGCATCGGTCGCCTGGCGGGTCAGGCGGCGGAAGGCATTGCGCGTCAGCCCGAGGCTGCGGGTCCGATCCGCGGCATCACGATTCTGACGGCAGCCTTCATCGAAGGTGTGGCCCTGTTCGCGGTGGTGGTCTGCTTGCTGGCCATCCTGCTGGGCGGTGGCAGCCTGGAAAGCATCGCGACCACGCTGGCTGGCGCGGCCAAGTAGCAATCGGAGTGCGGCGGGCCCGGGTATCCGGGCCCGCCGTGCCCAACTCGTAAACAAGGACGCAGGCAATGAAGCTGTTTGCCCGAATTGCAAAGACTCCGCTGCTGATTGCGCTCGCGATGGCCGCGCTCACGTTTGCCCCCAGTCTGATGGCGGCCGGCGGCGGCGCGGGCCCCGCGCCTGGACAGGCCGGCGATCACCACGCGCCGACTGACCAGCATCAGATGCTGCACTTCAGCGGCTCGCTGATGTTCTGGGAGTACCTGACCTTCGGCGTCGTGCTGGTGGTGCTGGGTGTGGGCGTGTTCCCGATCCTGCTCAAGCAGCTCGGCGCGCGCCAGGACCGCATCAGGGAAGCGCTCGACAAGGCTGACCAGGTGCGCAGCGAGGCCGAGGTGCTGCTGCGCAAGCACGAAGAAATGATGCGCAACGCCCACGCCGACGCCAAGAAGATCACCGATGAGGCCGTGGCCGCCGCGCGCGATGCCGCAGGCCGCATCCAGGCCGAGGCCGATGCCGCGGCGCGTGAGACGCGCGAACGCGCACAGCGCGAAATCGAACAGTTGACCCGCAAGGCGCAGGCCGAGTTGCGCGACCAGGCCGTGGAGCTGGCCCTGCTGGCCAGCAGCCGCGTGCTGCAGAAGTCGCTGACCGGTGAAGACCATCGCCGCCTGGCACAGGAAGCCATCGCGGCGTCGGGAACGATGAACAACTAGGAGAATGCAAAATTCAAAATGAAAAATTCAAAAAGGGGCTGGGGAGCCCTGAGTGCATTTTGAATTTTGCATTTGGAATTTTGAATTGAGCCATGGCTACCAACCCGTCAGATCCCGTAGCGCGCATGTATGCCGTCGCGCTGTATGAAACCGCCCGCGGTCGCGGCGTGATCGGTGACGTGCACCAGGGCCTGCAGGCCGTGTACGCGGCCTACGCAGACAAGTCGTTCCGCGACTTCTTCACCAGCCCGCGCGTGCCACGCGCAGTGAAGATCAAGGGCATGGACGCGGCGTTGAAAGGCCGCGTCGTGGACGAAGTGCTGAACTTCGTCAAGGTGGTGATTCTGAAGGGGCGTGAGCCCCAGTTCGACAACATCGTGCAGGCCTTCGGCATGTATCGCGACCAGGCCGAAAACCGCGTGCACGCCTGGGTTGACTCAGGCAGCGAGTTCGACGCCGGCGAGCTGGAGGCCATCAAGAAGCAGCTTTCCCAGGCCTCCGGCGGCAAGGAGATCGTGCTGCACTACGACTACAAGCCCGAGTTGCTGGGCGGCGCGCGCGTGCGCCTCGGTGACAAGCTGATCGATAACACGCTGAGCAGCAGGCTCGCTCACCTGGCCATGGCGCTGGAGAAGTAGGAGGAGGACATGAAGCACGCAGTTGCATTTCTGTTCGCATTCGCGCTCGTGTTCACCAGCGCCTGCGGTGGCGGGGATTACCAGGCGCCGCCCAAGGGCAATGGGTTGGCACCGGCCACCACGGGCGGCGGCGACACGGGCCCCAAGCCCACCGGCCCCAGCTATGCCAGCGAATTTGCCGTCGAGGCTTCCAAGGCGAAGGCCGCCTGGGAGGCATTCGGCCGCGAGCAGTCAGCGGAAAACTATGCAGTCTGCGGCGCGCACATTCACAACGCGCTGCGTTATCGCATCATTCACGAGCGGAACGGCCACCCGGCTTCCGTCTTGCGTGATCTCCGGGCATTCAATGAGCTGCGCAAGGACTGGGCCGGAACGGAGGGAAGGCTGACCAGCGAGCAGAAGAACGAGTACAACAACCACCCGGAATTCAAGAAGGCATTCGAGGAATACAAGAAGATCCAGTCGTAGCAACGCATTCAGGCAACTCGGCGCGCGCCGAACACAGGGAAACAGAAGATCATGGAACTGCGCTCAGACGAAATCACATCCGTAATCCGCAAGCAGATCGAGTCCTTCGGCGAAGAAATCGGCATGGAGGAAGTTGGCACCGTCCTCGAAGTCGGTGACGGTATCTGCCGCGTTTATGGCCTCGAAAACGTACAGGCCAACGAGATGGTCGAGTTCGAGAACGGCGCCTTCGGGCTCGCGTTCAACCTCGAGGAAGACTCCGTCGGCATCGTGATCATGGGCGACTTCGTCACCATCAAGGAAGGCCAGCAGGTCAAGCGCACCGGCCGAATCCTCAGCATCCCCTGCGGCGACGGATTCCTCGGCCGCGTGGTGAACCCGCTGGGCCAGCCCATTGACGGCAAGGGCCCGATCGAGGCCGCCGCCAGCCGCCTGATCGAGTTCAAGGCCCCCGGCATCGAGGCGCGCCAGCCCGTGAAGGTGCCCCTGCAGACCGGCATCAAGGCCATCGACGCCATGATCCCCGTCGGCCGTGGCCAGCGCGAACTGGTGATCGGCGACCGCGAGGTGGGCAAGACGGCCGTCACCATCGACACCATCATCAACCAGAAGGGCAAAGGCGTCGTCTGCGTTTACATCGCCATCGGCCAGAAGGCGTCCACTGTGCGCCAGGTGGTGGCCACCCTCGAAGAGCACAATGCGATGGACTACACCATCGTCGTCAGCGCCAACGCCCAGGACCCGGCGCCGCTGCAGTACCTGGCGCCCTATGCCGGCGCCGCGCTGGCCGAGTACTTCATGTACGCGACCGACAAGCCGCAGAAGATCCGCGACACCCTGTGCATCTACGACGACCTTTCCAAGCAGGCCGTCGCGTACCGCCAGATGTCGCTGCTGCTGCGCCGCCCGCCCGGCCGTGAGGCGTTCCCCGGCGACATTTTCTACTGCCACAGCCGCCTGCTTGAACGCGCGGCCAAGCTGAAGGAAGAGTTCATCGTGGTGAAGAAGGACGCGCCCTGGGACACCACCGAGGGCGTGGACGGCAAGCGCTACGGCAACCGCACACCGCACGAGGAAAAGGAAGCCAAAAAGGCGCTAGAGGCCGCGGGCGAAGGCTTTGAGCTTCGCATGCACCCGCAGACAGGCGGCAGCATGACCGCCCTGCCCGTGATCGAAACCCAGGCCGGCGACGTGTCGGCGTACATCCCGACCAACGTGATCAGCATTACCGACGGCCAGATCTACCTGACGCCCGAGTACTTCTACGCCAACGTGCGCCCGGCCATCGACGTCGGCATCTCGGTGTCGCGAGTGGGCGGCAACGCGCAGATCAAGGCGATGAAGAAGGTTGCCGGCCGCCTGCGCCTTGACCTCGCCCAGTTCCGTGAGCTTGAGGCGTTCGCGCAGTTCGGCAGCGACCTCGACAAGTCCACCCAGGCCCAGCTCGCGCGCGGCCAGCGCATGGTGGAAGTACTGAAGCAGGGCCTGTACACGCCCTACCCGGTCGAGAACCAGGTCGCGATCCTGTGGGCGGCCACCAACGGCCTGCTGGACGAAATCGAAATCGAGGACGTGCGCAGGTACGAGAAGGCCTACCTCGAGTACCTGACCACCAACAAGGCCTCGACCATGGAGGCGATCCGCACGAAAAAGGACCTCACAGACGAGGTCATCGCGGTGTTCCGCGAGGCGGGCAAGGTGGTCGCGGACCAGTTCAAGAAGGCCGGCGCCACGGCCTAGGACATGAACGAGCGCGAGACCATCCGGCATTTTCTCGCGACACTGAACTACCGGCTTCGGGGCGCCGTTCGCGGCGCCCCGGACTCGTTCTACACCTTCATGCCGTCCGGTGACGGGCGCGGCGCGGTGGAGATCCTGCACCACGTCAACGACCTGCTGCGATTCGTGGTGCGGGCATTCGACAAAGGCTCGATGGTCCCGATCGCGCAGCGCGAACCGCAGGCCGAACTGGCGACGTTTGCCAAGCTGCTGCGCATCGTGGACGAACACCTGCAGAAGACCGAGTTGACCGGCGACATCAAAGGCCGCAAGCTGACACTGCAACTGCTGCTGCAGGGTCCGCTGGCGGACGCCATGACCCATGTGGGGCAACTGGCGCAACTCAGGCGCCAGGCCGGCTCGCCCATCGAGTACGAGAACTACATGCTCGCGGACATCCAGCCCGGCCAGTTCCCGGAATAGGGCTTTTTCCGTAAGGCGATTGGGCTTGCTACCACCTAAGGGACGGATAGCATAGGCGGCTAGTGCAACATCGAACGAACGCGACGAGTGTTTCCCTCATGCCCTTCGGGCAAGTGTCGCGTATTTCAGGCTTTACGTGAGCGGCGCTGGCTTCGCCCGTGGGCGAGGTCCGTTGTGGTTTCACGTGAGTGCCTGCCATCGCTGCCGGTCGGTAGCGTCCGCGTTTGACCCGGTACGGGTCCGCGACGCCGTCCGAATTTCCCAGCAGATCCAATCCTGTTGAACCCCCAGGCAAGACCAGGCGGACGGGTAACCGTCCATAGTTCGATACCGGAGAGAGCAATGAAACGAGTCCTTTGGCTTATGATCGCCCTGGCGGGCATCTTCAGCATCGCCGCATGCGGCGGCGGCGGCAACAACACGTCCGGCGGCAACACCACCGGCAGCGGAGGCGGCAACGGCAAGGCGCCGGAGAAGATCATCATCACCGCCATTCCCGACGACAACGCCGACAAGCTGAAAGAGCACTTCGGCAACATCGCCAAGTACCTTGAAGGCAAGATCGGCATCCCCTGCGAATACATGCACGTCGAGAACTATGCGGCATCGGTAACCGCGTTGGCCAACGGTCAGGCGCACCTGTCCTGGATGGGCGGCGTGACCACCGTGCAGGCCGACCAGAAAACCGAGGGCGGCGCCGTGGTGGTGTGCTGCCGTGACATCGACAAGAAGTTCAAGACCTACTTCATCGCCAACGCCGACAGCGGCATTGGCAAGGTCAACGACCTGAAGGATCTTGCAGGCAAGGCGGGCGGCAAGGATTTCACCTTCGGCAGCAAGGGCAGCACCAGCGGCCACCTGATGCCGCGCTACTTCTTCACCACGCAGAACGAAGGCAAGAAGCCCGAGGACGTGTTCGGCAAGGTGGGCTACAGCGGCAGCCACGACCTCACTCTGAAACAGGTTGCTGAAGGTCAGTACACCGTGGGTGCGCTCAACTACGCCACCTACGACAAGGCCAGCGATGAGCTGAAGGCCAAGGCCCCGATCATCTACACCACCCCGACCTACGTGGACTACTCTTTCGTGGCGCGCAAGGACCTGGGCGATGAGCTGATCGGCAAGATCCGCAAGGCGCTGCTTGAGCTGGATCCCGCCGGTGAAGACGGCAAGAAGATCCTCGGTTTCATGAAGGCCGGCAAGATGGTTGAGGCCGACATGAGCGAATGGGCCGGCATCAAGGCCGTGATGGAATCCGGCGTGGACATCGGCAGCTAGCAGCCTTGTCCCGGGGGCGGCGTCTTGCCGCCCCCGGGCGGTTCAGTCAGCATGGAAACAGTGACCGAAACAGCACCACAGACACAGGCGGCGCCGGCGGGCGTGAAGGTGTTCGAGTTGTCGGACGCCGGCATCGACTTCGGCCGCGTGGAAGCGCTCAAGCACATCACCCTGGACGTGCATGAGGGCGAGCGCATCGCCGTGATCGGCCCCTCGGGCGCGGGCAAAACCACCTTGTTCCGCCTGCTCGCCGCCGTAATCAAGCCTTCGCAGGGCAGCGTGCTTTCGCTGGGCCAGGACACCCGCAACCTGCGCGGCCGCGCACTGCGGCGCCTGCGCAGCGAGGTCGGCATCCTGTACCAGAACGACAACCTGATCCCGCACTTGCGTGTGGTGCACAACGTGCTGATGGGGCGGCTGGGAAGCTGGCTGCTGCCGCGCGCGCTGCTGAGCCTGTTCTGGCCGCAGGACCTGGCGGCGGCAAAGGCGGCGCTGGCCGAGGTCGAGCTTGCCGACAAGTTGTGGTCCATGCCCGGCGAGCTGTCGGGCGGGCAGCAGCAGCGCGTGGCGATTGCGCGCCTGATGGTGCAGAAGCCGCGCGTGATGCTGGCCGACGAGCCGGTCAGCCAGCTCGACATACGCCTCGGGCGGGAAATCATCGAGCTGCTGTCGGGCATCGCCCAGCGCATGAGCACCACGCTGCTGGTGAACCTGCACACCCTTGAGCTGCTGCACGGCCACTTCTCGCGCGTGATCGCCCTGCGCGAAGGCCGGCTGTTCTGGCAGGGCACGCCGCGCGAGATCACGCGCGAACTGCTGAAAGACCTGTACGGCGCCGAGTATCGCGCGTTGCACCTCGACGACGTGGAACTGGATGCATGAGCCGGCGCATCGTCACGGTCGAACGCTACGCCGCGAAACGCCCCTGGGGCCACTTCGCGGCACTGCTCGTGATTGCCGTGCTGGTGATCGGCTCGTTCTGGGCCGTGGATTGGGACTTCAGCACCTTCACCGATCCGGCAAAGGCCGAGCGCGCCGTTGAGCGCGCGTCAGATCTGGTGAAATCATTCAGCGACCCGGACTTTTCCGGTGAATGGCTTGAGCGCTGCTGGGAACTCACCAAGGAAACACTCAGCGCTGCCGTAATGGCCACCTTCCTGGCCGTGATCTTCGCTTACCTGCTGGCCATGGGCGCAGCGAAGTCCGTGGCGGTCGGGGTCGAGCCCGTTTCCGGCTGGCGCGGCCGTCTGCTGCGCCTGCCGCTGCACCTGTTCTGTTCGGCCTGTCGCTGGACGCTGGACATCCTGCGCTCGGTGCCCGACTTCGCCTGGGCGGTGATCCTGGTGGCCGTGCTGGGCCTCGGGCCGGTAACCGGCGCCGTGGCGCTGGCGCTGAACATCACCGGCATCCTGGGCAAGGTCTACAGCGAGTTCTGGGACAGCGTGGACCCCAAGGGCTACGAGCAGATCCGCGCCCTGGGCGGCGGGAGGCTCAAGACCTTCCTGTACGGCATTCGGCCGCTGGCTTCGCGCAGCGTGCAGTCGTTCACGCTGATGCGCGCCGAGTGCGCGATCCGCAACGCGGCCGTGATCGGCGCCGTGGGCGGCGGCGGCCTTGGCGCCGAGATCATGTACCAGATCGGCATGGGCAAGTGGGGGAAGGTCACCACGCTGATGCTGTACACGCTGGGCCTGACCCTGGGCGCCGACCTGGCCAGCAACTTCATCCGCCGCCAGCTGCGCAGCGACCCCAACCACCCGCGCGCCGTGAAGCCGCGCAGCACGTTCGCCAACCTGTCTCGCGCATACATCGGCGTCGCGTTCGCGATGTGCGTGGTGATGTGGTCGGTCTGGTTCATGGGCTGGGGCAACAGCGGGGGCCCGGACGGGCAGGCGCGCAACTACCTGGAGCCGCTGGCCAAGCTGGGCGACGCGAAGGAGCGCAAGAAGATCGCGTTCTTTGAGGACCTGCTGAAGCCCGACTTCGATCTCGAGTCAATCGGCTACGGCGACCCGGCCAAGCGCGAGATCCAGGAGCAGATGGGCACCACCGTGAAGTTCAGCGACGAGTACGAGTGGTTCGACTTCTGGCGGCCCTCGGCCTGGGTGTCGTGGGAGAAGTCGCTGCAGAACTGGTTCGTGTGGCGGGTGGTGAAGTCGGCCGCGGTGCCGCTGGCGATGGCCATCATCGGCACACTGCTGGGTGTGCTGGCGGCCATGGCGCTGAGCTATCCGCACTCACTGGCGTTCCAGCTGGAAAGCCAGCAGTTCACCGGCGAATCGCCCCACCCGGCGGTGCGCGCGCTGCGCGTGGTCCAGATGGCGCTGGCGCGCGGTATCGGCCTGGTTTCACGCGGCGTGCCCGAGGTGATGTGGGCGTTCCTGTTCATCGCGTTCTTCGGGCCGGGGCTGCTGGCGGGCTCCATCGCGATCGCGCTGCACACCCTGGGCGTGCTGGTGCGCGTGTTCAGCGAGAGCGTGGACAACATCCCGTACCGCAGGTTCGAGCAGACCTACCGCGGCTCGCGCATGAGTTGCTTCGCCTACACGGCCGGACCTATGTCGTGGAAAGACTGGATGACCTACAGCTTCTTCCAGTTCGAGAGCAACGTGCGCATGGGCGTAGTGCTGGGCATTGTAGGTGTCGGCGGCCTGGGCTTCTTCTTCACGTTCAACTTCGAGTGGTTCCGCTTCGAGAAGGCCGGCACGCACCTGCTGGTGATCATCCTGCTGACCGTGGTAATCGACCGTATCTCCCGCAGGTTGAAGCTGTCACGAGTGGGTTAGCCGGTATTCATCAATCCGCGGGCGATACCCTTCACCGTGGTGAACAGGGCGCGCTCTAGCTCTTCGTTCTCGCGCTGGCCGGCGCGCCACTCTTTCAGCATCTCGATCTGCACCAGGCTCATGGGGTCGATGTACGGGTTGCGCAGGCGGATGGCGCGCGCCAGCCAGGGCTCGTTTTCCAGCAGCTCGCTGCTGCCGCGCGCTTCACACACCAGCCGGGCAGTCAGCTCGAAGGCCTGGCGCAATTCGGGAAACAGCGAACGGCCGGTTTCGCCCGCCAACTCCGCGTAGCGCGCGGCAATGCCCAGGTCCGCCTTGGCCATCACCATTTCCACGTCGCTCAGCAGCACGCGCAGCACGGCCCATTCGCGCGCGGCAGCCTGCACGGCCGCGGGGCCATGCTTGTCGATCGCCGCCTGCAGCCCCTGCGCCACGCCGTACCAGCCCGGCAATATCAGGCGTGACTGCGTCCAGGCAAACACCCAGGGGATGGCGCGCAGGTCCTGAATGCCGCGCTGCTGGCGGCGCGAGGCAGGCCTTGAGCCGATGCGCATGCGGGTGATGACGTCCACCGGCGTCGCAAGCTGGAAGTACTCGAACAGCCGCGGGTCGTCGTGCACCAGCTTGCGGTAGGCCGCGCGGCTTGCCGTCGCGATCGTATCCATCAGCTCGCGCCACTCGGCTTTGGGCGCGGGCTGCGCGTCTTCAAGAAGGCTGTACTTCAGCACCGCGCCGCTGGTGACCTCCAGCGTGCGCTGCGCGATGCCGCGCAGGCCGTAACGCGCGTGGATGATCTCGCCCTGCTCGGTGACGCGCAGGCGGCCGCGCACGCTGCCCGGTGGCTGGGCGGGTATGGCCTCGGTCACCTTGGTGCCGCCGCGGCTGACAGTTCCGCCGCGGCCGTGGAACAGCACCAGCCGGACGCCCGCCGCGTCGGCCGTCGCCACCAGTTCTTCCTGCGCGCGATAAAGCGCCCAGCGCGCCGAGGCGATGCCGGAATCTTTACCGCTGTCGGAATAGCCGAGCATCACATGCTGCACGTCGCCACGTGCCTTCAGATGCTCGCGGTACTGCGGATCGGCCAGCATGGCCTGGAGCGTGGCACGCGCGGCCTTCAGGTCGTCCACGGTTTCGAACAGCGGCGCGACGTCGAGCGGCACCTGGCCGCCCTCGTGCAGGCCTGCCTGGCGCGCCAGGAACAGCACGGCCAGCACGTCATCGGGACCCTGCGCCATGCTGATGATGTAGGGCCCGACCGCGCGCTCGCCGTACTCGCGGCGCATGTCTTTCAGGGCGGCGAAGACTTCCAGCGTGGCGCGGGCTTCGTCGTCCTCGGGCTTCGCTGCGTGCTGCTTCCAGGCTGCGCGCAAGGCATCCGCGCGGGCCGCGGCCGGCAGGTCCGGGAAGGCTTCATCGCCAAGCAGTACCCCGCAGACGCGGCGGTGCACTTCGCTGTCCTGGCGGGTGTCGAGCGTGGCAAAGTGGAAGCCGAAGCACTCGATGCGCCGCATTAGGCGCTGCACGCGATGTCGGCCGGCGTGGTCGCCTTGGTGCGCGTGAAGGCTGGCGTCCATGACGCGCAGGTCCGCAAGCAGCTCATCCGGGCCGCGATAGCGCGCGCGGTCATTGCGAAAGGTGGCCTGCAACTTCTCCGCCATGCAGGCCAGCAGCACGCGGTAGGGCATGTCGCGGTGGCGGTCGGCCATACGCTCAACCACCTTGGGGAACTCGGCGACGCGCGCGGTCAGCAGGGTGCGCAACTCAGGGGTGAACGCGGCGCGGCTCTCGGACTGGCTGAGATGATCCGTCATGGCCGCCAGCTCGCCGCGGTAGAGCTCGAGAATGGCGTCGCGCTGGCGCTCGAGCGTGGCGCGAATGGTGCCGGCGTTGACGTTGGGGTTGCCGTCCATGTCGCCGCCCACCCAGGTGCCGAAGCGCACGATCGGTCCCAGGCTGATCTCGCGCCCGAACACCTTGCGGAAGGCGGTCTCCCAGGCTTCCAGCAGCGGGGGGATGATGCGGTAGATCACCATGCGCAGGTAGAACAGCACGTGCTCGACTTCGTCCGCCAGCGTGGGGCGCTCGCGGAAGTGTTCTTCGGTCTGCCAGGCGGACGTGACCTCCTCGCGGATGCGCGCCCAGGCACGGGCTTCCTCCGGCGGCGTCAGCGCCTCCGGCTGGATGCGGTCCACCAGCGCGCGCGCGATGCGCTGCTGCTTGGTCAGCAGGGTGCGGCGCACGGCCTCGGTGGGGTGGGCGGTGAAGACGGGCTCGATCATCAGCTCGGCCAGCATGGCCTCGGCCTGCTCGGCATTCACGCCGCGCTGTTTCAGCAGGCTGAGCACGGCTTCGGGGCTGTTGGGCTGCGGGCCGTCGCGTTCGTAGTCGCGGCGGCGGCGCAGGCGGTGGATCTGCTCGCCCATGTTGACGGCGTCGAAGTAGGCGCTGAAGGCGCGCACCAGCTTCTCGCGCTGATCGGCGGAGACGCCGGCGATGGCGGTGTCGAGCGCGCCGCCGCCCTCGCGGGCCTGGATGGCGGCCTTGCGCACGGCCTCCACCAGCTCAAAGAACGGCTCGCCCTCCTGCTCGCGCAGCATGTCGCCGACGCAGGCGCCGAGGCGGCCGACGTCGTCGCGCAGGGGCTGGTCCTTTCCGGGAAACTCAGGCCTCATGAAGGCCAGTGTACTTCCTTGAGTACAGGTCGAGTGCATCGATCAGGATTTGCAGGGCGTCTTCCGGGCCGAGCGGGTCGTCGATCACCACCTGCTTGCCCTCGAGCACCTTGTAATCAAGGAAGAAGCGCTTGAGTTGGCGCATCACGTGGGGCGGCAGCTGCTCGTAGTGCGTGTAGGTGTTGTAAGCCGGGTCGTTGACGCTGACGGCAATCAGCTTGTCGTCGCCGCCCTTGTCGTCGCGCATGCGCATCACGCCGATCGCGCGGGCCTGCACCATGGTGAGCGGGTAGACCGGCTCCTGTCCCAGCACCAGCACGTCCAGCGGGTCGCCGTCGTCGCAGAAGCTGCGCGGGATGAAGCCGTAGTCGGCGGGGTAGTGCACGGCCGAGTAGAGCACGCGGTCGAGCTTGAGCAGGCCGGTGTCCTTGTCGAGCTCGTACTTGTTCTTGCTGCCGCGCGGCACCTCGATGACGGCCGGGAAGCCTTCCTCGAGTCTTGCCACGTCAACGGGGATGTCGTGCCAGGGATGCATGGAGACAGGGCCCAGAGACTAGAGGTCAGAGGTCAGGGCGCGGTCGGTTTCCCTGACCTCTGTCCTCTGACCTCTGACATCTGAAGTTTGGCGGGAGCACATGGGAATCGAACCCACCCCGAAACAGCCCAGTGGGCTGTTTCGGACGCGCAGCAGCCGGCCCAAAGCTCGCGCCATTGCGCGAGCGACGGCCGGCGTAAGCGGAGCGGTCTGACCCTTCCAACTGACCCGCCGATAAAAGTTTTGGCGGGAGCACATGGGAATCGAACCCACCTGACCCATTCAGGTCACAACGGTTTTGAAGACCGAGAGGCCCACCAGGCGCCTATCTGCTCCCTTGCAAACCTTATACCTGTTTCCTCGCAACGTTGTAGAGGCGCGGCATGGCGCTTCACTGCCTGCGCAACCTCCACAGCGCGCCCAAGAACGCGAGGCCGTAGCGGATGATGCGGTTCTTGCTGCGGCCCTTGCCTCTTGGGTGGTAGAAGATGCCGATTTCTTTCACCCTGGCGCCCTTGCGCTTGGCGTGGGCCAGCAGCGTGGGCTGCACCTCGAAGAAGCGCGCGGTTTCAGGCGCATCCACAAACAGCTCGCGCCGGTACAGGCGGAAGCCGCTGCTGACGTCGCGCGCGGGCATACGCGCGAATGTCGCGAACAGGCCTGCCAGCGTGCGCGACAGGAAACGCCGGAACGGACCGCCCGCGCTGCCGCCGCCCTTCACCAGCCGGCTGCCTACCACCAGGTCGGCTTCCTCGCGCGCCTGCCACAGCTTCAGCGCGTCCTCGACGGTGTGGCTGCCATCGGCGTCCATCACCAGCACCCATGTCGTGGCCGCCTCGCGCAGGCCCTGCAGCAGGCTGGCGGCGTAGCCCTGGCGGTTGTCGATCACGCGCGCGCCGGCCTGCTGCGCCTGTTGCGGCGTTTCGTCGCTGCTGGCATCCACCACGATCACCGGTGTTTCGCCCAGCGCGGCCTGCAACGACTGGATCAGCGGGCCGATGTTGCCGGCCTCGTTCAGCGTGGGCAGCACGATGGTGAGGTCGTTCACGTCTTGGCGTTGGCGGCCGAGGATATGGCCGCCACCAGTTCGGCGTCCTGGCCGGGCAGCAGGGTGCGGGGGTCGAACACGAGTGCGTCGTTCTCGATGCGGCAGAACACGCTGGGTGTGCCCAAGCGCAGGCGCTTGGCTGCGGCGTCGGGCGAGCCGCCGAGCTTGCGGATCACCAGCACCGTGGTGGGCAGCTCTTCGCCGGGGGTGCTGCCGCCGCCGATCTGGCTGGTGCTGTCCTGGACCTCGGCCTCGATGCCGTGCTTCTTCAGCCTGGTTGCCAGGCCGCGGGCGCTGCGGCGCAGCTCATCGGCTTCGCGCGCGATGGCGCGCAGTGTGGGCACGCTTTCCAGTACCTTCTCGGGCTCGAGGTACAGCTTCAGGGTGTGCTCGAGCAGGCTGAGCGTCACCTTGTCGCAGCGCATCATGCGGAACATGGCGTTCTTCTTCACGCGCTCGACCAGGTCTTTGCGTCCCACGATCAGCCCGGCCTGCGGGCCGCCGAACAGCTTGTCACCGCTGAAGCAGACCAGGTCGGCGCCGGTCTTCACCAGCTCGGGCACACTGGGCTCGCGCGTGATGCCGTACTGCTTCAGGTCGATGATGCTGCCGGCGCCCAGGTCGTACACCACCGGCACGTTGCGGCGACGGCCGATCTCGACCAGCTCTTCCAGCGCGGCCTCGTGCACGAAGCCGACGATGGCGTAGTTGCTGGTGTGTACCTTCAGCAGCATGCCGGTGTTTTCGCTGATGGCGTTTTCGTAGTCGCTTGCCTTGGTCTTGTTGGTGGTTCCGATCTCGACCAGCTGGCAGCCGGACTTGCGCATCACGTCCGGCATGCGGTAGCTGCCGCCGATTTCCACCATGTGGGCGCGGCTGCAGGGCACTTCTTTGCCCTCGGCCAGCGTGTTCAGGATGATCATGGTTGCCGCGGCGTTGTTGTTCACCACCGTGGCGGCCTCTGCGCCCGTTATGCGAGTCAGCAGGGCATTGACCAGCTTGTCGCGGTCGCTGCGCTTGCCGCTGGCACGGTCGAGCTCGAGGCACGAGTACTCGGTGCTCTCGCGCATGGCGGCCTTCACGGCGCTTGCAGGCAGAGGCGCGCGGCCGAGCGAGGTGTGCAGGATCACGCCGGTAGCGTTGATGACGCGGCACTGGATGGGCTCAAGCAGCGCGGCGATGCGCTTTTCGACCAGCGCTGCCAGCGCTTGCTCCGTCAACTCGGACTGGAACACGTGGCCGCCTTCGCGCAGGTCCGTGCGCAGCAGCTCCAGCGCGGCACGGGTTTCTTCGGCGACGAGATGCCGGCCGGCGCTTGCGATCAGGGCGGCGAAGGGCTCGCTGGCGAGTAACCCGTCCAGCTTCGGCAGGTCGCGCAGGCTTGCGGTTTTGGATGCGTTGTTCACGGGCACAGTCTAGCAGCAGTGGGGGAGCGGTCCAATCAGCGCCTTGGCGGAACCTTGACCCGGCCAGGCCGTCGGCGGGGTATGCTGAAGCCATGGAGGCGCCAGCTAAATCCAAGGCCGCGCACGCCTGGCGCTTCCTGCGCAACTGTCTGACAGGCGGCGTGGCGACCGGCGTGTACTTCGCGGTGTACCTGCCGCTGTATCGCTGGGCTGATTGGCCGCAGTCTGTGGCAGACAACCTTGGGTTGCTGATTGGGGCCGCGGTGCAGTTCGTGGGAGCGCGCTACTTCGTGTTTCGGGCGCGACAGGGCAAGCTGCACAAGCAGCTCGCCGGCTTCGCGCTGGTGGAGCTGGGGACGCTGCTGGCGAACATGGGGGCACTGTGGGCCGGGCGCAGCCTGCTGCCGGGCGCATACGGGCAAAGCGACCTGCTGGTGCTGGCGACCAGCTTCGCCGTGTTCGCAGGTTTCAGCTACCCGGCCTGGCACCTGGTGTTTCGGCGTCCAAAAGCAGAAGCGGCGCCCGGGGGCGCCGCTTCTTGATTGCTTTGCTTCAGGTTACTTGAGCTCGGCGAGGGCTTCGTCGATCTCTTTCTCCATGTCGGTCTTGTCCATGTCCTTGGCCAGGGCCTTCAGACCTTCCGCGTCACCCTTCTCGACCATTTCCGCCATTTCGGTGCGGGCTGCGTCGAGGATGTTGTGGTAAGCGCGGATCGAGTCTTCCTGGGCCTGCAGACCAACCACACCCTCCTTGAAGTTCTTGAGCAGAAGCTTCAGGGCGTTCTTGCGGTCGTTGTTGGTCAGGTACTCGTTGGCCTTGTCCAGGTTCTTCTGCAGCTTCTCGCTGGTCTTGTCGGCCTGGTCCTTCACCTTCTTCAGGTAGCCCTTCAGCTGATCCGTGCCGGGCGCCTTGGTCATACGGTAGTACTCGTTGCCGTATGAGTCGGCAACGATCACCGTCACCTTGCCGACGGGCACGTTGTAGTCGCGCGACGGGTTGTCGCTCAACAGCTTGCTGGTCGGGACGACGCTTTCTTCGGCCCAGGGCGACTTTTCACGGTCGGCCGTGTAGGGAATCTTGACGAACACGGCGTCAGTCTTGCTGAGGTCAGCCAGGCCCTTGTCCGAGAACTCGGAGTCCGCGGCATTTTCGCTGGGGAAGTAGATCACCAGCGGGCGTGCTTCACGGGCTGCGGACTCGAGCGTCTCGGAAGACGCACGCGACCAGGACGGAAGTGATTCCGGATCGATACTGGGCGCCGGACGGGCACCACCGCCGCCTCCGCCGCTCGTCGGGCCGCTCACGCGACCAAGTTTCCTCGGAGCTGCACCGCCGGTCGTGGCACCGCCACCACCGCCGCCTGTTGCTGCTGCCCCACCACCACCACCACCACCACCTGCAGCGGCACCGCCGCCACTTGGGGCCGGACATCAGCCAGCGGAAAGCGGCTGAGCCATGATGCCGGTCAGCGCGAACGCGCCGACTGCCATCAGGGCCAGCATGTAAAATCGTTTCATCGGATTCCTCCCCATTGGTTGCTTGCCCAGCACCAGTGATAAGTGTAGTCGGTCGGTATGCGCTTACAACAAAAACACAAGTTCAATGACTAAGTTTGAATTGGATTCGACAGCTTACAAACGGGCCACCCTGGAATCGGTTCAGTACGAATGCGGTTGCGTAAGTTGTATCCAGTAAGCTGTTTACGAATGAAACCGGGCCGGGGTTAGCCCCGGCCCGGTGTGTTGCCTGCAGCTATGTCTAGCCCAGCTTGGCGATTGCCTCGTCGATTTCTTTTTCTACGTCAGTGTTCTTCAGGTCCTTGGCCAGCGCCTTTATGCCATCCGCATCACCCTTCTCTGACAACTTCGTCAGTTCAGTGCGTGCGGCATCCATCATCTCGTGGTACAGGCGGATAGAGCCTTCCTGGGCGTCCAGACCGACCAGACCATCCTTGAAGTTCTTGAGCAGAGCCTTCACCGCGTTCTTGCGGTCGTTGGCTTCAACGTACTGCTTGGCCTTGTCCAGGTTCTTCTGCAGCTTTTCGTTGTTGTCTTCGACCTGCTCCTTCACCTTGCCGATCATGGACGACAGCTTCTCGGCCTTGATCTTAGGCTCCGTGCGGAAGTACTCGTTGCCAAACCAGTCGCATACCAGCACGGCCGCCTTGCCGACCGGGATGTTGTAGTCGCGAGACGGGTTGTCGCTCAGCAGCCTGCTGGTCGGCACCACGCTCTTATCCTCCCAGGGCGAAGCTTCGCGGTCGGCGGTGTACGGAATCTTGATGAACAGCGCGTCTGCCTGGCTGAGCTTGGCGAGGTCTTCACCGTAGAACTCGCTGTCAGCGGCGTTCTCGCTCGGGAAGTACACGATGATCGGGCGCTGGTCCGTGGCCGCGCTTTCAATCGTGTCCGAAGCAGGCTTCTGCCAGGCCGGGATGCCCTTGGGGTCCGCCGCGACGGGACCGCGGGCAGCGCCGCCGTTGGCGGGCTGGCCGACACGCCCGACCTTCTTGCCGCTGGGGCAGCCGCCGCTGGGGCAACCGCCGGATCCGCAGCCGGCCGTTCCGCCGCTGCCACAACCGCCGCCGGAACAGCCACCACCCGAGCATTGGGCCGCAAGCGGCATGGAAACGCCGCAGATGGCAAACAAGGCCACCAGCAGCAATGAACCAAATTTGATCTTCATGAGTGATCCCCTTGAGTCGAACCGCACCGTTCGAGAACTGTGAAATTGCGCTGGCGCGCACCGCACCGCATCGGGGCAGAGGCGACCGTCACAGCCGGGGATGAACTGAGCTAGAAACCCGGTGAAGCGGCGCCGCCACTCCGAGAGAGGCGCCGTCAGCGGAAAGGAATGCGGCAGAGGTTCCACATGGTGAACTGCCTGTTCCGGGTCTGGAACTGAGTGGCTTACGAGGCTGCGGGATTACGAGAAAATGAAGAAGGACGGCACCGGAGTGCCGTCCTTCCTTTGTGCGTCACCGATGTTACTTGACGGAGCTGATCGCTTCGTCCACTTCCTTCTCCAGGTCGGTCTTCTTGACGACCTTGGCCAGTTCCTTCAGGCCCTCGACGTCACCCTTCTCGACCAGGGCGTCCTTCTGCTCACGGTACTTGTCCATGATTTCGTGGTACAGGCGCACCGAAGCCTCCTGGGCGTCCAGGCCGACCACGCCCTCTCCGAAGTTCTTCAGCAGGGTCTTCAGGGCGTTCTTGCTGTCCTCCTTCTCCACCGCCTGCTGAGCCTTCTCGAGGTTCTTCTGCAGCTTCTTGTTCGCGTCCTCGACCAGGTCCGCAACCTTGGTGATCATGGCCTTCAGCTTGTCGGCCTTGACCTTCTCGTCGGTGCGGAAGTACTCGTTGCCGAACCAGTCGCAAACCAGCACTGCGGCCTTGCCCACCGCGATGTTGTATTCGCGCGAGGGGTTGTCGCTGAGCAGCTTGGAAGTCGGAACGACTGAGGTCTCCGCCCACGGCGACTTTTCACGGTCGGCCGTGTAGGGAACCTTCACGAACATCGCGTCAGTCTTGCTGAGTTCAGCCAGGTCTTCACCGTACATGGTGAAGTCGCTGTCTGCTTCGTTCGGGAAATACAGCACGATCGGGCGCTTTTCTGCAGCCGCCGACTCGATCGAGCTTGAGGAAGCCTTCTGCCAGGAGGGAACCTTGGCAGGATCGGCAACGGGCTTAGCTGCACCGCCACCACCACCACTTGGACCGGCAACACGGCCGACCTTCGCAGGACCGCATCAGCCAGCCGACAGCGGCTGCGCAACAACGCCGGCGAGACAGCTCACCGCGATGCTGAGGGCCGCAAAAGAAAGGAACTTCTTCATTTGCACTCTCCCGATTGGAGTAAGGACTAAATTCGCACCGGTCGCACTTCAGAACGATACACCCGGTTGAGCGTATCGTCTATTGTGTAGGCGAGATTCTTTACGCCTTACAGTTTTTCTTGAAGTTAAATCTTCTGCAAATCGTGACAATTATCTGGTTGATTACGAAAGCGATCTCTTTATAAATACCTGCACTTTCGTCTTTCGGGCCTTCCGCCCGGGTTTACTGACTGGAGATTTTCATGCCCTTCGAACTGCCTGCACTGCCCTGGGAAAAGAACGCCCTCGAGCCCCACATCTCGGCCGAGACCCTCGACTACCACTACGGCAAGCACCACAACGCCTACGTTACGAACCTCAACAAGCTTACCGAGGGCAAGCCCGAGGCGAGCAAGTCACTGGAGGAACTGATCAAGACCACCGAAGGCGGCCTGTTCAACAACGCCGCCCAGGTCTGGAACCACACCTTCTACTGGCATTGCATGAAGCCGAACGGCGGCGGCGCGCCCAGCGGCAAGCTGGCTGACGCCATCAAAAAGGACTTCGGCAGCTTCGACGAGTTCAAAAAGCAGTTCGTGGAGGCCGCCACCACCCAGTTCGGCAGCGGCTGGGCATGGCTGGTGAAGGGCAAAGACGGCAAGCTGAAGGTGACCAAGACCGGCAACGCCGACTGCCCGATCAAGCATGGCGACACGCCCCTGCTTACCATCGACGTGTGGGAGCACGCCTACTACATCGACTTCCGCAACGCCCGCCCCAAGTACATCGAGACCTTCATGGACAAGCTCGTCAACTGGGATTTTGTAGCCAAGAACCTGGGCTAATTGCGCGAACCGGCAAAACGGGGACGGGCTTGCGCCCGTCCCCGTTTTCAACTCAGGCTCCGGGGGCAATCATGGACAAACCACTCGCGGGCAAAATCGCCGTCGTCGCCGGCGCCACTCGCGGCGCCGGGCGCGGAATCGCCACCGCCCTCGGCGAAGCGGGCGCTACCGTATACTGCACCGGCCGCAGTGTCGCTGGTGTGCCGGGCATGGCGAATCGGCCTGAAACCATCCACGAAACGGCTGAAATCGTGACTGCCCGCGGCGGCCGCGGCATCGCGGTGCGCGCGGATCACAGTGACCCGGCGCAGGTGGCGGCGCTGTTCGAGCAGGTGGGGGAGTTCGACATCCTGGTCAACGACATCTGGGGCTGCGAAGACCTGATGGACTGGGGCAAGAAACTCTGGGAGGCCAAGCTCGAGAACGGCCTGACCATCATCGACCGCGCGATCAAGACCCACATCATCACCAGCCATTACGGCCTTCCGCAGCTCCGCAAGGGCGGCCTGGTGGTGGAGATCACGGACGGCGACGGCTTCTATTATCGGGGCAACTTCTTCTATGACCTGGTGAAAACCAGCGTGATCCGCATGGCGTTCGCGCTGTCGCAGGAGCTGAAGGAGCGCGGCATCACTGCGCTGGCCGTGACACCCGGCTTCCTGCGCAGTGAGTGGATGCTGGCCCACTTCGGCGTCAGCGAAAGCAACTGGCGCGACGCCGTTGCCAAGGTGCCCGAGTTCATCGAGTCCGAGACGCCGCTGTTCGTGGGCCGCTGCGTTGCCGCGCTGGCCGCCGATCCCAGAGTGAATGAGCGCAACGGCCGCGTGTACGCCTCGTGGGACCTGGCCGAAGACTACAAGGTGTTCGACGCCGACGGCGCGCGCCCGCACTTCAAACGCTGGCTGGAGCAGAACATGCCCAAGGTGGCGGCGGGCTGGAAGCGGCTCGATGACCAGTTCTACAGCTACTGGGGCAGCATGCCCTACAACATGCCCGAGTAGACGATAAAGCGTCGCAGCTGTGCTGTGGCGACTCCTCTTGCAGGCCGCCGGCCGAAATTCAGCCGATGTAGAAGCGCATTCCGAGCTGGAAGCCGAAGTGGTTGATGGTGATGGTGGGCAGGTCGGCGCTGGCGTCTTCAACGTAGATGCTGGTGTCAACGAACAGCGCGCTGTAGTGGATGCCCGCGAAGAAGCGCAGGTTGCGCCCGCCGAGTTCCACACCGGCGGCCAGGCCTAAGCCGAAGCCGCTGATGTTGTCCACGCCGGCGTCCACCACGTCTTTGAAGAAGTCTTCGAAGATCTCGGCGATCGTCAGCTCGCCGATGCACCAGCGCCCGGTGATTTCGCCGTACACCGCGAAGCCTTCGTTGAAGTCAAAGTGGGTGCGGAAGCCGAGGTCGAACACGCCGCCTGTCAGCAGCAGGCCCGCGGTCGCCTCGGCCTTCAGCACCACCGACACCCAGGGCAGGGCGGGCAGGCCCACGTCCACGCCCTGGCTGGCGGCGAAGAACACCGGGTACAGGCCGGAATACAGCGAGATCTCAACGCCACCCCAGGGCCAGGAATCGTCGAAGCTCTGGCCGCCGACGCGCGTGATGGCGGGCGGCTCGTCGGGCTCAAACAATGAGCGTTCAACGGGTCGGCGGAAGTCGCCCAGTTCAAGGGCACAGGCAACGGGCGCGAGCAGTACGGCAAGCAGTAGCAGCAACGGGCGCATGGCGCCTCCAGGACAGAACCAGTGAGCGAGTCGGCCGGGCAAGTCTACCCCATGGAACGGGCCGATGCCGAGAGTTCCACAGATGTCGCGGGCTTGTTTCCGGGTGGCTTTGCGCCACACTTTACGCCATGAACGACACGCAACCGCTTGAATCCGAGGCCTGGGGTAAACGCAGCGGCAGCGAAGACGAAGCGCTGTTCCTGGAAGGGCCCACCACCCGGCGTTCCGAGTTTGCCCGCGCCGTGCGCATCTTCCTTGAACTGATCAGGGGCTTCCGCGCCCTGCACTTCGTGGGGCCCTGCGTCACGGTGTTCGGCTCGGCGCGCTTTGCCGAGTCTCACCCGTACTACACGCTCGCGCGCGAGGTCGGCCGTGAGCTGGGGCGCGCCGGCTTCACCGTCATGACCGGCGGCGGGCCCGGCGTGATGGAGGCCGCCAACCGCGGCGCCCGCGACGTGGGTGCTCCCTCCGTGGGCTGCAACATCAAGCTGCCGCGTGAGCAACAGCCGAACCCGTACCTCGATAAGTGGGTGGACTTCCGCTACTTCTTCGTGCGCAAGATGATGCTGGTGAAGTACAGCTACGGCTTCATCGTGCCGCCCGGCGGCTTCGGCACCATGGACGAGGTGTTCGAGGCCGCCACGCTGATCCAGACCGGCAAGATCCGCGAGTTCCCGCTGGTGCTGCTGGGCGTCGAGTACTGGAAGCCGATGCTGGAGTACCTCGAGAACACCATGGTGCGCGCGGGCACCATCGACCAGGCCGACGTCAACCGCCTGTTCCTGACCGATTCGCCGAAAGAGGCCGTGGAGTTCGTGACGGCGGCCGCGATCGACAAGTTCGGCCTGAAGTACCGCAAGCGCCGCCCCAGCCACTGGTACTACGGCGAGAAACGCGAGCCCTTCAAGGCCCAGCCCGCGCCTGTCGTCGCGCGCGACGATTCATAGTTGTGCGGGCTCGGCCGGCGCGCGCAGCGCCCGCCGCAGGTAATCAGCCACGGCCAGCGCGCCGATCACGGCCGCCGCAACCGCGAAGTGCAGCTGCATCTCGCTGCCCGCAAGGATCGCCCACAGGGCGGCGAACTGGCTGACCGTCGCCAGCTTGCCCAGCAGGCCAGCGCGCAGGTCGAGCTTGCGGCGGCCGGGCATGGCGCGCCAGGCAAGCACCATGGGGCCCAGCAGGATTTCGCGCGTGGCGATCAGCGCCAGCAGGTACCAGGGCGGCTGGTACAGCCACCACACGGCGCCCAGCACGGAGACCACGAAGGTCTTGTCGCACAGGGGGTCAAGCCACGCCCCGCGCCCGCCCTTCTCGCCCAGGCCGCGGGTGGGCAGGCCCTTGGCGCGGCGGCGCTTGCGCACACGGCGCGCGAACCAGCCGTCCAGCATGTCGGAACCTGCGGCGGCAGCCATCAAAGCTGCCAGCGCCCATGGCCACTGCACCAGCGCCCAGGCGGCCAAAGCCATCGGCAGCCGCACCAGAGTCAGCAGGTTGGGCAGGGAGAAGATCGGCTCCTGCGCGGGCGCTGCTTCGGCCTGTTCGGGTTGCGTCATGGCTCACGCGCCGGGTGGCCCACGGGCAGCAGGTACAGCACCGCCAGTTCGCGGGAAAGCGCCAGGGCGCGGTGCGCGGCATTGTCGTCGAAGGCGCCGATCGGCACACCGCCCAGGCCCAGCGCCACGGCCTGCAGCAGCAGGTTCTGGGCCGCGTGGCCGGCCTCCATGTACACGTAGCGCTCGGCGCGGTCGCCGTACTTGCGCGAGGTGCGCTGGTAGTCGGCGGCGATCACGAACACCGCCGGGGCGTCGCGCACGGCCTCTTGCTCGAGGGCGGCGGCATACAGCGCCGGGCGGGCGTCGTCGTCGGAGATGCGCCGCAGCTTGTGGCCTTGCGGCAGATAGTGGAACACGCCGTCAGCCGAGAGCACGTACAGTTCAAGCGGGTAAAGCGCGCCGGCGGAAGGCGCGGTGCGCTGGCCCTCGTCGCCGGTGACGCCCTGGGCGGCCCAGCACAACTGGGCGATCTCGGCGTCGGTCAGGCGCGCGTCGGTGAACTTGCGCACGGAGCGCCGGCGCTGAAGCAGTTGCTCAAGCGTGTGCTCGCCTGCAGTGCGCGGCCGCGCCATCTCATGAGCCTCCGAGCCGCCATTGGCCGCCGGCCCGTTCTGCGAAGTGCAGCCAACCAGCAGCAAAGCAGGCAGCAGCCATCTCATGCAGACTCAACGCCGGTTTGTCACCTACGATTGCATGCACGACGCAAAGGCGCCGTTGAGTGCGCCGTCTCAGGCCTTGGTCAGCGCCTTGTGGCCCTGGACGATTGCGTCCACTACGCCGGGGTCGGCGAGTGTGGTGATGTCGCCGAGGGCTTCGTATTCGCTTTCGGCTATCTTGCGCAGGATGCGGCGCATGATTTTGCCGCTTCTGGTTTTAGGCAAGCCCGGCACGAACTGGATGTGGTCCGGCGTGGCGATCGGGCCGATCACTTCGCGCACTTTCTCTTTCAGCTCGCCGATCAGCTCCGGGCCGGGCTTGACCTCGGGCGTCAGGTGGCAGTAGGCGTAAATGCCTGAGACTATGTAGCGATGGGTCATCCTGGAGGGGTAGCCTCACGTTTGGCAGTTCGAGGTCTACCCCAACCAGGAGACAAAACATGACTACATAT
>JAANMX010000822.1_pt1 | contig 38932 bp, 55 predicted proteins | sample 7279681 | NCBI WGS metagenome assembly JAANMX01 (sample SAMN14094542, study PRJNA606508) | bioreactor metagenome | isolation source: A lab-scale SPAN reactor treating ammonium-rich wastewater day 351 | place: Ireland: Galway | collected 2018-01-01 | reverse complement strand
CACAGAAGGCTTTCGCCGGCTGGATGCACCGGACCTGCCTGCCCCCTCCATGAACGGAGCAGGCCGATACTGCGTGTTGGAAGACCCGATGTTCACGGTACAGGCCGTGACGTTGAACCACCGCATTCCCTCCCTGGCCTATGCCCTCCAAGAACAATTTCATGTGAACGTCAACAAGGAGCGGCTCCACGAGGCCGGCCTTCCGGTCGGCTACTGGCTGAAAGAAGTGAAGCAGTATTTATGGCAAGGCAAGCCGGATGATTTTCGCTTCACCGCCACGCTGTACCATGAGCACCGGCGGGAGGAGCGGACATTCGTGCTGGGCGAAGTTCGCGAACGGTTCCTCACCATCAGCCGAGGGCAGAAGTTGGCCTATGTCGTGGATGCCCGTTACGACGGGGAGAACGAAGCGAAGATCGTCGACCTTGCGCGCGGCGCCGACATTTTCTATTGTGAGGCCCCCTATGTGGAGCAGGATGCGGCCAAGGCCGGCGAACGGTACCATCTTACGGCCAGGCAAGCCGGGCTCATGGCCCGCAAGGCCGGTGTCCGGGAGTTGGTGGTGTTTCATTTTTCGCCGCGCTACACGGGACAGGGCGCCCGCATCACAACCGAAGCGCAGGCGGCGTTCGAAGGCTGCTGAGGGAGGATCGGCATGGGCGAGTGGCTGAAGTTCGGGTTGTATTTTCTCTTGGGCGGTACCATCGTCAGCGTCTCAACCTATCTCGGATCGCAAGGCCGATCATTTCTCGCCGCTTTCGCCAGCACCTTTCCCGCCATGACCGGAGCCACCTTCATCCTCATCTACCTCAACGGCGGCAGCGACCACCTCGTCACCTACGCCAAGAATCTGCTCTGGTTCGTCCCGCCCTGGCTGGTCTATGTCGGCTGCATGATCTACGGCGTTGAGCGGGTCGGCTTTTGGCTCTCCATGACCGGCGCCATGGTCCTCTATATGGGCTGCGTAGGAATCGTGAAATGGCTGGCGCGGTAGGGCGGCCCGAAAAGCAGTTGCTTTGGCGCTGCTAGCTCCCATCGAGAACTTCAAGTATCGGGTGAGTAATGGAGCGTCGTTGCACGGCGACTCACCGTCCAGCCCTAAAAATTCAAGCGATCATTAATGGTCAATCCAAAGCGCTGCTGGAGCAGCTGTTTGCATTCCTCCTCACCGGTTACATGAAGTTCTTGCGCACCGTCTCGTCCTCGCACCTTCAATACCCTGTCGAGAAGTGTCTTCCGTCCCTCCTCGGTGGGAATCGTGCAGATCCGTCGCTGCACGAAGAGAGAATCCGGTGCGTGCGAGTGATACTAGTTGGCGAAGGCAAAGTCGATCGGCAGCCAAGGGTCCAGGGTGAAGGAATAGAGGTTGGTCCAAGCTCCATCGATGGCACATTGCAACAGATACTCGTCCCGCTCTCCCGTCACCAGTCGGAACCGGTCAGGGCCCTGAGGCTGCTCCTCGCCGACTGTCAGCGGCACAGGTTCACGCGGCTCCTGCCCGCCGAATCCGACATCGACCAGCCAGCGCGCCTCGCCCAGATGAACCAGCAGTATTTGATGACTTCGCGGCCGCACGCCCTCCGCTCCGTACAGCACTCGAGCAGCCAGTCGCGTGACGGCAAATCCAAACTCCTCCAACAGCAGTGCAAACAGCCCGTTCAACTCGAAACAGTACCCACCCCGACGACCAAGCACGATCTTCCGAAAGAGATGAGAGGGTTCCAGTGAGATGGGACACCCCAGGTGGATGTCCAGGTTTTCGAACGGCACAGTCAAGACATGGGACAGATGCAACGCACGCAATGTCTCAATCGACGGAGCCACAGGCCCCTCATACCCGATACGTGCAAGATAGACAGATCGCTCGACCATACAGTCCTTTCGTCGATGCCCCTACTTTCTGCTTGCACGTCGGGCCCGAAGTGTGTCGGCGGTGTCTATTGGCGGTCGCTTACAACACAACTTGGGCCTAATGTGAGGCCCCCTTTATTTTGATGGCTTCTTGGAAGCCGGCGCCGGTATAGGTGCCGGTGATGTCGGCGGTGGAGCAGAGATGGTGAATGATCCGAGCGACGGCGCCGGGAAGTCCACCGTAAACGGCACATCACCCGAGATGCCGGTTGCCTCGAACTGCGACAGCGGCACCGTGGCTATCTGCTCAGCTGGTGACCCACAATCGCCTGGGCACAAATCTACGGTGTCCTTGACGGTATAGGAGATCAAGGGCGTCACCACAATCTCCGAACCTGACTTTCGCGCCACCTCCACCGTACCGCTCACACGGCGCTCGTCATTGAATCGCGAAGGCTGAGCACCCGCCGGGCACGTGGTCTGGTTCGAGCCAATGTCGCCGGCGAGGTTCCCCGGAATGTCTCTGGGGGCGCTGAAGTTCATGCGGTCTGGACTCGCCGGGTCGTTGAGCGTCGCAATTGCTGTCGGGATGAGGGTAGCGATGTCGAGGGATGCCGTGGTGCTCACAGTCAGTGGTTTGGCAGCAAGGCTCTTCTTCAATTCATTGGTGAGGAAAGTCGTGGTCTTCTTTGTGGTGAGCGAGTTCGAGAAGTCCTTGCCGAAGTCGGCGGTCAGGTTTTTCGCAGCCGATCCGCCCCACAGGTACTCCTTCCAGAATGGAACCACACGGCTGTCGACGACTGCGGAAATGCCCGCCAACAGCCACCACGCTCTCTTGCTTCGATAGTATTCAGCCAATTTCTCGCTTGTGTAAGGTGAGCAGAATCCAGCCGGACACCATGAGGGGCGGCCGCAGCTCTGGGCTTTGGGCGCGCCGCTATTCGCATACTTGCGCTCCATCTCCATGTCCATGTCGTCCATGTGCTGCTGCATCGGGTCGGTCTGTCGCTGCACGGTGGCGGCGAGCGACGGCAATGCCTCCTGCTGCACCACATGCGTGAGTTCGTGCGCCAGCAGTTGCCGTCCCGTTGGCGTCTCGGGAGCATACTGTCCTGGACCGAACACGATGTCCCGACCGACTGTGTAGCCGAGTGCGTGAAGTGCACGCGCCGACTCAGCCGCCATTTCATCGCTGTGCACCCGGACTGAACTGAAATCATAGCGAAAGCGTGATTCCATGAAGTTACGCGTCGCGGGGTCGAGAGATTGACCAGGTGAGCGCAATACGTCGTGGAGGATAGGCGGTGCTGCGGTCTGTCCCAAATCGCCTGTCTCGACGTGCTTGGTCTGCAAGAGTTTATGTCCCTCCGCCTGACACTGGGGGCACGTTCCACCGCAGTCGCAAGCGCGCTGGAGCTGTGGCTCAGGCATCCTCATCACCTGTTCTGAGGTGCGGTCTGCTTCCTGCTCGTATTCGTCTCCTGGCTTGCTGATCTGCAACTTTGTCTGTATCGCTCCCACTGCATGAGGATGTATGGAGATCCGACTAAAATCGTGCCCAAAGCAAGGTGATGCCGTACCGGTCAATCCGGATGTGGGTTCTTCAACATGAGTCTGCAACATTCGTTGCACGGCTTGATTACCCATTGCGCGCTGCACATAGAGGACAGGATGTTCGTGATGAACACACCCAGGTGTTGTCGTGTTAGGCCGAGCAAAGCTGGAGGATACTGGCTGTTGAGGTTGATTTTGTGCGAAGGTTCGCATGTTCTGTCTCCTACTTTTGCTGCAGCGGCGCTACCTCACGCCCTGCCGCTCAGCCGCGAGCGGCGCGCTCTTGGTTCAAGTCGGAATGTTCGCGCCGCGGCGCTCATCGAAATCGAAATATTGAATGGGCTCCAAGCGAGGATGAACCTTGCAGCTTTCGAGTTTGAGGGGAACGATCGTCTTGCCTTTTCCGAGTCCGTATGCCCACTCGAACGTCACGTATGAGGATTCGGCCGAACTCTCGCTCAACGCCACAAGGACCGCAATCGACTTGCTGATTCCGCGTTCGATCTCTCCACGCCAGTCACTGCTAGCCCGAAGCTGGCCTTGGTCGCGCCATTGATTGACACCAGCCTCAGCGAGCTTGATCCCCGCCAATTCGGCGAAGTGGCTTCTAGCCACGAACCGCCGCCTCGATCACGGCGATGTTTATCTTTTTCATCGTCATCATTGCATCGAACGCCCGCTTGGCGGCGGAGAGATCGGGGCTGGTATACGCCTTGGTCAAGGCGATTGGCGTAATTTGCCAGGAGATGCCCCATTTGTCTTTGCACCAACCGCACTCGCTCTCTTGGCCGCCGTTGTCGACGATCGCGTTCCAATATCGATCAGTCTCGACCTGATCTTCCGTGGCAACTTGGAACGAGAACGCTTCATTGTGTTTGAACGCGGGCCCACCGTTCAACCCCAGGCAGGGAATGCCCATCACGGTGAACTCGACGGTCAATACGTCCCCTTGCTTGCCCGACGGAAAGTTGCCCGGTGCACGATGCACCGCGCCGACGGACGAATCGGGAAAGGTCTTGGCGTAGAATCGCGCAGCCTCCTCGGCATCGCGTTCGTACCAAAGGCAAATCGTGTTCTTTGCGATCTTCGTCATGATGGTCCTCCATCGTGATTAGAAATAGAATCTGGGCCGTTCCCGGATGAAGTCATCGATCCCCCATTGGGGGTCTAACGTTCGAGCTCACGCGCCCGGAGGGTGGGCCGACTTGCCCGCTGCAGAGGTCGCGTGTTGAGAGAGGGTTAAGCGTTGCCTGTGACCTGCCGACCTGGGAGTTCATAGCGTAGCTCCGCAAAGCCTGCCCCAACCTGGCGAACAGACATGAGCTTCCAGGGCGGACTCGTGACGCGACGCGGGAAGAGCTGCTTGCCTTTCCCCAGGGTGACCGAAGCCACCTGGATGATGGCTTCATCGAGAAGCCCTGCGTCGAAGAACTGAGCGGCGAGATCTCCGCCGCCGACGACCCAGACATTCTTGGATGCCGCAGCGCGAGCCATCTCCTTGTGGACGGGACGAACATCCCCTTGAACGAAACGGACGTCCGCACCCTTGATGGAAGGCAACGTGCGGTGAGAGAACACCCAAGTGGGCTGTGTGTAGGGCCATGGCGAACCAGTCTGCTCCGCAACCTTCGCAGCGTGGCGCACCATCCACAGATACGTCGCAGAGCCCATAACCAGGGCACCCACATCGGCAATGAAGGCAGGATAGCTGGTGTCGTTGACGTCTCCAAGCGGGAACAGCCAGTCCAGCGAGTCGTCTTCTGTTGCGATGAAGCCGTCAAGGCTTGTTGCGATATAGTACTGCGTCTTCATGGCTGTGGAAGTGCCGCCGGCGGCTGACTCGCCGCCTCACGGCACCGGCAATTTCAATCCGCATAATACGCGACGAACGTTCACGGACTATACGCGATTTGTGTCGTTGGTTCCACGAGTTGCAACCGTATGCCCGTGCTTCCTAGGTTCTTATGCCGATCGGCATCACACTCGTTCCGTGAATGGGTTCACATCCCGTCCAGCGGACTGCGGACACCCGTCGGCGAGATCTCGTTGGTGAACGACCCTGACCCGCGTGAGGTGGTCACGAAGTGAGGCCTTGAGCGATTCCGGCAGCATCGTGATCCGGTCTTTCGCGCCCTTGCCGTCATGATAGAGGATCACGATTTTGAGCTGGCCGGCTTCTGCCGTGGTGATCTGGCTCGATCCGTGTCCCATTGTCCCCTCAACGAGGCCATCGAAGGGAGCGAAAACTCGCCGCTCGGGAAGCGTCTCCTGTGCAGAATTACACGTTGTTAATCGAGGGCCACCACCAAGGAAGAAGAGCAGGCCCGGACTGTCCTTACGGCGTTGGCAGCGGAATGGACGGAAATCGAGCCGAGTCGTGCCGTTCTGGAGCAAGCCCCCCTGAAGCGCTTGGCCGCCACTGCGTCAGACGATTCCGAGAAATACGGCCAGGGAGCGGTCGACGCGGGCCATCACCTCGTGATCGAGCGAGCCGATGCGGGCACCAATGGCGTCATGAGGAACGGTCACAATCTTATCGATCATAATCTGCGAAGGCTACTTGAGGCCATTCTTAGGCGAGGGCTCAACGGAAAGGCGAAACAGGGGCGCATCAAGAAACTCGGTCGTCAGGAGCAAATCGTCACGTTCCCAAGCGCAGAGAAGAGATCGGATTGCAGGACAAGGGCGGGCCTCGGTTTTCCGCTATAGTGGCCCTTGGCAGCGACCGCGACAAGATCGCCGCGTTTCATCCGTTATCCCAGTCAGCGATCTGTGAGACGAAGTCAAGAACGGGTTTTTCCTGTGCAGACCGTGCCGCAAGGCGCGCCTGCCGGCGGCATTCAGCCGCAAATCCGGCAGCCCGGGTGTCCGGAACCCAGATCTGCACCGGCCGCAAACCCTTTTGGCGCAACCGGCTTCGATAACGGCTCTGTTTTTCTTTCGGGGTCAGGTGTGTCTCGGAGGACATAGGATTTTCTCTTTCCACTGTCTTCTAGTCTCACGCTACCACATGCGCGTGTAACATGTTACCAGGTTCTTCGGCTGCGCACGATGGTTGGAAATGTACGCCTACTCAGCTTGTGCTTAGCTGAACGACGAACGGCGGGAGCTGCTCAGAGACGTCAAAGAGCGCGGGCTGACCTGTAGTCGATGATGTGCCTTTGAAACCAAGCGGCGAGCATCGAACAATGTCTGGCCGCATCAGGTAGACCTGACGTCTGGTGAGTTGAAGTGATGTTTGATCAGAAAAAGGCAACGCGACATTCTACGAATTCACCTCCACCGGTCACAGCGCCTCGCCCTTCCTTCCTCTCGCCCCGAATTGCAGACCATTCCCGAGCTTGTTACGATGTCCGGTCTTTCCCTTGAAGGAGTTCTCCGGGTGGTTCAACGTATGCCCGCCAAGAAACCGTCTCACGACCTCATCATCGAAGGCGCGCGCCAAAACAATCTCAAGAACATCTCGCTGCGGATTCCACACGACCGGGTGACGGCGATCACGGGGCTTTCGGGATCCGGCAAATCATCGCTGGCCTTCGATACGTTGTTCGCGGAGGGGCAGTGGCGCTATGTGGAATCGCTCTCGACCTATGCGCGCATGTTTCTCGATAAGGTGAACCGTCCCGACGTCGACCGGCTGACCAACGTCCGTCCCGCAATCGCGATCGAACAGAAAAATCCGGTCCGGACGGCACGCTCGACCGTGGGCACCGCGACCGAGCTGGCCGATCTGCTTCGGCTGCTCTTCGCCAAGATCGGGAAACCCGTCTGCCCCTCCTGCAAACAAGAAGCGCGCGGCTACTATCCCGGCTCACTGACTGAAGAGTTGCTCGCTCACTGTCCTGACGCGCGAGCGATGGTGCTCTTCCCGCTAAAGGATCTCGGGCCCGGCCATGACCGATCATTGATCGATTCCTTGTTGAAACGCGGCTTCACTCGGCTGCGATGCGGTGAGGAGCTGTTCAACCTTCACGACGAGGCCGCACTCCCGGCATCCCGGCCGAGCGGGCTGCAGGTGGTCTTGGACCGGGTGGTGCTCCGGCCCGATAACCGCCACCGCCTCATCGACGCAATCGAAACCGCCTTTCGAGAAGCCGACGGCCTTTGTCAGATCGACATCATCGGCCAGGGGGTCCGCACCTATAGCACGGACTTTCGTTGCCAAGGCTGCGGCCGCACGTTCGAACCGCTCCGACCGCTCCTGTTTTCGTTCAACCATCCCCTCGGAGCCTGCCCCGAATGCAAGGGGTTCGGCAACATCCTGCACTATGATCGCGACCTGGTCATCCCGGATCGCAGCCGATCCCTTGCAGGCGGCGCGGTGGAACCCTGGAGCAAACCCGGCTCCGATTGGTGGCAGCAACAGCTCTTACTCGCCATGCGTAAGCGGGGCGTGGACCTCACGACTCCGTTTCAGGCGCTTCCCCCGGAGGTGCAGCACCTCATTTGGGAGGGCGGCAAGGATGTGGAGGGAGTTCGGCAATATTTCGAGTACCTGGAAACCAAACGCTACAAACTGCACGTACGGGTCTTGCTAAGCCGCTATCGCAGTCCCGCTCCATGCCCCACCTGCCTGGGCAGCCGCCTGAAGCCGGAAGCCCGGTTCGTCAAATTGGCTGGGCGCGACTTCGTAGAACTGAACGATCTGACCATCGAGGCAGCCGCCGCCTGGGTGCAGCAGCTGGCCCTGCCCTCTTTTGAAGCGGAGATCGCCAAGGACATTCTGCGCCAGCTGCACGACAAGCTGAGTTTTCTGCTCCGTGTGGGCTTGGGATACCTCAGCCTATCGCGCCAAACGAAGACCCTGTCCGGCGGGGAAGCACAACGGATCACCCTCGCCAACCAACTCGGCTCACGCCTCGTGGGCACTCTCTACGTGCTGGACGAGCCGACCATCGGTCTCCACGCCCGCGATACGGCCACATTGGCCGACATCCTGCGCGACCTTGCCGACCACGGCAACACCGTCGTCGTGGTCGAGCATGATCCCCTGGTGATGCAAGCCGCCGATTACCTCGTGGAATTGGGTCCCGCCTCCGGTGAACAGGGCGGTTCCATCGTCTGCGCGGCCCCGCGCGACCGGTTCATTGCCGACCGGCAGGCCATCACCGCCCGATACCTGCGGGGAGAAGCCAGCATTCCGCTACCCAAGTCCCGTCGGCCCGGCAACGGCAAAGTCCTCAGCATCGCCGGCGCGGCCGAACACAACCTCAAGAACCTGCTGGTTCGCATCCCCCTCAACATGCTGGTCTGCGTAACCGGCGTGTCGGGGTCCGGCAAGAGCACCCTGGTGGAAGACACCCTCTATCGGGCGGCGGCTCGGGCCTTCCGCGTGGAATCCCTGCCGATGGGAACATTCCAGGCCATCAAGGGGCTCGAACACCTGAAAGGCGTGCGCCTCATCGATCAACAGCCGATCGGCCGCACGCCGCGCTCGAATCCCATCACCTACCTGAAGGCCTTCGACGACATCCGCGCACTCTTCGCCGCGGAGCGGGACGCGCTTCACCAGGGCTTGACGCCCGGTCACTTTTCCTTCAACTCCGCCGAAGGGCGCTGCGAGCGTTGTGAGGGGAACGGCTATGAAAAACTGGAGATGTACTTTTTTGAAGACATCTATGCGACCTGCGAACAATGCGAAGGCCGGCGCTTCAAACCGAATGTCTTGGGCATCCGATACCGAGGCAAGACCATCCACGACGTCCTCAACCTGACCGTGGCCGATGCGCAGGCGTTTTTTTCGGGAGTTCCCAAACTGACCGAGAAGCTCCACCTGCTGTCCACCATCGGCCTGGGCTATCTCCGTCTCGGCCAAGCCGCCACAACCCTCTCCGGCGGCGAAGCCCAGCGGCTCAAGATCGCCGCGGAACTCAAAGATCCGTCGGCGCAGGGACTCCTCTACATCCTGGACGAGCCGACCACCGGGCTCCATCTTGAGGACATCAAGAAACTCTTGGCCGTGCTGCACAAGTTGGTGGATGCCGGCAACACGCTGGTCGTGGTGGAACACAATCTGGACGTGATCAAGACAGCAGACTGGATCATCGATCTGGGGCCGGAAGGCGGCGAAGCGGGAGGACACATTGTGGCGGAAGGGCGCCCTGAACAGGTGACGCAGGTGGCGCAGTCGCACACCGGACGGTTTTTGGCAACGTTGCTGACCCGCTGACGGCCTTCCGATGAGGTCGGCCCGTCAATTCAAGGAAGGATCGATCGGCATGTCGGCATAATGCCGCGAAGCCTCGTCGAGCGTCAGAAAGACATCCGACCAGATACGGGACGAATCCTTCTCGAATACGATTGCCGGATCGGCCGGGAGGGTAATCCACGAACCGGTTTGCATTTCCGACTCCAACTGGCCCGGTCCCCATCCGGAGTACCCTAGGTAGGCGCGGAACGATTCTTTCTGCTCGCGGGTCGTCAGGATCCGCTCCATGATGTCCAAATCTCCCCCGAGACAGACCCCGTCGAACACCTGGTGCGAGTTTTCCGGCGCCTGATTCACGCGATACAGCAACATCACCTGATTCGTTTGGACGGGCCCGCCCGAATACAGGACGTGCGGCTGACCTTCGAGGATGGGGACCTGCGGCAGCGCTTCAGAAATGGACATCGCGGTGGGGCGGTTGACGATCACGCCGAGCGCCCCCTCCGGCCCATGTTCGCAGAGGAGTACGACCGCCTGCCTGAAATTCGGGTCGCGCAACGCCGGCGCGGCCACCAAAAAGATTCCTTTTCCAAGTGGAAGCGACATGCTTCATCCTAACGCCGTGCCTACGGATGACGCAAGAAGAGGCAGGAAACGGCTGGCGCCCGTTCACCCTTCATACAAAGCAGGCCGTCGATCCCGGAGGAGGTCGTTGTAAGGATTGAGGGCCTTGTTTCTGGCCGATGCCGGGTCGATCTCGACGACGCACAAATCCTCCGAGTCGCGGGGGGCGCGATGGAGAATGCGGCCTCGCGGATCCACGACTTCACTCAAGCCGATGAAGGTCAAGGGGTCCTTCCCGCCTCGTGCTTCACGACCGATACGGTTGGCGGTGACGCTGAACACACGGTTCTCCAGGCAGCGGGTGACCATCGAATCCGGACAATTGGGCAAGACAAGGTTGGAGGGATGGGCAATGATCTCCGCGCCCTGCAAGGCTAACGTACGGGCAGCCTCCGGGTAATACCAGTCGAAGCAAATCATGACCCCGACCTTTGCAAGACCGATGTCCCAGACGTGAAAACCGCTGTTGCCCGGGGTGAAAAACAACGTCTCTTCAAAGAACAGATGAGTTTTGCGATAACAACCGATGAAGCCCCGCGGTCCGATCACCACGGCCGAATTGAAGCAATCGTCCCCCTCCCGCTCCGCCACCCCCGCTACAATCGTGCAGTCGCGACGGGCTGCAAGCTCCGTCAGGCGCCGCGTGGTGGCCCCGTCCGGAACCGATTCCGCCAGACGCCGCACTTCGTCCTTGGATTGGAACTGATACCCGGTCGCGAAGAGCTCCGGGAGCACGATGAGATCGGCCTCCACAGACCCCAGACAGGCCGCGACATGATCGAGGTTCCGCTCCACTTCGCCGAAAGCCGGCTCAAACTGCAGATATCCGACACGCATCCGTTCGCCCTTTCCCCAAATAAAAACGGGCAGGGACGGCCCTGCCCGTTTCGACGTACACGGGAGTCACACCCGCGCGAACCTTACATCCCTTCGGACAAATGCGGCAGGGCGTTTTCGACCGCCTTGGTCGCCACATCGGCATGACCGGCCTTGCCGTGCTCGATGCCGTCCTTCAAGCCCTTGATCGCCTCGCCGACATGGGGATTCTTCGTCTCGGCCATGGCCCCCTCGGCATGTTTGAGGGCCGCCTCGGCATGTTTCACCAATGCGTCGGCATGGCCTTGTTTGCCGTGAGCGACGGCTTCCTTGGCATGTTCCACGGCTTCCGCCTGATGTTTATTGCCGGCGGCGAGGGCCACGCCCCCGACCAACGGCGCTCCGACGAGCGCCATCATGATCCCGGCCGCGACGATTCCCCGTCCGATAGTGGTGTGCATGGATTGCCTCCTCTGTAAGTATGTGTACGGCATGATCACTTGCAAGAGTCTCTCAGCATAAAGTGGGCTCGCCACCCTGTCAAGACGGCCGCATGCCCGGAGGCGGCGGGGCGTCGGTCAACCCCAACAGCTTTTGCAGGGCGGTCAAATCCTTCTCCACGGGGCAGGCGAAATCCCGACTCCACTCCCACCAGGAACCGGGATAATTACGCAGGCGCTCATAACCCGCCAAGCGCAGCACGAAATACAACCAGGCCGAACGAACCCCGCCCGTGCAGTAGCACACGGTCTCCTGCTTCGGATTCAACCCCTTGTGGCCCAGTTGCTCCTTGATCGCCGACAGATCCTTGACCGTGGCATCGGCATTGAGAAACCCGCTCCAGGCCACATGCACGGCGCCGGGAATGTGCCCAGGTCTCGGAATCCCCGACACTTCCTTTCCAAGGTACTCTTCGAGACTGCGGGCATCCACGATCGTGACGTCCGGGTGCGGTCGCTTCACGATCGCTTTCAGTTCGTCCTTCATGACGATCGCCGACTCCATCGGCGCCACGGTGAAGTTGCCGAGGGGCGTCCGTACCGCGCCGTGCTCGAAGGGCCGCCGCTCGTTGATCCATTTCACCCATCCGCCATCCAGCACCTTCAACCGCGTATGCCCCAGATACTCCAGCATCCAGAACATACGTCCTTCGTCGCCCCAGTTGTCGAAGGGGTTCGAATAGATCACGACTTCGCTGTCCCGATTGATGCCGAGGGCTTGAATCCTCTGCTCAATCCGCTTGAGATCGGGATCCAGCAGCCCCTTGGCGACGGCATTCGGATCACTGTATTCATGCCACGTGGAGTGGACCGCACCGGGGATATGGCCGCCGAATTCGTAGGCGGCCCGTCCTCGCACGTCGAGGATGACCAACCCCGGTTGTCCCAGACGTCCCTGCAGCGTCTCGCTGTCGATCAATAATGGATGTTGCATCGGTTCCTCGATCTCGGTCGGTGAATACTTCGCCTCTGGATACAATCCCTCAACCTGGCCGGTGCCGGAGCAGCCGCCACCCACGGCTCCCTGTCAGACTGTGGTACCGGACGCCGGCCTCTAACGTCAACCCCTTCGCAACCGGGTGTACCCTGCATTACGCCTCTATCAAAGCCTGAACATGCCGTTCCACCGACGCGGCCAGGGCCGTCAGGTTATACCCGCCTTCCAATGATGACAACAGACGACCTTGGCAGTGACGTCGGGCGAGAGACGCCACGATCGCCGTCAAGTCCGCATACCCCTCTTCGGTCAGCCCCATGCTGGCCAACGGATCGTCGCGATGCGCATCGAAACCGGCGGAGATGATCACGAACTCCGGCTGGAAGCGATCGACTGCCGGCACCAGCACCTTCTGGAACACCGCCCGGTACTCGTCATCGCCCTCGCCCGCCTCCATCGGCACATTGATCGTATAGCCCTCCCCCGCTCCCGTACCCCGTTCCGACTCGCGGCCGGTGCCGGGATAATGCGGATATTGGTGGGTGCTGAAAAAGAGAATCGAAGGGTCGCCTTCGAAACTATGCTGCGTCCCGTTGCCGTGGTGGACGTCCCAATCGACGATCAAGATCTTCTTGAGCCCATACCGACGCTGGACGTAGCGGGCAGCAATCGCCACATTGTTGAAGAGGCAGAATCCCATGGCTCGGCCGGCTTCGGCATGGTGGCCGGGGGGTCGCACGGCACAAAAGACATGTTCCATCCGTCCGGCCATGATCGCATCCGCTCCCGCCAGGGCTGCCCCTGCCGCCAGATAGGCCGCCGTGAGGGAGCCCGGCGACATGGCCGTATCGGCATCCAGAGGGACTCGCCCGCTGGCCGGCGCATGTTGAGCGAGCGCCTCCAGATAGGCAGGCCGATGCACCAGCGTGATCCATTCGTCCTCAGCCTTACGCGGCTCGATTCTGGCGAGCTGCGCCGAGACCCCGCTTTCTTCCAAACGCTGCATGATGGCACGGAGACGCTGCGGCGACTCCGGATGGCCGGGTCCCATATCATGGTCGAGGTATCGAGGATCGTAAACGAGTCCGGTCTTCCCCATCACCAGGTTCCTTTACGGTCGCGCGTTGCGCAGCCACACAAACTCGGCCAGCCTACCATGCAGGAAAGACCATAGACAATGAGCGGAAACGCATGGTACGGTCCACGCTCGCCGCGCTCACGAGACAGGAGAGCCCCATGCCGAATCCTCGCATCGAACCGCTGAAAAAAGTCCTGGCGATTGATCCAAACGACGACGTAGCCTGGTTCGGGCTGGGGAAAGCCTACATGGACGATGCCGCTTGGCAGGAGGCGGCAGACGCATTGCGGAGCTGCATCACCGTGAAGCCGACCTACTCAGCGGCCTATTACGCGCTGGCGCAGTCGCTGCTCAAGCTGGGCAGGATGGACGAATGCCGACAAGTTGCCGATCAGGGGATTGACGTGTCTCGGGCGAACGGCGACGCGATGGTCACCAAAAATTTGGAGCTGCTCAAGGGGTCCCTGCCGGCCTAAGGGCTCTCACACCGTCCGCTTTCCGCTCAGGCTATAAAATCCCTCGAAACACCTCCCGTTGCCCCTCTGTCAGCGGCCATGCGGCAGCGGGATTCTGAACTAGCAGACGCAGCCGAGGGTACCCCACCTGTTGGCGAGACCGTTCGACGATCGCCACGTTTTTCAGCCGGACGGCCGAGGTGGACAGCATCGGCTCGACTTCCCACAGCGCGATCAACACGCTGCTGAGATGCCGCGCCTTCGGCAGCAATAGGCTGATCGCACCGGCGAGATACTTCACATCCAGGGTGAGACGGGGGGCCCAGCGACCGGAAGGAACGTCGTCGTCCAGTCGCGGCACCGAAATCGCCAAAACGACCGGCGCGCAGTAATCCACCAGCTGCTTGGCCTTCTGGGCAATTCGCGCCAGTAGCGCATCCATGAAAATCTGTTCGGATGTAGGCGGCTTGTCCTCGGACTCAGCGTCGTAGTCTGCGGCTTCCTCGCCGAGCCGAAGCGATCGCTCGACGGTGCCCACCATGGCGGTCACCTCGACGAAAAACCGTTCGCCCCGCAGATGACATTCCAGATCCGCCGATCGGGCTCGAGACTCCGGCAGGAACCCGACCCGGCTTCCTGCACGGACCAGCAGGGTCGCTAATTCAAGTTCGGCAATCGCCGACTCCTGCCCGCCGCGATCGACCGTCTCCAGGCGTGCCAACAACCGCTCCAACCGCGCTCGGCTGCCCTCATCGTCGCAATGGAGCCGAAGCTGGCCCCACCGGCGTTCAAGTTCTTCGGACAGACGCCGAGCCCTGGCCACTTGCGAGGCGCGGTGCAGGCCGAGTGCGCGGGCGGTGCGATACGAGGACACTGGTCGATACCGCTTAAACCGAGGCATTGGGTCCTCATGACGCCGGCGCGGCGCCGCTCTCCTCGTCGTCTCCGGCCTTCATCGGCCCCTCTTCCTTCCGAGCCAGACTCACGGCCACTTCGTCCAACCACCGGCCCGCTCCATCCAAGACCTCCCGCACCAGCGGCTCGGGATGGCCGGTGCATTTCATCGTCCATAGACAGAGGTACCCCATGAGGTCTTCCCGCTCGAATCGACAGCTGGATTGCGATGAGAGCAGCGCCAGTTCCGACAGCCCGGTGCGCAGGATCTCGCCGACCGTCTCGCGGCCATAGGAGGTGGCCGCCGTCACATATTGAATGGCGCGATTGATTTCCTGTTCGGTCATGGCCTCACCTGCCGCGGATTGTAACATCGAACACGGACCTGTCAACGGTGTCGCTCGGCGCGAGGCCCAGACAAAATCTTGGAGCGTCGCGCCGATGGAGGATGGTATGATCCGAACGACTCTTCACCTTTTATCATCGGAGCCCCGACTATGGCCGTTGTGCGCACGTCCGCTTCCGCTGCCCGAACACGCCGCAGTTCTGCGTCCCGTGAATATGCCGACCGGTGGGAATTGTCTGATCTGGTCGCCGACCCGGTGGCCCGGTTCGACCAATACCTGAAAGACCTGACCGCCAACGTCGTCCGCTTCGAGTCGGCCCGCAAGGACCTGACCGCCACCATGCCGGAACATGCCTTTCTGGATCTCCTGACCCTGTCGGAAACCATCGCCGCCGAATCTTCCCGGCTCAGCGCCTATGCCTACCTCTGGTTTTCGGAAGACACGAAACAGCTCCCGGCCCGTTCGTTCAAGGCCAAGGTCGAGGAGCAGCTGACGGCTCTCCAGAATCGCTTGTTGTTCTTTGACCTGTGGTGGCAGGGGGTGGACCAAGGGAATGCCGAGCGGCTGATGGCCAATAGCGGGGACTTTCGGTACCACCTGGAAACCATCCGCCGGTTCAAACCCCATACGCTGTCCGAACCGGAAGAGCAGGTCATCAACGTCAAGAACATCACCGGCCGAAGCGCCGTTCAGCAGCTCTACGACGTCGTCACCAACGGCTTCACGTTCACGCTTCGTGTCGGGGGCAAAAAGAAAACCATGAACCGCGAGGCCCTCTCCGCCTTCGTCCGCAACCCCAAACCGGCGATGCGCGAAGCGGCCTACCACGAACTCTATCGCGTCTATGAGGACCAGCAGGATCTGCTGGGAGAAATCTACAAGACCTTGGTGAGCGACTGGAAGGCCGAGAACCTCCAGCTACGGCACTTTGCGACGCCTTTGGCCAGCCGAAATCTGAGCAATGACATACCCGATCAGGCTGTGGGGGCCCTCCTCTCCGTGTGCATGCACAATGCGCCGTTATTCCAGCGGTACTTCAAGCTGAAGGCCCGCTTGTGCGGTATCAAGCGGATGAATCGTTACCACATCTACGCCCCCCACCGAGCCGAACAGAAAACCTACCGGTATCCCGACGCGGTCCGCATGGTGCTTGATGCCTACCAGGCCTTTTCACCGCGTCTGGCCGAGTTGGCCCAACGTGTCTTCGCCGACCGCCACATCGACGCCCGCACGAAACCCGGCAAAATGGGCGGCGCCTACTGTTACAGCGTCGTCCCCGCGCTGACGCCCTACGTCATGTTGAATTTCACCGGCGAAGCCCGCGACATCGCCACCATGGCCCATGAGCTGGGCCATGCCATTCACGGCATGATGGCCGAGCAGCACAACGTCTTTACCTTCCACTCGACCCTGCCGCTGGCGGAAACCGCCTCGGTCTTCGGCGAACGCATCCTCTCGGACGCCCTGATGGCCTCGGAAACGAACAAGGCCGTGAAACAAAGTCTGCTCGTCAACCAACTGGACGACATCTACGCGACGGTCATGCGGCAGGCGTACTTCGTTGCGTTCGAGCGGACCGCCCACGACATGGTCGCCCAGGGCGCGACGACGCTGGATCTCGCCAAGACCTATCTCGCGATGCTACGGCAGCAATTCGGGAAAGCGGTCCCCGTTTCACCTGAATTCCAGTGGGAGTGGCTGACCATTCCCCACCTCTACGCGAGTCCCTTTTATTGCTACGCCTACAGCTTCGGCAACCTGTTGGTATTGGCCCTCTATCGGATGTACCAGGAACAAGGACAGGCCTTCGTGCCAAAGTATGTAAACCTGCTGGCCGCAGGCGGCTCAAAGGCGCCGCAGGCCATTCTCGCGGAGGTGGGCGTCGATATGAACGACGCGGCCTTCTGGCAATCCGGCTTCGACGCGATTGCGGGCATGGTGGATCAGCTGGAACGGACGATGCCGTAAGCGGTGGGCGGCTCCGGTCAAATGCGAGCCGAAGACTTGTCTAATTGGCTGTTCTCGCCAAGGATCTCTCGCTCCGCTTGCAACCAATCGTGTAAGTGGTACCCGTCCAAGCATCCACGTTGCTGGTACAGTTCATACGCCCGTGCCGCGATGCGGATTTCAAGGTCCTGCACCGGTCCCGGACCGTTGACGCCTGTGGGTGGGGGTGCGGATTTCTTCGATGGACGTGACCTGCTCTTGGTCGTCAGCGGTTTTTTCTTCATACAAGTTCCCTTCTCATTTGTAGCCCCCGCAAACCACACCCTCCTGAGACCGTCGGGGCGCATCTCCTCATGGCACAATAACATATTGAAAAAGATCCCGGCATTCACGCAAAACGCCGAAAGTCGGAGGGCGGTGCCGACGCCACCTGCCGATGCTGCTCAAGTGCCCTCAAGAGGGGCCCGACCGCCACCGCCTCGCTCACCACATAATCGATCCCTTCCTTGCCATGCCGCAGCAACTCCCCAGCAACACACAACGCCCCCCACCCGTTCACAAAAACGGCCACATGCGGCACGCGAGCTTTGGTGAATGAGGCCAGCGATTGGATCTCCGAAGCGTGAACCGAACAGTGACAACAGAATCCCACCACATCCGGCGCCATGGCTTCGAGCAGCTTGATATAGTCCTGGCTGGTATCAACGTGAAGATCCGTGAGACGTGCCTCATGACCATGCTGTCGGACCGCCTCCACAAGCGCCGCCCCCTCAACCGATCCCGCGCCGAGATGAACCTTGGGATACATCAAGAGATCGGGACGAACCACCAGAACCTTCATGTTGCCCTTCCTGCGAGACGCCTCACGCTCCCATCATCATTGCGACTCCAACGCCATCGAGTCGGCAGGCTGACACGTACAGGCCGAGCCCAGCGCAACCTGCATCACTTGAAGGAGGCTTGGGGGGTTGAAGGGTTTCGGCAAGAGGGCACAGGCCCCTTGCATGCGCAACAGGATAGGCAAGTCGGTCAGGCCAGCAGACAGCAGGACAGTAGGGGTCTGGGGCCAGAGCATGCGGCACAGGAGCAGGAACTGCTCTCCGTCGAGCCGAGGCATGTGCCAATCGGCCACGACGACATCGAACCGTCGCTTACGCAGTTCGGAAAGCGCCTGAACCCCATCGGCCACCGCGTGCACGCAGTACCCCGCCTGTTCAAGCACAGTGGTGATCAGACGACACACGCTCTCCTCATTCTCGGCCACCAAGACGCGTTTTCCGTATCCCTCCATGGGACCTCCTCTTCCGGTATCGACCATTGCGAACGACCGCCCTGCGCACGTCTTGCGGCGTCAGCCAACAGAGCGAATATGTCCTGCAATATGTAGTCCCGTCCTGCGCGGAGTGGTAGGAATTGCGCTTGCATGCTCCTTGCGAAGAGCGACCTGTTCACAGTACTTACATGAGCACCGTCTGGTTATCGCTGACGCCATGATCCGGCTCAAACGCGCCTACAGCACACCGAGCCCCCAAGATGGGCTCCGCCTCCTCGTGGATCGACTGTGGCCGAGAGGATGCCGCAAGGAAGCCCTGCGCTTGGATGGGTGGCGAAAGGATCTCGCTCCATCTGCTGCACTCAGAACATGGTTCGGACATGACCCTGCCAAATGGGACGAGTTTCGTCGACGCTATCAGCTGGAACTCGACCGTTCCGAGCAACGCGACGCCATCGCGGCGTTGGCCCAACTTGCCCGAACCACCACTATCACACTGGTCTTCGGTGCAGCAGACCCCGACCACAACCATGCCGTAGTCTTGAAGGACGTACTGGAAGAAGCGCAGAAGCGCTTAGGAAGGAAGAACCGACCGAGGAATTAGGAACCACCGGCAGTCGGAGCAATGGCCGGTCAGGTCACAAAGAGGCGATCGCCCGAAACCGGCAGGTTAGGAGATGATGCCCAAGGTGCTCCAAATGACGATTGCGGCCACTGCCAACATGAGCCACGCGATTTCCCGATCACCGATTTTCTTGACCATCCGTACCATGGGCCTCTCCTTTCCGTTGTGGGCTTTCTCAACCCGTGACGGACGGAGTAATGAGCAAATCATGTACCACTACGACCAGGCCCTATTTTTTGAATTTACGACTGGTTGGCCTGGCAAATCGTGCGAATCCGCACTATACGCACTGTGCGAATCTTTTGCGTCTTCTTCGCTGAGGGGGGGATCAGACCTGAACGCGGGCGCTCCGCTCGACCAACGGCCTCCTCACGAGGCCCAACGCCCTGGTGCAGGACACCGCGACGCCCACGGCCAGCAGTTCCAGCAGCAACAGTTGCCAGCGGGCTCGACCGATCCAGGCGTCATACGTCAACGGTTCGGCCGGCAGCTCGCGCTCGATGCGCATTTCGAAATCACCGATCGCCTTTTCGATCGTGAGAAACAACGCCCGACCGCTCCCGCCGCGCACATACAGGCGAACCTGTTCCTGCTGGTCGGTTCCGACCAAAGCCGCCAGCTTCCTCTTGCTGTCGATGAATTCGCGCAACCGTGCCGCGAGGACGCGGATTCCCGGTTGCAAACCGGGGGATTCGACGGTGAGGAGGGTCAACCGGTCGATCCCCGATTCCAGCCTGGCTTCGGCCTGATTGATCGGTTCGAGGTAGGAGGGTTGCTCGGCGAGGAGATACCCGCGAAAGTTGGTTTCCACGTCCATAACCACGCGCTGCAGGCGCAAGACCTCCTCGAGGAGCTTGGCGCGCTGGAGTTGACGCTCCTGCTGCATGCGCCACTGCTCGAACAATACGGTATGGCCAAGATAGGACAGCGCGAGCGCAGCCGCAACGGCGAGAAGCAACCCGATGGGTCGAACGGAAACCTTCATGAATGCGTGAGACACTCTCCGGTGGCAACATAATGACTTACAACTAATTCATACCCCAGATATCAGTAGTGAATTTTGAATACTTCCCAATTGCCAATAGCGGTGCTGCGGGCGCTGGCTGTGTCACCGCTGCCACCTTCGGCAATCCACATAGTACGGTAAAATCTCAAGTGTTTCGATGGCGATATTAGACATATTGTGTATAGTCCCGCCAACGATACTCCTATTGTCATCGAGCAGCCTCAATCTGAATGTTTCCCACGTTCCGAGGCTCGGTCGATCGACATTGAGCTATTGAAGTAGGGGTTGAAGATCTTCAACCCCTACAATGTGAGATTTCTATACACTAGGCACAAATAATCTGAAGTTCATTATTCCACTCAATTACCTTCCTACAGCCCTTCCACTACCACAATAGCATGCTGGATGCATGGATACACTGACCCCTGTGCAGCGCAATCCTTAATCCAATCGTTCTTGTCCGGACTACCACTATCCGCACAACCGTCTGTCTTTCCAAGAACATCGTTCCTGAGCTGTCCCAGGGCATCCTCATAGTTACCTGCCTCTATGTTTGCAATCACCGCATTGAGCTTATTGATCAGGGTGTTCTGCATATTGGCATTTTTGAATACATTGGAATTCAATGATGCAATCACTTGCTCACAATCCTGAATAGCCTGTATTGCTGCTGTCTGTTCATCAATTACCTGCACCTGAACCGTGCTTGGATCACTATCAACAATACCATCGTTTACCACAAGCTGAACAACATAGGTACCTGCCTTATCAGGAACAAAGGTCGTTGTTATTGCCGTTGGACCGGCTATCTCGGCATTACTTCCATCAGGAACTGATGAAAATGACCATTGGTAGGTCAGATTATCTCCATTCCCATCCGTGCTTCCACTCCCGTTTATCGTTACCGTATCACCAACAACAGCAGACTGACTCGTTCCGGCATTCGCTACCGGTTTTATGTTGGTAAAGCTTATAACTACAGCATCCTGAGCACTCAGTAATGAAGTGTCTTTTACTACCAACTGCACTACATATTCGCCGTGTACATCGGCAGTAAATGTCGGTGTAGCAGTATCGGCATCTGCAAGGGATGCAGTGCTTCCATCGGGTATTGAAGTAAATGCCCACTGATAGGTAATAGGATCACCATCCGGATCATAACTCTGGGTACCATCGAGCTGCACGGTAGTCCCTATGGTGGTTATCGCCTGATCCATGCCGGCATCGGCTACCGGGGCAACATTAATATTGCTGATCGTTACCGTATCCGGGTCACTATTGAGTGCTCCATCATTTACGATAAGTTTCACCACATAGGTGCCGGCTTTATCAACGGTAAAGGTTGGGCTGGCCGATGTGGGATTGTTGAGTGTTGCTGAACTGTTCTGTGGTTTTGACTGGAATGCCCAGTTATATGTCACCTGATCCCCATCCGGGTCTGAACTACCACTTCCATCCAGGGTAACGAGGCTTCCCACGTATACAGATTGGTCATCCCCTGCATTGGCAACGGGTTTCACATTAATGGTACTGATCAATACGGTATCAGCTACACTGTCTACCGTACCATCATTCACTACCAGTTTTACTTTATATGTCCCGGCCTTATCTACAGTAAATGTTGGATTCACCAGAGTCGGGTCGCTCAGGGTTGCAGAGCTTCCTCCGGGTTTGGAGATAAATGTCCAGTTGTACGTTAACAAATCACCATTTGGGTCTGAACTTCCACTCCCGTTCAGCATAACCGTATTCCCAACATGTACCGATTGATCGGTTCCGGCATTCGCAACGGGCGGTAGGTTCGATGGAGGGGTTTGATACAAAACGTCAAATCCTGCATAGCTGTTTCCCATAAACCGGACGGCACAGATATCGGTGTAGCCATCGCCGTTGATGTCACCGAATCTCGTTGAATTCAAGAACCCACCAATACCATGGTCGAGAATCAAGGTTTTTTGCTGATACATCCCTGTTCCATCGCCGAGAAACACAACCATGCCGTTGAAGTCCGCGCCACCATCGACATGTACGTCCAAAAAGCCGTCGTTATTCACGTCCGAAATGCCGATGCTAGGCTGATCGATAAAATCGGTAGTGGGAAGTTGCGCTATCTGCTGCTCTGTCCACACCAGCTGTCCACCAGAACTGCTTCCCATATAGATCGATACTCTCCCGTTAGCGAAGAATACAGCCTGATCAATATAGCCATTTCCGTCTATGTCAGCGGCTGAATTACTAAGAAAGGCTTGGGCCCGATTTTGATCATAGCTCAAGGGTGCGGTTGGACCAACAGAGTTCCATGTCACCTGACCCCCAGCGTCGAGGTTCAGATGCGCACGAAGAAAATAACCAGTCCCGATGCCGTCAGGCCACTGCGGAACGACACCAATAAGGTCGAGTCTGCCGTCAGAATTCAAATCGATGGCATTCATACCCCATCCATTACCGAGCTGTCTTTCAAGAGGCGGTGAAGACCCGAGGGTGAATCCGCCAACACCATTGCCGTAAAAAATCCGAATATAGGCATGATCTAACCCCTGGCAAATGTCCACATGACCATCACCATTAAAATCTGCCGCCAGCACTTGCCATGTGTAGCCATCTGCAATTTGCGTCACATTCCATGCACTACCACTAAAGCGCGCCATGTAGAGGCCTTCAAATCGTATTCCGACGATGATCTCCTTTTGTCCATCATGGTCAACATCAACGGCAACAATATCGTGTATGTGATAGGGGAAACTAATGGATGCCGTTTGATTAAGCGTCTGAGTACTTACGTTATATTTCCAGATCTCGGCGGAACTCGTGTTTCGGTTGCCAATGATAATTTCCAAACCACCATCGTTGTCAATATCCTCCATCGCTATACCCGTGTACCATGTGCCTTGTTTGTATATTTGCAAATCATAGCTTGGGAGGGCGGCAGTGGCAAGGTTCACAATAAATAACAAAGAAGCGAGAACAACAGCAAACGGCATGGTCAGAACAGATGGTAGTATCTTCGGTAACATGTAAGCTCCTTTTGAAAGGTTATAAAGATAATTAACAGTTGTTACTTAAAGTATCACGAAGCTATAAAGATGATTAACAAGGTGTTGTATAGGGGGAGAATAACAAAAAATATACCACCAGGTAAGACCTTCTTGTTTTTGATTTATTTTGAATAGCGTGGAAAAATGAGAAAGAAATGGATAACCTGTTGAATTACAAGGAATTGATTTTTCTATTCTGGATCGTAAAACTATTTAAGCGTTAAAACAGGTTTTATTGATAGTTACAGATTAATGTGTGACTTGTCACAAAGATGTAACAACAATAAATGAGACATGTCACATGTGATGAATAGTTGTGTGGCTATTTGGGTATTAGAGCCTATCCGAAAACCAGGGCAGCACGAGAAGAGATAAAGGCACAAGCCGGTTCAAGGAAAACCAGGTAATTTTCAGCTTTTTTTTCCATCGAATCAACAGGCGGAGAAATCGATTCGTCCAGGAATGGGTTCTCTCTACCACCCATCGTCTTGCCCGGTATTGGGTATTCCTCCCTTGTAAGTGCATTTATTCACCCCGAGTATAGAAATTTTTATTCTACTTAAGCCTATTCCTGGGTGGCACTGACAAACCATGTCCCTGTATGTCTTCAACAGGGATCGTTTGTCAGTGTGGTATATTCCCTATCCACGTTGGCATTTGAAGCAAGCATGGATAAACTCCGTTTGTCCGTGCCACCCTGAAATCCGCTTACATACAATGAGAATTCCTCTACAATCAAGCTAAGCCCTGGTAGCTTACCGGTTTATTTGCTTGTTGGCTTGTTCCTAAACTCTGTTTGGGAACAAGCGTATACGAGAAACTTTGTTTCTCGAATCAAGAAGTATCTGATAATATTTGTCATTGCGAGGGATTTTCTCCCGAAGCAATCTCTTGAATATTTCAGAAGAGATTGCTTTGGAAAAGGCCCTCACAATGACGTTGGTATAAGAACTTATTTACCTCGTTCCCTGGTCTTATTGAGAAGAACTGGTACGTCACATCCCTTCAGAAGACCCACAGAACTCACTATAAGGGGGTGATATAAATATATAGTTAAATTGTGATAACCGGGTAAAGTTTAACGGAGGAAGGGGGGATTTTGGGTGGGTAAAACGATGTATTTTCAAATGAGAGTTGAAAATAAAATATTTTAAAAAAATTTTATTTTTTTTATTTTCCACCCTCTGCAGGTATGGTTAGGGACCATACCCACTGGTATGAATATACTTTTTCTCACCAGGCATTTCAATAAAAATCTTTCGGGTTTTTCCTTGATATACTATTTTGATTCAGATATATTTCACCCAAATTCCTTTTTAACCCATAATGGAGGGTAATTTATGAAGTTGTCAGACGAAATTATCGATAAGAAGATTGCGGAAACCGCATGCCAGGCATTGGAGCTTATAAGAAATGCCGCCAGGGAAATAAACAAAGAGTCTCCAGGCTTTTATACGGAATTCATTTTACATGTTACTTGCAAGCTTTATAATCCTGATTTAAACTTAAGGTCTAATTAGGTGTAGATTCGATTATCGCATTGTATGATTCTTCAACCTGTTTTGCCATAAGTTTTAAATAGTTTCCTATTGTTTTAATCTGATTTTCTGGTAGATCATTCTTAAGTATAAGTTTATAAGTTACCAGCAAGTCTTTTGCTACGGTAAGTATCAATTCTTTTTTATCCATTTCTCATTCCCTCCCTTCAAATATTTAATTGTGGAATTTACAATCGAATTTGATTATCCGGCATGGTTCGCTTTTTTTATTTCATTGGGAATATTAACGTTACGGGTTTTATAAAATGCCTTGACATTTTCGATGATGGCCTTTTTATTGTCCTCGTTTTCTCCTCGTAAGATGGCTACCAGCATATCGATAAGCTCCTGTTCTTCTCCGGTGTGAATAGGCTCTTTAGCGCCTTTTATTAACTCTACGATGTTTATGCCGTGTTTGTTGTAAAACGTTACCACTTCAAGGAATGCAAGGGTATTTTCCGGGACCGGGATACCCCACTCCAGGAGTTTATCTCTCAACTTTTTCTCTAACCCTTCGAGCTCTGCCTTTTCAGCCGCAATTTTGGCCTTCTCCTGGGCAAACAACCTTTCCAGGGATGCAAAACCTCGGCCAAGTATCTCATCTTTTGTGGTGTTACATTCCTCCGCAATCCGCTCAAGTACTGGGTCGGGCGGTAACCTCTCACCAGATTCGTAATATTGATAAGTTCTAAGGGAAATCCCAATTTTCTTAGCAAATTCTCCCTGAGTTAAATTTTTTCTTAATTTTTCAAGTCTTTTCCCTACATCAAGATAGGGATATTTTTTGTCCATAACGCACGCTTATATGCATATTTTTATTTGACTACGCACATATGAGTGCGTATAATTCTTCACATGATAACCACAAAACAAAAAATAAGAATAGAGTTCATTAAGAGAAACATATCCGGGGCCGAGATAGGCCGCCGGATGGGTGTTAGCCGTGTGGCTGTATACCAGGTCATTACGGGTAAAACAAAATCGAAGCGACTCCGTAAAGCTATTGCCGATGCGATCGGCATGAGGGTAGAGGACCTCTGGCCGGAGAACGTATATAAGGCCGCAAAGTAAAAGGAAAGGAGGGGAATACAAACGTGGTTCAAGCCGTTCAAGCAGTTCCGGCCGTACAAGAAGTAAGGATTTTTCCGATTGTAACGCATTTTTTGGGTAAACCGGTTCGGTTTTTTCCTATGACGTTTGAGATAGAGATGAGGTGTCATGATGACACCTCATCTCAGGATAAAAATCCAGAGATGGGGTATCATAATGATACCCCATCCGAGATGGATATTAGGGGCCATAATGACTCCCAATCTCGGGGTAATAATCAAGAGACTGGATCGTGTAATACGACCCCATCCCCTCAGGAGATTGGGTATCATAATGATACCCAATCTTGGAGTAGAAAAGTAGTAATGGAGACACAAGCTATACCACTTCCTGACTATTGTACGGCAATAGGGGTAGCAGAAAATAATATTCGCCGTATGATAAATCTTTCCAAGGATACATTCAAATCCTTTTACCGCGTTGAACCCATCCCCGATGCACTGGGCCGTATCCAGGAAACGATCATCATGGCCCAGGAGATGGTAGACGGCCTTACCTTCAAGCTGCATACTTCCAGGATTAAGGACCCGCAGACGCGGGAGCGTGTAATTGAGTTCCAAAAGTGGGTGATGATCATGCTTGGCATGATCCGCCGCGGGCAGCTCCGGCCGGTCCACGTGCCGAAGGATGCCGGTATCCCCCATCAGGTGTATGACTTTCTTGCCCTGAAAGAATACAAGGGGCGTGGAAAGTTTCAACAACAGGCTTGCCGGGAGCTTGGATGGAGCAAAGGCAAGTTTTACCGCATGGTGGAGGTGGCAGAGAAGTCCAGTTGTATACCACCCGAAGCCACGAAGTTGACCGGCCAGCCGCGCAGGCCACGTTCTGATAAGGGGAAGACGAAGTATCCGGGGGAGGAAGAAAAGGTGATTGCCTTTTGCCTGGCTCACCGGGAAGAGGTTAAAAAGCATGGGAACCGGTTTAAGAAACTGACGGCAAAGGTCATCAAGAAGGAGTTGAGTCTTAAGGTATCGGAATCGGTGATTAACCAATGGAAACGGAAGGTGGAATATGTATAAGTTTCTGAATGAAGATGAGAAGCAGTTCACGGTAGAGTGCCTCCAGGATCTTTACTATCGGTTGAAAAAGATCGTAGGTGAAGATTTCTGGGAGGATGTTGTTCGGGATAATTCACCCAGTGATCTGGCAGATCCGGTAAAAATAGACGCCCTTCTGGAAGGGAAAGAGGACAATCCAACAGAGTATTTCTCCTTGTTAACAGAGCTAATGGATATTGCCATTGAGTATATCGGCAGCTATGCAGCATATATTTCCGATTTAGAAGGCACCATAAAAAGTATGGAGGCTGAGCGGAATTAGCCGTTTGGGTATTCCGGTCTCTGTCAGTCGTATCAATTGCTGGGTTCGTTTTATTTTGGCTCATAAACAACGGTAACTAAAAAAGGGGGTGAATACATAATGGATAATCAAAGTAAGGCTCCGTTTATAAGGGTTGAGCGGTTTGTAGACCATACCGGATCGGTCTGTATTGACGGCAAAATCATTGCTGTGCCTCACGAGTATATCGGCAGGTGTGTTTCTGTGTATTTGCCTGGCGGGAGGATTGCGCCGGTGGCAGGAACATCGCTTCCAAAAAAAAGGCGGCATTTTCTGCTGGTATGTTTTTTAACAGGCCAGTCTCCCGAATGTTTTCCAGAAGGGGCAACTCCTCAGGACGTAATTGCCCGCTGGAGACAAGAGTATGAAGCCTACAGGAACTCGGCGGAAAAAGAGGTGATTGAGATATCTGGAGAGTTCGCAGCAGATCCAGCCAACTGGAAGAGGGTTCGGGGTAAAGGTACTCCTTCTCATCAGGCAGGCTGCGGAGGAAGCGTATGATGCCGGTAAGGGTATATGAAAGCGCCGCCCTTGTTGTTGCGGATGATTGCTTCCAGGATTCGGCAAAGCTTTTCCTGTCACCAGAGGCAATGAGTATGAGAAGGTCGCCGACTTTTTCCCGGCGCTGCGGGGTCTCCCCGGGGCAGTTTTCTGGCGTGATATCAATGTCAAAGTCGGTGAAGATGTTAAAGATGCGGTCTCCCATGCGTTTGCCGCTCAGCCAGATAGCTTTCATATCTTTATCCTTTCATTGCCGTAAAAAGAGAATGGATATTTTCAAACTTGGGTTGATTTTACCACATTCGTAAACCGTTTCAATGACTATTTCTGAAAAAGATTTTGACCTATGGGCAAAAAAACTCACACGGCACAGCCAGGCCAATTGAGCCTTTTTGATATTGTGAAACGGATCTCACAGGGGGAGAAGAACCTGGCCTCAAAGGCCGGCTCTTTCAATGTTGATGCGCAGATCCGGGCGCTGCTTTCGGATGCGCTGAAAAAGTGCCCGCTCTCCCGCGAGGTCGTTGCCGGCAAGATGAGCGAACTGATGGGTATGGAAATCACCAAATCGCAGCTAGACAGTTGGACGGCAGAATCCAAGGAAAATCACCGGTTTCCGTTTGCTTATGCGCCGGCGTTCTGCGAGGCAACGGGAAATACGGATATATTCCGGGCGGCGGTGGAAATGATCGGTTGCTATCTGCTGAAGGGAGAGGACGCACTGTTAACAGAGCTTGGACGGATCGAGAAACAGAAGGAGGAAATGGCAAAGAAAGAGAAATTGATCAGGCAGACATTAGAGCAATTACATTATGGTTCAGGTTGCAAACCTGAACCCGCAAGGGAAAGGAAGGGGTGAATCATGATATCAGAAACGGCAGGTAAGATCAGCAGTATACCGCAGGGGTGGAAGTTTGTGAGCATTCAGGACGGCGAAGTTTGTTTCGAGGTTGAGGGGCACGGGTGTTCATTCAGCTTTGATCTCTTCACCGATGATGCGCTCAAGACTCTACGGGCAATATTTTTGGGGAAGATACACTCGATCACGACACAGAGGTGGAATCTGCACCGGTACCTCGCGATGGTAAATGGGGAGATGGACAAGCGGGTAAATGAAAGGGTTTGCAGGGAATAAAAGGAGGGACTGGGATGGGCTTTGGACTATCTGAAACTGAGGCAATTATCAAACAAAATAATCGGCCGGCGCTTCGCGGGTGCCTCATGTGCGGCGAGCAGTTTCATTCGCCGGGTCCGCACATACGGCGGTGCGCGCCGTGTGAGGAAAAGATTATAAATGCAGAGAAATGCGGATACAGCACATACCGTATGCCGGTCCAATATGCGGTGCCAAACCAGGCGTGGCGCCATGTGCAATGTGATGAGGAATAATAAGATTGTATTGGACGCCGCTTGAGCGTCCACTCCTGGCAGAGTGGACTATCCCACCCTCTGCCAGGGGATAGCCTTTTAAAGGGAAGAGGGAGGATTGAGATGAAAGAAATTGATGCTGATGTATGGGATGATTTTGGGGGTGATGGCGAGATCGATGCATGTGAGGTATGTGGAAGAACAGATCTGCAGTTTGGGCTAAGCCCTTGTTGTTGCTCAATGGGCAGTTATTCACCAGGCTCTGCGATGTGTGATGGTTGTGAGTATGATGAGGTATGTGTGGGATTGGAGGGTTACAAATGACGGAATATTTAGATGATAAAGGATGTGTAATAAAGGTCAGTAGTGGCAATTCAGGCGCCGGGAAAATAGTTTAAACAATGGGTTCAGGTTACAAACCAATGTCATTCAGTTAAGGATTATTTGAGCACAAACAACCCCCTTTATCCCCCTTTTTTAAGGGGGAATTTCTGTATTCAGAAAGGATATAAGGCATGATAACACATTATTTGAAATGCTGGCCGGAGTATTTCCAGGCGATCCTGGAGAGGAAAAAAACCTTTGATTTACGTCGTAACGATCGTGATTACAAGGTAGGTGACATCCTTGTACTACAGGAATACGACATAAAGGCAGAGCGGTATACCGGGCGTAGTACTTGTGTGGGAGTAGAATACATACTAGATGTCGCGGATGGTTTGCAACGTGGATATATTATTATGTCAATTGGCACTGTAGAGATGAAAACTGAGGGATGAGTGATGTCAAAACATGTTCCTTATCGGGAGATTACCAGCTTGTATTTGGTACCGGACGCAGAGCATGACCGTGTACTTCTCATGCGTACTATTCAAAATAAATATGGATTGCGAGATTCAGCAAACCTTGGGTATATGAGTAATACAGCCTGGGAGAAGTTTATCAGGGCAGAATACGTACGGATTAATCGTCCGGGAACGACGCTTTGTGAGCAATTTATCTTGGAGGAAGAAGCATGAAACAAGGGGAAAGGGATGGTAAGACGGATTATAAAAATGAGAGTCAGCAAAACCTCATTAAAATAGTGAAGTATCTGGCAAAGGATGTCTTCCGTCCGGTGACGCCGCAAGAGATTATAGACGCGCTGGGACTCTCGAAGAGTAAGGCGACCTGGACGCTTCACAACCTGAAACTGGGCGGCTGGGCCGAACAGGTGTCAACCGGCTGGCGGCTATCGCCCGAACTGGTAAAGATAGCCGACTCTGTCAGGAGCACACTGAAAGACGTAATGCAAAAGTATCTGGAATAAAACATAACCGTATTTTCGGGAAATTTTCCATAGGAGACAAGAATGTTCGGAATAGAAAAGATAGAAGGGTTAAAAAAAGAAATTATGAACGAGTACCATAAAAGTTTCATGAAGATGGCTGCTTTGTTTAATGATGTGTTGATTGAGAGGAAACCTCAGGGGTTAGAACCTCTATCGGGTATGAAAGAAATATTTGAGCGAAATATAAAAATATGTGAAAGCGCTTTTAAAGAGATAAAAATGGTGATTGAAATGATTGAAAATAAGGAGGTAACCAATAATGGCAATGGAAAAGCGCCAGACTCCGCAAATACGGAGTCTCAAAAATTAAGTGATTGATAATCAACAACTTATAAAAGCAGACTCAGCACCGGTGCGGAGTCTGGGTTCTAAGAACAGGAGGGGAATATGGGAAGAAAAGGACGGCAGGGCGGTTTTATCGCAGGGTTAAATTTTGCGGCACGGCTCATCGATGCGGCTTGGATACATAGCTTGAGTACCATTAAGTCGAGTAAGCAATACCTCGAGCTTGGGTATAAAAGCTGGGAGGAATACTGTGAGGAAGAACTCGGCAAGAGTGTCGATACGGTTGATCGGATGATTAAGGCGTGTCAGGAGCTTGGGGCACATGCGGTAAGGGTTGTGGCTGCCGCAGGACTCAAGTGGCGGGATATTAAGATGCTCGTGAGTACCCTGGATGAGGAGACAAAGAAGGCCGTACGGGAGAAGAATGTAATTCCTTTTGGTGATAAACAAATTCCCATCGATGAAGAACATATCGACGAGATAAAGGCAGCAGTCGCGCTTCTCAAAGAGGCAAGGGATTTGTCAGAAAAGAAAGAGAGGGCCTCAGAAAAAAAAGTCGAAGGCCTCAATAAGGAACATAGTAAGGAACTCCAGGCGTACAAGAATGAGCTAGAATTCCTCAAGGCAAAACTCGCAGACCCGAAACTCCCGGAGGGGTTTAATGAGTTTATTATGGCTGTCGAGCGCTATACGGATGAGATCGTTACCATAGCCAGCAAGCTTCACTTTGACGAGACATTTGGGGGGGCAGAGGACGAAGGCCCCGTAAAAGCCCTCTACATGAAGCGGCTTGAGACGGTCTTGAACTGCTTTAACCATTGCATTAACGTGCTTGAGAATGCAATCGGGGCAAAACTACCTGGTCGGATGTAAAACCCGACGGCGCTTTTAAAGGAAAAACAGATGAAAGAGATCGACATAGCAGTACTCTCCGTGGCCTTCCAGGAATGGCGCATGGCGGTGAATGGTTCTAAAAGCTACATCGTCCGGAAACACGCCAGCGCCCTCGGCATCTCCTACGGCACCCTGCATCGCAAATTCAAGGCGATGGGCTTCCAGTTGCTCCAAAAGCGGCCGAAGGTCACGAAGGGGCAGTCCAAAATACCGGGCCTCCATGACATGGCAAAGCAGATCGCCCGGCTCTACGCCTTCATCCCCGCCCGCGCGGGCAGGCGGCCATCGCTGGAGATTGCAATACGGAAGGCTATAGAGAACAGCATGCTGCCCGAAAGCGCAAAAGATATCTCCGTGAGCACCTTTGCCCGCGTGCTCAGGGAAAAGGGATTCCTGGACACGGAGGGCCGGGTCCTCAGGTTCGAGGCCGCACGGCCTATGGAGCAGGTGCAATACGATGTGTCGGGCAGTGAGTATCTGTACGTGGTCGGCATCGATAACGGCGAGCCTGTCCTCCGCGTACGGGCATCGAAGGCGTACAAGAACAAGGACCGCTTCGAAAACCTGCGGGTCTGGTACCACGGCATGGTTGATGATCACTCCCGGTACTGGCTTGCCATGCCGTTTGTGGCGCCCGGCGAATCGTCCGTGGACGCCGTGAAATTCTGCAAATGGGCCTTTGCGCGCAAGCAGGACGAGCGGATCGTCTTCCGCGGCCTGCCCGGCAGGGTCTATATGGATAACGGCCCCCTGGCAAAGGCCGAAGCCACCCGGAACTTTTTCGAGCGGCAGCTTGGCGTGGAGATCAAGACCCATGAGCCGGAAAGCCCGTCCGACACCGGAAAGATAGAGATCCGCTGGCGACACCTCTGGAGCGGCTTCGAGGCAGCCGAGTTCCTCATGGACCCGCACTGGGAGAAGCGGGAATACCGGCTTTCGGAATTGAAAGACCGGCTTATGAATTACACGGTAGAGGTGAATAACAAAAAGCACCCAAACCTCATGTGCACCCGCACACAGGCATGGATGGCCGTGATGCAGCATGGCGGGGTAATCGACATCGATGAAAGCGCCTTCGGCCGCGCATTCACGCGGCTCAAAAGGCTGGTGGGCAAAGATGGCATCATGCGGCTTGAGAACGAGCGGTATTTTGTGAAGGGGCTGCTGGATGCCTGGGTGTGGGTATACCGTGGTCTTCTGGAAGAATCGATTGTTGTAGAGGATATGATGACACATCAACGGTACGAGGCCACACCCTTTGAGATGCCGGCGCTCGATGGCATACGGGCGGATAAGAAGCTTGAGGGCGTGAAGATCAGGGAAGAGGCGCAGGCGCTAAAGAAACAGATGAAGCCCGGCGAATTTCGGGGTATTTACGAAAGGAGGGAAGAGACAAAGGTCGTTCCCCTGCCCGCTCAGACAAAAGAGACGCGGGAGGTGTTCGATGTGTTCGATATCGACACGCACCCCTCTCTTCAGGAGGCGATGCGGGAATTCTGTGAAATCGTTGGGGTATACATCGAGCCATCACAGAGGGAGGCAATCGAGGGACTCATACAAGAGAATGGACTCAGGAAGCAGTATGTGACAGACCTTGCGCTTGAGCTACACAAGGCAAGCTGCAAGAAGGCAACGGCAGCAGGATAATTCCTAATCCCCCCTGCCCCCCTTTAAAAAAGGGGGAGAGCTGTAAGTAGAAAAAGGGGGAGAGCATGAGTGTGAGTGTGAGTGTGAGTGTGAGTGAAAACACTGACACTGACACTGACACTAACAACTTACCAAGGAAAGAAAGAGATGATTTTTCCCCCTTTTGTAAAGGGGGATCAAGGGGGATTAACAATTTATAAGGGAAGGAGAGGAAACGTATGGCAGAAAAATACCGGCCGGCAAACGGCGCAGAGGGCATTCTGTTTGAGGTAAATTTTTGTGATGTATGCGAGAAGGGCGATTACGCAGATTCCTGCTGCGATATCAATGTAAGGACACTGTTCTATGATGTTGACGAAGCAGAATATCCCGCAGAATGGACGTACGATGCGGCAGGAAAGCCGGTTTGCACGGCATTCAAGGGAATAACCCCCTCATAATAGGGAATCATCTCCCCCTTTTCTAAAGGGGGAGCAAGGGGGATTAACAATTTATAAAGGAGGGGATGAAAGATGAGCAGATTGGCAGTACTGGCAGAATACGGTTACCGGAAGGACCCGTTCCGGGGCATGCACCTGGAAACGGCAGATATCACGCGGGTAAAGAGAATTATCGGCATGGCGGTAGAATCACGGGCAATGGTCTCTATTATTGCCGAACGCGGCAACGGCAAGAGCCGCGCTGTGGATAGCACGCTCAGGGACATGGACGTCAAAGTGATAAGCCTTTTCACCTCAGATAAGGAAAAGGTCCTTGTGGGCGATATCGAGCGCGCCCTCATCGCCGACCTCTCGCAGGAAGAGATCAAGCGAACCCGCGAGATACGCGCCCGGCAGCTCAGGAGAATCATGGGCGAGGCGTCACGCCGGCAGGAAATCGTCCTCATCCTCGAAGAGGCCCACCGGCTGCACGGCCAAACCCTCAGGTCGTTAAAAACCTTGCGGGAAATGGAATGGATGGGGCAAAGCCCGCTCTTCACCGTGATCATGCTGGGCCAGTACGACCCCATGCGCAAGCCTGGCGTGGATGAGGTGCGGCTGCGGACGGACACGGTATATATGAAGGGGCTTACGCAAAACGAGGTCAAGGACTACACCCGCGCAACGGTCGAGAAATGTTTTGAGGAAGACGCCATCGAGGCCCTCTCCCGGCTCCGCACGGCGCGCAACTTTCTCGAGCTTCAGGAAATGCTCATCGCCCTTATGGAGCGCGCCCTTGCCTGCGGGCACAAGAAGGTCACGGCGTTTGAGGTCTTTGACCTCTACGGCGGCGGACTGAAAGAGCTTATTAAATTAACGGATATCTCCCTTTCGGAAATCGCCGACGAGACGGGCATCTCCAAAGCCACCCTTTCGCTTGTAGCAAACGACCGGATGGACAAGCTCACCGACGACACCGCTTCGAAAACCAGAGAGGCCATTGCCGAGGTGATACGGAAAAAAATGGAAGGCAAGGCAGGCGCGCTCAGGCAGGTTGCCGGGGCGTAATGGTTCACCGTGGAGACGGCTTAACAGGGCATAATAAGGAGATAGATAAAATGGATGAAATGACTGAAAAATATGGAAAAACAAAGGATTATAACAAGTTCAAGTTGTTGCTTTGGCAATGAAAAGAAATGCAGGGCAAGGCTTCAGCCTTGCCGGGCAACCCTAAAGGGTCGCCCTACAGAAAATAATAAACAGGAGCATTATGAGACCACTTCAACTAAAACAAAAAAACCGTAACGATGAAAAGCGGTGGGCGAGCGCCTATGGGGCAAGAATCTACACACCCCCGACCATATTAGACAGTTTCACCTTCAGCAGAAAGGAGATCAGCGACAAGAGATATGGCGAATACGTAAAAGCATTGAGAAGACTGGATAATCAGGTTCAGGCAATAAGGAGGAAGTATGGCAAGGGTAAAGCCAAAAAACAGCATTAGAACGGTGAGCGACATGGAGGCGGCCATGTCCCGGCTCAACCAGATCGACACCCGGCTTGCGCAGTGGACCCTGGAAGAGGCGCACGATATAGCGCTCGTCCGTGAGGAACACGACAAAAACCAGAAAAAGGCCGGTCGCACAGGGCTTGAGGCGGAGAAAGCCCTGCTTATCAAAGAGCTTGAGGCATGGGCCGAAGAGGCATCGGCGACGTGGGGAAAGCGCACCCTGGAAACACCGTTCGGGCGCCTCGGTTTCCGGGTATCCACACCGGCCGTCACACTCCTCAAGCGGGTAGCAAAAAACTTTAAAGATGCCGCAGAGCTTGCGATGTTGTACCTGCCAGACTTTGTGCGCAAATCGTACGAAATCGACAAAGAGAAGGTCATCGCGGCTGAAAGCCAGGGCACACTGGATAAGAACATACTCTCCCAATGTGGCCTGTCCGTTGAGCAAAAAGACGAGTTCTGGCTAGAAACCGCAGCCTCAAAAGACCTTGACGAGGCGGCAAAGAAACTCAAGGTAGCGTGAATCATCCCCCCTTTCGTTAATTCCCCCCTTTTCTAAAGGGGGGCAGGGGGGATTATCCCCGTAAAAAAATAATTTGAGGGAACGTATGGCAGACAATGTAAACCACCCGGCACACTATAAAGCAGGAAGTATGGAAGTTGTAGAAGTTATAGAAGCCTTCGGTCTTGGGTTCCACCTGGGCAACGCTGTGAAGTACATCCTCCGGGCTGGCAGAAAGACGGCAGACCCGGCCGAGGATATTAAAAAGGCCGTCTGGTATTTAAACCGTTATTTAGAAAGGAGGGGTGAATAATGTTCGGAATAGAAATAAGCGCGGCGTCTTTTCTCGCAGGGCTAGCCGTGGGCGGGTTCTTTGCGGGCGTTGTAATATTCGTATATTTCTTATGCGCATACCGGGAGCTTGACGCAGCGTATCAGGCACAAATACTCGAATGGCTTCAGCGGAGAGATGCCGGGGGAAATAAAACACCATGAGACTATCTCACGAAACAGAACCAAACCTGGAACGCATAAACTTCATCAGTTGGTACATCCGCGCAACACCGCAGGATATTGAGCTAGAGCGGAAAAACAACAGCGCTAAGCTCAATGCGCTTTTGGCGAAATACGCACATGAAGTACGGCTGTTATCTATCATTAAATAAGAGGAGGAAACATGGAAAACAAATCATTCGAAGAGTGGGCGATCCTGGAGCTTATGGGGCACAGGAAAATGGCGGGATTGGTAAAAGAACAGACAATCGGTTCTGCATCATTTATCAGGATCGATGTACCGGACAAGCATGGCAACTGTATAGCAACGCAGTTCTACAACCCCGAAGCGGTCTATTGCATGACCCCAACGACCCGTGAACTCGCCATGCAATTTGCCGCAAGCCACAGCCCTTCACCCGTAACGAGGTATGAACTACCGCCATGCGGTCACGAGGATGATGACGATATGAATAATGACGCATATGGCGTTGATGCAGAATAACGTTAACGTAGGGGCGGGTTTCAAACCCGCCCCCGCCGGGCACATTTCTTTCACACAAAAAAAGGAGGAGGCAAAACCTATGCAACTCATAATCGGAATCGTAGCAGGCATGTTCATCACCGCATTAATTTTAGCTTTCTTTTCCATAGCAAGAGGCCATTTCGATGAATAAAAACGGCAAACACAAACTCCTTGCCGTCCTCTTTGCCGAGGCCAAAAAAGTCGGCCTGTCGGCCGAAACCCTCCGCGAGTACATCGCCCCGGAAATCCTTGGAGGCAAACGGCTCAGCGAAGCCACATCGAAAGAGGTATTCCGGGTCATCACCCACATCACCGATTGTAGAGACGCAAGTAGGGACACGGCGCTCCGTGTCCCTACAAGGGGGCAAAGGGAGATTAGAAAACGTTACGAATCCAGCCGCACCGGCCTCCTCGAAGAAATCGCCGACCTTGCCCGTGCCCGGTACGGCGCCGACTTTATCGTCCCGCTCAACAACCTCTGCGCCCGGTTCGGCGAAAGCGATGGGTACCGGAAGATGCGCATAGCGGGCTTGAAGGAATTGAAAAAAAGGCTTATCGAATTACAAAAAGAAGATCCTTTGAAACCACAGATTTCACCGATTACACAGATAGAGTAAACAGGGTACCCTGACATGTCTTGTATTCACAAAAATTCTTAATGGGAGATGAGAGATGAGCGAAAAATTATATTCTGTACTATGGGAAGGAAAAGAAGCTGTATTTAATTTCCATGCATTTAGCCTTATGGGAGTTGCCTTCAAAAGCAACTCAAATTATGCAATGAATGCATATCGGCTCATTTGTGATGAAATCGTGAAAGACAAAAACGCTGTTATTATTGATAATGATCATGAATTACAGAATAAATACATCGCACTTCTTGAAAAGACATTGGCTCTTTTGGAGGGTGAGATGGAATTTTAAACCCGGGGGTTTGAGTAAATTTTTATAACTTTTTTATTGGAGGGATGAATGATTATGGAACAGGTAATGAGGATTGAAGACAGGGTAATTGAATTGCCAGGGAAACCGCCCTGCATGCTCGATAGAGATCTGGCGAGGGTTTATGGGGTTGAGACGATGGAGTTAAATCAGGCACGGGTAAGGAATCCTAAAAAGTTTATGGAAGGTGTAGATTACTTTCAACTCACTAAAGATGATATCACAATTTGTGATATCGACTGGAAAGGTGGTCATTCGCCTTATGCCTACACCAAAAGAGGTGCCTATATGTTTTCCACAATCCTGAGCACGGATGAGGCGATAGAGCATGCCATAGCAGTGGTGGAAGGATTTTGCGCATACTCGTTTCTCATGGAAGAGATCAAGGCAGGCAGGATCACGGTGAAGCCAAACCTGAAACAGGACAGACAGGAGTGGATGTTCAATAACATGCGGAGCGAATTGCTTGATAGGTCGCCCCTCTGGAGGAAGATACTCAGGTATAAGGATATTGGGCTGAACAACAGGGAAATTGCCCTGCTTGTCCATCTGGAAAAATCTACGGTGAGGAAACATGTCCGCAGGATGGAATCATGCGGGTTGCTTATGCCGCCAAAGGATCTGCCAAAGTTACAGGGATATGCAGAACATTTCAAGAATCGGTTAAACTAAGGCAAAACGCCCGTTTGTAGGGGCAGGTTTCAAACCTGCCCCTACGGCGGGAACACGGCGCACTACCACAAACATTGACAAACCCCACATCATGGTGTATCCTTACCCTGTTTATCCTGTCTCTTTCTCGCAACAACCCAATAGGAGGAACGTATGAAGTGGTTAGATGAAATTGACGTCAGCGAACTACCACGCCATTATCAGGAGATGGTGCGCCTTATAGGCATAGAGAACACCATCAAGCTCATCGAGCATTTCGGCAAGATGCCGTTCTACTTCATTAGCCTGGACGGCTTCATTCGTGAGAAAAAAAAGCAATACATCATAAAAAACTTCACCGGCAATAACCACCACGAGCTAGCCCGCGTCACGGGTTACAGCCTCGCATGGGTATACGAGATCCTCAGAGACCAAAAAGCGCTCAACAAGGTCAACCAGAAATTACTATTCCAGTAGGGACACGGCGCGCCGTGTCCCTATCTACCCCCCATCATAATCCCCCGTACAAAACCCGCCCCCACAGGGGACACAAGGGATCAAGAAAGTCTTAAACCCGTTCACGAGAACACCTCCCCATTCATTCTGTATAATCTCCCTAGCATCATTCATCATTCATCCCTTGCGCGGGCGCATCATTCAAGCGCCCGCGCGAAAACCTTTTTCTGTACGGACGCACGGCTGTGCGTCTCTACGTAAGGAGATTATAGAATGAAACACGGCACACAGTACTACAGTATAGGCATTATCCTTCTTTTCCTCTCCGTCTGC
>JAANMX010000819.1_pt1 | contig 39014 bp, 37 predicted proteins | sample 7279681 | NCBI WGS metagenome assembly JAANMX01 (sample SAMN14094542, study PRJNA606508) | bioreactor metagenome | isolation source: A lab-scale SPAN reactor treating ammonium-rich wastewater day 351 | place: Ireland: Galway | collected 2018-01-01 | reverse complement strand
TTCTGCTAAAGAAAAAAAGCGTCGGACTGGTGCTATGATATAAATAGTACTTTAAACAGTATTTAATTCAAATTTTGATAATAATTCAAAGCTGAAATAAGGTCTTCATTCGATACTTCGCTGTCAAAAGTGCACTCCCCAATACTTTTCAAAAGAGAGAAACTTATTTTGCCGCTTGCGTTCTTTTTATCATTCATCATCAGGGCTACAATTCTTTCATCCGTGAACTGACTGATGGCTATATATGGATAAAACTTCGTGATATTTCCGATAATTTCTTCAGCTTTGTCGTTGCTGATGTTGCCCGCTAAAAAAGACAGATGGGTCTCGCAAATCATTCCTAGTGCTACAGCTTCGCCATGGGGTATTGGTTTCCCATGCTGCAGGAAAAGACTTTCCAATGCATGACCTACAGTGTGCCCGAAGTTAAGCGTTTTTCTGATGTTCTGCTCTTTGAAATCCTGTTCAATAATCGTCTGTTTGATCCGCATTGAGTTTTCAATAAGTGGAAATATGCTTTCTGCACTTAGATTTTCAAGTGATGTTAAATCGTTCCAGTGATTCTGGTCTGCAATTAAACCGTGCTTCAGCATTTCTGCAAATCCACTTCGCAATTCAACATATGGTACGGTTTTCAAGAAATTAGGGTAAACAAATATTTCCTCAGGCTCGGCAAAAGTTCCTATAATATTCTTTAGGAAATGATGGTCAATACCTGTTTTCCCGCCAATAGAAGCATCGCACATCCCCAAAAGTGTTGTTGGGATGTTAACAAATTTAATTCCCCTCTTATAAGTTGATGCCACGAATCCGCCTAAATCGGTAATTACTCCACCGCCCAGATTAATCATCAAAGATTTGCGGTCGACTTCAAATTCTGATAAAATTTCCCAGAGTTGAGTCGCTGTTTCAATTGTTTTTAAATCTTCACCGGGTTCAATTTCAATAATTTCAAAGGGAATTTCAGTTTCCATATTTCCCAGAAGTATGGGCAGGCAATGTTCATGGGTGTTTTCATCCACCAGAATGATGATTTTCGTGGGTTTTAAATCCGTTATAAAAAGGTTGAGCTGCGAAAAATCCTGGTCTAAAACTGATATCATTTCATGAAATTTGTCACAAAATTAAACTTTAAATTCGTTTTTTCAATTCATATAGTATCGTTAAATTTGCTCTAATTTAAAATTACCCATGAGCATTTTCAATAATACCCAAATTGCCTTTGCAGACAAGACCGACGCTCAACTCCGCAAGGCGTACTGGATGTTTAAAGCTATAGAGCAGCCCGTTGTTACAAAGTTTGGCATCTCGGTTCTTAACTTTACCGTAGAGAAAAATTTTCCTTTTGTGACCGGAGTTGTTAAACAAACTTTGTTTGAGCAGTTTTGTGGCGGCGAAACCCGTGAGCAAAGCATGAAAGTAGTAAAGCAAATGTTCAAGCGGCATGTAGGAAGTATATTTGATTATGCCATTGAAGGAAAAGCTGAAGAAAGTGTTTTTGATGAAACCTGCGAAGAAATTAAACAAAACATAAAATTCGCAGAAGGTAATCCGGCGATTCCGTTTGTAGTGTTCAAGCCAACAGGTTTCGGAAGAATAGAAATCTATGAGGAAGTGGGTAAGAAAGTAGAATTAACGACCTCTCAAAAAGAAGAATGGGCGAGAGTGGTGAAGAGATATGAGGAGGTTTGTCAGATGGCGTTCGACCGCAATGTGGTTCTGATGATTGATGCAGAAGACAGCTGGATGCAGGATGCGACCGATGATTTGGTGAATGAAATGATGGAGAAATTCAACAAACAGAAAGCCATTATCTGGAATACCATCCAAATGTACCGCACTGGTAGAATGGAATATCTTGCTGAAGATTTAGAACGAGCCAGAACAAAAAACTATTTCCTGGGTTATAAATTTGTTCGCGGCGCTTATATGGAAAAGGAACGCGAACGCGCAGCTGCAATGAATTATCCGGATCCGATTCAGCCTACTAAACAGGCGTCAGATGATAATTATAATGCCGCGATCGATTTCGTGTTGAATAATTTAGACCGCGTTTCAGCGTTTTTTGGAACCCATAATGAGAAATCTACTGAACTCGTAATGGATAAAATGCGGGCAATGGGATTACCAAATGATCATCCTCAGATTCATTTTGGTCAGCTTTACGGAATGAGCGACAACATCACCTATTTTCTTGGATCAGAAAAGTACAATGTCTGCAAATACCTTCCCTATGGTCCGGTGAAAGATGTGGTTCCTTATCTAACGAGACGTGCGCAGGAAAACACTTCAGTAGCAGGACAAACAGGTCGCGAACTTGGCCTCATCGACAAAGAACTGAACAGAAGAAAGGCAAAATAATAAAAGCAATACTTTTAAAATCTTATAAAAATCTTTTTGAACGGGCTTTAGCCCGTTTTTTATTGAAGTAAATTCATTGGCTTTAGCCAAAATAAAATCTAAATTTGTAATTCACTCAAGGACTTCTCACATAAAATCAGTTTACCAGCTTTGACTTTTGCCCAGATTATTCTCCCACTCAATCTTAAAGGAACCTTTACCTATAAAGTTCCTGATGAATTGATCCGTAATCTGGAAGTTGGGATGAGGGTGTTGGTATCATTTCGCGGCAAAAAGATTTATACAGGAATCGTTGCTGAAATCCATAATACCGAGCCAGAAAATTTCAGTCCAAAAGAAATCATCAGTATACTTGATGATTTTCCGATTCTTCCACCTCAACAGATTAAGTTTTGGAACTGGATTTCCGAATATTATCTCTGTAATCTTGGCGAAATTTACCGTTTTACGTTTCCCTCGTCTTTAAAACTGGAAAGTGAAACTTATTTAAAGTTAAAGGCGAATATTAAAGTCGATTTCGAAAATTTAGATGTGAATGAAATGTATCTCATTCAGGCATTAGAAGTCCGGCAACTCATCAATGTGACAGAAATTGAAGCATTTATTCCAAAGAAAGACATCGTCAAAACCATAAAATCGTTAATCGATCTTCAGTACATCGAGATTGATGAAAAGATTGCCGAAAAGTATAAAGCCAAAGAAATCGCGTATTTGCGCGTAAATGATTCAGAACTTGCCGGTAACAGTCTTCCGCAGATCCTTCTGTCGCTGAAACGTTCTCCTAAACAGCAGGAAATGTTCCTTTCAATCCTCGAAAAGCAAACAGAACATCCCGAAAAACCTATCAGGAAATCTGAAATTTTCGGTGAAGGAAATTTTTCCCAGTCACAGATAAAATCTTTAATTGAAAGAAATCTGGTGCAGGAATATTTTCTGCAGAAAGACCGAATAGAATCTTATCAGGGCGAAATCGAGGAAATTGAAAAGCTCACCGAACAGCAGATTCAGGCGAAAAAAGAAATTGATGATGCTTTCACTGAGGGGAAAAATGTTTTGCTGCACGGCGTTACTTCCTCCGGTAAAACTCATATTTATCTTGAAAAAATTGAAGAAACCGTTTCAGCCGGAAAAAATGTTTTATTTCTTCTCCCCGAAATTTCTTTGACCAAGCAGATCGTGCAGCGATTAGAGAAAAAATACGGAAAACAGCTTGGTTTTTATCACCAAAAACTTACAGATTTCGAAAGGGTGGAAGTTTGGCGCCGAATTAAGAATAATGATGTTAAAATCCTTATCGGAACACGTAACGCGTTGTTTTTACCTTACGAAAACCTCGGTTTAATTGTGGTTGATGAAGAACATGATTCGGCTTATAAACCACGGGAAGTTTCTCCCTGTTTCAATGCAAAAGATTCTTCACAAATCCTGGCAAAACTATATTCGGCAAACCTTATCCTTGGCTCTGCAACGCCTTCAGTGGAATCCTATTATCTGGCGAAAAAAGACAAAATAAAATATGTTTTCCTGAGCGAGAGGTTCGGTAATGTAAAACTTCCTGAATTTGAACTTATCAATTTTAAGGAAGAGCAGGATTCAAAGAAAATTATTGGCAATTTCTCTTTAAAACTCATCGACGAAATAAAAAGCGAATTGGAGAGGAAGAAGCAGACAATGATTCTGCATAACCGCCGCGGCTACGCAAATGTAGTAGAATGTGAAACCTGTGGTTACGTAAATTACTGTTCAAATTGTGATGTGGTTATGACGTATCATAAATTTTCCAATGAAATGAAATGTCACTACTGCGGCCAAAAAGCTTCTAAACCGAAAGTCTGCCCCAAATGCCATTCGGAAAATCTGAATGAAAGAGGGGTAGGAGTTGAACAGATTCACGAGGAAGTTTCGAGGATTTTTCCTGATTCTGAAGTTGACCGGATGGATGTAGATTCGATGCGGAAAAAGTTTGCCTACGAAAAATTATACGAGAGAATTGAAGAAGGTGAGACCGATATTATTGTGGGAACACAGATGATTTCTAAAGGTCTGGATTTCGACAATATTGAATTGGTTGCAATTCCGAGGGCAGATGCAATGCTCTACGTACAGGATTTCCGTGCGGAGGAACGCGCATACCAATTGATTACGCAGGTTTCGGGACGCGCCGGACGGACTTCCGGGGAAGGAAAAATTCTGATTCAGACCTATAATCCTCAGCATGCGGTTTTTCAGCTGATAAAAGAAAATAATTCTGAAAAGATATATTCGCATTTTCTCGATGAAAGAAAGAAATTTCTTTATCCGCCATTTGTGAAACTGATTATGATCGAACTGAAACACCGCCGTGAAGATAAAGTGAACCGCGCTTCCCAATTTTTAGGGTCGATCCTTAGAAAATATCTACCCGAAGACTGTATTTTGGGTCCGGAAAAATCACCAATCGCAAAACTCAATTTGATGTATCAGTATCAAATTCTGCTCAAACTACCGCGTGGAAAAAAGTACGCTGAAATGAAAGGTCTGGTTTTGAAAAGTTTTGAAGAATTCGACGAAATAACTGCTTATCAGAGTATTAAAAAGCTGACATTTGTTGATTTTTAACTATTTTTAACAAAATTTACCTGCTTTTGGGAGGGTTAAAATGGTGTCTTTCAACAATAATGTATATTTTTGAGCGTTGAAAATATGTTTTGCATTTCATATTTTCATTTTCTTAACAAAAGAGTTCAGAGATAATCAAATAACAAAATTAAATGATTAGACTAAAAAATATATTTCTTGCACAGGCTTTAGCATTTTCAGCAATCGCATTCGGGCAAGGTACTTTCACTTCAAATTTACCCCAAACTTACGACAACCGGCCGAGCAGTACCGTTAAGGATTTCAGTTCTTCTGAAAAATTAATGAGTGCGAAGGAACTGGTGGATATCAACATCAATTCTATGATGAATGATCCGGTTCTTCGTAACGCCAATTGGGGATTTGTAATTTTCGACCCGAAAACCAGAAAAGTGGTAAGTTCATACAACGAGTATGCATCGCTGATTCCAGCTTCTACCACCAAATTATTAACCACTGATACAGCAGTAAGCCTGTTGGGCGAAAATTTCCGTTGGATCACACAACTCGAATATTCAGGGGACATTGATGAGAACGGTAATCTTCAGGGTAATTTATATATTGTAGGTAGTGGTGACCCATCTTTAGGTACAAATAAGGCCGGTGCTTCGTCGTATTCTGCAATTGTTTCAGACTTTATTGCAGCTATTTCTGAAAAGGGAATTAAAAAGATTAACGGCGATATCATCATTCAAACCGGAGTTTTCAAAGTAAATAAAACGCAGAAACTCCCGGAAAATATTGTATGGCTAGAGAACGGAAATTACTATCTTCCAGCCGGTTCTACTTATGAAATCAATCCTCAGAATGAAAGGCTCATTGCAAAACCCGCAAATCCTTTCGCTGAAAATAAAAACTTCTATTACATCTCTCCTTATATAAAGCAGATGGTTTATGCTGACAAGTTTGATGGAGTAGGCCTAACTACCAAAGTTGCTGATCCGCCGGCATATCTGGCAAATTCTTTAAGAAGCACCATGGTTAAAAGAGGTGTTGGTATAACAGGAAAAGTGGTGGCAAGAACAACAGAGCTCAACCCAGAAAAACGCACAACGATAACTACTTACCAATCACCAACTTTAGCAGACATTATTTACTATACGAATCAAAGAAGTGATAATGCATTGGCAGAAGCTACCTTGCGAATGGTTGGTTTTCAGAAAAAAGGCGATCAGACTTTAGAAGCCGGAAGAAGTGTTGTAGTAGAACATTTGAAGGAAAATGCATTCGAAACTGACGGATTGAATTATATGGATGGCAGCGGACTTTCCCGGAATAATCTGGTTACTCCGATTTCTCAGGTGAAATTTTTAACCAACATTATGGACGAGAAATATTATAAAACATATTTTGAATCACTTCCAATTGCAGGACAAACCGGCACTTTGAAGAGCATGTTTAACGGTGAAGGAAACGGACAGATTTTTGCAAAAACAGGAACTTTAAATAAAGTGAAAACCTTAGCAGGTTACATGAAAACCCATACAGGAAAAACATTGGTATTCTCTCTTCTTATCAACAATTATGCAGGTTCTGTGGATCAGGTAAAAAACAGGATGGAACAAATTCTTCAGCCTGCGCTAAATCTGTAATATTTAAATAAATCACGAATTACTTAACCTTTCAATAATTATTGAGAGGTTTTTTTTAACTTTAGCGAAAAATTTAGCTAAATGAAAAAACTTTATGTAATACTGTTTGCATTGATCTGCGCACAGGTTTCCGCTCAGAAAAATGAAGAAGCCGAACGCAAAAGTATGATCAGCAATGAACTTCTGAAGTATTCGAAAATGATTGATTATAACGTGAATCCCAATACGTTGAATTATGATTTAAGATACCAGCGGCTCGAACTTCAGCTGGATCCTGCACAACAGTTCGTAAGTGGCACCGTTACCAGTCATTTTATTCCGAACCAGAATCTGGCAAGTATTTATTTTGATCTGTCCGATGTTCTTACCGTTTCAGAAGTTAAGTATCATGGGAACAACCTTCCTTTCACGCAGCTCAGTACTAAAGAGGTTAAAATTGATTTCCCTGCAAATATAGCGGCAACAACCCTCGATTCACTTTCGATTAAATATTCCGGCGCGCCGGGTACAGGTGGTAGCGCAGGAGATGCTTTCACGATATCAACCCAAGGCGGAACACCTGCTCTGTATACTCTTTCCGAGCCATACGGTGCGCAGGAATGGTTTCCGACAAAACAGAGCCTCAATGATAAAATTGAAAAAGTTGATATTAAGATCAACACTCCCTCCCAGTACAATGTGGCTTCCAACGGCAAACTTATTTCGGAAACACTGTTAACCGGCGGCAGAAAACTCACTTACTGGCAAACAAATTATGCAATTCCCGCTTATCTCATTGCGTTAGGAATTACGAATTACACGAAATTGAATGATACTATGGGAAATCCACCTTTCCCTTTTGTAAATTATCTTTATCCTTCAACCACATCAAACGGTACAATTATGTCCAATATCGAATGGACCAAAACCGTAATGGATACCTTTGAACAGTATTTCGGTCCGTATCCTTACAGAAACGAAAAATATGGCCACATGCAATTCGGCTGGGGAGGCGGTATGGAACATGCCACCATGTCTTCTATGGGATCATGGGGAAGAGGCATTATCGCACATGAACTCGCACACCAGTGGTTCGGCGATAAAGTAACCTGCGGTGCCTGGAATGACATTTGGCTCAATGAAGGATTCGCGACTTTTGGTGAGCATCTCGCCAACGAAAAATTACTCATGACCAATTCTCAGTTTTTAGGGTATCTGGGTTCTGAAATGAGCTATATCACCAGCGCAGCGGGAGGGAGTGTATATGTTGCTGACAGCAACCTGGGCAATACCGGCGCGATTTTCAGCGGACGGTTGAGCTATTCCAAAGGAGGTTATATCGTAAGAATGATAAAATGGATATTGGGCGATGACGTATTTTATTCCGCGATTAAGGATTACCATTCCAGGCCGGAGCATGCTTATGGATACGCCAAAACAGCGGATCTTAAAAACTCCCTTCTTTTGTCAACAGGTAAAGATTTTACTGAATTTTTTAATGACTGGGTTTATGGTCAGGGCCACCCGACTTACCAAATCCGCTGGAATCAGACTTCAGACCAGATGTTAAGATTCAGGGTAAGCCAAACCAGAAGTCACTCATCAGTAAGTTTCTTCGAAATGCCATTGCCTATAAAGGTAAACGGAACTGGAGGGCAGGTTGCCTATTTGGTACTTAATAATACCGTGAACAATCAGACTTTCGCCAATCAGGTGAATTTTCCTGTAGCATCTGTTCAGTTCAATTATGAAAATCAGATTATCCATAGAAATTCTACAGTAATTAAAGACGCAACGATCCTCGCAGTGAATGATAATACAAAAGATGGTATTAAGATTTATCCCAATCCTGTAGCTGATAAACTATCGGTTTTAGGAATAGGAAAAAATCAGCAATATAGTATTTACAGTGCAGATGGCAAGTTGGTTAAAAAGGGCAAATTTGCCGAGGGGAAGGCGATTGAAGTCCATGATCTTCCAAAAGGTGTTTACCTTCTGAAAATCGAAAATCAGAATCTCAAATTCATAAAAGAATAAACAAAAAAAGCCTTCAGAAATGAAGGTTTTTCTGTTTAATGACTAATGTTTTTTGCTATGTAACTGCCGTTATAAATAGGGTGATTTCGCGGTTGATCAGCTATAGCATTTTGTAGTAATTTTACATTTATAATGTAAAATATTCTCAAATTTAATACTGCTCAATTAAAATTTTAACCAAAAAATTTAAAGCCATGAAAAATTTTGCCAAAATTGTTACGTTGTTTTCTGTTATTGTTTTTACTACGTTATTACATGCTCAAAAAAACGATATAGATGTGGTGCTGAAGCTGAACGCAGATTTTGACAAGGCGTCCCTGAATGGGGATTTACCATTTTTCGAAAATACTCTTGCTCCCGATTTTGTTTCTTATCACCCGGACGGATCTAAAGTTACGCGTGCAGAAGTACTTGAGCGAATCAGGAAAGAGAAAGAAAAACCTTCGTATAAATTACTAAGTGTTAAGAGTGACGATGTAAAAGTGAAAATGGACGGTAATCTGGCTTATGTAACCGGGCTTTGGCATGCATCAACCTCCGGCCTTGAAGCGGATGCGGCACCGCATAACGATACAGGGTTTTACAGTGCCATGTTTGAAAAAAGAAACGGTAAATGGATGATTGTTTCGGATCATTCTACTGAAAAAACTCATACTTCAGACGAATTGATGTCCTCATTGAAAAAGGCAAGCGATAATTACGATAAAGCGATATCAACACAGGATGCCCGCATGTTTGATTCGCTGCTTTCCGCAGAATTTACTTTTGTTAATGAACATGGAAAAATGAGAAATAAAGCCGAAGAAATTGAGCAGATAAAATCGGCTGACCTAAAAATAACTTCAGTGAAGTCTGAGGATAAAAAGTTTAGAATTCATCGCAGTACGGCCGTAGAAACATGTGTATTCACTGTCTCGGGGACATATAAAGGAAAAGCTTTTACTGATAGAGGTCGCTATACTTCCACGTGGTTTTACAGCAACGGAAAATGGCAACTCGCAAGTGACCATACAAGCCTCATCAAGTAGAAATGAAACAGTCCCGAAAGCAATTTATCAAGACCGCATCATTGGGTTTTGAAGGCCTTTTCTTTCCTGCAGATTTTCTCTTATCAAGCGATGAAGCTGGGCCTGTGATTGTCCATGAAGGCGAAGGTGAAAAGTATTTGATTGGACCCCGTAATTCTCCTTTAACCATAAAAATTTCCGACTCGCAGAATGGAAAAAGGTCCTTGTCTTTCTGCACCGAAGAAATTGCTCCCTGCGAGGGGATCCCGCTTCATAAGCACTTGAACGAAGATGAACTCATTTTTGTTTACACGGGTGAAGGAATATTAACCGTCGGAGATAAGGAGATTGGCGTTAAAAAGGGCAGCGTAGCTTTAATTCCCAAACATTGCTGGCATGCTGTGAAAAATACCGGAAACGAAATATTCATTATGGTATTTGCATACACGCCGGCTGGATTCGAGGGGTATTTCAGAGAATTTGGTTCACCAGTTGGAACTCCATGGCAGCCAAAATCCCAGGCAGAATATGAAAAACTTAATAAAAAGTGGGGAATTGTGTACAAATAGCATAGAAACTCTTTTACAATTCATATCAAAACAGTCCTCAATTCATAGTTGATTGAGGGCTTTTTTTGTTAAATTAGCGTTTCTTAAAAAATTCAATTATGATTTCTAAAAACTATCTCGATAACTTAAAAAGCGAACTACAAAATATCAAGAATGAAGGTCTTTTTAAAACGGAAAGAATCATCACTTCACAACAGTCTGCTGAGATTGAAGCCAACGGAAAAAAACTCCTGAACTTCTGCGCTAACAATTATTTAGGCCTTTCAAATAATCCTGAAGTGATGAAAGCTTCTCAGGATATGATTGAAAGCCACGGATACGGAATGTCATCTGTACGTTTTATCTGCGGAACTCAGGATATCCATAAAGAACTTGAAGCGAAAATTTCCAAATTTTTAGGTATGGAAGATACCATTCTGTATGCAGCGTGTTTTGATGCGAACGGCGGAATTTTCGAACCTTTATTTTCTGAAGAAGACGCGATTATTTCTGATGAACTGAATCACGCTTCGATTATTGATGGAGTCCGTTTGTGTAAGGCAGCCAGATACCGTTACAAAAACAATAATATGGAAGATTTAGAAGCCCAGTTAAAGGCCGCTTCCGAAAAAAATCACCGTTTCAGAATTATTGTAACCGACGGAGTTTTCTCCATGGACGGAATTGTTGCCGATTTAAAAGGCGTTTGCGATTTAGCTGAAAAATACGACTGTCTGGTAATGGTTGACGATTCTCACGCTACCGGATTTATTGGAAAAACCGGTCGAGGAACTCATGAAGCCAATGAAGTGATGGGCAGAGTTGATCTGATTACCTCAACTTTAGGAAAAGCTTTAGGCGGCGCACTTGGCGGCTTTACTTCAGGAAAAAAGGAAATTATCGATATGCTGAGACAGCGTTCGCGTCCGTATTTATTTTCGAATTCACTCGCTCCCGGAATTGTGGGTGCCGCGATGAAAGTTCTGGATATGATTTCCGATGATGCTTCGCTTAGAGACCAAGTGATGGAAAATGCTGAATATTTCCGAGAAGAAATGAAAGCCAAAGGTTTTGATATTCCTGATGGTGATGCAGCAATAGTTCCGGTGATGCTCTACGATGCACCTTTGGCCCAGAAAATGGCTGAAAAACTTATGGATGAAGGAATTTACGTTATTGGATTCTTCTATCCCGTGGTTCCCAAAGGCAAAGCCAGAATCCGTGTTCAGCTCTCTGCGGCTCATACGAAAGAACATTTGGATAAAGCGATTGCTGCGTTTGAGAAAGTAGGGAAAGAGTTAGAAGTAATCTGATTTCAGAGAGAATTAAAATAGAATAAAAACCTTCCGTTTTGGAGGTTTTTTTGTTTAAAAGAAAATTTTATAAAGATTTCTGGCACTCGATCCGATAAGAAGAAGTGCAACCAAAATCAGCGCAGTTTTACGTGGCATTTTCCCCGCTAATCTTGCCGCAAAGGGAGCAGCCAGAACACCTCCGATAATTAAGCCCAGAATAATTTCAATATTCGATACTCCCAAACTCGAAAAGAAAACGATAGCAGCAGAAAGCGTCACGAAAAATTCGGCCATACTTACGGTTCCGATGACATAATTGGTTTTTCTGCCTTTGGAAAGAAGAGTTGAAGTTACAATCGGGCCCCAGCCGCCACCGCCAAAAGCATCCATCATTCCGCCCAGAAAACCAAGTCTTCCGAGGTGTGTTTTCTGTTTGATTACGATCTTTTTAAAAGCCAGTCTTGTAATTCTGTAGCCCATCAGAAGCGTGTATGTTGCCATTAATCCTTTTGCAAGGTTTTCGTACTCATTGCCTAGATAAATAAGAAGCAGCGAGCCGCAAACTGCTCCAATAATGCCAGGAACCGCCAGGTAAAGCAACATTCTTTTATTAACATTTCCGTACTTATAATGCGAATATCCGCTCATGGCGCTGGAAAACATCTCTGCAGTGTGAATAGAACCGGAGATCGAAGGCAATTTAATTCCCATACCTAGCATTAGGGTGGAACTCGTTAACCCATAACCCATTCCCAGAGCACCATCTACCATTTGCGCAAAAAATCCGATCGCGAGCATCCAGTAAAACTCCTGGGGAATTTCGTATACAAAATCTTTTGCCTGGATAAAGGAAAAATATTTATCGAAAGCGATGCCGAGGAAAAAAGCAGCGAAAGCCAGGGATAAATAGATCACAAGCCTTCTGTATTTTTTCGCATCTTTCGAATATTGCCATTTCGATTTCTGCTCTTCCGCCGGAAGTTGATTTTTGTCTGAAATGAAACTTTCAAGCTGAAAATCGCTTAGTTCCGGTTTGTTTTCGATACTGATTAGGATGTTTTTCTTCTGAACAATATCGATAATTTCGGTATAAAAACCAATTCCGCAATCGGTAATTAGAGCGATGTGGGAACTGTAGAAATCGTCTTCGAAGAACCGCCTTTCGTGAAGCCTGATGCTGTCATGATTTTTTGCAAATTGTTTAATTTTCTCAGAAATATTTTCACATACCAGATTTATCTGGGTTTCCGGGAAACTATCAACAAGTAAATTCAGGTTTTTCAGTGCCTGGCTTCCACCGCCTACAATAAGTACTTTCAGGTTTTCCAGATTCAGGAAAACGCTGAGGGATTTATTATGTATTTTGCTTTCAATAGACATTAAAAGATGCGCTGTGTATAGCTTTTAAATCTAAAGAAGCATTACTGCACCTACGGTAGAATTGCTGGTTTCATCAACAAGAATTGCGCTTCCTGTGGCGCTGTTTTTTTCAAAGGAATCAAACACCAGTGGTGATGCGGTTTTCAGCCTCACTTTTACAATTTCGTTCAGTTTTACTGAATCTGTTGCAGGGATTCGCTGTAAAGTATTGACATCAATTTTGTATTCTATTTCTTTCACGATGGTTTTCAGGAGCCTGCTTTTGTGTTGAATATAATATTTGTTTCCTTCGTTCAGTTCGCGTTTATCCAGCCAGCAAACCAAAGCCTCGAACTCATTTTCAACTTTTGGCTGATTATCAGTTTTTACGAAGAAATCTCCCCGGCTCACATCGATATCGTCAGCAATATGCAAAACTGCAGGCTGCAGGGCGAAAACTTCTTCCACTTCACTTCCGCCGGTTTCCACTTTAGAAATGCTAGTTTCTATATTTTCCGGAAGAATTGTGATTCTGTCTCCTTTTTTATAGGTTCCTGAGATAATTTGTCCGGCATATCCGCGGTAATCATGAAGTTCATCGGTTTGCGGACGAATAACATACTGAACCTGAAATCTTGCATTTTCATAATCTACATCATTTCTAACTTCTACATTTTCTAAAAAGCTCAAAAGCGGCTCGCCTTCGAACCACGGCATTTTCTCAGATTTTTCGACAATATTATCCCCATTGAAAGCGGAGATTGGGAAAAACGCTATATTTTTTAGTCCGAGATTTTCTGCAACTTTGCGGTAATCTTCTTTAATTTTATTGTAAACTTCCTCCGAATAATCAACCAAATCCATTTTGTTTACGGCCACCACAACATGTTTCATTTTCAACAATGATGCGATGATCGAATGTCGCCTCGTTTGCTCAATCACACCCTGACGCGCATCAATCAAAATAATAATGAGCTGTGAATTTGATGCTCCTGTAATCATATTTCTTGTGTACTGAACGTGTCCCGGTGCATCGGCAATGATAAATTTGCGCTTTGGTGTAGAAAAATAACGGTAAGCCACATCAATGGTGATTCCCTGTTCTCTTTCGGCGCGAAGACCGTCGGTAAGAATAGCCAGATCGATGCCGTCGGCATTTTTATTTTTCGACTGTTTTTCTAGGGCTTCAAGCTGGTCAACCAAAATGCTTTTGCTGTCGTAGAGCAGTCTGCCAATCAGTGTGCTTTTTCCGTCATCAACACTTCCGGCGGTAATAAATCTTAATATATCCATGTTCAGTTTAAGTAATAATTGAGGAGAAACGGTGATTTTTTGTGAGATAATTTAGAAGTAACCTCCTTTTTTGCGGTCTTCCATGGCGGCTTCGGTCACTTTATCATCAATTCTAGTTTCGCCGCGCTCAGAAATTCTGGACGCTGTGATTTCGTTCACCACATCATCCAGCGTGGCTGCGTGGCTTTCTACAGCGGCAGTACAGGTCATGTCGCCTACAGTTCGGTAGCGTACTTTTTTATTGATGATGGTATCATTTTCATCAATCTGAATGAAATCTGAAACAGCAATTAATTGTCCTTCATATTCAATAACATCGCGTTGATGCGCAAAATAAATCGAGGGCAGCTGGATTTTTTCTTTTTTAATGTAATTCCAGACATCCAGCTCAGTCCAGTTAGAAATGGGGAAGACCCGAACATTCTCACCTTTATGAATTCTTCCGTTGTAGATGTTCCAGAGTTCAGGTCGCTGAAGCTTTGGTTCCCACTGACCGAATTCGTCGCGCACAGAAAAAAATCTTTCTTTGGCTCTTGCTTTTTCTTCGTCACGGCGCGCTCCTCCGATACAAGCATCAAATTTGAATTCCTCAATCGTATCCAGCAGGGTATGGGTTTGAAGCCAGTTTCGGGAAGCAAATTTGCCTTTCGGTTCGGTCAGTTTTTTCTCGCGAATCGTATCTTCAACTTTTCTTACGATCAGTTCTGCACCAATTTCGTCCGCCAGTTGATCACGGTAATTCAAAGCTTCAGTGAAATTGTGCCCGGTATCAATATGAACAAGCGGAAAGGGGATTTTCATCGGTGCAAAAGCCTTTTTGGCGAGATGTACAAGGGTAATGGAATCTTTGCCGCCACTGAAAAGTAAGGCAGGTTTTTCGAACTGTGCTGCAACTTCTCGCATGATGAAAATACTTTCGGCTTCTAACTGTTCCAGATAGTCTAATTTATATTTGCTCATATTGATAACTATAGCGTTTTGAGATTTTTAAAAGTTGATTAAGGTCAAAGGGAATTATTGTGAATGAAGACCGCACTCTTTCTGGGATTCTTCCCAAAACCAGCGGCCGGCTCTCGGGTTTTCACCTTCAGCAATAGCTCTGGTGCAGGGTTTACAGCCAACGCTGATAAATCCTTTTTTATGAAGAGGCAAATCCTGAACATTATGCTGTTCGATATAATCTAAAACATCCTGATAGGTCCAGTGAATAAGCGGATTGAATTTAAAAAGTTTCCGATCGTCATCCCATTCGATCATTTTCATGTTTTCACGGTTCTCCGACTGTTCGCTTCGTAAACCGGTAATCCAGATTTTAGCGCCTTCCAAAGCACGGTTCAGGGGTTTTACTTTGCGGATGTAGCAGCATTCTTTCCGGTTTTCTACCGAATGAAAAAAAGCATTAATTCCTTTTTCGTTCACATATCTTTCAACATCGTCAGAATCGGGAAAATAAACCTGAATTTTTGTACCGTATCTCGCATTGTTTTGTGAAAGCAGTTCGTAATGTTCATAAAAAAGTCTCCCCGTATCCAGTGTGAAAACTTTAATATTCATCTTGTTTTTAAAGATCATATCATTAATGACCTGATCTTCCTGACCTAAGGAAGTGGAAAATACGGCGTCCGAGGTAAATTTTTCTGAAATAAATTGTAAACCTTCTTCGGTTGTTAAATTTTCGATCAACAGAATATCTTCTTGTAAAAGCATAGAGTAAGGATATGTTGCCGACAAATTTACTTGATAATTATTAGCCTACAAAATTAGTAGACTAATAAATCAAAAAAAGGTTAATCTTTCAATTCAATCAGTGTTTTTTTCTCGAGTATGGATAAAGTAGCATCCCGGACTTCGATTAGAACATCGTGTAGGGAACAGTGTTTCTCGTTGCAGTTCATGCAGTTTTCGTAAAAATTGAGGCTTACACAGGGGAGCATTGCTATGGGACCGTTTACCAGCCGGATGATGCGGGCAAGCGTAATGTCTCTGGGATTTACATTGAAAAAATATCCACCGCCTTTTCCCTTTTTGCTGTCAAGGATTTCTGCTTTTTTAAGTTCAAGGAGAATGTTTTCAAGAAACTTCAAAGGAATTTTTTTCTTTTCTGAAATTTCCGAAATCAACACAGGTCCTTCTTCCTGCTTTTCTACAAGGTAAGAGAGCGCCCGCAAAGCGTATTGTGATTTTTTAGATAACATGTGGTAAAAATAATAAAAACCTTTGAGCTGAGATGTACCTGTTTAAAACTGAAAAATTGTTTAAGTTCGCATAAATTTAGTTTCAATATGTTCAGCAAACAGGAAGCGCAGCAGCTTAAAAAAGATTTTTGGATCGCTTTCGGGAAAAGTTTTCCCAGGAAATGGCTTTTGTATGATACCAAAATTAAAGATTTTTCTCTGAAATTTTATGCGGATAATAGAAAAGCTGAAGTTTCAATAGATATTGAAATGAAAGATGAACTGTTTCGCAATGCGTATTACGAAAAGATTTGGTCTTTGGAAGAAATGCTGAAAGAAGAAGTTGGTGAAATTCAAAAAGATGAATTTTTTACGCTGGAAAACGGAAAAGTAATTTCCAGGATTTGGGTAACAAAAGACAATGTTTCTGTTTTCAATAAAAATACCTGGCAGGAAATCTTCCAGTTTTTTGTCGAAAAAATGGATGGTTTTGAAAGGTTTTATTATGAATACGAAGATTTCATTAAAGATGTTTAAAAACAAAAGCGGTTTCAGAATCCTGAAACCGCTTTTTATTTTTTAGTAATGTTCTTAGCCAAATTTCTTTTTTCTGAACCAGAAGAAAATTCCGCCCAAAACTCCGGTAATTGCCAAAGGAAGCAATAAATTAAGCCACTGCCAGTTACTTTTTTCTTCGTCGATTCGCTGTCTGTCCAGAAGTCGTGCTTCAATATTGCGGTTTCTCAGTTCCATTAAATTCGAATCATCTAACAGAAAATCAAGCGCATTTCTGAGAAACTGTTCGTTTCCGTAGGTCTGTTTCGTAAGAAGATCTTCGCCCAACGGCAGCGCATTTCCTTTATATACCTGGTTTCTGCCGACATCTCCGTCTGCAATTACAATCATTTTATTATCGCTGCTTTGTGCTTTGAAACCCGGATATCCATTTTTTTCGCTTCTGGAAGCATAAGCTGACGTGAATTTTCCTTCTAAACTAACCGCGAAAATTTTCGGTGTCGTGGGTTTGTCAAATTCGCTCAAAGAATCAGTTCTTACGATTTCACCTAAAGCCACGTAGTTAGGAACCTGTTTCACGTTTGTTCTTTCGCTGGATTCGAAAAGTACTCGGGTTTTTATGTTTTTTCTCCCTAAAGTATCGATTGAAGTGGGGAATTCAAATTTTACAGGATTTATGTTTTTGGTGATCGGATTTTTAGTTTCTGCGATACCGAGCGGGAAGTAAGGCCACAGAAAACTGCTGAACTGCGGATTTCCGGCAACTTCACCGGAGACAATTCTGATGAGTGCAGATTTCTTCATATCCTTCACCAATCCAGGATTAATCCGGAGTCCGTAGTTAAAAAAGAAATCGGTAAGATTGGTCTCCATTGGGTAGGCCATGATTTTTTTCGACTGAAAAAGGGTGTCCATTTCCGCATTTACCGCATCAATCATCCACAGGGTTTTTCCGCCGTTCATGATGTATTGGTCGAGAATAACTTTTTCGTTTTCGGTGAAAGCTTTTCTGGGTTTCGCGATGACCAGCGCATGCATTTGTTTCAGTTTCGTAACGTCCGCCAGCGAAAGTTCGGTTTGGTTTTGAGGGATAATTGGACCTGCGTTGTAACTTTCAAGCGCCATTTCCATAAATCCCTGAAACTGCTCAGGCCCTAATTCGTCCTGATTGATTAAAATTCCGATATTTTTCTTTTCTTCTTCGGTAATTGCTTTAATATTGGAAGCGAAATTATATTCAAGGTTTTCAATCGATCTGCTGAGCTGTTCAGAAGCATCAATTCCGCTTTGGTTGATGATGAGCGGGATTGAACTGCCGTAGGAATTATATTTCAGCGCGGCGAAAGGAAACATGACGATTTCTGAAATTTTCCCGTCTTTCATATCCGGAAGAATGGATGGCTGCATTCCCATGGCGGCCAAAGTATCTTTCGACATTTTTGTTTTGATGGGATCGATAAATTTATAATCGATTTTAGGATTTATTTTCCTGAATTCCTCGAGCATAAATCTCGTTTCATTCTGCAGCTGACGGAAACTTGCCGGGAAATCTCCTTCCAGATAAACATCTACAGTTAAAGGTTTTTTTACCGATTCCAGAATTTTCACCGTAGATTCAGACAAAGTGTAGCGTTTTTCCTGAGTGAGGTCAATACGTATTCCGAAGTAATTGAGGAGAATGAAAACCGCAAGAATAATTACTAACGCTTTATAATATGTATTTTTAGAATTAAAATTCTTCATTATTTTACTTCTTTTTGTTTACAAAATAAACCGCCAATAAAATACACAGACTGATCACCAGAAAAAAGTAAGCAATGTCTTTAAGGTCTATTAATCCCCTTGTAAATACAAGAAAGTGCTTATAAAATCCCAGGTTCGAAAGAATATAATCTGCACCGCCCAAAAGCTTGTAACTCGCTAACTGTTCGATTCCGAAATAAAAGATAAAACACATGAAAACGCCTAATAAATAAGCCATAATCTGGTTCTGGGAGAGCGAAGATGCCAAAATTCCCACCGCTGAAAAAGCTGCAGTGAGAATAATTAAACCAAAATAACTCCCGAAAGTGGCGCCTAAATCGATGTTTCCTGCGGGAACGCCTAAAGTGTAAACAGTGTAAAGGTAGGTAAGCGAGGGGAGGAGGCATAAAACTCCAACGAACCAAACTGCCAGAAATTTCCCTACTATGATTTCAGAAATTTTCACAGGCTGAGAAAAAAGCCAGTTCAGAGTTCCGGACTGCTGTTCCTCTGCAAGAGTTTTCATTGATATTGCGGGAATTATAAACATCAATAACCACGGTACCAAAACGAAATAACTTTGTAATGAAGCGGTTCCGATGTCGAAGATATTAGAATCGTTTTCAAAGAAAAACAAAAACAGGGTTCCTATTAAACTGAAAGCTCCGATGATGAGCCAGGCACTCCAGTTCCCGAAATAACTCCAAAGTTCTTTTTTAAATATAGCTTTCATTCTCTTTTTTAAATGTAAAAAATATTATTTCCTTGCTTTGTTTACGAGTTTTACGGTAAGCATAATGGCAACCACCAAAACGATAAAGCCGGTGATTAATTGCCACCAATATTCCAGCACCCATGATTTCAGAATCACGGTAAAAACTACTAGGAATAAAATAAACGTGGCAATTTCATTGGCTTGCCGAAGTTTGATATTTTTGATGGGTAAAACTTCTCCGTTTAAATTTTTCATCTGTAGGACTTTTTTCCAGCACCACAAATGATAAGCTGCAAGCCCAATTAAGAAAGTCAATTTTAAATGAAACCACGGGGTTTTCATTAAGCCAAAATTCAGATAAATTAATATAAGACCAGTGACCAGCATAATTACTCCGGCCGGAACGGTAATGATATTCCATAACCGCCGGGCCATGAAAACGTACTGTTCACGGAGAATCTGTTTTTTTGCGTCTTCAAACTCATCGGTGTCCTTATAGTAAACAAAGAGCCGAACCAGATAGAAAATTCCTGCAAAATAACTGACCATAAAAACAATATGGAAGGCTTTGAGAATGGTATAAAGCATCAGAAAAATTTAGGTGCAAAGATAGAAGATAAAAGTGATTGTAGAAAGAACCGAAGTGTCAACAGTAAATTTTTGTGTTAAAATTATCATTTAGGAAGAGTATTTCATTAATTTTTAGTTTTTTTGCATACTACAATTATTTATCCTACTAATTATGAAAAGAATTTTCCAATTGTGTTTCAGTTTGGCATTTTTCTCTTTTGGTTTTTCACAGAATTTAAAACCCATAGCTGAGAAAGTTAAAAATTCACAATCTGCAAACAAAACGTTTGTTAAATACAATCTCTTCACCGAAAATCAGTCTGTACAGAAGCAAAATATGTACAAAGCTGCTGCGGAAGGGATTACAGTTATGGAACTCAATAAAAATGAGATCCAGAGAATTAATACTGAAAGACCCGAGGCAATGGAAATGACTTTTCCGTTCGAAGGTAAAAACATCACAGTAGAACTGGTGAAAAACACTTTCTTCACGCATGATTTTAAGATCAATACGGATAAAGGTTATGCCAATTATACTCCTGGTGTTTATTATCACGGGATTGTAAAGGGTGATAACGAATCTCTTGTTGCCTTAAGTTTTTTCAACAACGATGTGGTTGGGGTAACTTCTATTAAGAATATTGGAAATATAGTTATCGGCAAGGCTAAAAACAGCGATGATTTTGTATCCTATAACGATCAGAAACTGAAAGGCCAAAATCCGTTCTCGTGTTCCGCAGATGAACTGCTGGAAAATCAGAAAATGTCTGGTCCGTCTTATAATCCTAAAACAATGACGGATAAGAAAACCGATAACTGCGTCAGAATTTATTACGAAGTTGGTTTCGGTCCCTACACATTGAACGGTTCTAATGTAACCACCACTACAAACTGGGCAACTGCCATGCATAATAATGTTTCTACCCTTTATGCAAACGACGGAATTACGGTTGCGCTAAGCGAAATCTTTATCTGGACTGCTGGCGCAGATCCGTATACCGGCACGCCTTCAGAGATTTTAAATAAATTCCGAACCGGACGACCAACTTTCAATGGAGACATCGCACAGCTTTTAAGAAATCCTGCAACAACAAGTATTGCCTGGGTTAATGCGTTGTGTAGCAGCTATAGATATTCTTACTCAGGAGTGAACCTGAGTTTCCAGAATGTGCCAACATATTCATGGAATATTGAAGCAATGACTCACGAGATTGGTCATAATTTAGGCTCTCCACACACCCATGCATGTAAATGGAACGGTAATGATACCGCGATTGACGGATGCGGGCCGGCTTCAGGAAATAATGAAGGTTGCGATGGGCCTCTTCCAACAGGTACAGGCGGTACAATCATGAGTTATTGTCATTTGGTTCCTTCCGTAGGAATTAATTTTGCAAACGGTTTCGGTGTTCAGCCGGGAGCGCTTATCAGAAACACTGTTAACTCCAAAGGGTGTTTGGGAACAAACTGTGTAACATCTTGTGATCTTACTGTAACCGGGCTTACCATATCTAACCTTACCACCAACTCTGTAACTGCAACGATTGTTGATAATACGGGCACCAGCTGGAAATATAAACTGGCTAAAATGGACGGAACTGTTATTCAGGCAGGAACTACCAATACTAAAGTATTGAATTTCACAAATCTTGATCCGGGCATTTATTACACCATTGCCGTAGGAACTGATTGTTCTGGACCGCAGGCTTACGCATTCGAACAGCTTATTCTTACTGATGCCAACTGGTGTTCAGGGGTTCTGTTTACCGACCCGGGCGGGGCATCTGCAAATTATGGTGATAATCAAATTATTACAAAAACCTTTTATCCTGCAAATTCTACAGATAAGCTTAAATTAACTTTCACAGAATTTGAAACTGAAGCTGGATTCGACTTTATGAATATTTATAACGGACCAAGCACCGGTTCTCCAAGATTCACGGGAGCAACGCAGATCAGTGGTAACACAATTCCTGGACCTTTCCAGTCTACGCATGCTACGGGAGCAATTACCGTAAGGTTTATTTCAGATGCTGGTGTGGCAGCTTCTGGCTGGGTTGCGACTTTCGACTGTGTTACCCTGGCCACTGGAGAAGTTTCTGCTTCTTCTGCCGTAAATATTGTGCAATCTTCTACAAAGGGAATCTTCAGTATTACCGCTAAAGATAAGATTCAGTCTTACAAAGTATTTGATGCTTCAGGTAAACTGGTTAAGACTTCTGCGAAGCTTAATGTAAATGACGAGAATGTTGATCTTACGGCTAATTCAAGAGGTTCTTACGTAATCAGTGTTACGACTTCTAAAGAAACTGTGACTAAAAAAGTGATCAGATAATTACATAATCAACACCACAGAAATAGCCGGCTCCCAAAGCCGGCTATTTTTTTATAATCCAAAAATCTAATAAAATTCGATGTAAATACTTTCACCTACTTTCATCCCGAAAAGGGTACGGGCGCCGTTATCTTTATTTCCTTTATAGATGGTGAGTTCCAGAAGGTCTGCATCATTGAAAATGGCGGCAGATTTACCATGAAACTCATGCTCCATTTCCCAGTCCTGAATAAAATCGGTGTACTGGTTATGAATTTTTGTAAGTGCAAGGTTTCGGAATTTCAAGATAAAGCCATCAAATCCTACACTGTATTTTTCGAAAGATTTTTTACTGATGTTGGAAACCATATTCCCGAAATTATCGATGTACATAATTTCGCCGATGATCATTTTTTCGTTTTCGTTGAAAACAGGCCGCGGGAAAGAAAGCTGTTTTGGTGACTTAAACTTTCTGCCGATAACTTCCGGTAAACCACCTTTTTGTAAATGTACTGCGACAGGTGCGAAAATATCGGTCGATGTAAACCTTACTTCATCATCAAACCTGTTGTTGAAGGTGATTTCGTAAACTGCTTCGGGTTTAATGTCATAGAAAATGAGACTTAAAACACCATTGTCTGCAGCGATAAAATAATGTCCGTCCGCTTTATAAAGGATGCATTTTCGTTCTTTGGTATAAAAACTGTCTACTGAAATAATGTGCACGGTGCCTTCAGGAAAAAAAGGATAGGCATTTCTTACAACATAAGCGGTCTGCAAAAGGTTATACGCCTGTATTTCGTGGGAAATATCGATGATTCTGGCATTTTCATTTAAGCTCAGGATTTTACCTTTCACAGCGGGAACTCTGTGATCAACCAATCCGTAATCTGAGGTGAAAGTTATAACAGGCATCTGTAATTGTAGAGAATGGCAAATTTAGGGGAAAAAATAATATTCTGCGCCCAATGTGAATAATAAAAAACTTTATCTTTAAATAATATTTGATATTTTTAGATCAATTAATTAATAACAAACCTATTATATGTTTGAACTGAATTACGAAATCAGCGGAATAGACGCCAAAACTTTTTACGGGGTCAATAATCAATATTTTAATTTACTGAAATCAACTTTTCCTACGCTTAAAATCACAGGTCGGGACCATTTCGTTTTTGCGATAGGGAATAATGAGACGCTTGATGTGCTGAAGAAGAAACTGGATGATATTGTAAGTTTCATTTCCCGTCACAATTCGATCACGCTGAAAGATCTTGAAAATATTCTGAATATTAAAGATGAAAGTGAAAAACAGCTGGTCTTTGATCAGGATATCATTGTGAAAGGGGTTAACGGTAAAATCATCAAAGCGAAAACCACCAACCTTAAGAAACTGGTAAAGGAATCCGAAAAGAAGGATATGGTTTTTGCCATCGGACCTGCAGGAACCGGAAAAACGTATACAAGCGTAGCTTTGGCGGCAAGAGCTTTGCGTGACAAGGAAGTGAAAAGGATTATCTTAACAAGACCGGCGGTGGAAGCGGGAGAGAGTCTGGGTTTTCTTCCCGGGGATTTAAAAGAAAAGCTGGATCCGTATCTGCAACCGCTTTACGATGCGCTTCGCGATATGATTCCGTACGAGAAACTCGAAGGGTTTATCGAAAAGAAAGTAATTGAAGTCGCGCCGTTGGCTTTCATGCGTGGGCGTACGCTGGATGAAGCTTTTGTAATTCTGGATGAGGCTCAGAATACCACGCATTCGCAAATGAAAATGTTTCTCACCAGAATGGGCATGAATGCTAAATTCATCATCACAGGCGATCCGAGTCAGGTAGATTTACCAATGCGGCAGAAATCGGGTCTGAAAGAAGCGATGCGAATCTTGAAAGATGTTAATGAAATCGGTTTTGTACATCTAACAGACGAAGATGTGGTGCGTCACCCCGTAGTAAGGAAGATTATTAATGCCTATGGAAATGAAGAGAAAAGGCAGAGAGAAGAGTAATTATATTTTAATTTATCATTGATTATCAAGACAGGTGTCTCTTAATGTATAAAATCCCATTTTCGCGATGGGATTTTTTTATGATATATGTCATGAGTGAAGTTTTCAAGGGTTTCGGAGGTTTTTATATCTTTGCCGCCTTAAATAATTAATAGAAAATATTTAAAAATTATGAAAAAAGTTATGTTAGTAGGTGCAGTTGCACTTTTCGCTACGGTTAAGGCACAAGTGTCTACTTCAACAGAAGGTTTCGCACAAGGTAGTACTTTCATTACAGGTGCTGTGGGTTTTGCTTCAGAGTCAATAGCTGACGAAAAAACAAGCGGATTTACTTTTGCTCCAAGTGTTGGTTATTTTGTTACTCCAAACATTGCGATAGGTGCGAAATTGGGATACACAAGTCTCAAAAATGAAGAAGGTTCTTACGAAGAAACTACAGATCTTTTGACTGCTGGTGTTTTTGGTAGATATTACTGGATGCCTGCTTCTAAATTCTCTATTTTTGCTGAATTAGGTGCAGATTACAGAAGTCTTACTGAAGATGATAATGCAATATCTAATGAGTACAAAGCTAATGGTTTTGCTATTCAACTTGCTCCAGGTATGAACTATTTCCTAAGCAACAACTTTGCTCTTGAAGCTAAAGTAGGAGTTCTTGGATATAGCTCTGACAAACCAGATTACACAGGTGCTGAAGCTACAGATAACTTCAATATTGGTTTAAACTTAAATGATATTACTTTAGGATTGGTTTACAAATTCTAATCATATATTTAAATCACATAAAAGACCCGATTCTCCCGAATCGGGATTTTTTTTGTGGTATCTCTTCAGGAGAAAAGTTTGGTTTTCATTTTCGGGTCGGGAATTAAAATGATATTTTTGGAAAAAATTAAAAATTTATGAAAAGAGTAGTACTGGCTTTTGCCATGATGATGTTTGGGCTTACGAATGCTCAGGTAAAATTTGGAATCAATGGCGGGTTTTCCTCGGCTGTAGTTTCTGATGATTTCGATGAACTTACTGCAGGTTATTATGCAGGAGTATTTACCGAATTCGGAATTCCGGGATTTGCCAAAATGCAACCGGCCGTTAATTATGTGAAATTTAAAGATGATTCTTACCTGCAGATTCCGGTGATTATGAAGTTCTATTTCCTTCCCAAAGTTAATGTTCAGCTAGGTCCGCAATTCGCTTTCAGATTAGGTGATGTTCCAGATACGATCAACAAAACGAATTTTGGCGCAGCAGTTGGTTTAGGAGCTGATTTGTTTTCCGGTTTGCTCATCGAAGCGCGATATGCATTCCAGTTGAATAATGCGTTCAACAGTCCTGCAGCAGGCGAGAAATTGCATTTCAACTTATTTAATGTAGGTTTAGGTCTGCGATTGTAATCAATAAAATAGAAAATCCCGAATCGAAAGACTCGGGATTTTTTTATATATAATTTATTGACATAAAATTATTTACCAAAAAGGTTTCCGCCCATTCCCGGCATTTTCGTCATTCCTTTGCTCATCATTTCCATCATCTGTTTTCCCTGCGGTCCCTGCATCATCTTCATCATTTTGCCCATTTGCTCAAACTGTTTCATCAAAGCATTTACATCTTCAATCTTTCTTCCGGCGCCTCTGGCGATTCTGTTTTTCCTTTGGGTATTGATAATTGAAGGTCTTCTTCTTTCCTCCGGAGTCATCGAATGGATAATCGCTTCAATATGTTTAAAGGCATCATCCTGAATATCAACATCTTTTATGGCTTTTCCGACGCCCGGAATCATTCCCATCAAATCCTTCATATTTCCCATTTTCTTGATCTGGTTGATCTGCTTCAGGAAATCATCAAACCCAAATTCGTTTTTAGCGATTTTTTTATGAAGTTTTTTAGCTTCTTCTTCGTCAAACTGCTCCTGAGCTCTTTCAACAAGGGAAACAACGTCTCCCATCCCCAGAATTCTGTCTGCCATTCTTTCCGGATAGAAAACATCAAGTGCTTCCATTTTTTCCCCGGTCGAGATAAATTTAATCGGCTTTTCAACCACGGAACGGATGGTTAAAGCTGCTCCACCTCGTGTATCACCATCTAACTTGGTTAGAACAACGCCATCAAAATTTAAAGCTTCATTAAAGGTTTTTGCCGTATTCACAGCATCCTGACCGGTCATGGAATCTACCACGAACAGTGTTTCGTCGGGCTTAATGAAATAATGAACCGATTTTATTTCGTTCATCATCTGCTCATCAATAGCGAGACGACCCGCCGTATCTACAATAACAACATCATGGTTATTTTCTTTGGCGAATTTCACTGCATTTTCAGCGATAGAAGAAGGGTTAACAGCCCCATCTTCGGTATAAACCGGAATTCCGGTCTGTTGTCCCAGAATTTTCAGCTGCTCAATTGCTGCAGGTCTGTAAACGTCACAGGCAACCAATAAAGGCTTTTTATTTTTCTTTAGTTTTAAATAATTGGCAAGTTTGCCGGAAAAAGTTGTTTTACCGGAACCCTGAAGACCCGCGATCAAAATAACGCTGGGTTTCCCCGAAAGGTTAATTCCTTCCTGCGTTCCGCCCATTAATTCAACCAATTCGTCATGTACGATTTTCGTCATCAGCTGGCCGGGAGTTAAACTTGTAAGAACGTTTTGTCCTAAAGCTTTATCCTGAACTCTTTTGGTTAAATCTTTTGCAACTTTATAGTTAACATCGGCATCAACCAAAGCGCGGCGGATTTCCTTAACCGTTTCTGCTACGTTGATTTCGGTGATTTTTCCGCGCCCGGAGATATTATGAAGCGCTTTATCTAACTTATCCTGTAAACTGTTGAACATCGTTTTTTTTATTTAAGAGCTGCAAAAATACAGAAATTAGATGATATTTAAAATTCGAAATTTTTCTATTGCACTATAATCGCTAGATTTGCAAAAAACTAAAATGTCTGACGAAAATCCAACCGAACAGGAATTCAGCCGTGAAGATGAAAAGAAATTTCAGAAAAACGGACTGAGACAGTACGGTGTTTATTCGGCGATTGTTTTTCAGATGCTTGCTACCATGGGACTTTCTTTTTGGGGCGGCAAAAAAATCAATGATTATTTCGAGTTTGAAAGTAATCTTCTGACTGTTGGAATCGGATTTTTAGGAATGGCTCTGGCATTTTATAACCTTCTTCAGCAGCTCAAAAAAGCACAGGCTGACGACAAATCTGCCGAGAAAAAAAATTAATCATTCAATTCTCCTTTATATCTTTTAAAATGAAAATTAAAAATACGAGTTTGTATATCATCCTGTTTTTTGTAATGTTTTTCCTGCATTTCGGGATTTGGCTTTTGATGGAAATCGGTTTCGAAACCACTTTTATCAGATATTATCTTTTTCTCACCGTGCTTTTTACGATGGTAATTACCATTCTTTCACTCATTAAGAAAATATATCCTACTTATATTGGTTTCGCGTTCATGGGGTTGGTGATGTTTAAACTCATGATTATGTTTCTGGTGATGAAAAAACTGAATTTAAGTGAAGTTCCCAACTATAAACTTCACTTTATTGTTCCTTATCTGGTTTCACTGGTTTTAGAAACACTGTACGCTGTAAAATTGATACAGACCGGAGAGGTTGTAGAAACCCCGAAAGATGAAAAAAATCAGTAAAAATTGATTTTCATATTATGATTATTTGTTCTATTTTTGCAAAACTTTAAAATAAGATATCTCAATGCTGAAAAGAGTAGTACTTCTAATAGGTTTTTTATCGACATTTGCCACATCGTTCGCACAACACGAAACTGCAGCTGCTACGGCTCCTGCACACGGAACTGAAGCTGCAGCGCCTGTTTCTGAAGATGAAAAAATTAAAACAGAAAACAAGAACTTTATCGATCATCACTTGCTTGATGGACACAGCTTCGATATCATGGTGGCGAAAAATGACGACGGAACTGAAACTCACATCGGTTTCCCACTGCCGGTAATTTTTTATGACAGTGCAAACGGTTTCCATGCATTTATGAGTTCGGAATTTCACCACGGTGAAAAAGCGGTTGAAAGCAAAGGCGGTCATTACACACTCTTCCACGAAAAAATTTATAAAACTGACGCGAATGGTACCATCAACATGGATGAAAATCACCACGCGACAAATGAAAAAGTATTAGACCTTTCGATTACGAAAAGTGTCCTGATGATTATCATCACAGGATTGTTAATGCTTTGGATCTTCGGATCTATGGCGAGAAGCTACAAAAATTCATTGGTTCCTACTGGAGCCGGTAAAATTTTCGAACCGCTTGTTCTTTTTGTTAGAGACGAAATCGCAAAACCAAATATCGGCCCGAAATACAAGAAGTACATGAGTTATTTGCTGACTGTATTTTTCTTTATCCTTTTCCTTAATGTTTTCGGTTTAATGCCTTTCGGAATTAATGTTACAGGGAATTTAGCGATAACTTTTGCTCTCGCATTAATTACATTCTTTATCACTCAGTTTACAGCAAACAAAAATTACTGGCAGCATATTTTCTGGATGCCGGGATTGCCTTGGCCAATGAAAATCGTAATGATGCCGATTGAAATCGTTGGTTTATTCATCAAGCCTTTCTCACTTTTGATACGTCTTTTTGCAAATATGTCTGCGGGACACATTATCATCTTTAGTTTGATCGCATTGATTTATTATTTCCAAAACGTGATTGCAGGTGTAGCTTTCCCTTTCCTTACTTTCGTTTTATATTTGCTGGAAGTTTTGGTAGCGTTCTTACAGGCATATATCTTCACGATGCTTTCTGCAGTATACTTTGGTATGGCAAACGAAGAGCATCACCACGAGGAAGCTCATTAATACAAGGCGAAAAAATTAAATAGAAGAAGTTCAGCGTAGAACTTTATTAAATAGAACTAATTTTTTAAAATTATATATTATGCAAGAAATGCCAAAAATCATTGGTGCAGGTTTAGTAGTAATCGGAACAGGTATCGGTATCGGTAAAATCGGTGCAGCTGCTCTAGAAGGTATGGCTAGACAACCAGAACAAGCTGGTAAACTTCAAACTGCGATGTTGATCGCTGCAGCTCTTGTAGAAGGGGTTGCGTTTGCTGCATTATTTGCTGTAAACTAAGAAGTTGCAAAACTCTATCACTTGCCGGGAACGGTTGGTTACGGCAAGTGATTTTTTAAAAAATTAAAAATAATTACACAATTTTAGTATAACTCATATGGGATTATTAGAAAATTTTTCATCAGGTTTATTCATCATCCAGTCGGTGATCTTCATCATCCTTCTTTTGGTTCTGAGAAAATTCGCTTGGAAGCCGATTATGGATGCCGTGAACGAAAGAGAAGCTACCATTGTTGACTCTCTTAACCAGGCAAAACTGGCAAAACAGGAAGTTCAGAATTTAAAAGCAGAAAACGAAGTAATCATCCGTGAAGCGAAAGTAGAGCGTGATAATATTTTGAAAGAAGCCAGAGAAATCAAAGACAGAATTGTAGGTGAAGCCAAAGACCTCGCAAAGGCTGAAGGCGATAAGATGATCGAGCAGGCAAGACAGTCTATCCAGGCTGAAAAATCTGCAGCAATGTCTGAAATCAAAAACCAAATCGGTGTATTGTCTGTAACAATCGCAGAATCGATCCTGAAACAGAAATTGGATAACGACGGCGCGCAAAACGCTTTAGTTGAAAATATTCTTAACAAATCTAATTTGAACTAAAATGCTTACAAGTAAAGTAGCAAAAAGATACGCACAGGGTCTGCTTAATTTCACTCAGGAGTCGGGAAGTACCGATGCTGTTTTCGGTGAAATGGGCGACATTGTGAAAACCATTGAAAAATCCAGAGAGCTTCAGAATTTTTTCGGTTCTCCGATTATTGATGTAAAGAAAAAGGTAAGCATCGCGCTGGAAATTTTTAAAGATTTCTCTCCGGTTACCAAAAGCTTACTCCAGCTCATCATCAAACACGGCCGTGAAAACCAGATGCAGAACATTGCACAGGAATTCATCAACAAAGTGGAGGACATGAAGGGCGTTCAGCGGATTACTTTAACTTCAGCTGCTGAACTTTCATCCGAAAATATAAGCAATATTTTGAAGTCATCCAATTTGGTGAATCATGACAATAAGTTTGATGTAAAATCAATCATTAATCCTGACCTATTGGGAGGTTATATTTTACGGGTTGGTGATCAGCAGGTAGATGCATCTGTAAAATCAAAACTGAGCAAGCTTAAAAAAGAATTTCAATTAAATTAAGACAAAAACAACCATAAAATGGCAGAAATAAATCCGGCAGAAGTATCTGCAATCCTTAAACAGCAGTTGGCCAACTTCGATACACAGTCGAACGTGGAAGAAGTAGGAACTGTATTGACCATCGGTGATGGTATCGCTTTGGTATACGGTTTAGAAAATGTTCAGTACGGTGAATTGGTAAAATTCGAAAGCGGTATTGAAGGAATTGTTTTGAACCTTGCAGAAGATAACGTAGGTGTTGCACTTCTTGGTGAATCTAAACTGGTAAAAGAAGGTGATACAGTAAACAGAACCAAAAGAATTTCGTCAATTAAAGTTGGTGAAGGGATGTTGGGTAGAGTAGTTGATACTCTTGGTAACCCTATCGACGGTAAAGGACCGATTACTGGAGACCTTTTTGAAATGCCATTGGAAAGAAAAGCTCCGGGAGTAATCTTCCGTCAGCCAGTAACTGAGCCGCTTCAAACCGGTATTGTTGCAATTGATTCCATGATTCCTGTAGGAAGAGGACAGAGAGAGTTAATCATTGGTGACCGTCAGACTGGTAAAACAGTGGTTGCAATCGATACTATTCTTAACCAGAGAGAATTTTATGATGCAGGACAGCCTGTATTCTGTATATATGTTGCGATAGGACAGAAAGCTTCTACCGTTGCACAGATTGTTAAAACATTAGAAGATAAAGGAGCAATGGCTTATACTGTTGTAGTAACAGCTAACGCATCCGACCCAACTCCAATGCAGGTTTACGCGCCAATGGCGGGAGCTTCAATCGGAGAGTATTTCCGTGACACTGGTAGACCAGCTTTGATTATCTATGATGATTTATCAAAACAGGCTGTTGCTTACCGTGAACTTTCTCTTCTTTTGAGAAGACCACCGGGCCGTGAAGCTTATCCAGGTGATGTATTCTACCTTCACTCCAGACTTTTGGAAAGATCTGCAAAAGTAATCGCTGATGATACTATTGCATCGCAGATGAACGATTTACCGGATTCTTTAAGACCAATCGTTAAGGGTGGCGGTTCATTAACTGCACTTCCGATTATTGAAACTCAGGCGGGTGACGTTTCTGCGTATATCCCAACCAACGTAATTTCAATTACTGACGGACAGATTTTCCTGGAGTCTGATTTGTTTAACTCTGGTGTTCGTCCGGCGATTAACGTAGGTATTTCTGTATCTCGTGTTGGAGGTAACGCTCAGATCAAATCAATGAAAAAAGTTTCAGGTACGCTGAAATTAGATCAGGCGCAGTATAAAGAATTGGAAGCGTTTGCTAAATTCGGTTCGGACCTTGATGCTACAACTCTTGGAGTTATTTCTAAAGGGGAAAGAAACGTGGAAATCCTTAAGCAGCCGGTAAATTCACCACTTCCTGTAGATTCTCAGGTAGCTATGATTTACGCAGGTACTGAAAACCTATTGAGAAACATCCCAATCAGAAAAGTAAAAGAATTCCAGAAAGAGTATGTAGAATTCCTTAGATCAAAACACCCTGATACTATGGCTGCCATCAAAGCAGGAAAAATTGATGACAGCATTACAGGAGTTTTGAAGCAGGCAGCTACAGAACTGGCTTCTAAATATAATTAATATTTGTTGATGGTTTTGGTTGGTAATTGAGGGAATTTCTCTAAAACTACCAACCAACAACCGACAACCGACAACTATACAATAAATGGCAAACTTAAAGGAAATACGCGGAAGAATTACTTCAATCTCTTCTACAATGCAAATCACCAGTGCGATGAAAATGGTTTCGGCAGCGAAACTGAAAAAAGCTACTGATGCTATTGTGATGCTGAGACCTTATTCAGAAAAACTGCAGGAAATTATCGCAAATGTAAGTTCTACAACTGATTTGGAAGGTATTTCAACATTTACTGCAGAAAGAGAGGTTAAAAAAGTTCTTTATATTGTCGTAACCTCTAATAAAGGTCTTGCAGGAGCGTTTAACTCTTCGGTAATCAAGGAGTTGAATACGACTATCGGTAATACGCAGCACGAAGTAGAAATCCTTTCGGTAGGTAAAAAAGTATACGATTCGGTAAGAAGAACCCGAACTGTGTACGACAACCAAAGTGCGATCTTTGATGGAATGAGCTTTCAGGTGGTTTCTAATTTCATGGAAAACGTCATGAGAGATTATAAGGAAGAAAAGTTCGATCAGGTTTTCGTGATTTATAACAAATTCATTAATGCGGCTACTCAGGAAGTTCAGACAGAGCAGGTTTTACCAATCGCAATGACTGAAACAGAAGGTGCAGTAAATACAGATTATCTTTTCGAGCCAAACGCTGCAGAAATTCTGAATGTTTTAATTCCTAAATCAATCAAAACACAGGTTTATAAAGCAATTCTTGATTCAATTGCCTCCGAGCACGGAGCAAGAATGACGGCTATGCACAAAGCAACCGACAACGCTGAAGCTTTGAGAAACGAATTGAAAATCTTCTATAACAAAGCCCGTCAGGCGGCAATTACCAACGAAATTCTGGAAATTGTATCCGGTGCGGAAGCATTGAAAAACACTTAAAATATTTTCGTAAAAAATTAAAAAAAGCATCAGAACATTTCTGATGCTTTTTTATTTAAAAGACATTTTGGAACCGTTTACGGGATTTTTAATAATTTAATTTTATATATCTTTGCATCAAATATTTTTAAAAATTTAAATGGACTCAGACGTCGTCAAGCTTTTATTAGCTTTATTCTTAGTATTACTCAATGGTTTTTTCGTAGCCGCAGAATTCTCTATCGTTAAAGTTCGTTATTCCCAAATCCAGCTCAAAGCCGCTGAAGGAAATTCCATGGCGAAACAGGCTGAGCACATCATTAAACATCTCGATGAGTATCTTTCCGCTACACAGCTCGGGATTACATTAGCTTCCCTTGGTTTAGGTTTTGTGGGCGAAAGTGCGTTGCATCATATTATCGAAAATCTTTTCCATTATTTTGGTTTGGCAGTGGCCGACAGCACAGTAACTACTGTTTCTCTGGTGACCAGTTTCCTAATCATTACTATTATGCATATCGTTTTTGGTGAATTAATTCCAAAATCGATTGCGATCAGAAAAGCAGAACCTACAACAATGGTTATTGCTATGCCACTGCGGGTTTTCTATACGGTTTTCAAACCTTTTATTTGGTCGATGAACCAAATGTCGAACGGCGTTTTAAGATTAATGAAGATTCACCCTGCTTCTGAACACGAAATTCACTCTACAGAAGAACTTCAGCTGTTGGTAAAGCAGTCTGCAGATTCAGGAGAAATTGAAGAAGAAAACTACGAGATTATTAAAAATGCCTTCGACTTTACAGATCATTCCGCAAAGCAGATTATGGTTCCGCGGCAGAATATCGCTTCGATTGATATTGAAGATCCTATTGAGGAAATCATCGGTAAGATAATGGATGGCGGTTATTCCAGAATTCCCGTTTTTACTGGTTCTATTGATAATATTATCGGAATTTTTTATGCAAAGGAAATCATCCGCGAGTACATCAAAAGAAAAGGCGATATTGACCATGAGGTTTTAAAAGAACTTATGCGCGAACCGTTTTTTGTCGTTGGAAGTAAGAAAATTTCAGATCTTTTGAAAGTTTTCCAGCAGAAAAAACAGCATTTGGCAGTTGTAATTGATGAATTTGGCGGTACGGAAGGGATTATAACTTTAGAAGATATTTTAGAGGAATTGGTAGGCGAAATTCAGGATGAAGAAGATGATGAAGATAAAATCGTTGAGAAAGTAGGCGAAAATGTTTACTGGGTTCAGGCGACGCAGCCTTTGGATGAGATTAACGAACATTTACCTAAACTATTCCCTCTTTCAGAGGATGGTGAATATAATACGCTGGCAGGGTTTATTCTTCACGAACTGGAAGAAATTCCAGAAGAAAATCAGGAGTTTACCATTAACAGCTATCACGTGAAAATCCTTAAAATGCAGAATAAAAGTGTGGATCTTGTGGAACTTGTTTTCGAGGAACCCAATATTCTGAATGATTTGGCCGACGAACTTGGTGAAATTTAAGCAAAGAAAAATGAGCAGATTTTATATAAATAATTCAGTTCACGATTACGAAAAGCCGCAGCGGGAGTACGACGAAGAAGTCGCGCTGCTGGAAAAAGAAGATGAAGTGTACAAACTCGTGCTCTGGAATGATGATGTAAACACCTTCGATGATGTTATTGAAGCACTCGTCGAAATCTGCGGACACACTTTGGAGCAGGCCGAACAGTGTACGATTTTGGTCCATTACAAAGGAAAATGCACGGTGAAAACCGGCAGTTTAGAGGTTCTGAAACCCATGCACGAAAAATTAATCTCCAGAAGTTTAACTTCAGAAATAGTATAAACAAAAGTTTCGGTTTTTCTGAGACTTTTTTATTATAATTAAATTATGAGCACATTATTAATCGTTATTATTGCGGCAACCGCCCTTTTCAGTTATTTTGGATTCAATAATCACCAACTTTTCGAGAAGTATAAGTTTAATGTTGGCGCAATTCGTGGCAATAAAGAGTATGTGCGGTTAATTTCTGCAGGTTTTCTTCATGGAGACTTCATGCATTTGTTGTTCAACATGATGACGCTGTATTTCTTCGGCCCAATTGTTTTGCAGGCTTTCGGAGAAGTTGGTTTTCTAGTGGTTTATTTCGGTTCAATCCTTTTAGGAAATCTTTTTTCGCTGTATTTGTATCAGAACCAGTCATGGTATTCAGCAATTGGTGCGAGTGGCGGAGTTTCGGGGATTCTATTCGCGTCGATTGCGATGATTCCTGACTTGGGAATCTATTTCTTCTTCATACCAATTCCGATTCCGGGATACATTTTCGGATTGTTATATTTCGGATATTCTGTTTACAGCATGCTGAATCCGCGTCAACATGATAATATCGGTCATGCTGCTCATATGGGCGGAGCTTTTTTCGGATTGGTTTACGCAGTCGCATTGCAGCCAGAACGAGCTATTGAAAATTCACTTTTCCTGGGTATCATGGCGCTGCCACTTATTTATATGGCATATATGGTCTTTGTGAAAAAGAAAATAGGATAATTTTAAGAGCAACAAAACGGATTTCTTCTTTTGGAAAGTGGTCCCGTTTTCCGCTACAATCTTTTTTACGCTCGCTTCGCTCGCGCAAAAAAGGATTTTCACTTCAACCGGGGCTAGAATTGCTGTCGGTTTTCGCCCAAGGATTTATAATTACACTTATTGACGCTCGCTTCGCTCGCGCCCGAACTGACGCTTTATTTCTTCCCAAAAACAAACCGGTCATTTCCTGAAATATCTTTTACAAGATACACTTCAGTTAAAACATCCGTAAAAAGCGCCTTAGTTTCGTTACCTAACTTCTGATTGATTTCCAGAAAAACCATTCCGTTTTCTGCAAGATGATTTTTGCAGTCATCAGCGATTTTTTCGTAGAAAATCAATGCATTCGAAGTCGGTGAGAAAAGCGCCATTTTAGGCTCGAATTCCTTAACTGAGTCCGCAATGTCAGTTTCTTCATCGGTTCCGATATAGGGCGGATTCGAAATGATAATGTCGTATACTTCAGATAAATTTTCTTGCAGATAATTCTGGTGAATGAAATTGATATCAAGATTATGGAAATCAGCATTTTTCTTCGCAGTTTTCAGGGCTTTTTCAGAAAAATCAATCGCTGAAACCTTCGCTTGTGGCAATTTATTTTTCAAAACTATTGGGATAATTCCGCTACCGGTTCCAATGTCAAGAATTTTAGTATTCTTTAAATTACGTTTCTGAATTTCGGAGATGGTCAGTTCCAAAAGTTCTTCCGTTTCCGGTCTTGGAATCAGCACGAATTCATCCACGAAAAATTTTAAACCGTAGAATTCCGTGTATCCAAGGATTTGCTGGTAAGGTTTTCCGGTCTTTAATTCACTGATCAATTTCTTAAAAACTCTTGTTTGTTCCTCGGAAATTATATGATGTTGAGAAATTCTCAACTCAAATTTATCCATTCCTAAAATTTGGTTACAAAATATTGAAAACAGTTCGCTGATTTCGGAATCTGCGTAAATTTCAGATAATTGATTTTTAAAAAATTCTTTTAGTTCAGAAATGATCATTTTTCTTAATTGGGATTTAAATATAATTCCTTTTTCTGAAAATGAATGAATGGTGAGAGAGAAATCTTTAAAAACACTGGATAACAAAGGAAAATTTAGGAATTTTTTGTCAAATTGTAAATAATTTTACTATTTTTGAAAAACCCTCACTGTTAAAAATGAAAAACGTTCTATTTGCAATCCTTGCATTACTGTTTGTAGTGTCCTGTGGAACTTCAAAACCCGTTGTTGTTAAGAGAAGTGTCCCTACCAAAACCGTTAAGAAAACTCCCGATCTTAAATCACTGGAATCTAATTTTTCAGGAAAAGTGAACGGTCAGATTCAGGATATCCTGAAAGATGCTCAGAAGTATCTCGGCGCTCCTTACAAATATGCCGGAAATACTTCTGCAGGATTCGACTGTTCCGGTTTAGTTACTAAGGTTTTCAATGAAAACAATACAAAGCTTCCGCGCCGTTCGGAAGACCAGTCCACTGTTGGTAAACAGGTAAATATTCGCGATACAAAACCAGGCGACTTGGTGTTTTTTGCCACCGCGGGCGGCAGCCGGGTTTCTCATGTGGGAATTGTACATGATATTGGGAATAATGGTGAAGTGAAATTCATCCATGCATCCACCTCAAAAGGCGTGATTATTTCCTCACTTAACGAAAAATATTGGAACAAAGCTTATCTTTTCGCCCGAAGAGTTTTGTAAATTTGCGCCAATAAAATTTATACAAAGCAATCAAATTATGTTACAGCAAACTATCGAGAATATCTGGGATAACCGCGAACTTTTGAAAGATGAAGACAGCCAAAAATCCATCCGTGAGGTAATCCGTCAGCTGGATTTGGGCGAACTCCGCGTCGCGGAACCTACTGAAAACGGCTGGAAAGTGAACGAATGGGTGAAGAAAGCCGTGGTAATGTATTTCCCGATCCAGAAAATGGAAACCATAGAAGTTGGACCTTTCGAATTTCATGACAAAATGCCTTTAAAGAAAAATTATGCCGAAAAAGGAGTTCGTGTAGTTCCGCATGCTGTAGCAAGAGAAGGTGCGTTTATCGCATCCGGAGTAATTCTGATGCCTTCTTACGTAAATATCGGTGCTTATGTGGATTCCGGAACCATGGTGGATACCTGGGCGACAGTGGGAAGTTGTGCACAAATCGGAAAAAACGTTCACTTGAGCGGTGGAGTAGGAATTGGCGGAGTTTTGGAGCCACTTCAGGCAGCACCTGTAATCATTGAAGATAATGTTTTTGTAGGCTCAAGATGCATCGTTGTGGAAGGGGTTCACGTAGAAAAAGAAGCTGTTTTGGGCGCGAATGTTGTGCTTACTGCTTCCACCAAAATCATCGACGTTACCGGACCTGAACCTGTTGAAATTAAAGGAAGAGTTCCGGCGCGTTCTGTAGTAATTCCCGGAAGTTATACCAAGCAGTTCCCGGCTGGCGAATATCAGGTTCCTTGTGCTTTAATCATTGGGCAGCGTAAAGAATCTACCGACAAAAAAACCTCGCTGAACGACGCTTTAAGAGAGAATAACGTTGCTGTTTAAAAAACATTAAACGTAGCCATTTGAAAGATAAATTCCTCAGATTTATTTCAGATCCTAAATATGTTTTTGGGATTTATCTTTTGATTTCAATCATTTCGGCGATTTCCAAATATGCTGGCGGACCGTTGAAGTATAACAATTACATGATTTTTAAAAATGTATTTACCAATACTTTAGCCCCAAGAAATATTTACCTTCAGTATCCCGACATCCATTTCGATTCCAATCACTACGGTGTATTTTTCAGTATACTTATTGCCCCTTTTGCTATTTTACCGGATTGGTTGGGAATCGTTTTATGGAACGTTGCGAATACTTCCGTTTTTCTTTTTGCAATTTACAAACTTCCGTTTTCGAAGGCTAAAAAGGCTTTTTTTGCATGGCTGTGCCTGCAGGAATTTATTACCGCAGCGGTAAGTCTGCAGTTTAATATTGCGTTAACCGGCCTGTTGATGCTTTCTGCAGTTTATGTTTATGAAAGAAAGGAAACTAAATCGGCTATCGCTATTCTCATCGGATTTTTCGTGAAATTATATGGAATTGCCGGACTTTCAGCCTTCTTTTTCATGAAGAATAAATGGCGGTTTATCCTCTCATTTATCGGTTTCGGAATTTTATTTTTAGTTTTACCGATGCTGCTTTCGAGTCCGCAGTTTGGGATTCAGTCTTATGGTGATTGGTTTCAGTCGCTTTCAGAAAAAAACCTTTCGAATCAGGTTTTGGGGAACCGTCAGGATTATTCGCTGATGGGCATTGTCAGGAGAGTTTCAGGCAATTCAGAAATTTCTAATTTGGTTTTTCTTCTTCCCGGGATTTTGGTTTTCGGTCTGCCTTATTTAAGAATTAAACAATATAAAAATCTTCCTTTTCAGCTGATGATTTTGGCCTCCACGCTTTTATTCATCGTACTTTTCAGTTCAGGTTCCGAATCACCGACTTATATTATTGCTGTTGCCGGCGTGATGGTTTGGTTTACGATGCAAAAAGAAA
>JAANMX010000818.1_pt1 | contig 39019 bp, 42 predicted proteins | sample 7279681 | NCBI WGS metagenome assembly JAANMX01 (sample SAMN14094542, study PRJNA606508) | bioreactor metagenome | isolation source: A lab-scale SPAN reactor treating ammonium-rich wastewater day 351 | place: Ireland: Galway | collected 2018-01-01 | reverse complement strand
AATAATTTGATTTGAAGGGTACTCAATGAAACCGTTACTGTCCGAGACAACTGAGTCGGTTCGTCTTCTCACCCTCAACCGTCCTGAGAAGCGGAATGCGTTGAATGATGAGCTTGTCGCGGCGTTGAAGGACGCGTTGCGTTCGGCGGATGCGGATGAGAGTGTGCGTGCGGTCGTTATACGCGGTGCGGGGAAGGATTTTTGCTCGGGGGCGGATCTTTCGTCGATACAAAAGATCGCGACTGCGTCGTTCGAGGAGAATGTCGAAGATGCGCGTTCGCTTGGGGAGTTGTTCGAGCTGATCCGCAAAGTGAAGATTCCGGTGATCGCGGCTGTACACGGTAGAGCACTCGCGGGTGGATGCGGCCTCGCGACGAGTTGCGATCTAGTGGTCGCGACCGACACCGCAAGGTTCGGATACCCGGAGGTCAAGATCGGATTTGTGCCCGCGATGGTAACGGCGATCTTGCGGCGAAATCTCGGCGAGAAGAAAAGTTTTGAGCTGCTGACACGCGGTTTCGAATATTCTGCAGCCGAAGGCCTTGCTCTCGGGCTGGTCAATCGAGTATTCGCGGGCGAGACGTTTGAAACGGACGTGCTCGAATATGCGGCCGTTTATTCAAAGGTCAGCCGCTCGGCCGTCGAACTCACAAAATCGCTTCTTTACGGCATAGATGGGCAAACTTTCGAAGACGCCCTTGAATCCGGCGTCCAGGTGAATGCAAAGGCCCGTATGACGGACGATTGCAAGGCGGGGATCGCACGGTTTTTGGAGAATTAATTACACGCCGCGTCCAAGCCGAATGTGGCATTTTTCACTATAAAAGTGCTCCGGATAGCCGAAAAATGCACATTTTCAGTCTTATTTTGGCCGTTTTATTGCGTTTTTGATTTGCAAGCAACTATCGCTTGAGGTCATTATTAAATACGATGAAAGAAGATCTGATCGAAATGGCCGGTGTCGTGATCGACAAGCAGCCGAACGCGTATTTCAAAGTTAAGGTCAACGACACGGACCACGTCGTCCTCGCGACCATTTCGGGCCGCATGCGCCGCAACCGCATCCGCATCCTGATGGGCGACCGCGTCGATGTCGAACTCTCGCCCTACGACCTCACAAAAGGCCGCATCACGTACAGACACAAATAGCCTCCGCCGCTCGTCTGCTGTACTGCCGCATGATATTGGAACTCGGCGGACTGCAAGCCTAAGGTTTTAAAAGGATCTCGCTGAGCTTGCGAGAGACTAAACGCGCCGAGTCGCGACGCGGGGCGCCAGCGGCACGCTTAGGGAGTTACCGATCTATAATATCGCTTCCCCGATTTCTTTCCCCGTAAAGACGCCCAGCCCAAAGCTGACGCCCGACAACCTTCATTTGGAAAAAGAGAATAGCTTTGCTTCTTGAGTAGGCTACCCCTGCCAGAATTTGTGTTTTTTTACGGTACTAGTTCTTGAATAAGCCACTTTTACGACCTATGGAAAGTTACCATTTGCAATACGTCGGCATCAAACATGAGAGGGAATTGTATGAAGAAAGCTGGTTTGCATTTTGTTTCTGCGGTTTGCGTCTGTTTCGCATTGGCGGTTTGCGTGGTGTTTGGTCAAACCGCTGATGATGACAAGAAGACAACAATCACACAATTCGAGAAGGTAACCTTATGTCAGTTAGCAGGTGATCGGGGATCATTCAACCGGAAACCGGTTGAGCTTACAGCCTTTGTTTCGCACGGTTTTGAGGATTCTCTCATTTTTGAATCAGAATGTGGCGAGCGATTTTCAGGAATTTGGATGGAATACGGCGGCACTGCTAGCACTGCAACTATGTACTGTTGCGGCTTTACGCCAACACCGACGCGCCCAAACGTTTTGACGGTGGAAGGACTCAAACTGCCATTGGTAGAGAATGACGATTTCAAAACATTGAATAAGCTGTTAAAAATGGATGGCGGGCGGATAGTAAGAGCAACGCTTCGGGGAACTTTCTTCTCGGGCAAACCGGATCCATACGGAAATGGCAAGAAAAACTCGTGGGGCGGTTATGGACACATGGGTTGCTGCAGCCTCTTCGTTATTCAGGAGGTCGTTTCTGTGCTGCCACAGGATGTTAAAGACCTTGATTACGGGTCCTCGATCGACCAGCCTGACTTAACACGCGAAGGCTGTGGCAATTATCGCATTCATGATGGTGAAGACTGGAAGACGTTGTTGGTTCAACAGCAAAATGCCGACACCGGCACCGACACATGGCGCTACGACCACCCTGAAAAGGTCGCCATAGAGGCACTCGCAGAGCTTGCCAACAAACCGCCCGCAAAAATTAGACTTGCAGGAATCAAGAATGTCCCCGGCAGAATCGTCTATTATTGGCGACCACACGGGCGCAAGGGCGTTCGCTATATGGTCGTAATCAATCGATCGTACTCACTCTCCTTGCACGCAAAGGATCCGGCCAAAACGATTTGGGCCGTTGCTCAGCTGTATAGCGTGTGCGAATAGCTTGTATTGGAGATTGCCGGCCGTATTACGGCTTTTGGCTTCTTCGCCTGCGGGAATAGGCCAGTCGTAAATAATTGACAGAGCGCGAAAAGGACTAAAACTCGTCTGTAAGACATGGTTTCTCCTAAGCATGATGTTGTTGAGCGCATTTCCGGTGGAGGAACCGACTCGGTTCTACTTGCTACGTGCCAGATATTGGCGCCCCTAGTTTGGATCGGTCGCCGTTAGCGAGAATTGCGACAAGCTGGCGGTCGAAGACCTCCACGGCTTCTGGTTGCGGATATCGGTCAGTGAACCGTTTTCGCACCGCTTCTATTTCAGGGCCAAGACTCGCATAGATATTCCTGTTCGCGCGCCCTTCCTCGAGCTTACGTGTCTCGTAAAGAACAAGCTCCGCGAGCATTAGCTTCGCGAGGCGTTCGGCTTCCATGGGGTCGAACGGCACAGACTCGGAAAATAGTCTATCGAAAAAGCCCATATTGATCTTCGTGAAAGACGCGCGATTTTGCGCGCACTCTACGTGTTAACGATACAGACCTCGGGTTTGATGGGTGACTTCGGGATCAGTATCGGGAAGTATGCCATGATCGCTTCCAGCTTTACAGCACCGCCGGCTATGGTTTTGGTATGCCGAGATCCTTACATATCTTGGGGACGAGATCGTCATTAACTTCGCGATGTCTCGGAACAGCTGAGCGTCGGTTTTGCTCGGCATTGATCCACCATGAATGACTGCCGCCTTCGCGTAGGAGTCGGCAGCCAAATTTGTGAAGATGCTTGACGAGATCACGGCGTTTCATGCAGCGATGAGCGACTCTTCGAATCCAACGCCCGCCATGCGGCGCGCATCTTCGCGATTGAACTCAAGAGCCTCGATGAGCGTGATTCGAAGGCTCTCGATCAACGCCTCGCGGGTCGATTCCTGACAGTTAACGCCCGGCACTTCTTCGATCCAGCCGATCCACCAGTCTCCATTCTGCTTTAGAACCGCTGTATATTGATTCTTCATAATCAAGAGAATACTACATAAGGCCTACGTATTGACGATAGAGACCTCGGGTTTGATCAGGGATTTGGGGATCAGAGTCGGGAAGTATGCCATGATCTCCTCGACCTTCGGGCGGCCGCCTGCAAAGCCTGTGACTCCGGGCGGGCCGGTGAGGATGAGCGGTGCGATCTCTTTTGTGAAGCGCTCGACGTGTGCCTTGTTGTGGCCGCGAACGGCGACACGAAGCTGGACCTCCGGAATGTCGGATGTGAGAACCGCCCCGTCAGCTGAAGCGTTAAGAGCGAGGTGGCCGTGGGTTGCGTTCACGCCGACGAACTCGGTCAGGATGACATCGAATTCGAGGCCGAGATTCTCGAGGCGTTGGCGAAGGATCTTATCGGCTGCCTGTGCCTTTTCGAGCGCATCGGGCCAGGAATAAACGAGCGTGCCGACGGATTTCCAGCCGTCGGAATAGGCGATCGACACTTTATAAAAATCGGTCGCAGGTCCGCCTTTGATGCCAAAGACACGCACGCGATCGTCACCCGCCGGTTCGACATGGATCGATGAGAAATCAGCGACGACATCGGGCGTGATGTAGGCTTTCGGGTCGCCCATTTCGTAGAGAAGCTGCTCCGTGACGGACTGAACGTTGACGCGGCCTCCGGTGCCTTTGTGCTTGGTTACGATGAAGGTGCCGTCGGCCTTGGCTTCGACTATCGGGAAGCCGATGTTCGCCATGTCGGGAATATTTTGCCAGTCATATTGGCAATTGCCGCCTGAAGATTGCGCACCGCATTCGATGACGTGACCCGCGATCGTGCCTGCCGAAACGCGGTCCCAATCGTCGAACTTCCAGCCGAATTCATGCATTAGCGGAGCGAGCGTTAGGCCCGTGTCCGTGAGTCTGCCGCCGACGAGCACATTCGCGCCGAGGCCGAGGGCCTCGACGAGCGGTGCGGCCCCGAGGTAGACGTTCGCGGACTGAACTTTGTCGCGGATCGCTGAAAGCGGAGTGCCGTCGTCCATCGAATTGATCTCGACGCCGTCCGCGATCCAGTTATCGAGTTGGCTTAGTACGTCATCGCCCGTTATCATCCCGATCTTTACTTTGCCGGACAGGCCCAATTCGGCCGCGGCCGCTCTGATCTTTTGTGCGCAGCCCGCGACGTTCACGCCGCCAGCGTTCGACAGGACCTTAATATTCTTTTCGACACAATCGGGCAGGATCTCCTGCATCAAACTGACGAAATCGCGCGCATAGCCCGCCTCGGGGTCCCGAGCGCGTTGCTTCTGCAGGATAGACATCGTTACCTCTGCGAGGTAATCGAGCATCAAATAATCAATAGGTCCTTTCCGTACCTGATCGATGGGTGCAGTGAGAAGATCCCCCCAAAAACCCTGGCCGCCGGCGACACGAATTACTTTTTCCGTCATAAGGAACGATTATACCGAAAATGGTGGACAAGCGCAGAAAGGGCGTTCGAACCGCATTGTCTGCCATACGAACGCCCTCTCCCGAAATCAAATCAACCACGAGCGGTTACATTTTTTTCTTTTTCTTTCCGACAACAACACGCTTGGTGCCGCGCCAGACCTTCTTTGTGACCCACTTGCCACCACGGTAAACCTTGACGGTTACCCATCGGCCGCCTTTGTAAGCTTTTACGGCGCCTTTCTTTGTATAATGCGCGCCTTTCTTCGCTCCGACCTTAGTGTAGTGTGTTCCTGCCTTTACGCCCTTCTTCGTCACATGTGCGACCTTTTTGGCCGCCGGGACGATCTGGGCAGAGGTCGAGCGAGGAGCAGCGACAAAAAATGTGAGAGCTGCAGCGATCGCGGCAACATAGAAATATCGGGTAATGATCTTCATAAATTAATCTCCAAGTCCTAACCAAATTTCATTCAAATGAGAGAGTGGGTCGCATCATTTCGAAAGAACAAAGAGGCCTATGCCGGCCGGACATTCTTGCGAATGAATGTAACTATATCTTCCGTCGATGTACCCGGAAGGAAAACTTCCGCGACGCCCTGGCCTTTTAACGGCGCAATGTCGTCTTCAGGCACGATCCCGCCGACGAGGACGAGTGTGTCGTCCATTCCATTGTTATGGAGCAGTTCAACGATCCGAGGACAAAGCGTCTTGTGCGCACCGCTTAGGATCGAGATGCCAACGGCATCCACATCTTCCTGCATGGCGGCCGAAGCGATCATCTCCGGCGTTTGGCGAAGTCCGGTATAGATCACCTCCATACCGGCGTCACGCAGCGCACGCGCGATCACTTTGGCACCGCGGTCATGGCCATCAAGACCGGGTTTTGCTACAAGAACTCGTATTTTCCTTTCGTCCATCTTCCGAGGATTATACTAACGCGTCATTACCGCGAGCAATCCCCGCGGAGCAATGTACGGCTTCATTTCAGCCCAAGTGAATGTATATTCACTGTCCGGCTCCGCCGCGATAACCGCATGCGGAAAGCCGAATTCGTATCGAAATGTAACACCTTTTGCGTCGATCGAGAAATTCACAAGGTTCTCCTCGCGAAACACCTTGTCGCCGAGCAGCTCTTTTTGGTCGAGGTCCGCCATATCCGGATCCTTCTTCCATTCACTGACCTCGTCGGCGATGGCCTTCTCCATCCGTTTGTTGACAAGGGCAGCCAGCTCTGTACGGTTTGTAAATGCACTAGTAGGAAGCGCGACCGTACCGTTTCGCGTATCGAGTACGACGTATTTTTGGGCGCCTGAGGGATAGGCAGCTGTCCCTTCTATGGTGAGGCCGATACAGAGAATATTGTGCTTGTTATATAGGACGTCATAACTTGCCTCCTCGAGCCACTGCAGTTCCGTCCGCTCTTCTTTGATGGTGAAATTGAAGAGCTTTTCGTAGTTCAGGGCATTCTCGATCTTTCTAGCGACCGCGGGCGAAACGCCGGAGACTTTCGGCCAGGTGATCGTGAAACTCTTCTTATATTCGGTCAGCGGCTTAGGACGCTTGTAGATCGTCTTTTTTGGCGTGACCTTGACCTGTGCGAACCCAACGGTCGTGGAGATAAGACAGAGTAGAACGGTGAAAAGGAGTTTTTTCATAAGTGTCGCGAGTCTACTCTTTGGCGGCAGACTTCTCAAGTGCTGCAATTGCCTGATCCGTCCACGAACAAAGAGCCTCGGCCTCGCCGGGCTGCATCTGCGCATCGCGATGGATCCAAAGATACGCAGGGAGCGGCATTTCGCTCGTACGGACCTCTTCGCACATCTCTGAAAGCTTCTTCTGCTTCTTCGACAGCGGATAAGTATTGAAGGTGCTGAAATTCAGATGCCGCCTGCCATCGTCGATGTGGTTCTTTACGTACCAACCCGTTGGCTGTACATTTGTGTACCACGGATAGATCGTTGTGTTTGAGTGACAATCGTTGCAAGAGCGCCCGAGGATGATCTGGATGTCCGGAGGCACCTCGACCGCTGAATCGATAGTATCGGCAGCGTTTACCACCGGATTTGTCTGATCGATACGAAAGAACTGCAAGACAATAATGGCCAGGGCCAGCACTAACACAAAGATCTTCAATGCATTTTTCATAGAATCGGCCCTCAAGGCTCTCCGGTCGGACCGGAACCTTGACGCAAGCAGAATAAAAGAGGTTGTAGGAAATACGCAATACAGCTAACATAGGTTCTGAAGTGGCAAAACGATTGAGAATTCTCCATTACCCGGAACCGGTCCTGCTCTCCGTAGCAAAGCCAGTTTCGGACGACGGGTTTGCGAATGGTTTGAAGGCCTTTGTGGAGGATATGTTCACGACGATGGCGGATGCCGGAGGTGTCGGGCTTGCGGCACCGCAAGTTGGCGAATCAAAGCGGCTTTTCGTGATGGATATTCCGGAGGGCGATGATTCCGCGGCCGTACGGGCCGTGCTTATAAACCCGGAGATCCTGCATGTTGAGGGCGAGCAAACCGGCGATGAGGGCTGTCTATCGTTTCCGGGCATATTTCAGCCCGTGAAACGGGAGATGCGGGTAGTTGCAAGGGCATTTGACGTTGAGGGTAAGGAGTTCGAGATCGACGCAGCAGGTCTTGCCGCCCGTTGCATACTTCACGAAACCGACCACCTGGACGGCATAGTTTTTCTCGACCGAATGTCGCGGCTTAAACGAGATCTGGCAAAACGGAAGATCAAGCGTCTTCAAAAGAGGGGAGAATGGTAACAAAGCTTGAGAATACGAAGTTTGCGGCGGAGGTTGGTTCGGTTCGCGAGTTGAACCTTTACCTAAAATCCGGATGGACGCTTATACTTACATATGTGAAGCAAAGTAGCGAGAAACAGGCACCGCGGTTCATTCTCGGTTGGCAGAATGAAGAAGAGCCGAAGGTTCCCGAACTCCTGGATGAGTGGGAATTGAGTGAGATGGATCGTCAAAGATACATCTAAGATGATCGATGAGGAAACAGGCTCTTATTGTTATAATAATAAGACTTACAGGGTATTGATATGCACACGAAATTAAGCTTGGACGAATTTAGGAACGAACCTTTTACAGACTTTTCGAAGCCTGAGAACAAAGACGCGATGCTTGCGGCCCTCGAGAAGGTGCGAGGCGAGCTCGGGGCTGAATTCCCGATCATTATAAACGGCGAGAAGATCACGCTCGCAAGCAAGTTCGAGAGCCGTAATCCTTCGAACAAGGAACAGGTCGTTGGTGTCTTTAGCGAAGGTGATGACGATACTTCGCTTGTAAATAAGGCGATCGAAGCCGCATCCGAGGCCTTTAAGACCTGGAAGAAGGTCCCGGCGGCAGAACGCGCTGAATATCTTTTCAAGGCTGCTGACATTCTTCGGCAGCGAAAGCATGAGTTTTCGGCCTGGATGGTCTATGAAGTGTCGAAAACCTGGGCGGAGGCCGACGGCGACACCGCAGAAGCCATCGACTTCTGCGAGTTCTACGGTCGCGAAATGCTTCGCTGGGCCGAGGAACAGCCGACGACGCCGATTCCCGGTGAGAATACCTCGTTCGCATATATTCCGCTCGGAGTTGGTGCAATTATTCCGCCGTGGAACTTTCCGCTCGCGATCATGGCAGGAATGACGATGGCGGCTGTTGTTACCGGGAACACGGTAGTGCTCAAGCCTTCGTCGGATTCGCCGACGATCGCGGCGAAATTTATGGAGGTTCTCGATGAGATCGGGCTTCCCAACGGCGTCGTTAACTTCATCTCCGGAAGCGCTGCGACGGGCGAAGCAATGGTCAAGCACGCGAAGACGCGATTCATCTCGTTTACCGGATCAAAAGGCGTTGGGCTGCATATCAACGAAGAGGCCGCGAAAACCCGCGAGGGACAGATCTGGATCAAACGCGTTGTCGCCGAAATGGGCGGCAAAGACGCGATCGTTGTTGCCGACGATGCGGACCTGGATTCTGCTGCAAGCGGCATTGTTTCGGCTGCATTCGGTTTCCAAGGTCAGAAATGCTCGGCCTGCTCACGGCTGATCGTTGATGAAAAGGTGCACGATGAACTGCTCGAAAAGGTCGCAAAATTGACCGAGGCTCTGAACGTCGGGGCTCCGGAGTCGGATTCGACTAATGTTGCAGCCGTGATCAACAAGCGTTCTTTTGACAAAACGCTCGGATATATCGAGAAAGGTGTTTCGGAAGGCGGGAAGATCGTTGTCGGAGGTAAAGGTGATGATAGCAAGGGCTATTTTATCGAGCCGACCGTTATTACCGATGTGAAACCCGGAGCAACGATCGAGCAGGAAGAGATCTTCGCCCCTGTGCTTGCGGTCATTAAGGCAAAGGACTATGACGAGGCCCTTGATATCGCGAATGGAACGGAGTTTGGCCTGACCGGCGCTGTCTATTCGCGGTCGGAAGATCGTCTCCAACAGGCTCGGGAAGAGTTTCACGTAGGCAATCTTTACCTTAACCGGAAGTGTACCGGGGCGCTTGTTGGAGCTCATCCATTCGGCGGATTCAATATGAGCGGTACAGATTCAAAGGCCGGCGGCCGCGAGTATCTGTTGATGTTCATGCAGGGCAAATCCATCGCAACGAAAGTTTAGGAACATTCGGCAAAACAAATATGAAGAGAATTTCGTGGCTTATTGCGGCGATGACGGTCGCATTGTGCTTTTCTAGCGGTCTAGCATCCGGACAGGGCAAGAGACCGGCAAAGAAACCTCAACCGGCGAAGCCGGCGATCTTTGCTGTGATCAATGACGGGAAGACCGTGACGCCGATCGCACTTGTGGCTGGTGGAAAGTTATCTGAACCCACCGGCGGCGGCGATGATGCGGCAAAGATCAACGCCTTTGCAAAGGCATACTACAAGCCGAAGGCTTCGTATCGGCTGATCTTCGGCGGAGCAGATGCAGGAACGGTCCGGATCTCGTCGTTCGACCCGAAAGCCGAGTGCGCCAAGAATACCGCTCAGATCTTGATCGATTCAACGAAGGTCAAGCCGAAAGGTTTCGTGATGGCCCTCGCGACCAACGCTCCGTCCGAATCGAAGAATGGTGCATTCCGGCGCCGGCCGACTGACGTCGAAAAGGCCGAGATCGAAGCACTTGTCCGCCGCGAGTACGAGAAGAACAAGCTCACGCCGAAGGCCCTGCACTACCAAAACCTAACGGCGATCGACACGGATAGCGACGGCGTCGCAGAACTCGTCGGTTCATACTGGGTTGAGGTCGCTAGGAACGCGCGTGCATTGCTGTTCTTTATCGCTCAAAAGGGAAAGTCCGGCAAATACTCGTTCGGCTATACCGACTATCGACGTGTTGATCAGGACGGTGTAATGAGCGGTGACATCAAGGACGTTGACACCGGCATCTATCACGAACTTCTCCTCGATTATTTCGACGCTGATGGTGACGGCAAGGCTGAGGTCTATACCTTCACACGGTCTTTCGAAGGTGAAGAATTCAACGTGTATCATTTCGACGGCTCGAAGTGGACGAAATCCTATACGTTCTCTGATTACGTTTGCGCCTATTAGGGCGTGTATTCTCCATCAGAGCGCCCAAACCAGAGTAATTATTAATTAGTAATTGTTAATTATTAATTAGCGAGCGTGAAGGCGTAAGTCTCTCGATGCTTTGATGTGTCGCGGTGCACGATGGTTTGATTTTGTCTCGTAAGGCTCGTAAACTACTAGTTTGAGACGACTTTCGAGGACACCGCTATGACACACCAACTTTTCGACTCCCGGCAAACATTCAAGACAGGAAACGGCACTGACGGCATATTTTATTCTCTTCCGGCACTCGAGAAGGCTGGTTTGGGAAAGATCTCACGCCTTCCGGTGTCGATCCGCATCGTTCTTGAATCCGTCCTTCGCAATTTTGACGGCGGTAAGAAGGTAAGCGAGCAGAGCATTCGCGATCTTGCAGCCTGGACACCGAACGGCGAGCGCGTAAGTGAGATCCCGTTCATTGTGGCTCGCGTTCTCTTGCAGGATTTTACGGGTGTCCCGCTGCTGGTTGACCTTGCCGCGATGCGTTCGGCGGTCGATCGAATGGGCGGCGACGTGAAAGTCGTCGAACCACTCGTTCCGGTTGATCTTGTCATAGACCACAGCGTTCAGGTGGATTTTGCCGGTTCGCAGATCGCATACGAGCGGAATATGGAAGTCGAATTTCGCCGGAACGATCAACGCTATCGCTTCTTGAAATGGGGTACGCAGGCGTTCAACGGCTTCAGCGTCATCCCGCCGGGGATCGGTATCGTACACCAGGTCAATCTTGAGTATCTCGCAAAGGGTGTGTTTGAAAAGGCGGGAACGTATTTTCCGGATTCGCTCGTCGGCACGGATTCGCACACGACAATGATCAACGGCCTCGGCATAGTGGCATGGGGTGTTGGCGGGATCGAGGCTGAGGCGGGAATGCTTGGCCAGCCTGTTTATTTCTTAACGCCGGACGTCGTTGGAGTTCACATCTCAGGCGAGTTGCCGTCGGGTGCGACTGCGACCGATCTTGTGCTGCGGATAACGGAGATGCTCCGCAAGACGAACGTTGTGGGCAAATTCGTAGAGTACTTTGGCGAAGGTGCCGCTGCCTTGAACGCGACCGACCGTGCGACGATCGCCAACATGGCTCCGGAATACGGGGCAACGATGGGATTTTTCGGCGTCGATGAAAAGACGCTCGATTATATGCGGAACACCGGCCGAAGCGCCGAGCATATCGAGACGATCCGTAATTACTACAACGCACAGGAAATGTTCGGCATCCCGCGTTCCGGCGAGGTGGATTACTCACAGGTTGTTGAGGTCGATCTTTCGACGATCAAGCCGGCCGTCGCGGGTCCGAAACGGCCTCAGGACCGTATTGACCTCGACGATCTTGGCGGTAGATTCAAAGAGCTCTTTACCACACCGCTCAAAGATGGTGGGTTCGGAAAAACGGCGTCAGATCTTGACAGCAGATTCGGTGTGACGATCGGCTCGGTCGAGACCGCATGCGTCGGAGGCGGCGGCGAACAAAGCCAGCGCTCTGCACCAGTTACGGCGCACCGGAACACCTCTACAAAGAATACGAGCGTGGCAACCGAGGTCGAGATGATGAACAATCGTCCAACTCCGGACTGCGTGGCCCAGGATGAGACAGGCAACGGTAAAGTCACGATCGGAAACGGTGATGTACTGATCGCCGCGATCACTTCGTGTACGAACACTTCAAATCCGTCGGTTATGCTCGCGGCAGGGCTCCTCGCAAAGAAAGCGGTAGAGAAAGGCCTCAAGCCGCCGAAATACGTAAAGACGTCGCTTGCACCCGGCTCGCGTGTGGTTACTGAGTACCTGGAAAAAACGGGCCTTCAGCCTTATCTCGATCAGCTTGGATTTGAGCTTGTCGGATATGGATGCACGACCTGTATTGGAAACTCCGGACCGCTGGACCCTGCGATCGAAGAACAGGTTACGGGCAATGACCTTATCGCCGCGTCTGTACTCTCCGGAAATCGCAATTTTGAAGCTCGCGTTCACCAGAACATCAAGGCTAATTTCCTGATGTCGCCGCCGCTTGTCGTTGCTTTTGCTCTCGCGGGGACAGTTCTTACCGATATGGAAACTGATCCGATCGGCAAGGATAAGGACGGGAACGAAGTTTTCCTCAAGGATATCTGGCCGTCGCTCAATGAAGTCCGTGACCTTCTCGCGACCGCTTACGACGCCGAGACGTATAAGAAACTCTATTCGGAATTCGCAGACAAGAATCCGCTTTGGAACAATATCACCTCGAGCACGGGAGCGATATACGAATGGGATGCGGAGTCAACCTATATTCAGGAGCCGCCGTATTTTGACAATTTTGGAAAGCCCTCCGCAGGGTTCACGGATATTCGCGACGCGCGTGCGCTTGCGATCTTTGGTGATTCAGTAACGACCGACCATATTTCGCCCGCCGGTGCGATCAAGGCGAATTCGCCCGCGGGAGAGTATCTTCAGTCTCTCGGCGTCGAGCCGAAGGACTTCAATTCGTATGGATCTCGACGCGGCAACGACCGCGTGATGCTTCGCGGCACATTCGCTAACGTTCGGATCAAGAACACGATGGTGTCTCCTGTTGAGGGAGGCTTTACTAAGCATTATCCGGACGGCGAAGAGACGACGATCTATGATGCCGCGATACGCTATACGGCCGAAGGCGTGCCGCTCGTGATCTTCGCGGGTAAAGAATATGGAACCGGAAGCTCACGCGATTGGGCCGCGAAGGGCACGATGCTGATGAACGTCAAAGCTGTTATCGCCGAATCATTCGAACGCATCCACCGCTCGAACTTGGTCGGAATGGGCGTTCTGCCGCTACAGTTCAAGGATGGCCAGACGGCTGCTTCGCTTGGACTTGACGGCACAGAAACCTTCGACCTAACAGGCCTCGAAGGTATCGAGATCCAGCCGCGACAGGATGTGAAGGTCACGATTCGACGGGCGAACGGTTCGATCGTCGAGACAAATGTTCGACTCAGGATCGATACACCTATCGAGATCGAATACTACAAGGCCGGCGGGATCTTACCGTATGTCCTTCATCAACTGACGAAGGGCGCCTAGTTGTGCCGACCAATGGCCGAGAATTACGTTTTTCGTTGCTTTTTCGGCCCTTTCGGTCTAAGTTAATGTTTGGCTTCGATGCATATTGGTATCGAGGCTGGTAGCTCGGCGCCTCTAGTCTTAAATTTGAAGGTCGGTTTTTATGCGAAGGATCCTACTCTTCCCGCTTATCTCCCTTATCTTTTCGATTCCTCAAGCGACACTTGCACAATCTGCGAGAAGCGCTTTGCCTTTCGCAAAGCGAGCGCACGTAGAGGGTGAACGAGTCGCTTTTTCCGCACTTACCGATGGCAATGGTGCGATGCTTCGCTGGGGTATCGGTTCAGATACGGCGGTCATTGGATTCAATGTATTTAGGTTGACGGCAAATGGCTTCCAGCCGGTCAACGATGCACTGATCGCCGGGCCTGCGATGAAGAACGGTGTCGAAGATGCCGAAGGCTCTGAATTCCAATACTTTGACAAAGAAGGTGCTCCGGGAACTGCCTACTTCTACGAGACGATATTTTTGAACGGTTCTCGAAGCAGATCGCAGACCACGACGGCGGTCTATGACGCAAGCCTAAGCGGGGAATTCGAACGCGCGGCCGCTCCGTATCGACTTGCACGTGCTGTTTCGCCGGCCGACCTCGCGAAGTCTGACCTCGACCTTCCGCGTGTGCTGCGTGACGAGATGCTCTCGTCCATTCCAAAACCGAATGTTCGAATGCAGCGAAGGCTTTGCATCCTCGACGGAGCAAAGATCGGCATTAAGAAAACAGGCTTTTATAGAGTTACAGCAAATGAACTTTCTAACGTCGACTTTGACGTCAGCAGTGATCCTACGACATGGCAGCTTTTTGTGGACGGCAACGAAGTGGCGATGAACGTCGATCCGGCGGGACAGTTCATCGAATTCTTCGGCCGCGGCATTGATACGGTCGAGACGAATACTCGTATTTATTACCTGACCAGCGGCCTTGGTATAGGGAAGCGTTTTTCGAGGCGTTCTTTGCGTCCGCTTGGCGGCAACGTGACCGCACTTCGTTACGACCAGACATTTGAGAGCGTAGAACGAAAGCAGTACATAAACACGATCTTGAACGGCGACGCAGAGAATTGGTGGGGCAGAATGGTGTCGAATTCGCCGACGAGCTACACCTTTACGCTGTCTGGCGTTGACCCAACTTTGACCAACCTTCCGATCCGCATTGCCTTGCAGGGGTTTACGCTGCAGCCACATTCGATCTCGCTCAAGATCAACGGCAATACGCTTGGAAACGCGACCGGTTCCGGTCAGATCCCGCTCGTTTTCAACGGAACGATACCTGCCGCGTTCCTTGTAAATGGCGTCAATACGCTAGAAATGACGTCCGGGAGCATGAGCGATATCTCCATGTTCGACGGGATCAGGATCAGTTATCCGCGGAATTACGTCGCAGCCAATGGTCGTGTTGAGTTTTACACGCACAACTATAAGCGCTCGACCGTAACCGGCTTCGCGACGAGTTCGATCAGGTTGTTCGATATTACGAATGAGTCTGAGGTTGCCGAATACAGCAATCTGAATATTGTTGCAGGCGGCAATGGCTTTGATCTTAAGCTTCCGGCGGCGCGTGGCCGCGTTCTTTACTCGATAGACCCTTCAGCTGTTGAAAGCCCGTATTCGCTTGCTCCGAACTTTCCGAGCGATCTTCGAAATACTGCAAATGCGGCTGATATGGTGATCATTTACTATCGACCATATGAGCAACAGGCGCAGGATTGGGCGGCCTTTCGCCAATCGCAGGGAGTGGCGGTAAGGCTTGTCGATGCGGACGATATTTACGATGAATTCTCCTTCGGGTTGAAGAATTGGGAGGCGATAAACAGATTCTTCCGCTATGCAAAGCAGAACTGGGCAACTCCGCCGAACTACGCGCTGATCCTTGGCGGTGCGAGCGAGAATCCAAAGGATTACGACCTTTCACCGGACGATCAAGGCTACAACAACGATGTTCCGACGCGCCTCGTCAACACGGTCTATACCGAGACGGGAAGCGACGAGGCGATGGGCGATTTCAATGAGGACGGGCTTTCAGAGATCGCGATAGGACGCATCCCCGGCCGGACTACCGAGGATATCCAAGCTGCTCTCGACAAGACGATCGTTTGGGAGAATGGTGTACGCAGTCTCAGCCGCGGGACGCTGTTTGCATACGATCTGCCTGATGGTTATGACTTTCAGGCGATGAGCGGGCGCATCCGAAATAACCTTCCTTCCGGGACCGCGGCGGATATGGTTGGCCGGGGCGATGTTGATGCGCATACTGCGCTGATGACATCCATGAATACCGGGAAGTATCTCGTCAACTATGCAGGCCACGGTACGATCGGTATTTGGGCATCAAGCGCGTTCTTCGGAAGCCCGCACGTTGCCCAGTTGACGAACTCCACCGCGCCGAGCACCTACACGCTTCTCACCTGTTTGAACGGTTATTTTCTAAACCTTTACGGATACAGCCTTTCGGAGAACCTGCTTGAATGGCCCGACCGTGGTGCCGCGGCCGTATGGGCTTCGACCGGAAAAACAACGCCTGACGTGCAGGAAGTAATGGCGACGCGATTTTACCTAAAGGTCGGCGATGGAAGTATCCTTCGGATCGGCGATCTGATCCTCGACGCCAAACAGCAGCTTCCGAACGCCCATGATGTACGCGTCTCTTGGATCCTAATGGGTGATCCGATGCTCAGAATGCACTAGCAGGCTCCGCGGACCAAAGACCGCGAACGAACCCTCAACCATCAACGAGCGATTTTGCTAGGCAAAGAAACAAGGCTTTCACGCGGATACAAAAACGGCGTGAAAGCCTTTAAATATGGAATACTCGCGGCAGGAGTCGAACCTGCGACTTCTTCCTCCGGAGGGAAGCGCTCTATCCACTGAGCTACGCGAGCATAGAGTAAGATTGTATCATTTTGCGGCCGCAGCCGGAACGATCTCGATATTCTTTATTCGGATCGGCTCGATGGGTCGCTCACCGTCCTTTGGCTGCACACCCGAGATCAGCATCACGGAATTCATTCCCTTGATCACCTTCCCGAAGATCGTATAGCGGTTATCAAATCCCGGTTCGCGCTTTAGCGTAATAAAAAACTGAGAGTTTGCTGAGTTATTGTCTTGCCCGCGTGCTGCACCGACGATGCCGGTGTCATATTTGAGGTCGCTGAATTCTGCCGGGACGTTCGGAAGATCTGAGCTGCCGGTACCGTCATTTTTTGGATCGTTGTCTTTCGAAAGCGGGTCGCCGGACTGTATGACGTGTTCGTTGATGCGATGCCACGAAACGCCGTTGTACGTTCCATTCTTGGCCAGCGTTTTGAAGCGTTCGACCATCTTCGGAGCGATATTCGAGTAAAGCTCGATAGTGACATCGCCGTAGGCTGCGGAATTCTCCATATGGATAACCGCAACTTCGGGATCGGCGACCGGTGCAACGCCTTTTTTGATCTCGGCATTGGCAGTTTTACCGTTCGACGAGGTCGAGCCTCCGCAAGCCGCAAGCAACAATGCCAAAGCCAGCAATATGCCTGCTGCAGCCGTCCTTTTCACTTTCATATAGTTTTCTCACTGTCGAGGAGGATCGTAACAGGCCCGTCATTTACGAGCTCGACCTCCATCAACGCCTGAAATTTACCTGTCGCGAGCGGATTTACCTTCTCGGCGGCTTTCCTCACGAAATAGTCGTATAGCCCCTGCGCGTCGTTCGGCGGAGCCGCCTGAATATACGACGGACGTCGTCCACGTCGGGTATCTCCGTAAAGTGTGAACTGCGAGACGACGAGCATTCCGCAGTCGGCCTCAAGGAGCGACAGGTTCATCTGCCCGGCGAAATCATCAAAGATTCGAAGGTTGATGACCTTCTCCAGGATGTAGTCGGCAGCGGCGGCCGTATCATCTTTTGAGATACCAAGGAGGACGAGTACACCGCGTCCGATCTCGCCTTTTACGACGCCGTCAACGGTAACCTTCGCTCTTGAAACTCGCTGGACGACCGCTCGCATCTATTCTCCAGCGTCTTCGATGAAGACACGCTCCATCACGACAGCCTCGAGCGGCTTGTCGCTATGGTCGCGAGCCACGTTTGCAATGATATCGACGACCTCCTGTCCTTCGATGACCTTGCCGAATTTCGAATAGCTCGGCGGCAGCGGATAGTCGACGTGCATAATGAAAAACTGCGAACCATTCGTGTTCGGGCCCGAATTTGCCATTGCGACCGTGCCTTTGTCGTAAAGTCCGGCGTAAAGCATCGAGCCACGGTCGATCTCGTCGTCGAACTTGCCGCCCCAGGCAGATTCGCCGCCGTAACCGGCGCCGAGCGGATCGCCGCCCTGGATCATGAAGTTTGGGATCACGCGATGAAAGATAACTCCGTCGTAATAGTTCTTACCCGCGAGAAGACGAAAATTCTCCGTCGTTTTCGGGGCCTGATCTTCGAGAAGCTCGAATTTTATCGTGCCTTTGTTGGTCTCTATAACTGCAATTCTATTTGCCACTAAACATTCTCCTTGTCGAAAATAAATCGTTCGATCGCGGCGGCTACACCGCCTTCGTCATTACTTAATGTTGTATAAAATTCGCCGCGCTCAAGCAAACTTTGGTCGGCGTTTCCCATAAGGACAGGCGTTCCGGCGTATTCGAGCATATCGAGGTCATTGAAGTTGTCACCGATCGCCATCACCTCGTCCGCAGTGATCGAGTTGAGCGAAGCGAGCTTTGCTACACCGTGCCCTTTGGAGGCGTCCGGCGGCAGAATATCAAGCAAGGTGAAGTCCCGGCCGGGATAGACGGTTTTAAGTACCTTTACGCGACCGGAAAGGACATTGTCGAGATGCTCCCCCATCTCGTCCATCGCAACGCAGTGGCCGGAGAACGAGATGTGCACTACTTCAGCAGAGCTCACCGCGGCCGCGATATCATCGACCATTCTGAGCCCGGAGCGTCCTTCAGCCCCGTGAAGCCGGTCCGACCATCGGATGTGGCTCTCCAACGACGGAGTTTCGATCGACGTGCGATCAAAAAGGAGCAGACCGCTACCTCTCGGATCTGTGCTGACCATCGGATGAGCGTCCAGTGTCTGTCCGATCTCGATGAGTTCGCGGGCCGTTTCGCTTGGAAGAAGCGAGAAAGCCGTCGTTTCGCCCGAATCAGCAAACTTTAGAAGAGCTCCGTTGTGTGTGATCAGCGGGGCATTGAGGCCAAGGTCGAGGCCAAGCGGCCGTGCATCGCGAAAACGCCGCCCCGTGGCGATCGTAACCAGAACGCCAAGCGACTCGGCTCTTTGTATTGCCGAACGCGTCCGCTCCTCGACCTCGCCGAGCGAATTGAGCGTTGTCCCGTCAAGGTCGAGCGCAAGGAGTTTGATCATTCTAAAGAAGCCTTACCTTTGAGTGGCCAGCCATTTCTGGTATTTTGCCTTGCCTTGTTCGAATTCTGCTGCAGAAGCATAAAACCAATGACTGCCATCATTTACATCGACGTTTCTAACGTAGTACAGGAAGTTCGTCTGAGCCGGATCGAGGGCAGCTCGGATCGAACTTTCGGTAACGGAAGAGATCGGCCCCGGCGGAAGCCCTGCGTGGATGCGAGTGTTGTACGGGGAATCGACCTCAAGATCGCTCTTGTTGATCGTTCCGTCCCAACGGCCCTGCATTTTGGCGATATAGACATTAGTTTGATCGATGCCTAGCGGGATGCCTTGGCCAAGGCGGTTGTAGATGACGCTTGCGACAATGGGGCGTTCGCTTTCGATGCTCGTCTCCGTCTCGATGAGAGAAGCTATGGTTACGATCTCGCTCGGCTTTCGACCTTTTGCCGTGGCGGCCGCGGTCCATTCGGGCTTCCAAAACTTCCGGAACTGCTCGACCATTGCACGGATGATCTCCGGAGCCTTTACGTCGCGCGGAAAAGTATAGGTCGTTGGATAAAGAAAGCCTTCAAGGTTTGGAGCGGTCGGAGCGATATCCTTTATGAGCGATGTGTCATCCATCAATGCAAGGACCGCCTTTTCATCAGGAAACGGCTCGCGAGCCGCTTCACCATCAATCGGTGGCAATGCCCCGAATTTCTCGACGACACGCTTTGCTATGTCGAACCGAGTGAAGCCTTCCGGGATGGTCAACTTGATCGTTTCATCTTGTCCCTTTTCAAGCTGCTTCAGGACTTGGAGCGTCGAGATCGGCGACGGAAATTGATAAACGCCCGCCTGAAGCTTTTGCGAATCGCCAAAGAATCTTAGATAAAGGTTTGCTGCGGTTGAACTCGAGATAATTCCTTCGGACGCAAGGCGATCGACGATCTGCCGAGGCGTCGTTCCTTTGTCGATCCGGATCGGGTCAGCTGCGTGGGTATGTTCGACGGGCTTATCGACGGTCCGAAAGACCCAAAAAACCACGCCGCCCAGTACGAGGGCGGACGCAAGGACAAGCACGAAGGTCGCTGCGAGTAATCGCTTCATTTGTGGAAAAGTTTAGCAAGCGGCAAAATCGTAGGCAAAATGGGAAAACGGTTGTTCATTGCGGTAGATCTTTCACCGGAAGCTCGGTTACTTTCAGCGGCCTTCGCTAAGGAGTTGCAGGAACGGTTTCCAGCAAGTTCCGTTCGCTGGGAACGGCCAGAAAAGCACCATATCACGCTTAAATTTCTTGGCAGCGTGCCAGAGACTGAGATTCCCGGTGTCCGGCAGGCAATTAAGAATGTGGGAGAGATAACACAACCTTTCGAGGTGACTCTCCAAGGAACCGGAATATTTCCAGATGTGAAAAGGCCTCGAGTTATCTGGCTTGGGGTAAGCGATGGAAATCACGAGCTCGCCAAGATCGTAAAGAACCTTGCTTCGGCTCTTTCCACGCTCTCATTTCCAGAAGAAAAGCGGGCTTTTCACCCGCATTGCACAATAGGACGCATAAAGCATTCCGGCGACGCTCGTCGGGTCGCGGAGCACGTCGCATCCTCGAAGTTCGGTCCCGTAACCTGGACAGTCGAAGAGATCATGCTATACGAAAGCATTCTCTCTCCGAATGGCTCGATCTACCGGCCGGTGGATCGCGTATCGCTCCTCGACGCTATTTAGAGGCGAGATACTTTTCGATCGCTGATGTGACAGCCTCGCTTTCTGGCGTGTCCTTAGAGCTGAATCGAGCGACGACCTTGCCGCTGCGATCGACCAGGAATTTATTGAAGTTCCACGTTATATCGCCTCCGAACTCGCCATTCGTTTTCTTGTCCGTAAGGAATTTATACAACGGATCGATATCGTCGCCTTTGACCGATATCTTCGCGAACATCGGGAAAGTAACGTGAAACTTCGACTCGCAAAACTCCTTTATCTCGGTGTTCGTTCCGGGCTCCTGTCCGCCGAAGTTGTTCGCCGGGAAGCCGAGAACGTAGAAGCCTTTGTCGTGATATTTCTTATAGATGGCCTGCAAACCTTCGTATTGGGGCGTGTAACCGCATTTGCTTGCAACATTGACCATCAGGATGACGTCGCCCTTATATTTGCCTAGCTTAACGTCATTGCCGTCGATATCGCGGACGGTAAAATCAAGCACCGAGCCGGGATCGAAGGCTTCGACAGCTGGGCTGATCGAGTTGTTTGTGAACTGGCCTGCCATAAACAATGCAGCTGCGGCGGCAACCGCGATAAATGATCTTCTCAACTTCATACTCAAGAAAACTCCTAACGATTTAGCTCACGCGGATTTCTCGGATCTCGCGGCTGTTCGGGAGATTTTTCACCTGTTGCCGAGAAGACCTCCTTAAACGCGCCGATGCTAGCAAGGGCTGAGGAAGTTTCGGTCGGCATAAAGATCACCTTGGAATTCTGAGTTCTTGCCATATCGCGCAGCGAATCGACATAGCGGGACGTGATCAAGTACTGCGCAGTCTGTGCTCGGTCACCAATAGCGTTGGCGATCTGTTGAATGGCTGCAGCCTCGGCATTAGCGCTCGTAAGCCGAGCCTGTGCAGCACCTTCTGCTTGCAGAACAAGAGAGGCCTTCTCACCTTCGGCACGAGTGATGTTTGCCTGTTTTTCACCCTCGGCACGGGCGATCGCAGCTTGCTTATCACCTTCTGCCTGGAGAACGAGAGCACGGCGATTTCGTTCTGCGGTCATCTGTTTCTCCATTGTGATGCGGACATCCTCGGGCGGAGTAATGTTCTTGATATCAACGCGTGTGACCTTGACGCCCCACTTATCCGTTGCCTCGTCGAGGATCATACGGAGTTCGTTATTGATCTGGTCGCGTGAAGAGAGCGTGTGGTCGAGGTCGAGTTTACCGATAACTGACCGCATACCCGTAAACGTAAGCTGTACGAGAGAGCCGACAAGGTCGTTGACCTCGTAAGTCGCACGAGTCGGATCCGTGATCTGCCAATAAACGACGGAGTCCACATTGACCATCACGTTATCGCGTGTGATGACGGACTGCGGCGGAAGGTCGATGAATTGTTCGCGTAGGTCGATGTAGGTCGTACCAGGCCGCGTATTTGTCCAATAAACTGCACGTGCGGCCTCAAAAAACGGCACGATGATGTTCAGGCCGCTCGTCGCCGTCCGGTTAAACCGTCCAAGCCGCTCGATAAGCAGGACCGTTGATTGGGGAACGATCTTGATCGTCTTCCATGCGACGATAAGAATAGCGAGTCCCACAAAGATCAGAAAGAAAAGTCCAACGCCGAAAACGTCCATTTGTCCTCCGAAATATTGATGATACTTAAGCAAACTATAAACTATTTTTCTAAGCTTTGCTATAATTTGGAAAATTCCACAATGAGCGTTCAACTTGCAAATATCCTTGCCGCACGCGAAGTGATCGCCGGCGCCGTCAATAGGACCCCGATCGTAAAAGACGAGCCCCTTTCAAAAGAGATCGGAAGGTCTGTCTATCTAAAAGCCGAATGTCTGCAGCGAAGCGGAAGCTTCAAGGTTCGCGGTGCCTTCAACAAGATCTCGAAGTTGACCAAAGAGGAGCGCGATCGCGGTGTAATAACGGCCTCTGCCGGCAACCACGCACAGGCTGTCGCACTCGCTGCGACGCTTAACGGGCTGAAGTCAAAGATCGTGCTTCCGGTGTTCGCACCACTGACTAAGGTTGTTGCGACGCGGAACTTCGGTGCGGAAGTGATCCTTCACGGCACGACATTCGACGAGGCAGTCGCGTATTCACGCGAACTCGAAAAGGAAGAAGGCCGCACGTATATTCACGCGTTTGACGACGAAGCGATCATCGCGGGCCAAGGAACTATAGGGGTCGAGATCGCTGAAGATCTGCCGGATGTGGATGTGGTCGTGGTGCCGATCGGAGGCGGCGGCATCATTTCCGGTACTGCGATCGCGATCAAGGCCATGCTCCCGAATTGCCGTGTAGTCGGCGTCCAGGCCGAGAATGTTGCGGCAGTGCCGCCCTCGCTCGCGGCGGGCGAACCGCTCCAGGTAGATTCTAAACCTTCGATCGCCGATGGGATCGCCGTGAAACGTCCCGGGCAGCTCACGCTACCGATTATCGCTGAACTGGTGGACGATGTCGTTACCGTTTCCGAAGAAGAGATCGCGATGGGTGTTTTCCATTGCGCCCAGAATTGCAAACTTGTTGTCGAGGGTGCCGGTGCGTCGTCGATCGCGACGATCCTCGCTGATAAGATCAAGCTCAAGGAAGGCGAAAAGGCGTGTGCGGTCCTTGCGGGCGGCAATATTGACGGAAACCTTCTTGCACGCATCATAGAGCAATCGCTCGTACGCCAGGGCCGATACGTCATCTTCCGACTCCTTGTGCCGGACCGTCCCGGCGGCCTTGCCGGTATGTTGAGTCACGTTGCCGAAACCGGTGCGAATGTGATCGAGGTGTTTCACCAACGCGCGGTATGGCTCGCCCCGCTTGGCCGCGTTGGAATCGAGGTAATCCTCGAAGTTCGCGATTCAGACCACACGGCCGAGGTCGAAAAGCACCTCGAAGAGACGGGCTATCACGTCGAGCGTTACAAACAGGGTGGGTGGGAAGAATAACGCTTACCTTCGTTCGAGCTTGTCGTTGTAAAGGTCGCGGTACGCCCGATAATTGTTCATTACCTTGAAGACGTAATTCTTCGTCTCGGCAAAACCGATCTCAGACGCGAAAATTCCTGCTTCCTTTGGTTCGCTACGGGCGAGCCAGCGTGCCGCATTGTCTTCGCCGCCGTTATAACTTGCCGCTATTGCCTCGTACAGGCCGTTGAACTGATCCTTTAGATCCGCTATGTACTCGACACCGATCGCGATATTCGTACGCGGGTTGTACAGGTCGTCCGGTTGGAGTTCGGGAAAGCCGGCCTGAGCCTGGTATTTTGCGGCTGTATCGACAACGAGTTGGAGCAGGCCGCGGGCAGCAGAAGGCGATTTCACGCCCGGTTTGAAAGTGCTCTCCTGTTTCATTATCGCCATAACGAACCGCGGATCGACGCCTTTCTTACGGGAGAATTCCAGGACCTCTGCCTTGAACGGCACGGGATAATCACGGACCGAAGAGCTTGCAACGATCCGTTTGACACGTGACCCACTCGCGGCAAGCTTATCGGCAGCGAGTCCGCCGTAGTATGATCCGTTGCCTGCGATCAGAGCGTACTCGGCCTGCGCTTGTGTCCGTTTACCGGATCTTTCAATGGCGAAGGCACGCATATAGCTGACCTCATCCTTCGAGACCATCGAGCGTGAAAACTTGTTGATAGCGAGCATCAAATCGGCAGCAGCGATAGCACCCTGCCAATTCTTGCGATAGATCTCCATCCGAAGCCGTCCGTCAATGGCGTTCGTCTCGGTCGGAGTTCCGGGAAAGCGAACGCGGGCCTTTTCGACCCAATCATTCGCTTTGTCGTATAGCTTTGCCTCGCGATAGGCGTCGATAATGTTCAGATAGGCGGAATCAATGCGTTCGCCGATCGGATACATCACAGTGTATTGTTCGTAAGCATTTGCCGCCTCGACGTTCCTTCCCAAGCGCACGTTGCAGGCGCCGAGGAACGCAAGGCTGTCCCGCCCGTCCTTGGTCGAGGGGTATTCTTTCGATGCTCTCTCGAACCACGGGATCGCCTTGTCATACGCCCTTTCCCACATCAGAGAGCGTCCCATACCCATCAATGCGTAACTCATCTCAGGAGCATCCGGAAAGTTATCAATAATGAGCTGAAAGTGTTCGCGAGCTTCAGGGAAATGCCGATTTTCGAGATAGACACGGCCGCGTGCCGCGTGTTCGGCTGCAGTCAGCTTCAAGAGATCGCCGTCTGCTGAGCGGTTCGCGCGGTCCTTATCGGTCACATTTCGCAGCAAACCGTCTGATGACTGAGCACAGCTTGCGATGGTACACAAAAGGACGAAGTAAAATGCACAACAGATCGTTCTCATAGATTTACGAATGGGTTCCGGATTACAGAGCGGACGGCCGATGCATCTATAAGGTTACCCGAAACTAAGACGTCGGGGCAAGATTCTCGGTTCGCTGCAAGCTTTGTGCACGTGCTATTATCTAATCTTTTTAGACCTTATGAAGATCGCATTGAACGGCGCAACGATAATGTACGCCGACCTTGAAACTGATATCAAAGCGGCGGCTGCCGCGGGATTTGACCTCATCGAGCTATGGAAGAGCAAGCTTTTGAAGTACCTCGAGAGCCACACCGTCGAAGAGCTGAAGGCGACCCTTGAAGAAGCGAAGCTTGCTCCATGGTCGATAAACTCGATCGAACATATATCGTTCCGCAGCGAAGAAGACTACGAAAAGATCAAGGCCGAATGCCGTGATCTTGCCGAGATCGCGAAAGCTGTTGATTGTCCGTACATAGTCGTCGTGCCGGGGAAATTGCCGAAAGACTCGTCAGAAGAAACGCTGATCGACGGGTCGGTGCGAGTATTGAACGAGCTTGCAGACATCGCGGAACCCTTGGGCGTTGGCCTCGCGTTTGAATTCCTCGGCCAGACGGATTGCAGCGTTCAGACGCTCGATCTCGCAAAGAAGATCGTTGAAAAGGTGAACCGCAAAGGAGTGGGCCTTGTGATCGATTCGTTTCATTTCTACGCCGGAAATTCGACCTTTGAGGCGATCGACACGCTCGACCCGGAAAAGCTCTTTATTTTCCATATCAACGATGCGGAGGATCTTCCGAAAGAACAGCTTACAGATGCGGAACGTCTCTACCCGGGCAAGGGGATTTTGCCTCTCGGCGAAATGAAGCGACGATTTGACGCCATCGGTTACGACCGTATGGTTAGCATTGAGATCTTCCGGCCGGAATATTGGGAGCAGGACCCGTACGAGGTCGCACGTCTCGCAAAAGAGGCAACTGAACGCGTACTCGAGATCGGCAGGCACAGCGTTCGAGGTTCAGCGGGAAAATGAGCAGAGTCAAGATCGGAATTATTGGAACAGGCTATATCGGCAACGTTCACGGACGCATTTATTCGCGTGATGACCGCGCCGAGATCGCCGCACTCTACGACATCATTCCCGAACGGGCCGAGAATACTGCCAGGTCGATCGGCGGCGTTGTCTGCTCTTCACGTGAAGAGTTGCTTGACCGTTGCGATGCCGTTCTCGTTTGTACGCCGAATCGTACTCACCGCGAGATCGCGACCGCCGCGGTCGAGGCCGGTAAGCATGTGTTCTGTGAGAAGCCCTTTGCGATCGGCATTGGCGATGCACAGAAGCTTCTTGAGACAGCACGCAGTTCAAAGGGCGTGTTTCAGGTCGGACACAACCGCCGTTTTGCTCCGGTTTACGCAACTCTCAAAGAGCTTCTTAAGGATGACGCCGCACATTCCGCGCACATTAAGATGAATCGCGGCGAGCTGAAGAATCCCGTGTGGACGGGCGATATCGCGGTGACCGGAGGCTTTCTATACGAAACCACGATCCACCTTTTTGATATGATCCGATATCAATTCGGCGAGGTGGCGGAACTGGCGGCTTACGGTTCGCAGCACGAATATCCAGAGCTTGACGAGTTTTCGGTGATATTCAAATTCGCGAGTGGCTTCCACTGCACTTTCGCTTCGTCATCTGATGCGAGTTGGCATTTTCCATTTGAGCGGATCGAGGTCTTTTGCCACCATCGGACGATAATGACCGAGGAGATGGAGCGGATACTCGACTCAAACGGGATGGATGCGAACTTCGCGACGACGACCTTCCATATGACCGAGAAGGAAGAGCGTTGGGGATACACGCAGGAGGATAGGGCATTTATCGACTCGATCTTGACCGGAGAACCGCCGCTCGTGTCCGCTGAGGATGGATTTAGGTCGGTAGAATTGGTCGAATCTGTTTATAATGCGATAAGAACGGGTGAGCGTGTGAGGTTCTAGTTAGGGAACTTCAACGGATCGCGGGCGTTTAACCTTGAGCGATGATGCAAGCGTGTGCAAACTGCGGCAATCTGAATTCTGAAGAAAGTAATTTCTGTCGGTTTTGCGGCACGCGTGCACACTCGCAGGTGCCAACCGCTCAACAAGGGCACCCATTTGCGACCCAAGCTCTCGGCGAACCCCAGCCTGACCAGCAAAACCCTCATCCGGGCGACCCGTACAATTATAGTCCGCCGCCTCCGTACTCTTGGAAAACGGATGAATTTCGGACCAACAATCAGGCTCGAAAGACCCTTAACCTTCCTCCTCAGGCATTTGCCGAAAGGCCGCCTGTACCGGCTCCTCTCGCTAGTTACCAAGGCGGGCCGATGGCGGGGAACTATCGTTGCCCCAATTGCGGAACGACATTCCTTCCGCGGATCGAAAGAAAGATCTCGACCGCAGGCTGGATCACGTTCGCCTTGCTACTTGTCTTTATTTTTCCGCTATTTTGGATCGGGCTTCTCATAAAGGAAGACCAGTATGTCTGCCCGATGTGTCGGAGGCGCGTCGGTTAACGATAGTAGTAGCCCTTCGGGTGCTCGATCGTAACCTCTGGGTTGGAACTTTTGACCTCAACCTGGTGGTAACCCTTCTTCATATGCGTTGACAAGTACGTTAGCGAGAATTGCCGACGCAGAGCCATATTTATCTCATCAAAAAATGGCGTTAAGGTTACCGGCACACCCGAACCTTGGAAGTAAGACCGTCCGCCTGTCTCATCCGCGAGTCGATCAAGGCCCGCCTGGCCCGAGATCGCTCTGATCGCAGAGTTTTCCGTCAGGCCCGTCGGAAAATAGAACGAATAGACCGCGACCCCTGCCCGCTGGGCCCTAGAGATGGCTCTCTCTAGATCCGGTGCGTGAATCACGCTGCTTGGCGATTCACCTTCAGCAACGTCGAATCCGTCGGAGACCAATAGGATGGCACGTCGGCCGGCGGGCATCGATTCGAATCGCTTGACCGTAGAGTACACGCCGCCGTATGGACCGTTACCTGCAGATGCGACACTGCCGCTTACCACCCGGAGGGCATCGGCCGCCTTTGTCAGATCCGTGGTGAATCGTTGACGCGTTCCTACGGAACCTCCGCGAATATAGCCGACCATCACGCGACTGCCTTCCGGGAGTTTCTTGATGAATTCGGCGATCGGTTTCAGCTGGAGGTTAAAGCTCGATGTAAGCTCATCCTGAATGAGTATCGCAAGCGTTATAGGCACATCGCTCGTGCTGCGAAGCGACAAGATCTGCTGCGGCTCCTTATCCTCGATCACAGACAGGTCCGCAACGTCGATGATCTCGTCAGCTTTCTTCTCCTTAAGCTCCTGCCTCGTGAAGATCGAGATCGGGATCGTAACTGTCCGTACCTGCGGCTTTGATTCGTCAGGCGGCTGCGCTATTGCGTGGAGTGCCGCGATAAGGAAGATGAAGCAAAGCGCGGCCGCTTTAAGTACGAAGGGTCTCAGCATAGATGACGGCCAATTCAGGCCAGTGGATCTTTATATCATCTGCAATGATACATTCAAAGAGCGATTTTTTGAACAGGATTCTCCCTCTTCGCTGAGAAAATTTCGTCCGCATAGCGTAAAATACGCCCTAAGAATGGTTATTGACACCCTCGCATCGCCGGATATAACGAAACGCGACCTTGTCCGCGGCAGACGCCTCCTAACAGCCGCCATCGGTGCGCCGATAGCGGGGCTCAGCGTGCCGCTCATTCTTACGTTCGCTCTCACATTTCTATTCGGTGCGAACCCGCCAGCCGCGATCACGATATTTTTCTTTGGAATGCTCGGTACGGCGTTGATGACGGTCATCGGACTGGCCCTTACGATCTTTTTCCTCGTACGCAGGAACGGCTGGCGGCGTGAGTTGAAAGAACGGATCGCGGCCCGAGGTATCACATCGCGTGAGATCGATTGGTTTCGGGCAGAGCTTCAACCAAAAGAACGAAAGACGCTTGCGGGGTTACGAAATACGGACGAGCTTCTTGCGGATACATACGCGGATTATCTCGCCTCAAAACTTACGGCGAACCAGATCACGCGGTCTGCCCGCAGGGAGTTGAGCTTGATGCAGCGTCGGCAGAGGAAGCTGCGGCTGCTGGGAACCGAAGGAGCAAAATCGCTTGAGGCTGAGCTCGAGAGCGACATCAACAAGATCAAAGATATTCAGATCCGAGCTAAGGAGGCTATCGCGGAGGCACAGACGGGCATTGAACGCGTCGAAGCTGCGTTCGCACGGGGCGGCACACTTGCAGATTCAGAGGTAACGCTCAAAAAGCTCTCTGCCCGCACAGCAGACCTTCCGCATGCACTTGAAAAGGCACGCCTGACAGATGAGATCCGAAGGGAATTAGAAAGTGAAGATGGTGGCGAAGGATAACCGCCTTGCCGTTCTAGCGAGTTGAATTGAACCTGTATGTTACAGGTGGGCGGCATTCGGACTTCCTCAATGAAGATCTCCTTACAGCCGGCCCTCCGGCGTATCTTTCGTAAAAGCACGCACTGGACACGGCATCTTGCCTCCCGGTATTCAAATGTTGGCTCAACTGTAGTTTCGCCGGGGGACGAACAAGGCAGTAAACTTCTTTCGCCTGAAGAGATTTTAGCACATCAAGGCAGGATCAACGCAAGGAGTTTTCGGTTCGGATTGAGAGGTCTTGCAGGTCGTGCGGAAGTGTGTTCAGGAAGCCTGGATCCGATTCTTGAGAACGCGGTCGAGCATCTCGCTGCACTCGGCGCTTCGGCTGCCAAGCTGTCCGTCGGCCTGTCGCTGACTATCCTGGATCTGATGGAGCTCGTCGGCGATATGCAGAGCGGCGAGGATCGCGACCTTTAGCGAATCAACGGTCATCGTGCCGGACGAGATCTCACGCATCTTTCTGTCCACATATGCAGCGAGATCGTGGATATATGTGTTATCGCCATCGGAGCGAATGCTGTACGTCTGATTGTAGATCTCGACACGCAGAGTCGATGTCGTATCTTCGTTCATAACTTGATCAGCCGGCAACGGCCGCCGCTATTTCGGGATCGATCTCTGCAAGTGCATCGAGCATTGCCTCTACCTTCGCCTGGATCGCCTCGCGTTCACCCAAAAGTTCGTTGACCTTTTCGCCGCCGCCGTCGCCGGCGGCCGCTTGGGAGAGTTCTGTTCGAAGCCGCGAAACTTCGCCCTCGAGACGCTCGTTCTCCTCGCGAAGCTTCTTAACAAGCTCGATAGTTAGGTAGATCTTATCCTCAAGGTGCGAGAATTTTTCCATTCCAGAAAGGCCGTTCATTCGATTGGGACTCCAAAAGTGTTGCCGCGAGAAGTTCGTGGTGATTGATTATTGAACGAATCGCCGCGAACTTCAAGCGAGGGTGAAAAGAAACTTCATTTTCTTGGACGTAGTCCAAGTTCGCTATCGAGGCGCGCTAGAAAACGAGAGTAAGCGTACTCGACGTCTTCCTCAGAAAGCGTCTTCGTATCGCTTCGGTATTCGACGCGTATCGATACGGCACGCCTCCCCGGAGCGAGAGTTCCGCCTTCAAAAACGGAAACTAGATTGATGTCCTTGATCAGCTCTTCTCCCGACGAACGCGCAACCCGAAGGATGTCTGCAACCGATGGCGTGCGGCCAACCTCGACCGTAACGTCGCGTCGGACGGAAGGGAATTTCGCGATCGGCGTGTAACTCGTAATCTTCCGCTCTGCGGCTAGAGCGCTGCTCAGGTCGAGCTCCGCAACATAAACGGGTTGGCGAAACTTGTACTTTGCTGCGATCTCTTCGGAAAGGCGGCCGACCGAGCCGACCTTTGCACCATCGATCGAAATAGCGGCTGCTTGCCCGGCTCGGAGATGCTTGACATCGGCGGCTTCGAACTCCGCGTTCACAACGCCGGCGGCTTCGAAGGCGGATTCTACCGCGCCTTTGATATCAAAAAAATCCAGCGGCCGTTCGGCGGCTGCCTTGTCAGCAAGAACCTCGCCGCCCGACGCCGCGAACGCAAGTATTTCGCGTTCAGTCGGAAGCTCTCCGGGTTTTTCCGCAAGAAAGGCCTTGCCGATCTCAAACAGCTTAACGTCGCGGATCTGATGGTTATTGTTGAGTTTTACGCCGTCGAGCAGGCCGGGCAGAGCCGTCTGCCGCATACGGATCGCGTTCTCGATCACAGAATCTCGCAGAGTAACGGGCTGTGAAGGCTCCGCTGCGTCCAAACGTGGAACCGGTTCGAATACGTCGTCCCAGGCCGTGTCGATGAAGCTGTAAGAGAGAGCTTCGCTGTACCCGAGGTCGCGAAGGTATGTCCGGATCGCAGCTTTTCGCGGTTCGCCCGCCTGGAATTCCCCGGCACCACGAGCCGCCGGAAGCTCTTCCTTGATATTCTCGTAACCCGCGTGGCGTGCGACCTCTTCGACGAGGTCCTCTTCGAGGGCGATATCGTAACGCCAGGACGGCGACGAATAGACGCGCGACCCATTCTCCTCACGGCTTTTAATGCCGAGCGAATCGAGTATCGCGACCGCATCAGGATCAGCCACGTCAAGGCCGGTCAAACGAGCCGTTGCCGCTGAAATATCGCCACACTCGATCTCGGGCGGATGTATCGGGGTTGGATAGATATCGATGAATTCACCCTTCTGCCCGCCCGCAAGTTCGACGATCAGGTTTGCGGCACGCTGCGATGCCCGAACGATATTGTCAATATCTACGCCGCGCTCGAAGCGATGGCTCGCCTCGCTGCCCATTACAAGCTTGCGTGCGAGCGTGCGTACGGAATCCGGCCGAAAATATGCGACCTCAAGAAGCACATTGACTGTCGAATCTGTAATACCCGAATCGCGGCCGCCCATTACGCCGCCGATCGCAACCGGTTTTTCCGCGTCGCAGACGACGAGCATCGTTTCATCGAACTTTCGCTCAACGTCGTCGAGCGTCACGAGCGTTTCGCCAGCCTTTGCCGGACGGACAATGATGCGTCCGCCCACGAGCTTGTCGAGATCGAACGAGTGCATAGGCTGTCCTAGTTCGAGCATTACATAGTTCGTAATATCGGCAACATTGTTGATCGAACGCTCGCCAAGTGCCTCCAGCCGTTCGACGAGCCAATCCGGCGAGGGCCCGACCTTAACGCCGCGGATGATTCGGGCGGTGAAACGATAGCAGCGCGACGGATCGTCGATGCGGACGATGTCGTGAGCAAGCACCGGCGGCATCGGGATCTCCGGTTCGGGTTCGAATACGTCAAGAGCTCTGCCGGTCGCTGCCGCGAGTTCACGTGCGACGCCCAGATGAGAAAGGCAATCGGGCCTGTTCGAAGTTATATCAACGTCGAAGACCGTATCGTCGCCATGGCGCTCCATACCCTCGACCGCCAACCCAACACGCGTCAACGCCTTCGCCACGTCGTCCGCCGAAAGGTCAATATCGACAAGGTCTTTTAACCAGTTGTAACTAATGTTCATTTTCTAAAACCAGTGCGATCGCATCCTTCGCAGAAATTCATCGTTGATCGGATATCCGGAATTCGATCCGATAACAGAATCGATGCCGCATTTCGGACAAAGTGCACAACTGTCATCCGAGTCGATCCATTCGTGGATCTCAGTCGGCTTATAGATGTTCAAACAATAGAAGCATCCAACAATATTGCTCGAAAGGATCTCCTCACGATGGTTGCTCGAGTGTTTGTGAGCGGATATTACCGGGTCGAAACTATCCACCTATCCAAACTGCTCCAGAAACCGTACATCATTCTCAAAAAGATGCCTGATGTCGTCGATGGAATACATCAGTGCGGCCATACGTTCGAGACCAAAGCCAAATGCGAAGCCCGAATATACTTTCGGGTCAACACCAACTGCTTTGAGCACATTCGGATGCACCATTCCCGAGCCACCAAGTTCAATCCAGCCCGAACCTTTACAAGGTCGGCATCGTTCGCCATCGAGTTTTCCCGTTCCGTGACATTTGAAGCAAGAAAAGTCGAATTCTGCCGAAGGTTCCGTAAAAGGGAAATACGACGGACGAAATCGCGTGACAGTATCCTCACCGAAGAGACGTTTAAGCCACTCGGTAACTGTGCCTTTTAGATGTGCCATCGTGATGCCCTTATCGACGCAAAGACCTTCGATCTGGTGGAACATCGGTACATGCGTCATATCCGGCGTGTCTCGGCGGTACACCTTACCAGGAGCGATGATACGTATTGGGACGCCGCGACGTTCCATTGCGCGGATCTGCACCGTCGAGGTCTGCGAACGCAGTGCAAAGCCATCGGTTGTGTAGAACGTATCCTGAGATTCGCGTGCAGGATGACTCTCAGGAATGTTCAATGCATCGAAGTTGTAATAGTCCGTCTCGATCTCGCGGTCATCCTCGATCGTATAGCCCATCGAGACGAAGATCTCTTCGATCCGCTGGCGAACGATCGTGATCGGATGGAGTGTGCCACGCTTTACACGGCGACCAGGAATAGTCACGTCGATGCGCTCGGCTTCGGTCTGTGCCTCAAGAACGGCAGCTTTTAAGCGGCTCTCCGCAGCATCGAGCCGTTCGACGATCGAGCGCTCAACCGACTGGACGAACTGACCGAATTCGCCTCGTTGCTCGGGAGAAATCTTGCCGATAAGTTTCTTGGCCTCGGCCAGCAGACTCTTCTTGCCCGTATGGCGGACACGCAGCGTGCCAACCTCGCTCAATAACGCGCCGGCGTCTTCGCCGTTGAGTGTTGGCTGGTCGTCAAATTTTTCAAATTCGCCATCGAAAGCCGCCTTTGCGGCTTCGACAGTCGCTCTTTCTTCGATCATATAGAGTGTTGTCTTCGGCGTCATGGAAGCCTAAGGACACTGAAAACAGAATATATTAGCAATAATCACGGAAAACCGTAAATTTGCGGCACTGAAGCGGCACCACGACGTGTCTTCGTTCCGCACAAATAACTCTGTTATCATCGTGAGAGAAAATTCCAATACTTCTATTGTTGAGAGATCCCCTAAATGAAAGCAATCGTAAAAAGCAAAGCTGAACCCGGACTGTGGATCGAGGATGTTCCCGAGCCGAAATTGACCATCAACGACGTGATGATCCGTGTAAAACGCGGCGGCATCTGCGGCACGGACCTTCACATCTACAACTGGGATGAGTGGGCACAGAACACGATCAAGGTTCCGACGACGATCGGGCACGAATTCGTCGGTGAGATCGTTGAGATCGGTTCGAACGTCGTTGATTTCGCCGTCGGCGACATCGTAAGCGCAGAAGGGCATCTTGTCTGCGGCCGCTGTCGTAACTGCATGGCCGGCCAGCGTGCATTGTGCGCGAACACGCGGGGCATCGGCGTCAATACGAATGGAGGCTTTGCGGAATACATCGCCGTTCCGGTGACGAACATCTGGAAACACAAGCCTGATATCGACCTTGATGTCGCGGCTATCTTTGACCCGTTCGGGAATGCGGTTCACACGGCGCTGGCTTTCGAGGTCTTTGGCGAGGACGTTCTGATCACGGGGGCCGGCCCGATCGGCATCATGGCCGCCGCGGTCGCAAGACACGCCGGCGCACGCCACATCGTTATCGCCGACATCAATGAATTTCGCCTCGAGCTTGCACGGAAGATGGGCAATGTTACCGTCGCGGTCAACGTCTCAAAGCGTTCGATCAAAGACGTGCAGGAAGAACTTGGAATGAAGGAAGGCTTTGACGTCGGGTTTGAGATGTCGGGCGTTCCCAGCGCGTTCAAAGATATGATCGAAAATATGTTCCACGGCGGCCGCATCGCGATGCTCGGCATTCCGAACAAAGATTTCGCCATCGACTGGAACAAGATCGTCTTTAATATGCTCCACATCAAAGGCATCTACGGACGCCAGATGTACGAGACCTGGTACCAAATGAGCGTACTGCTCGAAACCGGCGTGGACATCTCGCCCATCATCACCCATCGCCACTCCTACGCAGACTTCGAAAAAGGCTTCGAAGCCATCAAAGAAGGAAACTGCGGCAAGGTCGTGTTGGATTTTGAGGAGATGTAGTTCCAAACACGGAAAAGTCCCCGAGCGGATGCTTGTTTGTGCTTCTGCTCCTGTAGCTGCTGCTCGCCGGGAGCACATTGGTCGTTATTTTCCGCGGCGAAGGCTGGGGAATATTGGCTCTCAACCTCGGGTTGCTAGCCGTGGTAACCTTAGGGATCAAATTTATTCGTCGATAGGGAGTTTGGGTAAGTTCGCGTTAGCATATGTATTCAAATTTCAAACAACATTTAGAAGCAACTATTAGCGAGATTAGGGACGCGGGGCTTTATAAGAGCGAGCGCGTCATTGACGGGCCGCAGGACGCGCGGATCGAGGTTGGCGGCCGCGAGGTCCTCAATATGTGCGCGAATAATTACTTAGGCTTGTCGGACGATCCCATAGTCATTGACGCGGCACGCAAAAGCCTCGACGAATGGGGCTACGGCTTGTCGAGCGTCAGATTCATCTGCGGCACTCAGGCCATTCACAAAGAACTTGAACGCAAGATCAGCGAATTCTTAGGCACAGAGGACACGATCCTTTACACGAGCTGTTTTGACGCGAACGGCGGCTTGTTCGAGACTCTCCTGGGCGAAGAGGATGCCGTCATTTCCGATGAACTAAATCACGCGAGCATTATCGACGGCGTCAGGCTGTGCAAGGCGCAGCGTTTTCGCTACAAGAACAGCGATATGGCAGACCTCGAAGCAAAACTCGTCGAAGCGAATGCCGCACGATTCAAGATGATCGCAACGGACGGCGTGTTCTCGATGGATGGTTATATTGCGAATCTGCCTGCGATCTGCGACCTTGCCGAAAAGCACGATGCACTCGTGATGGTCGATGATTCGCACGCCGTTGGCTTTATGGGCAAGAGCGGCAGAGGGACTCACGAACATCACAACGTCATGGATCGAGTTGACGTCATCACCGGCACGCTCGGCAAGGCTCTTGGTGGGGCAAGCGGCGGATATACAAGCGGCAAAAAAGAGATGATCGAACTCCTCAGACAGCGTTCGCGTCCGTATCTGTTCAGCAATTCGGTCGCACCGCCGATCGTCGCGGCGTCGATCGCTGCGTTGGATAATCTAATGGCTTCGACCGCCTTGCGCGACCGCCTGATGGAGAACACAAAGTATTTTCGCGAGAAGATCGCGTCGATCGGGCTTGACGTTTTGCCGGGCGAGCATCCGATAGTGCCAGTGATGTTCGGCGAGGCACGGCCGGCGGTTCAAATGGCGGAAGTCCTGCTTGCAAAAGGCGTGTATGTGATCCCGTTCTCGTTCCCGGTCGTACCGAAAGGCAAGGCGAGGATCAGAACGCAAGTGTCTGCGGCACATTCGAAAGAGGACCTGGATTTTGCGGTTGAAAAATTCGCGGAGGCTAAGGCCGAATTGGGGATCGGGAAGAGTGTGTCAGCCTAAGATGGCCACCGTATTCTTAACCGTTCGACGCTCCAAAGGGTGAGCTGAATAAGGAAGCATATGGCGACTACGCTCAGGACGACTTTTGTTCCGAACCCACCGACCGGGCCGCAGGCAGGATCAATCGCGGCGCTCGAGGCGTACCAGCCCGGGCTTATAGCAAGGGCGGAAGCTGCTAATAGCAAGATCACTATTCCCTTGAAGCGGCGAAGGAAGAAAATCACTATCGTGCCGACACCTAATACGATGGCAGGCCAATGCAATGCTCGAAGGTAGGCGAGGTGTTCGGCTTCAACCTGATCGGCCGAAACACCCTCGGCAAGGGTGCATGAAAGAACCGCCCCGCTAAAAAAGATCAACAGCGAGGCGCTCGAGATTCCCTTAAATAACCTTTCGAAGGTCATTTCTTCATTAGGCCGCAGCTTGCTTACCCAATGCGTCCTTCGCCTGTCCCACAACCGCCGCGAAAGCCTCAGGCTGTTTTACGGCCATATCGGCCAGGACCTTACGGTCGAGTTCGATCTCGGCGAGGTTAAGGCCGTGAATGAACTGCGAATACTTTATGTCATTCAGGCGGCACGCCGCATTGATGCGGACGATCCAAAGTTTGCGGAAGTCGCGCTTCTTAAGCTTGCGGCCCGTATAGGCGAAATTCAGTGCACGCTCGACCGATTCTTTCGCTGAGCGATAGAGTTTTGATTTTGTTCCGCGATAGCCTTTGGCTAAAGCTAATATCTTTTTGCGTTTTTCGGTACGCTTATTACCACGTTTTGCTCTTGGCATAATTCCTCCAATTGCGGAATGCTGGATGCGAAATGCCGGATCTCATGACCCGACGTCAATTCGACGAATATTCCTGCTTCCGATGTATAAAAGTTCACTTCAACGTCATCGGCAAACTGCCGAAAGGACGCCGTAAATTCTAGTCGCGGCCGTAGGGAAGCATCTTCTCAACGCGCTTCTGGTCGCCTTCGGAGACAAGCACATCTATATCGAGATTGCGTTTCCTCTTGTTCGTTTTCTTGGTCAAAATATGACGCGCGTGGCTATGGCCGCGTTTGAATTTGCCCGATGCTGTCGAGCGAAAACGCTTTGCTGCGCCCTTGTGTGTCTTAAGTTTCGGCATAAAAATCTAACTCCTTACAATAAAATCTAAAAGATATCGTCCTCGTCGTCGCCCGTCTTAGGCTTTTCCACCTTCGGAGCGGTAGGCTTTGCCGCTTTCTTTGGCTTTTCAACTTCGTCGGCCTTATCTGGCGCAACGGAAGTGTGCTTGGTGATGACGGCCTTACTCTTTTTCGGTGAAAGGATCGTGAACATCTGATAACCTTCCATCTTTGGTGCGACCTCGATATCGCCGTACTCCGCAAGCTCGGTCGTCAGACGGGCGAGGATCTTCGCTCCCAGTTCGCGGTGCGTCATTTCGCGTCCGCGGAATGCAATGGCGGCCCGAACCTTGTCACCCTCAGAGAGCCAACGTTTGGCATTGTCCCGACGGTATTCGTAGTCGTGGTCATCGGTTCCGGGGCGAAACTTGATCTCTTTGACCTGCACCGTCACCTGCTTCTTCTTAGCCTCATGAGCCTTTTTCTTTTGCTCATAAAGGAACTTACCGTAGTCGATGATCTTACAAACCGGAGGTTTTGCGTTGGACGCGATCTCAACAAGGTCGAGACCGCGATTCCGTGCTTCCTGGATCGCGTCCCGCGTGTCCATAAGACCGAGCGTTCCGCCGTCTTCGAGGACTACGCGAACCGAAGGAACGCGAATGCGTTCGTTTGTCCGGTGCTGCGGCTCACGAAACCGCGGCTTGAATCTATTTCCACCAAATCTTCTTGCGATAACGCCTCCTTTTGTCTATATCCTAGCGGCTACGGTTCGTACGCTCTTCATCGATCTTTGCGATGAATTCTTCGAGCGAAATAGCACCGAGGTCGCCTATCTTACGGTCGCGAACCGCGACCTGTCTATCTTCAAACTCCTTATCCCCGAGGATAAGCATATATGGGATCTTCTGCAGCTGAGCATCGCGGATCTTTGCCCCGATCTTGTCGCTGCGTGAATTCAATTCTACACGAAAACCCTTGCTGCGAAGGGTTTCGGCGATCTCCGACGCGTAATCATTGATACGGTCAGTGATCGGCAAAACGGCCACCTGCACCGGAGCGAGCCAGAGAGGGAACGCACCTGCGTAATGCTCGATCAGCACGCCGAAAAACCGCTCGATCGAGCCGAAGAGAGCACGATGGATCATTATCGGACGATGTTTTTGATTATCGTCGCCCGTGTATTCGAGTTCGAAGCGTTCAGGTAGATTCCAGTCGAGCTGGATGGTACCCAACTGCCAGATTCTGCCAATAGCATCTTCGATCTTGATATCGATCTTCGGGCCGTAAAATGCGGCCTCGCCCTCAATTCGTTCGTATGATATGCCGCGGCCATCAAGCGCGGCCGCAAGCTGGGCCTCCGCCGACTGCCAATCTTCATCCGATCCGAGATAACCTTTATTCTCGGCGGCGCCGCGAACCGAAAGCTCGAACCTTACTTTATCGAACCCGTAAATGTCGAGAACTTTGATCGCAAAGTCAAGACAATTACCAAGGTCGACAAACCCGGGGCCAACCTCCAGAAGGTCCGCCAGCAGTTGGCCAAGTTCAACCTCATGAGCC